>PVML01016760.1_pt1 | contig 388505 bp, 317 predicted proteins | sample 1853371 | NCBI WGS metagenome assembly PVML01 (sample SAMN08533508, study PRJNA380276) | Human gut metagenome, whole genome shotgun sequencing project. | isolation source: participant 1, chromium library | host: Homo sapiens | collected 2017 | reverse complement strand
CAGTAATGAAAGAAAATTCGTATGACAATAATATGAGTGAACTGGACGAAGAGAAAGTTAATTATCAGGAACTTCTCTTTAAGTATATAATTCATTGGCCTTGGTTTGTAGTTTCCGTTTTGGCTTGTTTAGTTGGAGCTTGGGTATATTTACATTTTCAGACTCCTGTTTATCAGGTTTCCGCTTCTATCATGATAAAGAATGATAAAAAGAATGGTGGTGGGAATACTTCAGATTTAGAAAGTTTGGGATTAGGTGGAGTGATTACTTCTACGCAGAGTATTGATAATGAGATAGAAGTGCTACGCTCAAAAACAATACTGAAAGAGGTCGTAAATAATCTGGAACTTTATATTACTTACTATGATGAGGATGAGTTTCCTAAAAAGGAACTGTATAAAACTTCTCCCGTAATTGTGAATTTAACGGCACAAGAGGCGGATAAATTGTCAGGTGCAGCTTTGGTTGATATGAAGTTAGCTCCAGAAGGTAGTTTGGATGTGAATCTAAAGATAGGCTTGAATGAATATAATAAGCATTTTGATAAACTTCCGGCAGTGTTGCTTACGGATGCAGGTACATTTGGGTTTACATTGAAAGATTCTTTATCAAATGGGAAGATAGTAGGGCAAAGTGTAGTACGAAATATCAGCGCTGTAGTTAGTCAGCCATTTGGAGTCGCAAAAGGATATCAGTGGGCATTGGAAATAGCACCTACCTCAAAAACGACTTCTGTAGCAGTTGTTTCATTGATGAATACGAATATACAGCGAGGACAGGACTTTATCAATAAGTTGATGGAAATGTATAATCGGAATACGAATAATGATAAAAATGAGGTTGCCGAAAAGACGAGAGAATTTATCAATGAACGTATTAAGATTATTGATGAGGAACTTGGCACTACGGAGGATAAACTAGAAGCTTTTAAAAGAAATGCTGGATTGACGGATATCAGTAGTGATGCCCAATTGGCTGTATCGGGAAATGCCGAATACGAAAAGAAACGAGTGGAAAACGGTACGCAGATCAATTTAGTTCGTGATCTTAATAAATATATCAATAATCCATCGAATGAGTATGAGGTGTTACCTAGCAATATTGGTTTATCTGATAATGGGCTAACTACCCAAATAGATCGTTATAACGAATTGATTATTGAACGTAAGCGTTTACTTCGTACTTCTACGGAGAGTAACCCGATGATTGTAAATCTGGATACAAGTATTCGTGCCATGAAAGCAAATGTAAAAGCTGCTATTGATGGGACTTTACAAGGCTTGCTTATCGTGAAGGCTGATCTGGATCGCGAGTCCAGTCGTTTTTCCCGTCGTATCAGTGATGCTCCGGGACAGGAGCGCCAGTATGTAAGTATTGCACGTCAGCAGGAAATCAAGGCTGGGCTTTATCTGATGCTTTTGCAGAAACGTGAAGAGAATGCTATTACTTTAGCCGCTACTGCGAATAATGCGAAGATTATTGATGAGCCAGCAGCTGAAGGTGCTCCTGTTTCTCCTAAGCCTAGGATAATCTACTTAATTGCTTTAGTGGTAGGAGTGGGGTTGCCTGTTAGTATTATTTTTTTTATTGGTTTGACTAAATTTAAAATAGAAGGGCGTGGTGATGTAGAGAAGTTAACAAGTCTGCCTATTGTAGGTGATGTACCGTTGACAGAAGAAGCAAACGGTTCTATTGCTGTGTTTGAGAATCAGAATACTTTAATGAGTGAAACTTTCCGTAATATCCGTACTAATCTTCAGTTTATGCTTGAGAATGATCAGAAAGTGATTTTAGTGACTTCGACGGTTAGCGGTGAAGGTAAATCTTTTATTTCTTCAAATCTAGCGATTAGTCTTTCTTTATTAGGAAAGAAAGTGGTGATTGTGGGGCTTGATATTCGTAAGCCTGGTTTGAATAAAATCTTTAATCTTCCGCGGAAAGAGCAAGGGATTACTCAATATCTGTCGAATCCAGAAAAGAATCTGATAGATTTCGTTCAGCCTTCGGATGTTAGTAAGAATTTGTTTATTCTTCCAGGAGGAACTGTACCACCTAATCCAACAGAGTTATTAGCTCGTGATAGTTTGGATAAAGCGATTGAGGTATTGAAAAAGAACTTTGATTATATAATTTTGGATACTGCCCCGGTTGGTATGGTGACTGATACTTTGCTCGTAGGTCGTGTCACTGATTTGTCTGTTTATGTATGTCGTGCAGACTATACTCGGAAAGCGGAATTTACCTTGATTAATGAATTGGCTGATAGTAATAAGTTGCCTAATCTTTGTACTGTAATCAATGGTCTGGATCTTCAGAAGAAAAAGTACGGCTATTATTACGGTTACGGTAAGTATGGCAAATATTATGGCTATGGTAAGCGTTATGGCTATGGTTATGGCTATGGGGAGACACACCATGGTGGTAAGGGAGAAAGGACAGAAGAATAGACGAATGTGATTTTGGAGAAGACAAATGAATTATATAATATGAGAATTAAACAATTACGCATAAAAGGTAGAATCATAAGATTATTTAGGCTTATTGTAAATACAGGTTATATGCTTTTGCATAAAAGAGCAGATGAGATTGTACTTAATGTGTCTATGAATTTGTTGTGTAATAAAGTGTTTCATAGTAATATAGGTGATGACATAAACTATTATCTTATAAAAGAATTGAGTCATAAACGTATATTGAATTATTGGGATTTTTTCAATCTACGGAAGCAGCCTAATTTTATGGTTATAGGTTCGATAATAGGTTGGATGACAAATAAAGATAGTATCATTTGGGGGAGCGGAGTGCGGGAACCGGATAATCCTTTGCCAGCTATTCCTCGTAAGGTATTGGCTGTTAGGGGGCCGCTTACACGCAAATATTTGATCTCCCAAGGGGTGGAGTGCCCGGAGATATATGGAGATCCCGCTTTATTGTTACCTAAGATTTACCCCCCCCCAATTTGTAAATAAAAAATATCTAATAGGGGTGATTTTACATAAAAATGATCTAGGTAATTCTATTATAAAGGAATTTATTGAAAGAGAAAGAAACAAGGCGAGACAGATTGATATTAAACATTATAAGGATTGGAGGCAAGTGATAAAAGAGATCGTAGAATGTGAAATGATTATATCTAGCTCATTGCATGGTCTGATTCTGTCTGATGCGTATCATATTCCCAATGTTTGGATTAAATTCTCTGATGAAACCTTTGATGGAAGTTTTAAATATTTGGATTATTTCGCTTCTGTGAAAAGGCCGATCGATAGACCACTAGTCATACGATCACGTTTGGATTTATCGGATTTGCTTCAATATAAAGATAGTTATTCTCCTATTACTTTTGATGCTCAAAAATTGTTGTCTGTCTGTCCGTTTATAGATAAAAACAAAATTTTACCTTAATGTCAGGAAACGATAGAATCGCAAAGAATACAATATTCTTATATTTTAGAATGTTGTGTACAATAGTCGTATCATTATATACATCACGAATTATTCTCCAAACATTGGGTGTCAATGATTATGGTATTTATCAAACTGTGGGTGGAGTAGCAGGTTTATTAAGTTATATTATTAATGGTTCATTAGCATCCGGTTCATCGCGATTTATTACATTTGAAATGGGGAGGAGAGATAAGGGAAAGCTAAGTGATACTTTTTCCTCTTTATTGACTGTACATCTATTATTCGGCGTGGTCGTTGCTTTGTTGGCAGAAACTATCGGATTATGGTTTTTATATAATAAATTAGTCATTCCCCCGGAACGATTTTCCGCTGCTGTATTTACATATCATTTATCTATATTAATGTCTATTGTCGGTATTACGCAGGTGCCATATACCGCTGTGATTATTGGACATGAGAAAATGAATATATATGCTTATACGAGCATTATTGAAGCTATATTGAAATTACTGCTTGTATATATACTCATGGTTTCCGATTGGGATAAATTAATGCTTTATGCTTCATTGCTTTTTGTGGTTCAATGTGGTATTACTTTTTTTTATCGTTATTACTGTATTCGTCATTATGAGGAATCTCATTACCATTTCTCTTTTGACAAGTCTATTATAAAGAAAGTACTCGGCTTTTCATCGTGGAATTTGGTAGAAAACACTTCTATTTCATTAAATGCTCAAGGTACTACTATTCTTCTTAATATGTTTTTTAATCCGGGCATAGTGACAGGACGTTCAGTGGCCAATATTGTTTCTATGACAGCTAATTCATTTGTTAACAATTTTCGAACAGCAGCAAATCCGCAGATCGTTAAGAGGTTTTCGGCAAATGATTTTGATGGCAGTAAGCATTTATTGCTAATATCAACAAAATATTCATATTTTTTAATGTTGATATTAGCATTTCCAGTCTTTTTAGTTGCAAAGCAATTATTATATCTTTGGCTGGGACAAATACCTGATTATTCTGTTGTATTTCTGCAATTCGCAATTGTTACTACGCTTTTTGGAGTGTTTGACCAATCGTTTTACAGTGCGTTTACAGCAAAAGGTCAGATAAAGGAAACTACTATATGTTCCATTTGTGTCGGCTATTTATCCTTTCCTGTCATCTATGTTTTGTTCAAGTTAGGTTATTCTCCAGTTTCATTGTCCTGGGTCATGTTATTTTCATCTCTGATACTCGCTATTTTTATAAAGCCTTTCCTACTGGTGAAAATTATGGGATATACGTGGACAGATATTTTTGTTTTATTTAAATCTTGTATCATAGTAACTGTTGTTTCTGTGCCTATACCATTACTGTTATATATATTTAGAAATACATTGTTTCACACGCCATATTTGGATTTTTTTATCCTCTCAATAAGCGGCGTAGTTTGCGTAGCTTTGGCTGTTTGGTTTTTGGGTTTGGATGATGATATACGTAAGAGAATACAAAATACTATTAAAACCAAGTTATTAAAAAGAAAATGAGTTCAAGAATTGAATACATCGATCGTTTGAAAGGATTGGCTATTTTGGCTGTTGTTATGGGGCATATTATATATTTTGTGTTTCATCTTAGTGACGATCCTGTGTGGGGATATATATACAGTTTTCATGTTCCACTTTTTATTTTTTTATCTGGATATGTGATTTTTACCCCCCCCCATTTGTTAAAATTAACAAAAAAGATAATTGCTTTGCTGATGCCTGCTATAACTATTGGCGGTTTCTTATGTTATGTCACTAGTCGTAGTTTCATGTATTTTGTCACAGATGATATGAAACTAGGGTATTGGTATTTGTTTGTTCTTGCTTTCTTTTATTTGCTATTGACTCCTTTTAGGCTAAAGCTGAAATGTGATAAACTTGTAATTAAGGTTCTTATTGATGCAGGGTTGGCATTAGGTGTTTGGATTGTACTGTTTTTATTAAGTAGATACGTTTTATCTAAAAATATAACGAATATTCTTAGCCTTAATTCATGTTATAATCTTTGGCCTTTTTTTATATTGGGATATTTGTTTAGAAAGTGGGATCTTACAAAAGAAATAATGCGACGAAATTGGATTTTCTCTGTTTCTTTATTAAGTTATGTGTCAATTAAACTGTCACTTGATAACGGTTTAAAGATGCATTTTATTCCCTTGATTATGTCGTTCTGTGCTATTATGTCTTTGTTCTGTCTATTTGGCTGGAGAGAGAACAAACATACGGTATTGGATAGGCAATTAGGTTTGATAGGTAGGAACACGCTGGATATTTATATTTATCATTACTTTTTACTTCAAATGATTTCTCTCCCCTTATTGGGGAAATGGATAAGTTCTACAGGGAACTATTTTATTGAAGGTGTATTGCTTATACTGCTATCATTAAGTATTGCTTATGCTTCAATCGTTATAGGAAAAACAATAAAAAAGAGTCATTGGCTGGACAAAGTGGTCTATGGACGTTTTTTTTAATATTCTAATATGATACCTAAAATAATACATTATTGTTGGTTGAGTAACGACCCGATGCCTGCAGAGCTCAAACGTTGCATTAAAAGTTGGAAGAGAAAGCTTCCTGATTATAAAATAAAGAAATGGGATACACACAATTTTGATATTTATTCCATCCCTTTTGTAGCAGAAGCATGTAAGATGCGAAAATGGGCATTTGCTTGTGATTATATTCGTGTATATGCACTTTATACGGAAGGGGGAATATATATGGATTCAGATGTTTTTGTCAGGAATAGTTTAGATTTTTGTCTTGCTAATAGGGCATTCAGTGCGGTAGAGTGTTATCCGGACTTAGTGGAGAAAATTTATGCTGAAGGGTCGGTTGATGCGGAAGGTAACAAAAGAAAAGATATTCAATATATAGACGGTATTCAGATTCAGGCGGCTATTCTTGGTGCGGAAAAAGGACATCCTTTTATGAGGGATTGTATGAACTATTATCATGATAAGCATTTTATATTGCCGGATGGTTCATTGAACAATAAAATTATTTCTCCTTTTATTTTTGCAAATATTGCGATTGATTATGGTTTCAAATTTAAGGATGAAGAACAGGATTTGAAGAGTGGATTAAAAATTTATTCGTCAAGTTTGTTTGCAAGTAATATGGAGCTTATAACAGAGAAAGCCGTTGCAATACATTGCTGTGCCGGTAGTTGGCGTTGGATGCCTTCCTCATCAATAGCGTATGCTGTGCAGTATATGAAAGAAATAATCAAAAACATACTTTTCAGATTACATTTGAGAGGCGGCAAAACTAGAGGAACTTTGAAATAATTTGTATTTTTATTATGCGTATAGATTCACTTGATATTTTAAAAGGAATAGGCATTATCCTTGTGGTAGTTGGTCACATGATTGGTAATCAACTATATATCCGTCCATGGATATATGCTTTTCATATGCCATTGTTTTTCATGGTATCAGGATATTGCTTCAATATAGCGAAGCATCCTAAATGGCTGTCGTTTGCTATGAGTAGGGTCTGGTCACTTCTCGTTCCCTGTGCTTTATATACGGTTATTAGCCTTGTAGTATCTCCTGAATATATATGTGAGGGGAAATATTATGAATTGAAGACGTTGCTCCCTGGTGCACTTTGGTTTCTTCCAATATTATTTATAGTAGAAGTTCTAGGGTATAACATAGCCAGTTATAAGGCGAATATAAAAATAATTATCATGTTGATATGTGCGGTTTTAGCCACCAGCTTTCACTGTTTAGAACTCCCATTGACGTATAGGCTTGTTCAAATTCCAATGTGTCTTTTATTCTATTTAAGTGGAAGCTTATTGAGAAAGTATATCATTGTTGAAGATTTTTTAATGAACAGGAGTATGAATTTATGGCAATATTGTTTGTTGGGTTTCTTAGGGTGTATTTTGACCTATATATATGTGAGAATAGATGCATTAAAACACGATCAGGAAATTTTGAACTATTTTGAAATAGGAATGGTGCTTGCTTGTTTTAGTGCTATTATTGGTGTAGCTTCATTTTCTGTTTTTTGTCTCAAAAGAATGCCGAAATTAGGGAATGCATTGGTATATATAGGTAGAAATACACTAATAATCATGTCTGTTCAAGGTATATTTATATCATTGGCTGATTATTTTTTGCGTCCCTGGATACCGTCATTTACCATTGGGAAGTTTGCTCAATTTATATTTGTGTTTTCCTGCAGTTTCATTATGATACCATTAATTAATAAATACATTCCTGTACTAGCAGGTAAAGGAATGAAATATCGTTCACTTTAATTTATATGTTTCTTTCAGTTATTATTCCTGTATACAACGTAGAGCCTTATCTGCGTCGTTGTATTGATAGTGTCATAGCCCAGGATATGGGCAATGAAATAGAATTGTTACTGGTGGATGATGGCAGCAAAGATGCGTCGGGGGCAATATGTGATGAATATGCATCGAAATACAATTGGATTCATGTTTTTCATATATCCAATGGTGGAGTGGGTAATGCGCGTAATTATGGTATTGAACATGTTCAAGGTGAATACTTTACTTTTGTAGACTCGGATGATTTTCTTGATCCCGGTATTTATAAAAAGGTATTAAGATTGCATCGTCAAACTCCTTCAGACGTATATGTATTTGGCTATAAGGATTATCCAGCAGATGGTAGCGGTGGACATAGGTTGAAACAATGCTATTGCGATGATGCTAAATCGTTATCACAGTTGTATTTAGATGTAAAGAAAGACTATCTAATGTTCCCGGTTTTCAACAAAATTTTTAATTTTATTGAAAATCGACATTTCCGGTTTTCAACAAATATCCACTATTTTGAGGATTGCCTCTTTGTTCTTGATTGTTTGAGTAAAGCAAAATCGGTAAGAATGATCGAACAAACAGCTTATAATTATGTACATCATTCAGGAGAACATTTAGGTGGAAAATATACCACACCGGAGGTGGTGGTTGAAGTAGCTCGTGAATTGAAGAGGCGAAGTGACTTACTTCCTCAAAGTGATGAACTGACTCAATATACAATTCTTGAATACTATAATAACATGCTTCATGCGGTTGATAGCAGCCGTGGCATAAAGCAAAGATTACAATATATACGCATACTTTTGAGGGAAATCGAGACGTTTGGTTTCAAGACTGAATTCAAGAAGTATCTAGGCAGGAGAAAAATACTGATGCAGTTCTCGAGTCCTGTAGGTGTACTTATGATGTGCCTCTTACGTAATTTAATCCTAAAATTCAGATGATATGTATCAAAATTATAAAGTTGTAGTGAATACGGCTGCAGGTCGCCGCCGTTATATGCAATATTTGGTTCCTCCCATTTTGAATGCTGATATTGTGGATCGGTATGATATATGGGTTAATACTCGCAATATGGTGGATATTGAGTTCTTTAAAAAACTTGCGCAGAAATATCCGAAAGTTAATTTGGTGTGGCAACCGGACGGAGTTGTTAATGGCATTGCGAGCATTAATGCATTTTATCGTGATTGCTGCGACAAAGATACTATTTACATGAAACTTGATGATGATGTGGTATGGTTTGAACCCGAACTGTTTGAGAAGATGGTAAAGTTTCGTGTGGATAATCCAGAGTATTTTTTAGTATCACCGCTCGTAATCAATAACGCTTTGTCTACTTATCTTTTACAGGTGCATAATAAAATCAAGTTGGATAAGTATTATATGAGTATCTGTGGGGAGAGAACTATCTGCTTTGATGGCTGGTTTGCGGCAGATTTGCACGATTGGTTCATGGAGAAATATCTTATTGCCGGTAAATATCAAGAGTTGTATGTTGGTAAGCATCCTATGGGGATGGCTCGTTTTTCAATCAACTGTGTTTTATGGTTTGGTAATGAAATGGCTGAATTTAAAGGTGAAGTGCCAGGAGATGATGAAGAGTTTTTGAGTTGTATCAAACCAACTCAATTAGGTAAGGCTAACTGTTTTAATGGTGATGCTCTGATTGCTCATTTCGCTTTTGGACCTCAACGAGAGGGGCTTGATAAGATGGATATTCTGAATCGATATGGTAAAATATTGCATGATTTGTGGAAGCAGGATGAATCAATGCGTGAGATAGATATTTCTGTACAACAAATGATTAAGAAAGTTGAAGCGCGTGAAGCTGAATTGAACAGCCTTCCATCACCATATAAATGTATACCTAAAGTAAAAGTGCCTTTCTTCATGCGTTTAGGAAAAAAACTGCCGGAAAAGGTGAGATGTGCAATCAGAGAGCTACAACGTAAACAGCGATATAAATTCATAGAAAGATAAAAAAAAACTGTAAAAAAAACAGAATAGAAAAAACTAACATATTATGAAACAATATGATTATTTGATAGTGGGTTCCGGACTTTTTGGATCCACCTTTGCCTGTATGGCTAAACGACAAGGTAAGAAATGTTTGGTCATTGATAAGCGTCCACAGCTGGGTGGCAATCTTTATTGTGAAAACATAGAAGGTATAAATGTACACCAATATGGAGCGCATATCTTTCATACTTCAAACAAAGAAGTGTGGGATTTTGTCAACTCTATAGTGGAGTTTAACCGATATACCAATTCACCGGTGGCTAATTATAAAGGTAAACTTTATAATCTCCCCTTTAATATGAATACCTTTTATCAGATGTGGGGCGTGACAACCCCTCTCGAGGCTGAAGCTAAATTGGAGGAACAGCGGACGGAAGCAAAAGTTGCTCTTAATGGTCGTGAACCTGAAAATTTGGAAGAACAGGCGCAGCTTCTTATTGGAAAAGATATTTATGAAACACTCATCAAGGGATATACTGAAAAACAATGGGGACGACCCTGTACAGAATTGCCTGCTTTTATCATTCGTAGATTGCCGGTACGTATGGTATTCGATAATAACTATTTTAATGACAAATATCAAGGAATTCCAATCGGTGGCTATAATAAACTGATTGCTGGTCTATTGAATGGTGTAGAGTGTCGTCTGAATTGTGATTTTGGGGAGAATCGTGAAGAACTGACAGCTCTTGCCGATAAGATTGTTTATACAGGTGCGATAGATGAGTTCTATGGTTATCGTTTGGGGCGTTTGCAATATCGCACCGTATCTTTTGAAACAGAGATCTATGATACTGCTAACTATCAAGGTAATGCTGTAGTGAACTATACTGACCGAGGAGTACCCTATACTCGTATCATTGAGCATAAACATTTTGAGATGTTTGGTCAGCAACTTTTTGATTGTCCGAAAACTGTAGTTAGCAAAGAGTATTCTACAGAATGGAAACCTGGTATGGAGCCCTATTATCCAGTAAATGATACTCTAAATAATGATTTAGCCGATAAATATCGTGCATTAGCAGCTCACGAAAAAGATATCATCTTTGGAGGTCGATTGGCTGAATACAAATATTATGATATGGCTCCTATTGTGAAAAGGGTTTTTGAAGTAGTTAAATCACAAGGTTTATAAAATGAAGAAATACATACTTATTATTAAAACTATAACAAATGATAAACTTAGTAAATCTTTAATAGGTGGTGGAGCAAGTGTTAAGGCTCCTCAAGATATACATAAAATTGCTTTACGAAATGGTTATGAAGAATATCCTATCATTTTGAGAGGGTATAAGAATAAACTACTTTTTATTGTTGTTTTATTCCTAAAAATGATTCGTCTTGCTATCAATTTACCTAATGGTGCAACATTGTTGATTCAGTATCCAAGTTTAAATCCTAAAATGCTTTATTTTATTCTTCCTTTCTTGAAAAAAAAATATCTGATAACATTGTTGCATGATATTAATTCTGTAAGAGAAAAAGGGGAGCTATCGGGCTTTGAGAATAAGGTTTTGTCAAATTTTGATGAAATAATTGTGCATACACCTGAAATGCAAACTTATTTTGAGCAGCGATTGAGACCAGGCATTAAGTATCATTATTTAGGTTGTTTCCCTTATATTGCAGTCCCAGATAAAGAAGCACGTCAGTTAAGTAAGCAGGTTTGTTTCGCAGGTAATATAGATAAGAGCGTGTTTTTTAGTGATTTTGTTTTTGAGAATAAAGATTTAGATCTTATAGTATATGGTTCTTGTTCCTCAAATAATGCTATGAAGAATAAATATGAGTATAAAGGAGTTTTTAAGCCTGATATAATTGGTCACTTAGAAGGGAGTTGGGGACTTGTTTGGGACGGAGATTCCACAGAAACCTGCTCTGGTACATGGGGGAGTTATCTTAAAATTATTGCACCTCATAAATTTTCGTTATATGTGTTAGCTGGATTACCATTAATAGTATGGAAGGATTCGGCGATGGCGAAATTGGTAGAGATGAAGAATATTGGTATTACCGTGACATCGCTTTCAGAGATTTCTGCTAGAATTTCTGCTGTTTCAGATAATGATTATAAAGAATATTGTGCTAATATTCTAAAATTCCAGCCAGTTCTATTGAAGGGTGAAAATGTGTGTTTGTAGAACATTGGGTATTATAGCCATATAGGGGTGCATAATTTCTAGTAAATTTTATTATTATATGTTGGGTCTTAGCTTGGTAATAATTAATCGTGATATTAAGGAATATTGTTTTCCTTCCTTAATGGCTTTTTTTCTTATTTGTTCAAATTCAATTATTTTTCCTGGTATATATACATTACTCATTGCATTTGGGTATGTGGCATTTTACAAAATTAGATATGGAACCTTTACCATTAAATATTCAAAACTAAATATCTTATTTCTTTTAGCCTGCTATATTTCTGTATTTTCAAATTTATATATCGATTATCGCATTCTTATGTTTACTGGGATGATGCTTATTTGTGCACCATTTTATGTATCTAAAAAAGTCTTCTTATTTGAACGCAAAATTTTATCTGTAATTTTATTATTTTTTCCTGTTGTATCAATGATAGCTATGTATTGCTATCTAAAAGGCATAAATGCCTTTGCACAGGAGGGGGTACATATTGACCTCTCTTTTTCGGCTATTTATTATCATCCTATGTGGTTAGCTCCTATTGCAGGATTAGCTAATGTTATTTTGTTGTGGTGTCTATTTCAGTTACAAAATAAATGTTTCAGATGTATTGTGTTGTCTATTTTATTACTGTCTATTTATGTCACTGTTGTTGCTGCATCTCGTACTGCTCTTTTTGCATCCGTGATAACTATGGTGTTATACATTGTATACAATGCAAGAAATGTTAAAAAAATAATATTGTATTTGTTGGTTATAGGATTTCTTGCAACAATATCGATTCCTGTATATCTTGAGCATTCAACTCAAATACAAAATAAGTTTGAAGGGGGAAAAGGTGAAAAATATGGTTCTCGCTCTGCCCATTTTGGAGAGGGGTTTGAAAAATTAAATGAATCTCCTCTTATTGGAAGTGGATTTGCAACGGCTTGGTATAGAGGCGTACTTCATAAAGGTCGATTGGAGAGTGGTAGCGGATGGTTGTCTATATTATTTCAATTAGGTGCCCTAGGTGCAATAATAATGTTATTCATTCTAAAGAAAGTAACTCGAGTTTTTAAATATATTAAACATGATCGAAGGTTACAATTGTTTGTTATTTCTTTACTTTTTCTGTGTTTGCATTCTTGTTTTGAGGGGTATTTATTAACTGTCGGTTATTATATAGGTTTTGTATTTTGGCTTCTAATTTCTCATATAATATGTTATCCGGATATGGTGAAGAAGTACAAATTAAATTTTGAATCATGAAAATGTTTTCTTTGGATACTTTTGTTTACAGTGTATTGTTCTTTTGTATTGATTGTGATGGGTTGAATCTATTTTAAATATTTAATATCATTCTATCTTCATTTAGTTGATGTTCATGTGTTAATGGCTTATTTGTTATGATCTTTTTTATTTGCAAAATCTTGTATTGAAATGAACTTATTTTTTTTCCAAAATTGTATTAGTCCGCATCAGATACCTTTTATCGAAGAACTGTCAGTTTTTACAGATGTTGATAGGGTAGTGGTGATAGCTCCTCGTGTGGATTACGATGATCGAAAGCTGATGGGATGGAAAGCTTCTAACCTGCTTAAAGTAAGTAATGTTGAGTTTATTATTGCTTCTTCTGTTGATCAGGTGAAAAAGTTATATGAGTCATGTAAAGGTGAGGATACCTATTGCTTCTTTTCAGGTATTAATGCTTTTGCAGAGGTTGTGTCTTGGATGAAACTTTCACTAAATTATCCTTTTAAACGTGGAGTGATCACAGAACCTCCTTTACTTTATCATTATCCTTTATGGCAACACAGCCTAAGGTTTGCGTTGAAGGATTGGAAATATGTAAAACATTTCAACTATCTATTGGTGATGGGAGATGAGTTTGTGAATTATTATAGATTTTGGAGTAAACGATGGAAAGTATTGCCTTTTATATATTGTACGGAATGGAAAGAGCGGACTTTGCCTGTGCCTATAACTGAAAAGCTTAAGGTCCTTTATGTTGGTAGTTTTTCGGACAGAAAGAATGTTGTGGCAATGTTTAGTATATTAAGCCAGAAGATCGAACTGGAGCTAGGTTTAGTGGGTGATGGTGAGAAACGTACATTGATAGAAACGATGAATAAAGAAGCTAAGGCGAAAGTTATTCTTTATGGTATGCAGCCTATGAATAGGATTTCAGAGATTATGCAACAGTATGATGTCTTAGTTTTACCTTCTAAGCATGATGGCTGGGGGGCTGTGGTAAACGAGGCGCTGACAATGGGATTATATGTGGTTACTAGTAATCATTGCGGGGCTTCATATTTACTAAAAGATAGACAGCAAGGAATTGTATTTAATTTGGAAAGCTCCTCAAGTTTGAATAATGTGATAGATACTTGTATTGCTAATCGTGATTGGATAAGGAAAACAGTAAATGAGCGAATCGCGTGGAGCAAAGATCATATTTCATGTAAGGCTGTGGCACATTATTTTATGCAGAATTTATAATCGAAAGTTTATGAAAGTAGTACACTATATTCCTTCTATTGGAAAATCAGGTGGGGGGGTAAGTGCATATTTACAGTTATTATCACATAATTTGGGACAGTTAGTGGAGTTGCATATTGTATGTCATCTCTGTGATAATGAATTGCAACTAACTAATTGCAAAGTGCATTATATAGAGAGCAGCATTAAGCATCCACTAAAGATGAAGCATGAGTTCTGCGCTTTGCTTGATAATTTAAAGCCTGATGTAGTACATGTTAATGGTTGCTGGATGTTACAATGTTCATGGACTGTGTTTTGGGCTAAAGCGAAAGGGTATCCGGTTGCTCTTTCACCACATGGCATGCTTGAACCTTGGGATATCAAGAAGAATTATTGGATAAAGAAACTGCCTGCATTATTACTATATCAGAAACACAGCATCAAGATAAGTGATGTACTTGTAGCAACAGCAGAGAAAGAGAAAGAGAATCTTTTAGCATTGGGGTATAATTCAAATGTAGCTGTTGTCCCCAATGGGGTAATCGTTGATGGTATTGGTTGCAAAGAATCGTGGGAAGAGCGGAAACAAATACTTTTCCTGGCACTTTATCGTAAGAATAAAGGTATTGACATTTTGATGGAAGCTGTAGCTAAAATAAAGCAACAACTTAATGGGTGGAAGATAGTGATAGCAGGTATTGAATCTGATTATACTGTAGTAGAGTTGAATGAAATGGCTATCCGATTAAATATATCAGATATGGTAGATGTTGTAGGCGGATTGTTCGGAGATGATAAGTGGGATGCTTATTGTTCTTCGGATGTGTTTGTACTTCCTACTCTTAATGAGAATTTTGGCATTGTGATAGCAGAATCGTATCTCTGTGGAACACCTGTAATTACTACGAAGGGAGCCCCTTGGTCGATGATTGAGAAGTATAACTGTGGATGGTGGATAGATAGAACTGTGGATGAATTAACTTATGCCATAATTGATTTTGTCCATACTCCTATTGAGAAGCGTAGACTGATGGGCCTGCGAGGTCGTCAATTGGTAAAGGAGCGCTTTGCAAGTGATATTGTTGCAAAGCAAATAGTAGAATTGTATAACTCAATAATATGACAAAAGATTTGATGGAGTTTAAAACTCCATATTCAAAGAGTAATAAATTACGTCGTTTAGTATGGGGCATAGTTTGGACTTGTTTTGCCCGTCCATTTCCTCGCTCTATGGCGATGGGATGGAAACGTATGCTACTTCGTGCTTTCGGGGCTAAGATCGCGTCTACTGCTGTTGTGTATGCTACTGCTCGGGTATTTCAACCGTGGCTGCTAATAATGGATGATTATGCTTGTTTGGCCGATGGGGTAGACTGTTATAATGCAGCGCCCATTCATATAGGGCGTAATGCTACGGTAAGTCAACGGGCTTTTCTTTGTACTGCAGGGCATAATATTATGGACCCACATCATCATCAAATTGATGCTCCGATTGTAATTGAAGAACAGGCATGGGTATGTGCTGAAGCCTTTGTTATTCAAGGGGTCACGGTAGGTCAGGGAGCTGTATGTGCTGCTCGTGCAGTGGTGATTAAAGATGTTGAACCATGGACTGTGGTTGGAGGAAATCCAGCAAAGTTTATAAAAGAAAGAATGTTAATAAATGTTAGCGGGGGGGGGGTAAACCCTTATCTCTTATTTTATATAATCAGTCGGCTTGATGCTGCATAATATCATTGAGCTGACATGAAAGTAAATATAATAACAGGGCCTTTTGGCTGTCTACCCCCATATGCTATTGGAGCAGTGGAAAAATTATGGTACTCTATCGGTACAGATATGAGAAATAAGGGACATCAAGTCATCTTTATATCTAAGAAACCACTAAAAGAGAGTTCTATGGATGATAATCTTCTTCTGCATGGCTATGAAAGAACTGGATCTTGGGTAAAGGACTTTGTTCTGGATTTTGTTTTTTCAATAAAGGCATTAAGTAAAATGCCTAAATGTGATATGCTTGTGCTTAATTCAATATGGAGCCCTATTCTTTGTCTATTATTTAAATGGAAGTATCGTAGGGCTTTATATAATGTGGCACGATTTCCGAAGAAACAGATGGGGGCGTATTTTGCTATGAGTAGTTTGGCATGTGTGTCAACTGCAGTTTACAATGCATTAATAGAACAGAGTCCGAGTATGAAATCTAGGGCTTGTGTCATACCCAATCCGATTGATACTCATATATTCTGTAATGAACACATGGTAAAAACTCTTTCAGATAGTCCGGAAGTGGTTTATTCTGGCAGAGTACATAAAGAAAAGGGACTGGATATATTAGTAAAAGCAGTGACAAGACTCCATGAGGTGGGGATATCTGTTGGATTACGGATAATTGGTGCAACGAAAATAGAAGACGGAGGTAGTGGTGAAGACTATGTAGATTATTTAGAATCTTTAGTAAGAGGATACAGGATAACATGGGTGGAACCTATTTTCTCACCTAGTTTGTTGGCAAAAGAAATACGTAAAGGTGATATTTTTTGCTATCCTTCTATAGCTGGATTAGGTGAGACATTCGGTGTAGCCCCTCTTGAGGCAATGGGCTTAGGATTAGTTCCTATTGTTTCGAATTTAGATTGTTTTAAGGACTTTATAGTGGATAATGAGAACGGATTGGTCTTTGATCATACTGATGTACGATGTGATGAATTGTTAGCTAATTGTTTAATGCGCTTATTATCAGATGAAAAAATGTATTCAGAAATGTCAGCGAAAGCAATTAAAAAGTCTGCAGGTTTTAGTGTGAGTAGAGTGTCTGATATGTATATGAGTATTTTTAAAAAAGTATTAGGTGGTGAGTAAGCTTTATCGTAAAAATAAGAACCAACGTGATGCGTATTCTAGCCCATGGCCAAAGAAAGAAGCAATCATGATTCGTATATGGGAAGTGGTTTGGACGCTTTTTGTAAGGTGGCTGCCAAAGCCTTTTTATCGGTGGCATATATTTCTATTGAAGTTGTTTGGTGCACATATTAGTGGTCATCCTTTTATTGCGCCTACTGCCCGTATATATGCCCCATGGCTTTTAACCGTAGGAGATAGGTCTTGTATAGCGACTCGAAGCGAAATATATAATTTGGGACCTGTTATTATAAAAGAGAGAGTAACCATAGCGCAGTATGCTTATATCTGTAATGGATCCCATGATTTATCTGATAATAAATTACCTCTGGTTGTAGGTGATGTGGTTATTGACAATGATGTGTTTATTGGAGCAAGAGCCATAATTCTGCCAGGATTACATCTTTGTCGATATTCGGTTGTTGGTGCTGGCGCAGTACTTACCAAAAATACTACTGATTTTGGCATTTATGCAGGTAACCCTGCAAGATTTATAAAAGAAAGAAATATTTATGGTGAATAATCATTATTATGGTGGCTCTTATGTTGCATAAATCTCCTAAAATCTGTTTAGCTTGTTCGGCAGGCGGGCATTTACGTGAGCTACAATTGGCTATCGGTGCTATTCCCGAGCAATGGGATTGCTATTGGCTTACCTTAAAAACGACATCAACTAAAGCTTTTATGGCAGACAAGGAACATGTATTTTTAGTGAATTTTCAACCAGCAAAGAAATGGACACTGATAGTGAACTGTTTGCAAGCAATATTCTGGGTGCTGGTGAAACGCCCAGATGTAATCATTACTACAGGAGCTGGTGTGACTGTACCTACGGTTTTTTTCGCAAAAAAACTGTTGGGGACAAAAGTGATATTTGTTAATTCGGCTGCTGATGTGACACATGCTTCTAAAACTCCCGTATGGATAGAACGGTATAGTGATCTGTTTTTGGTCCAATGGGAAGAGATGCGGCAATTATTCCCTAATTCAATTTGTTGTGGTGTTTTATGATTTTTGCTAGTTTAGGTACAATGAACATAGCCTTCAATCGTATGGCAAAAGCCGTGGATGAATGGGCAGCTATAACTAAGGATGAGGTAATAGTACAAACTGGGTATACAGATTATCCCTACAAACATGCGAAAGCTTTTAAATTTTGTACAAAGGAGCAGATGAAGGGGTATATTTCTAGAGCTGATATATTAATACTTCAAGGTGGTTGGGGAGCAATATCGGAAGCGATGGAATTGAGGAAAAGAATAGTTGTGATACCAAGATATGACAAGGTAGAGCATATCCATGACCAGTTTCAATTAATTAGGAAATTGGATACTTTGGGATGTGTGCTAGGGGTATTTGACGAAAGGGAGCTTGCTGCAAAAATGGAACAGGCAAAAACATTTGAGTTTAAGCAAATAGAGAAAGGAGACGCACAGAAACTGATTGAGAAGAAACTGCAGGAGTGGTTTCCGAGATGACAATAATTAGCGAGTTCAAAATAGAATCTTATGAAAGTATCTATAATAACGTCGTGCTTTAATCGTGCGGCGACGATTCGTGGTGCCATAGAGAGTGTATTGGCACAGGACTATAATAACATAGAGTTTATTGTTGTAGATGGGGCGAGTACGGATGGTTCGTTGGAGATTATTAGAGAATATGAAGGTCGTATCTCAACTATTATCTCGGAGCCCGATCATGGAATGTATGAAGCCATCAATAAGGGAATTCGTGTGGCTGCAGGTGATGTAATCGGATTGCTACATTCGGATGATTTCTTCTATGATAATGGGGTCATAAGCCGCATTGTAAAGCAAATGAAGACTACTCGAGCAGATTTTCTGTACGGTGATGGACTTTTTGTAAATCCTGATAATACAGACAAAGTAGTACGTAACTGGATTGGCGGTGATTATCGTTTGTGGAAGGTACGTCATGGCTGGCTTCCATTACATCCCACTTGTTATATTCGCCGCGAGGTAATGATGAGACTAGGTCTTTATAACGAAAGTTATAAGATTGCTGCGGATAGTGAACTGCTGGTGCGTTATCTGATGACGGGCGGGCTTTCTGTTACTTATTTGAAAGAGTATGTTGTACGTATGCGCATGGGAGGGCTTTCTACCGATAGTGCTAAGCGTAAGAAAATGTGGGGAGAAGACATTAGAGTGTACTCCTCTCACGGTCTATGGCCTACTCTGACTAAATTAGAGAAGATGGCATGGAAAGTACCACAGTTTGTGTTGGCATTATTGAAAGGATAATGGCAATTAAATGAGATTGGTTGCTGATTTGTGCAGAGCAACTAGCTATTTTCTAAAAATAGCTCCTGAAGATTATTAGCTTATAATATAACGATACATGTAGGTCCCTAATTTCATGCTACACACATGAATCCCCTACATTTTGCAGGTTGGGAAAAATACAGCGGTATATTCCTGATCTGTCCCCCTCATATTAGCAAAATGCTGATATGTATTCTAAATATATCAACTGTCTGTGAAGATCGTTGATATATTGTTTTTTTAATAGCATGCTTATTGATTAAAGATAATATTCAGATTTCTAGTTTTGTATAATAGAAAGAATTAGAATATTTTTTATTGATTATCTATTGTGTTTTTGAAAGAAAATGCATTTCTTTGTAATATAGATAAAAGCAATTTATTATGTTGACTACTGTAGAATATTTATCTTTGCTTCGTGAGTATATGCGCAAGAATGCAGCTAAATATGGTATTTCTCGCATGGGGATATTTGGCTCCGTTGCTCGTGGTGAACAACATGAGGGTAGTGATGTCGATATTTGTGTTGAAATTGATAGACCTTCTATCTTTACTTTAGTTCATATTAAAGAAGAATTGGAAAAACTATTGAAATGCCCTGTTGATCTGGTTCGGTTGCGAAATAATATGGATGAATTATTGAGAGGGTGTATCAATAAAGATGGAATTTATGTGTAAAAGTCAGATAATAGAATCATTGCTAAAGAAAATTTTCCAAACGGTGGAAAGGATATTAGCGAACTCGGAAACTATTACTTCCCCTTCTTTTTATTTATTGACTCCATCCGGAATGGAAAGACTAGAGAGTACTTGTATGTTATTAATAGCCATCGGTGAAGGAGTGAAAGGTGTTGATAAATTAACAGATAAAAAGTTATTATCTTTCTATCCAGAGATGGATTGGAAAGGTGTAATGGGAATGAGGGATATAATCGCACATCATTATTTTGATTTAGATGCTGAAATTGTTTATGACGTGATAAAACATGATTTGCCGAAGTTAAAAGATGTGTTACAACAAATCATAGACGATTTGAAAATATCCAATCAAGCGATTGACTAAATGGTTTTTATCTCAAATTTCTAAAATACGCCCGTATCTTCCGCATAATCTTGATTCCCATCACTACGCCATCAAATACAGCCATACCGGTATTGAACGAACGCATGAGTGCATCCGCCTTGTTGGTTGCCGGAGCAAGTGGGGCAAATATTTCGCGTGTAGTAGCTGTCATGGCTTTTTTTTGAGCATGGATCTCATTTAAAAGCTTCTTTTTACGTTCGGCAATCTCTTCTAATGTAAATTTCTGCGGGGTCTGCGCATTCATAATTTATTTATTTGAATCAGTTAAAAATAAATTAGCGAGGAAGTTCACCATCGGAGAAATGATGAGCTGCTTGCGGAAAATAATAACCAGGGCGATGAGAACAACATTGATGCCTGCTATGATGGCGAAACTCGACATCAGACCGCCCACTAAAGGCTCCAATATATAAGCAAGAGCAAAAAGCAGATAAAACAGAGCCACCATGCCAAGGATAATAAGTATTAATATCATAATTAACGTGGAAAAAAGTATGGTTAACTTCTCCGTCAATTCTAATTTGGTATATTCTTTTTGAAGCTCTAGATATTTCTTGAACTCGAAAAACAACTGCTGAAAATTCTCAATACTTTTATCGTCTGCAAACATGGTCGCTCTGTTTTTAGTCTTTGGTTACTCACTTATTCTGCTATTTCTCCCTTCATCTCGGCAGCGATCTCGTCAACGAGAGTTTCCATTTCACTGCGATTAAGCTTGATTCCTTTTTTACGAAGAATCTCTGCGATTTTATGACGGGTATCTTCTCCCTTTTCAGGAGCAAATAAAATACCAAGGGCTGCACCTACGGCTGCACCACCCAGAAAAGCTGCTAAAACATTCAATCCTTTCATAATGTATAATGTTTAAAATGATTATGATACAACAAATATAACATTTTTATGGAAAGGTTGTTCGTGAAAACTGAAATTTTTTGCTACGTTTTATAATTCTTTTTTTCTTTTATGGTTTAATCTTATTTAACTGACTTTCGTAGCTAACCTTTGAAGGTTAAGGCGTACTTTTGTTTTCGAATATTGTAAATCAAAACATAATGGAAGCTAAGATTGTTTTTATAACTGGCGCCAGTAGCGGAATTGGTGAGGGTTGTGCCCGTAAATTTGCGAGGGAGGGATGGAATCTGATTCTGAATGCCCGTACCGTATCGAAACTGGAAGAACTGAAAGCTGAACTGGAAGGGGCGTATGGTGTCCGGGTTTATATATTGCCTTTTGATGTGCGCGACCGGAAATTGGCTGCCGCCTCTTTGGAATCATTACCCGAAGAATGGAAGGCGATTGATGTGTTGGTGAACAACGCCGGACTGGTGATCGGTGTGGATAAGGAATTCGAGGGTAACCTGGATGAATGGGATATCATGATCGATACGAATATAAGAGGATTGCTGGCAATGACGCGTTTGGTGGTTCCCGGTATGGTAGAACGCGGACGCGGACATATTATTAATATCGGATCTATTGCCGGTGATGCCGCTTATCCGGGTGGGAGTGTGTATTGCGCAACGAAAGCTGCTGTGAAGGCTCTTTCGGACGGACTCCGGATCGATTTGGTGGATACTTCGTTGAGAGTGACGAACATCAAACCGGGAATGGTGGAGACAAACTTTACAGTGGTGCGTTATCGGGGAGATAAGGAAGCTGCCGATAATTTTTATAAAGGGATTCGTCCGTTGACGGGAGATGACATTGCAGAAACGGTTTATTTTGCCGCGTCGGCTCCTGCACATATTCAGATTGCGGAGGTACTTTTGATGCCTACTTATCAGGCAACAGGCACTATTTCGTATAAGAAGAAGCCGGAATAGACGTTTTTTTGACGGATTTCTTTGCCGGATGATAAAATTTCTATTATTTTGTTGCCCGAAACTAAATATAATAGACGAGAATATTGAATTATTAATTAAAACAGAGTATAGGATTATGAAAAAATTAGTCGTATTAGGAATGGGAGTATGCTTGGTGCTAGCATTTGCATCTTGTAAATCCAGCGAAAGTGCCTATAAGAAAGCTTACGAAAAAGCAAAACAGCAAGAATTGGCAGAACCGCAGGTGGAAGCTCCGGTAGAGGTTACTCCGGTGGTTGCAGCTCCTGTGACAACTACTAAAGTGGCAGATACATCCGGCGTTCGTCAGGAAAAGGTTACAGTGGTTTCCGGCAACGAAGGGTTGAAAGATTATAGCATCGTAGCAGGTAGCTTTGGTGTGAAAGCGAATGCTGAAGGCCTGAAAGATTGGTTGGACGGACAGGGATATCACTCTACGATTGCATTTAATGCTGATAAGGCAATGTATCGTGTGATTGTGAACTCTTTTGCTGACAAGACTGCTGCTGCTGAAGCTCGCGATGCATTCAAGGCTAAATACCCGAACCGTTCGGATTTCCAGGGTGCTTGGTTGCTGTATCGTGTATATTGATTTCTTTTTGGTAATATATATTGGAAAGAACGAACGTTTTTTTCCGAATAAGAAGGCGGTAACTGGGAAGTTACTGCTTTTTTATTGAAAATGAGTGACTTCTTCGTTTAGATATTTTTATCTTTCTACTAAAAGAAGTTATAAATGATAGGAGGGAAACTTTTATAGCAAAGAAAGTTTTTACTTTTGTCAATTCTTAATTTGGAGAATGTATTGCCTGAATGTGAATAGGGCATTAATTTAGAGATTGAATGGAACAAAAATATGTAATGGCTGCTATCGACGCGGCTCTAAAAGCAGGTGAAAAGATTCTTTCTATTTATAATGATCCGGCATCGGACTTTGAAATAGAAAGGAAGGCTGATAACTCTCCGCTAACTATAGCAGACAGAAAAGCGCATGAAGCAATTGTGGCTATTCTGAATGATACTCCTTTTCCTGTTCTTAGTGAAGAAGGGAAGCATTTAGGGTATGAGACTCGACGTGAGTGGGATACTTTATGGATTGTAGATCCGCTGGATGGAACGAAGGAGTTTATCAAGCGTAATGGAGAATTTACGGTAAATATCGCTTTGGTGCAGAACTCTGTGCCTGTGTTCGGTGTTATTTATGTGCCTGTTAAAAAAGAACTTTATTTCGGGATCGAAGGTGTAGGGGCTTATAAATGTTCCGGTATTGTCAGTTTGGAAGATGACGGCGTGGCATTGGAACAACTGATTGGGAAGTCGGAACAGATACCTTTGAAGGAGGTGCACGATCATCTGATCGTGGTTGCTTCCCGTTCGCACCTGTCGCCTGAAACGGAATCATATATTGCAGATTTGAAGAAGAAACACGGCAGTGTGGAGTTGATTTCGAGCGGAAGTTCAATTAAAATCTGTCTGGTTGCTGAAGGTAAGGCTGATGTATATCCGCGTTTCGCTCCGACGATGGAGTGGGATACGGCTGCCGGGCATGCGATAGCCCGTGCTGCAGGGATGGAAGTATATCAGGCTGGAAAGGAAGAACCTCTACGATATAATAAGGAGGATTTATTGAATCCGTGGTTTATCGTTGAGCCAAAAAGAGAACACTAAATAATGTTTATATGACATTTGAAATTGTATTTGTACTATTATCCCTATTAGGAATGGTAGCGGCTTTGATAGCAGATAAGATGCGTCCGGGCATGATACTTTTTTCGGTAGTGGTTTTGTTTCTGTGTGCCGGCATTCTGACTCCTAAGGAGATGCTGGAAGGGTTTAGTAATAAAGGGATGATTACCGTTGCTCTGCTGTTTCTGGTGAGTGAGGGTATTCGTCAGTCGGGCACATTGGGACAAGTGATTAAGAAGTTGCTTCCGCAAGGAAAGACGACAGTATTTAAGGCACAGTTGCGTATATTACCTTCGGTGGCATTTATTTCTGCCTTTCTGAATAATACGCCTGTTGTGGTTATTTTTGCCCCGATTATCAAGCATTGGGCTAAGTCGGTGAATCTTCCGGCTACGAAGTTTCTGATTCCTCTTTCTTATGTGACTATTTTAGGAGGTATCTGTACCTTGATCGGTACTTCTACCAATCTGGTGGTGCACGGTATGATATTGGAGGCCGGATTTGAAGGCTTTTCTATGTTCGAGCTCGGAAAGGTGGGTATTTTTATAGCTATTGCCGGTATCATTTATATATTTCTTTTCTCTAAACGTCTTTTGCCGGATGCACGTCCGGATACGGCTGTGCCGGATGAAGAAGTAGAAGAAGGGGAGAAGTTGCATCGGGTAGAGGCTGTTTTGGGTGCCCGTTTTCCCGGTATCAATAAAAAACTGAAGGATTTTAATTTCCAGCGTCATTACGGTGCGGAGGTAAAAGAGATTAAAACACGTAACGGACAACGTTTTGTGTCGAATCTGGAGGAAGTGGTACTTCACGAAGGGGATACATTGGTGGTGATGGCGGATGATACGTTTATTCCGACATGGGGGGAATCTTCTGTGTTTGTCTTGTTGACGAATGGGAATGAGCCGGATACTACCGGGAAGAAGAAGCGTTGGTTTGCTTTGTTGTTGCTGGTGCTGATGATTGTGGGTGCAACGGTAGGGGAGCTTCCGGTAACGAAGGAGATGTTTCCGGATATCAAGTTGGATATGTTTTTCTTTGTGTCTATTACTACTATTATTATGGCATGGACGAATCTGTTCCCTGCCCGTAAATATACTAAATATATTTCGTGGGATATTCTGATTACTATTGCCTGTGCTTTTGCTATCAGTAAGGCAATGGTGAACTCTGGTGTGGCGGATAGTGTTGCGAAGTTTATTATCGGGTTGAGTGATGATTACGGCCCGCATGTGTTGCTTGCAATGGTATTTATTATCACGAACTTGTTTACGGAATTGATTACTAATAATGCGGCAGCGGCTTTGGCTTTCCCGCTGGCATTGTCGATTGCTTCACAATTGGGAGTAAGTCCGACGCCCTTCTTTGTGGTGATTTGTATGGCTGCATCTGCCAGCTTCTCAACGCCTATCGGTTATCAAACGAATCTGATTGTGCAAGGTATCGGTAACTATAAGTTTACGGATTTTGTACGTATCGGTTTGCCGCTTAATATTATAACTTTCTTAATATCTATTATCCTGATCCCATTGATCTGGAACTTTTAATAAATAAATCTGTAAATGGAAGAAAAGAACCATATATATCCGATATTTGACCGCATGATGACGCGGCAGGATAAAGAAGAACTTTTAGGGCAACACAGTGTGATGATCTGGTTTACCGGATTGAGCGGCTCCGGAAAGAGCACGATTGCTATTGCATTGGAACGTGAACTCCATAAGCGCGGATTGCTTTGCCGTATCTTGGATGGGGATAATATCCGTAGTGGAATTAATAATAACCTGGGATTCTCCGAAACGGACCGGGTGGAAAATATTCGTCGTATAGCTGAAGTGTCTAAGCTGTTTCTGGATAGTGGCATCATTACGATTGCTGCATTTATCAGCCCTAATAATGATATTCGCGAAATGGCTGCGAATATTATCGGTAAGGATGATTTTCTGGAGGTTTTCGTTAGCACTCCGTTGGAGGAGTGTGAGAAACGTGATGTGAAAGGCTTATATGCGAAGGCACGGAAAGGGGAGATTCAGAATTTTACAGGAATTTCCGCACCATTCGAGGTTCCGGAACATCCGGCTTTGTCACTGGATACTTCCAAATTGACTTTGGAGGAATCGGTGAACCGTTTGTTGGAGCTTGTTTTGCCAAAAGTGAAGAGTATAAAATGAAGAATGAGGAATTAGGGATGAAGAATTAGTATGCGGTTATCAGCAAATTCATAATTCGTAATTCATAATTTTAAAAATAATGGAAGAATATAAATTAAGCCACTTGAAGGAACTCGAAGCCGAGTCTATTCATATCATCCGCGAGGTGGCGGCGGAATTTGAGAATCCGGTGATGCTTTACAGTATCGGAAAGGATTCCTCGGTGATGGTACGCTTGGCTGAAAAAGCGTTTTATCCGGGTAAAGTGCCATTCCCATTGATGCACATCGACTCGAAATGGAAATTCAAGGAGATGATTCAGTTCCGTGATGAATATGCGAAGAAGTACGGATGGAATCTGATCGTGGAAAGTAATATGGAGGCTTTTCATGCAGGGGTAGGACCTTTTACGCATGGAAGTAAAGTGCATACAGACTTGATGAAGACGCAGGCATTGCTTCATGCGCTGGATAAATATAAGTTTGATGCTGCATTTGGTGGGGCCCGCCGCGATGAGGAAAAGTCACGCGCGAAGGAACGTATTTTCTCTTTCCGGGATAAATTTCATCAATGGGACCCGAAAAATCAGCGTCCTGAATTGTGGGATATTTATAATGCCCGTGTGCACAAGGGGGAGAGTATCCGTGTATTCCCGATTAGTAACTGGACAGAGTTGGATATCTGGCAGTATATTCGTCTGGAGAATATTCCGATTGTTCCGCTTTATTATGCTAAGGAACGTCCGGTGATTAATTTGGATGGTAATATTATTATGGCAGATGATGAGCGTTTGCCTGAAAAGTACCGGGATCAGATTGAAATGAAGATGGTGCGTTTCCGTACGTTGGGCTGCTGGCCTCTGACTGGGGCAGTGGAAAGCGGAGCTGCTACAATCGAAGAGATTGTGGAAGAAATGATGACTACCACCAAGAGTGAACGTACTACCCGTGTGATTGACTTTGACCAGGAGGGTAGTATGGAACAAAAGAAACGTGAAGGATACTTTTAATTGTAACTAGTAATGGCAGATAATAAATTAGATATAAAAGCTTTTCTGGACAAGGATGAACAGAAAGACTTGTTGAGATTGTTGACTGCGGGTTCGGTAGATGATGGAAAATCTACGTTGATCGGACGCTTGTTGTTTGACAGTAAGAAATTGTATGAGGATCAACTGGATGCACTGGAACGTGATAGTAAGCGTGTAGGAAATGCAGGCGAGCATATTGATTATGCGTTATTACTGGATGGTTTGAAGGCTGAACGTGAACAGGGTATTACGATTGACGTGGCTTATCGCTATTTTTCTACTAATGGCCGTAAGTTTATCATCGCGGATACTCCGGGACACGAACAGTACACCCGTAACATGATTACCGGCGGATCTACGGCTAACCTGGCTATCATTTTGGTGGATGCCCGCACGGGAGTGATTACCCAGACTCGTCGTCACACTTTTCTGGTGTCTTTGCTGGGGATCAAGCATGTGGTATTGGCTGTCAACAAGATGGACTTGGTGGACTTCTCGGAAGAGCGTTTTAATGAGATTGTGGCTGACTATAAGAAGTTTGTTACTCCGTTGGGTATTCCGGACGTAAACTGTATTCCTCTTTCTGCATTGGATGGGGATAATGTGGTGGATAAGTCTGAACGTACTCCGTGGTACAAGGGGATTTCTTTGCTCGATTTCCTTGAAACGGTTCATATCGACAATGACCACAACTTTACGGATTTCCGTTTCCCGGTTCAATATGTGCTTCGTCCGAATTTGGACTTCAGAGGATTCTGCGGTAAAGTGGCATCGGGGATTGTTCGCAAAGGCGATACAGTGATGGCACTTCCTTCCGGAAAAACTTCTAAGGTGAAGAGCATCGTGACTTATGACGGAGAGTTGGATTATGCCTTCCCACCGCAGTCTGTGACTTTGACGCTGGAAGATGAAATTGACGTGTCACGTGGTGAAATGTTGGTGCATCCTGACAATCTGCCGACTGTGGATCGTAATTTTGAAGCGATGATGGTTTGGATGGATGAAGAACCGATGGATATTAATAAATCGTTCTTTATTAAACAGACTACCAATTTGAGCCGTACGCGCATCGATACAATAAAGTACAAGGTGGATGTGAATACAATGGAACATCTGTCTCTGGAGAATGGCCAGTTGACCAAAGAGACTTTGCCTTTGCAATTGAATCAGATTGCCCGCGTGGTATTGACTACGGCTAAAGAGCTGTTCTTTGATCCTTATAAGAAAAATAAATCGTGCGGTTCCTTTATCTTGATCGATCCGATCACCAATAATACTTCTGCGGTAGGTATGATTATTGACCGGGTGGAAATGAAAGATATGAGTGACACGGAAGATGTGCCGGTATTGGATATGACGAAGCTGGGAATTGCTCCGGAGCATTATGAAGCGGTAGAAAAAGCAGTGAAGGAGTTGGAACGCCAGGGCTTGGCCGTACGACTAATAAAATAGATTGTTAAACAATAATTTGGAAGTTGGAAATGATGGCTTTACTGTCATTTCTAATTTTCGATTTTTAATTTTTAATTAATAAAGTGGGATTACTCGAATTTAATAAACTTCCGATTAATACATTGGTAGGTGCCGACTGGAAGACATTCAAGGCTATTACTGCCGGTCGTGAAATTGATGCAGCCTACAAGGGGAAATATCGATTGACCAAGGCTGTGTGTCGCTTGCTTTCTCCATTGGCGTCATTGCAGGACAAGCGTTACGAGAAACTGCTCGCTAATCAGCCGTTGGAGCATGACCCGGTATTTATCCTGGGACACTGGCGAAGCGGAACTACGTTTGTACATAATGTATTCTCTTGTGATAAGCATTTTGGGTATAATACTACTTATCAGACTGTATTTCCTCATCTGATGATGTGGGGACAACCTTTCTTCAAAAAGAATATGAGTTGGCTGATGCCGGATAAGCGTCCGACAGATAATATGGAACTGGCAGTGGATCTTCCCCAGGAAGAGGAGTTTGCTTTGTCGAACATGATGCCTTATACCTATTATAATTTCTGGTTTCTGCCGAAGTATCAGCAGGAGTACGCTGATAAATATCTTTTGTTTGATGACATAACGGATGCCGAATTGAAGGTGTTTGAAGAGGTGTTCACTAAATTGATTAAGATTTCTTTGTGGAATACTCACGGTACTCAATTTCTTAGTAAGAACCCTCCGCATACCGGAAGGGTGAAGGAATTGGTGAAAATGTTCCCGAATGCTAAGTTTATCTACCTGGTGCGTAACCCGTATACTGTATTCGAATCTACACGCAGTTTCTTTACAAATACGATTCAACCGTTGAAGTTGCAGGATGTTAGCAATGAACAATTGGAGGAAAATATCCTTTCTATCTATGCAAAGCTTTATCATAAGTATGAATCGGATAAGAAGTTTATTCCGGAAGGTAACCTGATGGAAGTGAAATTTGAAGATTTCGAAGCGGATGCGATGGGTATGACGGAAACTATTTATAAGTCTCTTTCTATCCCCGGATTTGCTGAAGCACGTAGCGATATAGAAAAATACGTGGGCGGAAAGAAGGGATATAAGAAGAATAAATATAAATATGACGACCGTACGATTCAATTGGTAGAAAAGAACTGGGATTTTGCTTTGAAACAATGGGATTATAAATTATAAGAAGAAAAAGAAAGGAAAAGTATTGATGATTCAGAAAAGCATTCATCGCCTGTTGATGACAGGTTTCGTTGCATTTATTTCTTCCTTGTCTTTGATGGCGCAACATAAAGTTGAGGTAGTTCCTTTCGGGGACATGGATCAATGGGTGGACCGTCAGATAAAGGAGTCGAGCATTATTGGCGGGAATACTAAGAATGTATATGCGATAGGGCCGACGTCGGTGATCAAGGGAGATCAGGTTTATAAGAATATGGGCGGATCGCCTTGGGCTACTTCGAATGTGATGGCGAAAGTGGCCGGTATTACGAAAACTAATACTTCGGTCTTTCCGGAGAAGCGGGGAGATGGATACTGTGCCCGTTTGGATACACGCATGGAAAGTGTGAAAGTGCTAGGATTGGTTAATATTACAGTGTTGGCGGCAGGTTCTATCTTTACCGGTTCGGTGCATGAGCCGATTAAGGGCACTAAAAATCCGCAGAAAATGTTGCAGACGGGTATTCCGTTTACAAAAAAACCGGTTGCTCTTCAGTTTGATTACAAGGTGAAGATGTCTGACCGGGAGAATCGTATTCGTGCTACCGGTTTCAGTAAGATTACGGATGTGCCCGGAAAAGATTATCCGGCAGCTATCCTGTTGCTGCAAAAACGTTGGGAAGATGCCAATGGAAATGTGTATGCGAAACGGATAGGGACAATGGTGACTTATTATTATCACTCTACGGACTGGAAAAATAATGTAACTTATGAAATTATGTATGGTGATATAACGAATCGTCCGGAATACAAGGCGCACATGATGCGTCTGCAAGCAACCGAAAGTTATACGGTGAACAGCAAGGGTGAAAGCGTGCCTATCCACGAAGTGGCCTGGGGAGATGAAAATGATGTTCCGACTCATATGTATATTCAATTCACATCCAGTCATGGAGGAGCTTATATCGGTTCTCCGGGAAATACATTATGGGTTGACAATGTAAAACTGGTATATTAACAAAGTATATAGACAAAGAAGAAAAATAGTCAGTGATATTATTTATCATTGACTATTTTTTTTGTTTTAATTCTTTTGTCACAAACCCTTTCAGATGCCTTCTGGAGTTATCTAAGACTTTTATCGCTCTATAAAAATCTATGAATGAATGAAAATTTACGTGTTTTTTTGTTTGTGTTATATTAAATATCTATATTTGCACTAAATTTAGAAAGAAGAATGACGTTTATTGTCTCTTAGTCAGGTGTAGAACATTTGGGTTGTGTATCTATCCTGTAAGACAATTGAAATATATTATTTACTAAAATAAATTGAGATGAAAAAGGGTTTATTGTTTATTTTATTGGCAGCAGCATCTGTATGTTTGCCTGCACAAGAAAAAGAAAATGCAGCAAAGAGTTATAGAGTGGAAACTAACCGCTTTGGTGCTAACTGGTTTATTAGTGGTGGCGTTGGCGCACAAATGTATTTTGGCGACAATGATGGTAAAGCCGACTTCGGAAAACGTCTTGCTCCGGCACTTGACATTGCTGTAGGTAAGTGGTTTACTCCAGGTATCGGATTACGCGTGGCTTACAACGGTCTTCAGGCTAAAGGTGCTACTCCTTATGCTAACGGTCCGCTTGTAGACGGAGGACAGTACTCTAATGGTTACTACAAAGAAAAATGGAATGTTGTTAACCTTCACGGAGACGTATTGTTGAACCTTACCAATATGTTCTGTGGTTATAAAGAAGATCGTCTGTACTCATTCATTCCTTATGTAGGTGCTGGATTCGTACACACAGGTAAAGGTCCGGGTTATGATGAACTGGGTATCAATGCCGGTTTGATCAACCGCTTCCGTCTCTCTTCAGCTTTGGATCTTAACGTTGAATTGCGTGGACTTTTGATGAAAGGCGCATTTGGTAACTCAGGTCCTGAAGGATTGGCTGGTCTGACTGTAGGTGTTACTTACAAGTTCAAGAAACGTGGTTGGGATGCTGTTCCTACTGTACCGATGGTTCCGGAAAGTCAGTTGAACGACATGAGAGACAGAGTAAACGCTCTGAAGGGTGAAAACGAATCTTTGAAACGTGACTTGGTTGAAGCACGTAACAAAAAACCGGAAGTGATCGTTAAGAAAGAAGCTGGTTTCATTCCACGTTATGTTGTTGTATTTAATATCGGAAAGAGCAACATCAGCAAGAGAGAGTATATGAATATCGAAGCTATGGCTAAAGGTATCAAAGCAACTGATAAAGTATTTACTGTAACAGGTTATGCTGATAAAGGTACTGGTTCTGCTGAATATAACATGAAATTGAGTAAGAAGAGAGCTGAAGCAGTTCGTGACCTGATGGTTAATGAATTCGGTGTTCCTGCTTCTCAGTTGAAAGTTGATTACAAGGGTGGCGTAGGCAACATGTTCTATGATGATGCTAAGTTAAGCCGTGTAGCTATTGTTGAAGAATAATATACATTTTAAATAATAGAATAAAAGAGACGTTTCCTTTCACAGGAAGCGTCTTTTTTGTATTTTTGTACCCCATGAGCAGAATAGTAGCAATAGATTATGGAAGAAAGCGTACTGGGATAGCTGTGAGCGATACTATGCAGCTGATCGCAAACGGATTGACAACAGTGCCTACGCATGAACTTCTGAACTTTATCGGTGAATATATGGCTAAAGAACCGGTGGAGCGGATTATTATTGGATTGCCAAAGCAAATGAATAATGAGGTTTCGGAGAATATGAAGAATATAGAACCTTTTGTTCGTTCGCTTAAGAAGCGCTATCCGGACCTTCCGGTCGAATATGTGGACGAACGGTTCACTTCTGTTCTTGCGCATCGTACCATGTTGGAGGCCGGTCTGAAGAAAAAGGACCGCCAAAATAAAGCATTGGTGGATGAGATAAGTGCTACTATTATTTTGCAAACATATTTGGAGAGTAAACGTTTTTAATAGAAGATATTGAATAACTTAATTTTTAGTAGAGTATAAAAATATGATTTTACCTATTTATGTATATGGTCAGCCTGTATTGAGAAAGGTTGCAGAGGATATAACACCGGATTATCCGAACCTGAAAGAGTTGATTGAAAACATGTTTGAAACAATGGTACACGCCGATGGCGTAGGACTGGCTGCTCCGCAGATTGGTTTGCCTATTCGCGTGGTTACTATTACGTTGGATCCGCTTTCGGAGGAGTATCCTGAATTTAAAGACTTCAATAAGGCTTATATTAATCCCCACATTCTGGAAGTCGGGGGCGAAGAAGTGAACATGGAAGAGGGCTGTCTCAGTCTTCCCGGTATTCATGAAACAGTGAAAAGAGGTGATAAAATTCGCGTGAAATATATGGACGAGAATTTTGTGGAGCATGAAGAAGAGGTGGAGGGTTATCTGGCTCGGGTGATGCAGCATGAATTCGATCATTTGGATGGTAAGATGTTTATCGACCATATCTCACCGCTTCGTAAGCAGATGATTAAAGGAAAGCTGAATACGATGTTGAAGGGGAAAGCGCGCAGTTCATATAAGATGAAACAGGTGAAATAAAGATAAAAAACGTTTATATCCCTGTTAAGTAAGCGAAAAGCATTATTTTTGCTTCGTTTACAAGCATAAAATATCAATGGTAAAAAGAATCTTAACAGTTTTATTACTGTTCCCAACGCTGGTGTGTGCTCAGATAAATACGGATCGGGTGATGACTATTGCCCGAAACGCTCTTTATTTTGAGGACTATGTACTTTCTATTCAGTACTTTAACCAGGTTATTAACGCTAAACCTTATCTGTATGAGCCCTATTTCTTCAGGGCATTGGCAAAACTAAATCTGGAGGATTTTCAGGGTGCTGAAACAGACTGTGATGCAGCTATCCAACGCAATCCGTTTGTGGTGGGTGCTTATCAGATTCGTGGTTTGGCAAGGATTCGTCAGAGTAAATTTGATGGAGCGATTGAAGATTACAAGAAAGCATTGCATTATGATCCGGAGAATATTACCTTATGGCATAATCTGACATTATCTCATATCCAGAAGAAAGATTATGATGCTGCGAAAGAGGATTTGGAAAGTTTGCTGAAAGTATCTCCGCGTTATACCCGCGCTTATTTGATGAGGGGGGAAGTGTCCTTGCAACAGAAAGATACGATTGCTGCCTTGAACGACTTCAATAAGGCTCTTGAACTGGATAAATATGATCCGGACGCATGGTCTGCAAGAGCGATTGTTAAATTACAGCAGGCTAAGTATGCGGAAGCTGAAGCGGATTTCAACCGTGCTATTCCTTTGAGCGCTAAGAATGCGGGAAATTATATAAACCGTGCATTGGCACGCTTTCACCAGAATAATTTGAGAGGCGCTATGAGCGATTATGATCTGGCGTTGGATATTGATCCGAATAACTTTATCGGCCATTATAATCGTGGTTTGTTGCGTGCCCAGGTAGGAGACGACAACCGGGCTATCGAAGACTTTGATTTTGTCATCAAGATGGAGCCGGATAATATGATGGCTGTCTTTAACCGTGGATTGCTACGTGCCCAAACGGGTGATTATCGCGGGGCTATACAAGATTACACAACCGTTATCAACCAGTATCCGAACTTCCTTGCCGGATATTACCAGCGTTCGGAAGCTCGCAGAAAGATTGGCGACAAGAAAGGAGCAGAGCAGGACGAGTTTAAAGTCATGAAAGCTCAGATAGATAAGCAGAACGGTGTGACGAATAAAGATGTAGCACAGAATAAGGATAAGGAAAACGAAGAGGAAGGCGGAGAGAAGACCCGTAAGAAATCGGATAAGAATATGAATAACTATCGTAAGATAGTGATTGCCGATGATTCTGAAGCTGAACAACGCTATACAAGTGATTATCGTGGACGTGTGCAGGATAAGAACGTAAATATAAAACTGGAACCGATGTTCGCTTTGACTTATTATGAGAAGATGAGTGACGTGAAACGTTCGGTGAACTTCCACAAATATATTGAGGATTTAAACCGTACGGGTATACTTCCGAAACGTCTTCGCATCACGAATATGGAAGCTCCGTTGACGGAAGAACAGGTGAAAGTGCATTTTGCCTTGATCGATACACATACATCGGCTATTGTGGAAGATGAAAAGAATGCCTCAAAACGTTTTGCTCGTGCAATTGATTTTTATTTGGTGCAGGACTTCTCGAGTGCAGTTTCTGATTTGACTCAGACAATCTTGTTGGATGGTGATTTCTTCCCGGCATATTTTATGCGTGCATTGATTCGTTGTAAACAGTTGGAATATCAGAAAGCGGAACAAGCTGTCGAAACAGATGTTGTTCCTGGTGATAATAAGCGTAAAGAGATTACCGCGGTAGATTATGAGGTAGTCAGAAAAGATTTGGACAAGGTGATTAATCTGGCTCCGGACTTTGTATATGCATATTATAATCGTGCCAATGTTTCTGCCATGTTGAAAGATTACCGGGCTGCAATTGTCGACTATGATAAGGCGATCGAGCTGAATCCTGATTTTGCAGACGCTTACTTCAATCGTGGACTGACTCATATTTTCTTAGGAAATAATAAGCTGGGTATTTCTGATTTGAGTAAAGCCGGTGAGTTGGGGATTGTTTCTGCTTATAATGTTATCAAACGTTTTACGGATCAATCGGAATAACATTTTTTTGATAAAAAATAGAAAACTCAAAAGATTTAGTTACTTTTGCGTTCAAATTATGAAAATATAACATCATCATATTATGATAAAGATAACATTTCCCGATGGCTCCGTTCGTGAATATAACGAAGGAGTGAACGGTTTACAGATTGCTGAAAGTATCAGCTCGCGTCTGGCACAGGAAGTGCTGGCATGTGGAGTGAACGGCGAGACTTATGATTTAGGACGTCCTATTAATGAAGATGCTAATTTTGTTCTTTATAAATGGGATGATGAAGAGGGTAAACATGCGTTTTGGCATACAAGTGCACACTTGCTGGCGGAAGCTTTGCAGGAACTTTATCCGGGTATCCAGTTTGGTATCGGACCGGCTATCGAGAACGGATTCTACTATGATGTGGATCCGGGTGAAGCTGTGATTAAAGAAAGCGACCTTCCAGCCATTGAAGCTAAAATGTTGGAACTGGCTGCAAAGAAAGAAGAGGTAGTCAGAAAAAGCATCGCAAAGACAGATGCTCTGAAAATGTTTGGCGATCGTGGCGAAACATACAAATGTGAATTGATCTCCGAACTGGAAGACGGACACATTACAACTTATACTCAGGGTGCATTTACTGACCTTTGTCGTGGTCCTCACTTGATGACGACTGCTCCGATCAAGGCTATCAAGTTGACTTCAGTGGCTGGTGCTTACTGGCGTGGTCATGAAGATCGTAAGATGCTGACCCGTATTTATGGTATCACGTTCCCGAAGAAGAAAATGTTGGATGAATATCTGGTATTGCTGGAAGAAGCGAAGAAGCGTGACCACCGTAAGATCGGTAAGGAGATGCAGTTGTTTATGTTCTCCGAAACTGTAGGTAAGGGACTTCCTATGTGGTTGCCGAAAGGTACTGCATTGCGCCTGCGTCTGCAAGAGTTCTTGCGTCGTATTCAGACACGTTACGATTATCAGGAAGTAATCACTCCGCCAATTGGTAATAAATTGCTGTATGTGACTTCAGGTCACTATGCAAAATATGGTAAGGATGCATTCCAGCCTATTCATACTCCGGAAGAGGGTGAAGAGTATTTCTTGAAACCAATGAACTGCCCTCACCACTGTGAGATTTACAAGAACTTCCCACGTTCATATAAGGACCTTCCATTGCGCATTGCAGAATTTGGTACGGTTTGTCGTTATGAACAAAGTGGTGAGTTACATGGTTTAACTCGTGTACGTAGCTTTACACAGGATGATGCGCATATCTTCTGCCGTCCGGAACAAGTGAAAGATGAATTCCTTCGTGTGATGGATATCATATCTATTGTGTTCCGTTCTATGGATTTCCAGAATTTTGAAGCACAGATATCTTTGCGTGATAAAGTGAACCGTGAAAAGTACATCGGTAGCGATGATAATTGGGAAAAGGCTGAACAGGCTATTATCGAGGCTTGTGCGGAAAAAGGCTTGCCAGCTAAGATTGAGTATGGAGAAGCTGCTTTCTATGGTCCTAAACTTGACTTTATGGTGAAAGACGCTATCGGCCGTCGTTGGCAACTGGGTACGATCCAGGTTGACTACAACTTGCCGGAACGTTTTGAACTTGAATATATGGGTTCTGACAATCAGAAGCATCGCCCAGTAATGATTCACCGTGCTCCGTTCGGATCAATGGAACGTTTTGTTGCCGTACTGATTGAACATACTGCCGGTAAATTCCCATTGTGGTTGACACCGGAACAGGTCGTTATTCTGCCAATCAGTGAGAAGTTCAATGAATATGCAGAGCAGGTGAAGATGTATCTGAAGATACACGAAATCCGTGCGATTGTAGATGATCGTAACGAGAAGATCGGCCGTAAGATTCGTGATAATGAGATGAAACGTATTCCTTATATGCTGATTGTCGGCGAAAAAGAAGCAGAAAATGGAGAAGTTTCTGTTCGTAGACAAGGCGAAGGTGACAAAGGAACTATGAAATTTGAAGAATTTGCTAAAATTTTGAACGAAGAAGTTCAGAATATGATAAATAAATGGTAACTTTGCAGCCGTTTCAGAATAAAATATTTAGTATAACAATAAAAAGATCAAACTAGGAAGTAAACGTTTTTAATGAAGAATGACACTCTAAAAGGGCAATACAGAATCAATGAACAGATTCGTGCCAAGGAAGTTCGCATAGTAAGCGATGATATTGAACCGAAAGTATATCCAATCTTTCAGGCTCTGAAAATGGCTGAAGAGAGAGAATTGGATTTAGTGGAAATTTCTCCTAATGCTCAACCCCCTGTTTGTCGTATTATTGATTATTCTAAATTTCTTTATCAATTAAAGAAACGCCAGAAGGAACAGAAAGCGAAGCAGGTTAAGGTTAATGTGAAGGAAATCCGTTTCGGACCCCAGACAGACGACCATGATTACAACTTTAAGTTGAAGCATGCTAAAGGATTTTTGGAAGATGGCGATAAGGTGAAGGCTTATGTATTCTTTAAAGGTCGCTCCATCCTTTTCAAGGAGCAAGGTGAAGTGCTTTTGCTTCGTTTTGCAAATGACCTGGAAGACTACGCTAAAGTAGATCAAATGCCGATACTGGAAGGTAAGCGCATGACTATTCAGCTTTCTCCGAAAAAGAAAGAAGCTCCTAAAAAGCCGGCAACAGCTGGAGCACCGAAACCTGCTGCTCCTGCACAAAAAGCAGAGAAGCCGGAAAAGGGCGAAGAATAAGAAAAGATGCGTAACGCGCAGGTATAGTGCGTTGCCATTATATATTTAATAATTTAAAAACAAGTAAGATGCCAAAGATGAAGACTAACTCCGGTTCTAAAAAAAGGTTTACCCTTACCGGAACAGGTAAAATCAAAAGAAAGCACGCTTTTCACAGTCACATTTTGACTAAGAAAACTAAGAAGAGAAAAAGAAATCTGTGCTACTCTACAACTGTTGATACAACAAATGTAAGCCAGGTTAAGGAACTCTTAGCAATGAAGTAATCAAAAGCGTAAAAGTATTATTAAAGTATTAACCGAATGCATTAGCCTGAAGTTCGCTGCGTGAAGTAGCGGCGCTAACATTCAAAAAAAGTAAAACTATGCCAAGATCAGTAAATCATGTTGCTTCAAAAGCAAGAAGAAAGAAAATTTTGAAATTAACCAGAGGTTACTTTGGTGCAAGAAAGAATGTATGGACCGTAGCTAAAAACACTTGGGAAAAGGGTTTGACTTACGCGTTCCGTGACCGTAGAAATAAGAAAAGAAACTTCCGCGCTCTTTGGATACAACGTATCAACGCTGCTGCACGTCTTGAAGGAATGTCTTATTCTAAATTGATGGGCGGTCTGCACAAAGCCGGTATTGAAATAAACCGTAAGGTTTTGGCTGATTTAGCTATGAATCACCCGGAAGCTTTCAAAGCTGTAGTTGCAAAAGCAAAAGCTGCTTAAGCATCAATAGTTTACGAGTTACAAAGTGTCAGTTACTAAGCTAGTAACTGGCACTTTTCTTTTGTTAGGCAGATGAAAGGGAATAAAAAAAATGTTAGTTGGCAAACAAAATCCTTTTTTTTTCTTGTTAGTTTCATGTATTCTTATTACATTTGTGATACAAAAATATTAGCCGTATCGACTGGATCGGGAAACTCTTCAAATTAATCTGATGCACCGAGAAAGCTTCGTTCTTCAATGGCGGGCCACATCCTTCGGGACAGCTTTAAGCCGGTGGATTACAAAGAGGGCGAGCGCTCAAATCTTGTTCTATCAGAGTTTCATCACATCGTCGATGCGGCTTTTTTATATACTTTTCTATGATATTCTATTTCTCCGGTACAGGTAATTCTAAATGGATTGCAAATCAGCTTTCCAAAGAGCAAAAAGAAGAATTGGTTTTTATTCCCGATGCGTTAAAGGACAGAACGTTTGAGTTTTGTTTGCGGAAAGATGAAAAGATCGGTTTTGTATTTCCTGTCTATTCGTGGGCGCCTCCTGCAATCGTACTTAATTTTATTCGGCAACTCTCTTTAAAGGGGTATAAAAGACAATATTTGTTTTTTGTTTGTTCCTGTGGGGATGATACCGGGCTTACGCAGCAGGTGCTGGAGAAGGCTTTGAGTCATAAAGGCTGGAAGTGTCATGCAGGCTTTTCTGTGACTATGCCCAATAATTATGTATTGCTTCCCGGTTTTGACGTAGATAAGAAAGAACTAGAGGAGAAAAAACTGGCAGATGCTATTCCGACTGTCAATCAAATTAATGCTTCAATAAGTAGGAGGGAAGAGTTGTTTCTTTGTCATGAAGGGAGTATTCCTTTTATTAAGACGAGGATTATCAATCCTTTATTTAATCGCTTTCAGATGTCTCCCGAGAATTTTTATACTACGGATGCTTGTATTGGATGTAGGCGTTGTGAGAAGAGTTGTCCGGTAGGGAATATTATGATGATGGGCAGAAAGCCTGTTTGGGGGATGGATTGCACCTCATGCCTGGCATGTTATCATGTTTGTCCGCAGCATGCGGTGCAATATGGGAAAAGAACGAAAGATAAAGGGCAGTATTTCAATCCTAATTAATCTACTCGCCAATCAATCTACTCGTCTTTGATTTTAATGCAGCAATTGGATAAATCTTCAATGATAGCTAGGCTTTCTACTCTGACGCCTTGCTCCTCAAGTTTTTTACGCCCATTTTGGAAGGCTTTTTCAATAATGAATCCCATTCCTACCAAATTTGCTCCGGATTGCTTGATGAGGTCGATAATGCCTAATGCGGCATTGCCATACGCGAGGAAGTCATCCACGAAAAGAACATTGTCATTTGGAGTGAGGAAATCGGCACTGATAACGACTTCATAATCACGATCTTTGGTGAATGAGTGCACAGTGGTGCTTAGTGCATTCTGAATGGTTTTAGGAGACTTTTTCTTTGCAAATACAACTGGTAAATCCATCAGGTAGCCTGTCATGATAGCCGGGGCGATGCCGCTGGCTTCGATTGTCATAATCTTATTTACGTTTGTGGCTGCAAAACGACGGACAAACTCGACTCCGATTGATTTCATCAGGACAGGATCCATTTGATGATTAATAAAACCGTCTACTTTCAGGATACCTCCTTCGTAGCATTTTCCGTCTTGCAGAATTCTTTTTTTAAGTAATTGCATGCTGTATGATATTAATTAATAATGTGCTAATATTCCATCCCGCATGGTGAAAACGGCGGTTGGTATATTAGCACATGGATATTTGAATCGTTACTTGTTGTCTCTTAAGTCTTTCACCCGGACGGCTTTTCCTTCGCTTTGAGGGAGAGAGCCTTTCTTTACCAGTTTAACTTTAGGAGTCACCAATATTTCATCCTTCAATTGGCGGGTAATATCCTTGCGGATCTTCTCCAGTTCAATATAATTGTCGGTAGAAAGGTCGCTTAATTCTACTTCGACGATCATTTCGTCTTGGTTGTTGACAGTTTCCAGCGTAATCAGGTAGTTGCTGCCTAATTCGGGGAATTGTACGAGAATCTTTTCTACCTGCATCGGGAAGATGTTTACTCCCTTGATAATGAACATGTCATCACTGCGGCCTTTGATACGGTCGATACGGATATGGGTACGGCCACATGGGCATTTTCCGGGAAGAATACGGGTTAAATCGCGGGTACGATAGCGAATTAACGGCATCATTTCACGATCGAGAGTCGTAAGTACTAATTCTCCGATTTCTCCTTCCGGAACAGGTTCGCCTGTTTCCGGATCGATAATTTCTACCAGGTAACAGTCTTCCCAGAAGTGCATTCCATTTTGTTCCTGACATTCGAAGGCAACACCGGGGCCGTTCATCTCTGTCATACCGAAGCTGTTGTATGCTTTTACACCCAGCATCTTTTCTATTTTCCGGCGTTGTTCGTCGGTGTGGGGTTCGGCACCGATAACCAGGGTTTTCAGTGTGGTTCCTTTGGGATCGAGACCTTCTTCCTGGAAGACTTCTGCAAGGCGGATGGCATAGCTGGGGATAGCATGTAAAGCGGTAGTCTTAAAGTCGTTGATGAATTTAATCTGTCGTTTACTGTTTCCTGCAGCGGCAGGGACTGTCAGGCAGCCCAAGCGTTCTGCACCGTATTGGAAGCCTAAGCCTCCTGTAAACATACCGTATCCGGAGCTGTTTTGGAAAACGTCAGTCTTGCGTATTCCTACTGCGTACAGACAGCGGGCTACCAGGTTGGCCCAGGAATCGAGGTCGTGTTGTGAGTGAACAATAACAGTCGGGTTTCCGGTGGTACCACTGGAAGAGTGAATACGTACACCATCATTGCTCATATCACCTGCCACCAGTCCGAACGGGTAGTGGGCGCGCATGTCAGACTTGGTAGTGAAAGGTACTTTGCGGATATCATCCAATGACTGTATGCTATCTGCTGTGATGCCATGTTTGCTGAAAACGTCTTTGTAATATGGAGCGTTCGCAGCTATATTAATTGTTTTTTTAAGCCGTTGAAGCTGCAATTCCTGCAACTTCTCCCGGCTCATGGTTTCTAATTCTTCTTCCCAGTATTGTGTACTCATGGTAATGCCTTTTATTGCATTAGCTTTTCCGCAATTTCTTTGCCGGCTGCCAATGCTTTAAGATTCATTTCTACAATTGCTTCTCCCTTGCGTAGGAAGATTTCACGGATGCTGTCTTGCACTTTTTCGTAATCAATGCCCAGGAATGGGATTGTTGCTCCCAGTAAGACAATGTTGGCAACGCGGGCGGAGCCTACTTCTTTTGCCACTTTGTCTACGTTCAATACTATCTTATGAGGCAGTTTGTTGATTTCTGCCATCACTTTGTCTGTTTCCGGATAATTGGGGATGTTGACAAACGGAGTTTCGTTAGTCACCAACCAGCCGGTAGGGCTAAGGTAGGGGAGGTAACGCAATCCTTCCATCGGTTCCAATGAGATGATGAGATCACATTTGCCTGACGGGATCAGGTCTGAAGCAATCGGCTGGTCGCTGATACGGAGATTGGATTGGACATCTCCTCCGCGTTGACTCATTCCGTGCACTTCCGCTTGTTTCATGTATAATCCTTCTTTCAAGGCAGCTTTGCCGATTACTGTGGCAATGGACAGAATTCCCTGTCCACCGACTCCTGATAATATAATGTCTTTTTTCATGGCTTACTTACTTCTTTTTTTGCGTGCTAATGTCTGGATACACTCTCTGCGTGGGATAATTACAGATACACCACGATATTCTATTTCTTCGCGAATGATTTGCTTCATCTCCTCATAGTTCTTCTTCAATGGAGTAACTACACGGATATGGGCCGGATCTACTCCGATACCTGCACAGATCGCTTCGATGCGTCCGGTTCCGGCAGAATCCTGTCCACCTGTCATGGCGGTAGTTTCATTGTCGGAGATGACGATAGTTACACTGGCGTTCTCGTTCACACAATCTAACAGTCCGGTCATTCCGGAATGGGTGAACGTTGAATCGCCGATGACAGCTACGGCCGGGAAAAGACCTCCGTCAGCGGCACCTTTTGCCATCGTGATGGAAGCACCCATATCCACACATGAGTTGATTGCATTGAAAGGAGCATTTGCGCCTAATGTGTAACAGCCGATATCGCTGAATACTTTATGGGATGGATATTCTTCTTTCAGAACTTCGGTCAGCGTGATATACATATCGCGGTGTCCGCAGCCTTCGCAAAGTGCAGGCGGGCGCATTTCTACAACAGAAGGAATACCGAATTCCGATTTATTCTCTTTGCCTACGGCACGGGCTACAGAGTCCGGATTTAATTCTCCGTCCTGTGACAGAGTACCGTCGAGGCGTCCTTTTACTTTAACGCCGATACCCAGATAGCCTTTCAATTGTTTTTCTACAAAGGGTTGTCCGTCTTCCAGAACTAGGATTTCGTCACAAGACTCGATCAATTGATGCAATTGTTTTTTAGGCAATGGATATTGGCCGATCTTGAGTACCGGATATTCGCAACCTTCCGGATAGTTTTCCATCAGATAATTGTAACCGATACCACAAGCTACGATTCCCAGCTTTTTGTTAGGACCGTCTGTGTATTTATTATAAGGTGATTCTTCTGAAGCTTTGATAAATTCGTCTTGGCGGGCAAGCAATACTTTGTAGCGTTTGCGGGCATTTCCCGGCAACAAGATGAACTGACGCGGATCTTCGCTGAAAGAGATGCTGTTCTGCGGCTTTTGCTCTTTGCGTTCTACTCCTGAACGGGAGTGTGCCAGGCGGGTTACCATACGCATCAGGATCGGTTCGCCTAGCTTTTCAGAGAATTCGAAGCCACTGTATACCATATCATACGCTTCCTGCTGATTGCTTGGTTCGTACATCGGTATCAGTGAGAAATCTCCGTAGAAACGGCTGTCCTGTTCGTTCTGCGAGGAGTGCATACTGGGATCGTCTGCGGCTATCACAATCAATCCGCCTTTCACGCCTGTGATGGCAGAGTTGACGAAACAGTCGGCAGCTACATTCATACCTACGTGCTTCATGCAAACTAATGCCCGTTTACCTACGAAAGACATACCCAACGCAGCTTCCATCGCTGTTTTTTCATTGGCACACCAACGGTTGTGTATATTCTGTTCGGTCGTTATAGGGGCCATTTGAATATATTCCGTAATTTCAGTTGAAGGAGTACCCGGATAGGCATAAACGCCTGAAAGTCCGGCATCCAGTGCAGCTTGTGCAATGGCTTCATCGCCAAGTAAGAGTTGCTTGCTCATATCTATTTCTTTTATTTAGTGTTGATCACAGTTTGTTAATCTATCGGGCAAAGATAGGCTTTTCCGTTCGTTTTATCACAAATTTACTTGAAAATCTTTCTTTCATTCAGGGCTTTCCAGTATTTTCTTGCATTTGCCATGTGGTCGGCGTAATTGGAGGCAAAGTTGTGAGTTCCGGAAAAATCTTCTTTGGCACACATGTAGATATAGTTATGTTTGGTATAGTTCAACACGCTATCTATTCCCTTTTTAGAGGGAATACGGATGGGACCCGGAGGTAATCCGGTATTTATATAGGTATTATAGGGAGAATTGACTTTTAAATGCTCGTTGGTAATTCGGCGCAGGCCAAAATCCTGCAGGGCAAATTTGATAGTGGGATCTGCTTGTAAGGGCATATCTTGGTGTAACCGGTTGATATACAATCCGGCTACCATTGGCTTTTCTTCGTTGTTGTTGGTTTCTTCTTCAACGATGGAAGCAAGTGTGCTGACTTCTTCCGGTGTCATGCCGATGGCGGTAGCTTGTGACAGGCGATCTTTATTCCAAAATCGTTCGTGTTCGTCCTTCATTCGTTTGAAGAATTCGTCTACGCTCATGTCCCAATATACCTGATAGGTTTCCGGTATGAAAAGGCTGGGGAGTGTTATGTTGGTATATCCCATTTGAGCTTGGAAAGTAGAGTCGAACAGTTGGCTCGCGATTTCGGCAGAGTCTATCATGAGTTGCTTGCCGATGCTTCGCGCCAATCGGTCTAATGTCCGGACGCTTCCGATAGTAAGGTTCATAGGCTCCTGATAACCTCTGGAAAAACGGCTATATACATGATAAACATTGTCATTGGGGCGAATGGCGTAACGACCGGTATGGATATTCTGATCGAAATCCTTGTATTTTGCCATCCACTGGAATCCGGTGAACTTATTGACATGCCCGAATTCTTTTATTTTATGGTAAATAGAATCGGCAGTATCATCCCGGTCTACATAAATATATACGGTTTTAGATGAGTGAAATTGGGGGGCAAACAGATAATAATAAAAGGTGCCTCCGGCAACTGCACAAAGGAGGAATGCTCCGATTAGAATTGATAGTAGAATATTTCTCTTTTTTTTCTTCATCTTTTGAGGTGTATTTAAAAAGTTCGTCAAAGATAAAAAGAATTTGGATAGGAGTGTTCTCTTTTTAGGATGAATCATAAGGCGATTACATTAAAAGTATATTTTCTTTCGGTGCGATTGTAAATTCATTCTTTCACGTTACGTCTGCCTTGCTTGATTTATTCAGTTGCTTATTGTGCTGCTTGGCATTCATTGCAATTATCTTTTTGTTTCCAGCGTAGTCCCATTATTCCCATATATTGTGGGACTATTTTCCTGCAATATATGGGAATATTTTCTCATAAAATAAGAGAATACTTTCCCACAATATGTGGGAATAAGACAATCTCTTGACGTTACAATGTGAAACCTTGAGAGTAATACAACAACTCCCTTTTATTGAAGTGAGAGTCTGTTTGTAACTAGAATGCCATTGGCACAGGGAAATGAATTCATTTCAGAGAAACGAGTTTTGCTACTTAATTAGGCCACAGGGAGTAATTAATATCTGCTTCTATTTTGTTTTCTATCTCATCGGGCAGAGGTGCGAAGAAATCCATGTTAGTCAGGTTCTCGATGCTATCTATTGTTACCGCATAGGATGATAGAGGTTCTACTGCCTGCTCATTATTGAATAAGAAACCGATAGCTCGCATCGGCTTGACAAAAGGAGAAAGGACTACTTTAAAAAACTTTTGAGGTACTACGACTTTATTCTTTCCGATTGTTTTGGGATATTTTTCAATAATAGGACCACATATAATAATGATGGCGCTGTCTGCTATGGCCCAATCCCGGATCTTTTCTTCCAGATTTTTCCATCCTCTTCTGTTTAGTTGTGGATGTTGCGGACACATATTGCTGAAATAAAATGATTCTTTCATGGCTTCAGGACTCCATTTCATATCTGCTGCGGGAGCCATATGACCTTTGTCATATCCTGAACGGGTATAGTCGGCATTTGTGGCAATCGGACCTGTCACTAGTGGATCGGCAATAAAACGATTACCTCTTTTTTCTTTTCCTTTGGTTTCTTCCCTGGTTAATTCGTAAGAAACCCAGTTGGGAATTTTTAAATCTTTGTTGTATGATACCGTATATCCGCTATGCCGGATGATTTGTTCTTGCCGGGGAACTAGTGATATAGGTGTCTCCAGATCTTTGCCGGGTGGAATCTGAAAGGAAGTATCAGTTTGCGGTTCGTTATTTTTCTGGATATTAATCTGCTGGCAATACAAATAAACACCAAAAAGAATAGGAATGAGCACAATAATGGCGATGATACATCCTAATCTATTATTAGAATGTGATTTCTTTTTGAATAGTTTTCTGTTTTTACCTTTTTTATTTCGATTCATTGATTGGCTGGTGATGACAGGTTTGTTTTATTCTTCTTTTCTCATGCTGAATTCGCAACCGCAATATTGTTGGTTGTAAAAGTTGTATTCTTTAATGATGGCAATACGTCGCTCGCTAAGTCCCCCTTTCCGCCAATTCTGTTCCCAGTACGTAACATCCGGGTAAGAGGCGGTAGCATATTGTCCGGCTTCATTGATCTGCTCCAGACTTTTCCAACGGCTGGAGGCAAGTGTCGTGGTAATTACAGAGAAACCATGTTCGTGTGCGTAACGGGCTGTCTCCAATAAACGCAGTTTAAAACAACGCAGGCAACGTCCTCCTCTTTCAGGTTCCTGCTCCATTCCTATTATGTGACATCGCCAGTTTTCATGATCGTAATCAGCATCTATAATCTCCAATCCCAATGATTGGGCATAGCGCGTACATTCTTCTTTTCTTATAATATACTCTTCCTGCGGATAAATATTAGGATTGCAATAATAAATAACGGGGGTGATATGATGTTGCATCATACATTCAATAATGGCTGATGAACAAGGAGCACAACAAGTATGAAGCAAGACTTTATCGGCTCCTCCCGGAACTTCGAGTTGGAATTTCTTTTTCATGCTGTAAAGTTAGTACATATTTACGATACGAGTCAATGGTTTATGTTTTATTCAGAATAGTTTTTTTAGTATCTTTGTCCACTCAAGTTTATAACAGAACAATAATGGATGAATTAAATTGCGGGCAAGAAGAGCAATATGCAAGCCCGGAGAAGAAAAAAAGTACCTCGAAAATTGTAAAGAGAACTTTAGTTGTGGCTGCATTAGCTTTGGCGGTATATGTTGTATATTCCGTAGTTTATTTATTTGTTTCGCCTGATCGTAATATTCAGCAAATCTATCTGGTTCCCGAAGATGCTGCGTTTATCATTCAATCATCGGCCCCGATTGAAGATTGGGAAAAGTTTAGTGGAAGTGAAACATGGCAATGTCTGAAGAAAGCGAAATCTTTCGAGGAAGTAACGGAGAGTGTAGAGAAGCTCGATTCAGTAGTCAAAAGCAATAAAGTGTTGTTGTCGCTTGTTGGTGAACGGGATATGCTTATTTCGCTTCACAAGACCCGTGCCACAAAGTGGGATTTTCTGCTGATTCTGGATATGCAGAAAACATCGAAAATGGATTTATTGAAAGACCAGGTGGAAACTGTATTGGTCATGAGTGGCTTTACTGTCACCAACCGGATGCATAACGGCATTAATATCCTTGAAATGCGTGATCCCGAAACAAGGGATATTTTCTATATTGCTTTTGTGGATAATCATTTGGTAGGATCTTATACGTCCGGGCTTGTCGAATCGGCTATTGATTCGCGTAATAAACCCAAAATCGGACTCGACCAGTCTTTTATTGAAACGGAGAAGTTGGTTTCCGGCAAGGGGCTTGTCAGAGTCTTTATTAATTATGCGCGCGTACCTCAATTCATGTCTATTTATCTGGGGGCAAGAAACGAATACATTGATCTGTTTAGCAATTCTATGAATTTTGCCGGACTTTACCTAAATACGGATAAGGAGCGGATGGAAGTGAAAGGGTATACGTTGAGAAAAGATTCTGCCGATCCTTATGTCACTGCTTTATTGAATTCGGGAAAACATAAAATGAAAGCGCATGAGATTCTGTCCGGGCGGACGGCTCTATATACCAATATAGGTTTCAACAACCCGGTAACTTTTGTAAAAGAGCTGGAGAATGCGATGTCGGTTCATAATAAACAATTGTATGATTCTTATCAAAGTTCCCGGAAAAAGATTGAAGGGCTATTCGGGATATCTTTGGAAGAAAACTTTTTGAGTTGGATGTCGGGAGAATTTGCTATTACGCAATCCGAACCGGGGTTGTTGGGACATGACCCAGAACTAATTCTGGCTATCAGAGCTAAAAGTATAAAAGATGCCCGTAAGAACATGGAATTAATAGAAAAGAAGATTAAGCGGCGCAGCCCGGTTAAGATTAAAACAGTCAATTATAAAGATTTTGAGATTAATTACATCGAAATGAAAGGCTTTTTCCGCCTGTTCTTTGGAAAACTATTTGATAAATTTGAAAAGCCATATTATACTTATGTCGATGATTATGTAGTTTTTAGTAATAAGGCTGCATCTTTGCTCTCTTTTGTGGAAGATTACGAGCAGAAGAATTTATTGAAAAATAATCCGGGATTTGAAAATGCGCTTTCCTATTTAAAGTCGAGTTCTACCATTTTCTTATATACGGATGTGCACAAGTTTTATTCCCAACTGAAACCTATGATGAATCCTGCCACATGGAATGAAATACAATCCAATAAAGATATTCTGTATTCGTTTCCTTACTGGACTATGCAGGTTATAGGAGATGGACGGTCAGCTTCTTTGCAATATGTGATGGATTACAGTCCATATCAACCGGAGGAGGTTGTTGCCATTGCTGCCGATGAAGATGATGAGGAAATGAACGAAGATGCTGAAACTGAAAAAGAACAGATGAGCGAATTGAAGCGTTTCTATGTCGAAAAGTTTGAAGGAAACGTTTTGAGGGAGTTTTATCCGGAGGGAGCGTTGAAGAGTGAAGTGGAAGTAAAGGAAGGAAAACGTCACGGTCGTTACCGTGAATATTATGAAGATGGGACATTGAAGCTTCGTGGAAAGTATGCAAATAATAAACCGAAGGGTACATGGAAGTACTATACCGAGGACGGAAAATTTGAGCGCAAAGAAAAGTTCTAGATTACGTCAACAAAAGTTGATTTAAAAATTATGCTCAAAAAATAATCGGATTCTTTTTGTTTTCTCAAATAAAGCTGTAATTTTGCACGCCGTAAACGAGAGACAAACGCCGCTATAGCTCAGTTGGTAGAGCAACGCATTCGTAACGCGTAGGTCGCCAGTTCAAGTCTGGCTAGCGGCTCTCAAACTAGAACGCTGATTATTAATTAATAATCAGCGTTCTAGTTTTTACAGGATTCCCTATTCTTATTTTAAAAGGGAAATCCTGCGTATGTAATAGATGTGAAATATAAAAATGTAATCTATGTTGAGTCGTATTATTGTTTTAGTGGTTGCCGGAGTAGCCGTAGTCTATATCGTTCGCTTTATAGATAACTTTTTCTCCCAGCGTAGAAGATAAAACTAGCTTTCAAACATTCTGCTGCGTGCGAGCATACAAGCACCAACGATGCCGGCTTTGTCTTTCAGCTTAGATGTGATGATGGCTGAATCTTTATTAACCAGATTTAGAGAGTACTTGCGTACGGCTGTTTTTATGGGCTGGGTGATATAATCACCGGTTAAAGATAAAGTTCCACCTATAATAACCAGTTCCGGGTTGAAGATATTGATTAGCCCGGCAATCTGTTTGCCTAGTTTCTGCCCGATTTCTTCTACAATTTCAATGCAAAGCAGGTCTTCTTTATTCACAGCGGCAATGATCTCATCAAGAGTGATCGGATTTTCCTCTGTGGCGATTCGTGTAGATAGAATGGAACTTTCCCCACTTTGAATACGCTCTAATAAGATACGATGAAGTGCCGATCCGGAAGCTTCCGTCTCCAAGCAACCTTTTTTTCCGCAATGGCAGATTATCTCATTATCATAAGCACTCATGTGTCCAAATTCACCGGAGAATCCGGATTTTCCGGTATAAATCTTACCATCAATAATAATTCCGATACCTACTCCCCAGCTTACATTTACAAAAATGATATCCTTTTCTCCTTTCACGCAGCCTTGCATGTATTCGCCATAAGTCATGGCGCGTGTGTCATTATCAATGGTTACTTTATATCCCAATTTTTCGGATAATACATCCGCCAACGGCCTTTCCTCAAAATTGAATTGACTGAAGCTATACCCTGATTCAGGATTTACACGTCCCGACACATTTACATTGATATTTAAGATCTTCTCTTTATTAATAGTGAGCTTCTTTATAAAATTGAGAATATGCTTGCATAACTCATTCATCCCTTCGATTGAGTTCTCAAACTTATAAGGTATATTCATTTTCAATTCTACCATATCGCCTTTGAAATTTATCAGTCCGATATTGACAGCGAATCTTTTGATGTCTACACCCAAAAAGTAACCGGATTCCGGATTAAGCCCATAGAGGTTGGGATGGCGTCCGCCACTAGTCTCCAATTTGCCATAATCATTAATATATCCGTCATCACACATTTCACCGATAAATTTGGTGACGGTTGGTACACTTAAATCCAGTTCTTTTGAAAGATCGGGAATTGTGGAACTTCCATTATATATATAATGTGTAATAATCCTCTTTTTGACGAGAGCGCTTTTAGAGCCCTTTTCTATTTCTTTCAAGAATTGTTGGTTCATAACTATGTATATTTGGTAATTCACACAAAGATAATTAATTTTTTTATTAATACGTGGTTTTGAGGCCTTGAAAATTAGAATGTCTTGAATGTTCTATTCCCTATATACTATGTAATGGATTTATATATAGGATAATGTAGCTATGGATGATTGTGGATATAATAAATGAAAGAAGACGATTTGTGAGGTAATTCCCCCTTCTATTAATTAATAATGCAAGAAATAATGATTTTATTAATAAAATATTTTATTATCTATTGTTTATTTAATAAATATAGCTATATTTGTGCCGTGATATTATTAATAAAACTCTATATCCTTAAATGAATTTAGTATGAGAAACTATTTTTTAGGTCTGTGTTTATTATTTGCTTTGTGTTTTACAGCATGCTCTCATTCGGATGATTCTGTTGATGTGCTAATTATTGGTGGAGGTGCCAGTGGAGTGACTGCTGGTATTCAGTCTGCTCGAATGGGGGCTGCAACATTGATAGTAGAAGAAACAGAATGGCTGGGTGGAATGCTTACATCTGCAGGTGTAAGTGCTGTTGACGGAAACTATGATTTACCGGCAGGTTTGTTTGGTGAGTTTCGCGAACATTTGGCAGATTATTATGGTGGACTTGATTCTCTAAAAACCGGTTGGGTGAGTGCAGTGTTGTTTGAACCTTCAGTCGGAAATAAAATTTTCCATGAAATGGTTGACGCGGAGAAAAATCTAAAAGTATGGCATAATGCTACCTTGGTAAAGCTGGAAAGAGAGAAAGATGTTTGGATTGCTCAAATTCAGATGAAAGATAATACAATCAAAAAAATACATGCTAAAATATTGATTGATGGTACTGAATTGGGGGATATAGCAAAAATGTGCGGGGTGAAATATGATGTCGGTATGGAAAGCCGTCATGATACAAAAGAAGATATCGCTCCGGAAGAGAAAAATAATATAGTTCAGGATATTACATACGTAGCAATCTTGAAAGATTATGGTAAAGATGTGACTATTCCTTGTCCTGAAGGATATAATAAGGATGAATTTGCTTGTGCTTGTGCCAGTCATGTTTGTATCACGCCTAAAGAACCGGATCGTGTATGGTCTAAAGACATGATGATAACTTATGGAAAACTTCCTAATAATAAATACATGATTAATTGGCCGATAGAAGGCAATGATTATTATGTAAACTTGATTGAAATGACCCGTGAGGAACGTGAAGAAGCCTTGAAATATGCAAAACATTATACGATGTGTTTCGTTTATTTTCTGCAACATGAATTAGGTTTTAATACATTGGGCTTGGCTGACGATGAATATCCTACAGCCGACAAATTGCCATTTATTCCTTACCATAGAGAGTCTAGGAGAATCCATGGGCTAGTACGTTTTGATTTAAATCATGCTTGTGAACCGTTCAGGCAGTCTCAACCTCTTTATCGTACTTGTATTGCCGTGGGGAATTATCCTGTGGACCATCATCATACGCGTTATCATGGATATGAAGAGTTGCCTAATCTTTATTTTCATCCGATACCGTCATACGGTTTACCTTTAGGAACTTTGATTCCGAAAGATGTTGAAGGATTGATTGTTGCTGAAAAATCAATATCTGTTTCTAATATAATTAATGGTACCACTCGTTTGCAGCCGATGGTTATGCAGATCGGGCAGGCAGCGGGAGCATTGGCAGCTCTTGCGGTGAAAGAAGGTAAAAACATAAGAGAAGTATCTGTTCGGGAAGTACAAAATGCGATTTTGGATGGAAAAGGATATTTATTGCCTTATTTAGATGTTGAGTTAGATCACCCAATGTTTAAGTCACTACAACGTATCGGCTCTACAGGTATATTAAAAGGTATAGGTAAAAGTGTTGACTGGTCAAATCAAATGTGGTTCAGAGCGGATACATTATTATTGGCAAATGAGTTGAAAGGATTGGGTGATGTTTATCCTTTTGTCAATAAGCAAGTATTCGAAGGTAATAATACCATATCAATTCAGAAAGCTACAGAGCTAATAGGAGAGATTGCAGAAAAAGAAGGTATTGAGATGAAAGAGGGTAGGGTAGAAGAGATATGGAATGAATTTGAATTGAAGGACTTTGATATGAATCGAGACATCCTACGAAGTGAAATGGCAATTTTGATTGATCAGATATTAGATCCTTTCAATAATAAAAAAGTAGATATTACAGGACAATATATTCAATAGGTAATAATAATATAAGTGTTAACTGCTGTTTTAATTAAACTAATATGAAAACATTAGATCGAAGAGACTTTCTAAAAAAAGCCACATTGGCTGGCGCGTCAGCCTTGACTGTACCAACTTTGTTTGAATCTTGTACTTCAAAAGCTAGTGCCAGTACAGTAGTGGCAACTGATGGTTTGGAAAGTAAACTCATTGTTCCTAAAAACAATGGCTTAAAAATTACCGGAACTTTTTTGGATGAAATATCACATGATATTCCACATCAGAACTGGGGTGAGAAAGAATGGGACTTGGATTTTCAGCACATGAAAAATATAGGAATTGATACGGTAATAATGATCCGTTCTGGTTATCGTAAGTTTGTCACTTTTCCTTCTCCTTATTTATTGAAGAAAGGTTGTTATATGCCTTCTGTTGACTTGGTGGATATGTTTTTACGTTTAGCTGAAAAGTATGGAATGAAATTCTATTTTGGACTATACGATTCGGGTAAATACTGGGACACAGGGGATATGACCTGGGAAGTGGAAGATAACAAATATGTAATTGATGAAGTTTGGGAAAATTATGGTTCCAAGTATAAAAGTTTTGGAGGATGGTATATCAGTGGTGAAATAAGCCGGGCAACGAAAGGGGCGATTGGTGCTTTCCATGCATTAGGAAAACAATGTAAGGATATATCTAATGGATTACCGACTTTTATATCGCCTTGGATTGATGGCAAAAAAGCAATCATGGGAACGACAAAAATGACTAAAGAAGATGCCGTTTCTGTACAACAACACGAAAAAGAATGGGATGAAATTTTTGATGGAATTCATGATGTGGTAGATGCATGTGCATTTCAAGATGGGCATATTGATTATGACGAATTGGATGCGTTCTTTTCTGTCAATAAAAAATTAGCAGACAAGTATGGTATGCAATGTTGGACAAATGCCGAATCTTTTGACCGTGATATGCCAATTCGTTTTCTACCCATTAAGTTTGATAAACTTCGGATGAAGTTGGAAGCAGCCAAACGTGCCGGATATGATAAGGCTATTACTTTTGAATTTTCTCATTTTATGAGTCCACAATCAGCCTACCTGCAAGCAGGTCATTTATATGACAGATATAAAGAATATTTTGAAATAAAATAAATGTTATGAAGTCTACAATCAATTTTGGTTATCTTATATTCCTTTCTGTTGTGGCAGCATTGGGAGGCTTTTTGTTCGGATATGATACCGCAGTTATATCGGGAACAATTGCCCAAGTGACTCAACTTTTTCAATTAGATGCACTGCAACAGGGATGGTATGTAGGATGTGCTTTAGTAGGCTCTATCGTAGGTGTTCTTTTTGCTGGAATCTTAAGCGATAAGTTAGGAAGAAAACTTACGATGGTTATTTCAGCCGTATTGTTCTCTACATCAGCTTTGGGGTGTGCACTATCTGCCGATTTTACTCAATTGGTGATCTATCGGATAATAGGTGGAGTAGGGATAGGGGTTGTTTCCATTGTTTCTCCTCTTTATATATCTGAAGTAGCCGTGGCACAGTATAGAGGACGCCTAGTGTCATTGTATCAGTTGGCTGTAACAGTCGGTTTCTTAGGAGCTTATTTAGTTAACTATCAATTATTGGCATGGGCGGAGAGTGGTACGCAATTGAGTGTGGATTGGTTGAATAAAGTATTTATAACTGAAGTATGGAGAGGTATGTTGGGTATGGAAACATTGCCAGCAATCTTATTCTTCATAATCATATTCTTTATTCCGGAAAGTCCTCGCTGGTTAATCGTGCGTGGAAAGGAATTGAAGGCTGTAAATATATTAGAAAAAATATATAATTCAATTACAGAAGCGAAAAGTCAATTAAAAGAAACGAAATCTGTACTGACCTCTGAAACGAGATCGGAATGGTCGTTATTAATGAAGCCTGGAATCTTCAAAGCTGTTATTATCGGTGTTTGTATTGCCATTTTAGGGCAATTTATGGGAGTGAATGCAGTGCTCTATTACGGCCCTTCTATTTTTGAAAATGCAGGACTTTCAGGTGGCGATTCTCTTTTTTACCAAGTTCTGGTAGGACTAGTCAATACTTTGACCACGGTTCTGGCTCTTGTCATCATCGATAAGGTGGGCCGCAAGAAGCTGGTATATTACGGAGTTTCGGGCATGGTGCTCTCTCTGGTCCTTATCGGTCTTTACTTCCTCTTCGGAGATTCCCTAGGAGTATCCAGCCTCTTCCTGCTTGTTTTCTTCCTGTTCTATGTATTCTGCTGTGCCGTGTCCATCTGTGCCGTGGTGTTCGTACTCCTCTCGGAGATGTATCCCACCAAGGTTCGCGGACTGGCCATGTCGATAGCAGGATTCGCCCTGTGGATCGGAACGTACCTGATCGGACAGTTAACCCCCTGGATGCTCCAGAATCTTACCCCCGCCGGAACATTCTTCCTGTTCGCCGTTATGTGCGTACCGTATATGCTAATTGTCTGGAAACTCGTGCCGGAGACCACCGGGAAGTCGCTGGAGGAGATTGAAAGATACTGGACCCGTTCGGAATAAATATAAAATAGACCTTATAATTAATAAATTTACAACTAGACAGTAGGAATAGTTAGAGATGTTTTTTGTATGGCCATTCAATAAACGTTATCATCGATTACTTATCCATGCTGTCATATAATAGATAATATTATGGATTTTAAGAAATTAGCAAATCAGTACAAGGATGAACTTTTGGACAATGTCCTTCCTTTTTGGCTCAAAAACTCGCAGGATCATGAATATGGTGGTTATTTCACATGTCTTGATCGTGAAGGAAAAGTTTTCGATACGGATAAATTCGTTTGGTTGCAAGGTAGAGAAGTATGGATGTTCTCCATGCTCTACAATAAAATAGAAAAACGTCAGGAATGGTTGGATTGTGCTATTCAAGGTGGAGATTTTTTAAAAAAATATGGACATGACGGAAACTATAACTGGTATTTTTCTCTCGATCGTTCGGGTAGACCATTGGTAGAACCGTACAATATATTTTCGTATACATTCGCCACCATGGCTTTCGGCCAGCTAAGTCTGGCCACAGGCAATCAGGAATATGCAGACATTGCCAAAAAAACCTTCGATATTATCCTGTCTAAAGTGGATAATCCGAAAGGCAAATGGAACAAACTTCATCCGGGGACCCGTAATCTGAAGAACTTTGCCCTGCCGATGATACTCTGTAATCTGGCTCAGGAGATAGAACATCTTTTAGATGAAAATTATCTAAAAGAAACGATGGAAACTTGCATCTACGAAGTAATGGAAATTTTTTACCGTCCTGAACTCGGAGGTATCATTCTTGAAAATGTAGATGTCGACGGTAGTCTGGTTGACTGTTTTGAAGGCCGTCAGCTGACCCCCGGCCATGCCATCGAAGCGATGTGGTTTATCATGGATCTAGGTAAACGCCTGAATCGTCCTGAATTGATAGAGAAAGCCAAAGAGACCACCCTTACAATGCTCAATTATGGTTGGGATAAAGAGTACGGTGGCATTTATTACTTTATGGATCGTAATGGTTGCCCACCTCAACAATTGGAGTGGGATCAGAAACTCTGGTGGGTGCACATTGAGACCTTGATATCTCTACTAAAAGGTTATCAACTAACGGGAGATCAAAAATGCCTAAAATGGTTTGAAAAGGTACATGACTACACTTGGACACATTTTAAGGATAAAGAACACCCCGAATGGTATGGATACTTAAACCGAAGAGGAGAAGTGTTGTTGCCACTCAAAGGAGGAAAATGGAAAGGTTGTTTCCATGTACCAAGAGGATTATTTCAATGCTGGAACATACTAAAACAACTAGAATTAGAGAAAATTAATCGACTTAATGTAATGCATATATCCCCAAGAAATTATGTAAATAGTGATAATATTTTATAGTTGTAGATATGAAACAAAGAAACTTTAAATTTAATTTATTGAAGAGCATCGTATTGATATCGATGTGTATAATATGTTCGTGTATATATGCCCAAGAAATATCTATACGAGGGGTTGTTAAAGATATTCAGGGAGAACCTCTTATTGGAGCTACAATTGTAGTAGTAGGAAGTACAAATGGTACGACGACTGATATCAATGGAAATTTTACGTTGAATGGAGTTTCAACTACATCTGTCTTAAAAATTGATTACGTAGGAATGCAACAACAATCTGTAACGATAAAAGAGAAAAGATTTTTTAATATCACAATGTCTGAAGACACCAAATTACTGGATGAGGTTGTTGTTGTTGGTTATGGAACACAAAAGAAAGGAATGTTAACCGGTTCTATTTCAAATGTAAAAAATGAGAAATTGACTACTGCTCCTATTGCCAATGTAACCAATATGTTGGGAGGACAACTTCCTGGTGTAATAGCCAAACAGGAGGGAGGACTTCCCGGCAGTGATTCTTCGTCATTAAATATTCGTGGCTTTGGTATTCCTTTAATTATTGTAGATGGAGTAGAATCTTCATTGAACAATATTGATGCTAACCAAATCGCTTCTATTTCGGTATTGAAGGATGGAGCTGCCTCCATTTATGGAGCCAGAGCCGGTAATGGTGTAATTCTTATTACAACGAAACGTGGTACTAATCAAAAACCGACTGTTACCGTTAATTCTTCATTTACTTTGCAAGGTTCAACGCATATCAACAAACCGCAAAATGCCGGTCAAAGTGCACAATTGGCCTTGGAACTTTATCAAAATCAAGAAAAACCTGACGAAGCTGCTCCATATACTCCGGAACAGATAGAAAAATATTTTCAAGGTACAGACCCGCACTACCCCAATACTGATTGGTTTGGTCTTGCTATGAGAAAATATGCTCCCCAACAAAATCATAATATAAGTATTTCCGGTGGAAATGAAAATATTAAATTTTATACCTACTTTGGATATAACAAACAAGAAACTATCATTCGTCATGATGGTGGCGACTATTCACGTTATAATTTCCAATTGAATGTTGATGCGAAAATTACTAAAAACTTTTCACTGTCAATGGATGCAAATTCCATCTATGAAGATAAGTGCTTTTCGTATATGGGGTTGAACGGAGGAGCGAATTTCTGGCTAAGATTATATAGTACGGATGCTAAGTATCCGGCAGAACTACCTGATAAATCGAAACTTGCCTATGGAGGTATTGCTGAAGGTAACATTATTGCAGCCGGAAGTACGGAACTTAATGGTTATCAAAAGAACAGGTATAGGACAAACCGTATTAACGCAACTGCCAAATATGATATTCTGCAAATACCCGGACTTAGCCTGAAAGCATTTATCAGTATGCAGGAGACTTCTGATAAAATGAAAGAATTCAGAAGGCAAAATCTATTTTATAGTTATGACATTGACACTGACCAATACACCCTTAATAGAGGTAGTGACCCGACTAAGTCTACCGAATCTTATATATATAATAAACAGTTCATTCAACAATACTCTCTGAATTACGAAAATACGTTTGCTCAAGAACATAAAATTTCAGTTATGGGGGTGTTTGAAAGTACCGATTATAGAGGTGATTATTTGATGGGGAGCCGTTCCAATTACACAAATACAGCCATCGAACAGATAATTGCCGGTGACAACACCACTTCAATAGCCGATGGAACTGCAAGCGAAATGGGACGTGCCAGTTGGATTGGCCGTTTGAATTATTCCTATAAGAATAGATACCTGTTGGAGACAATTTTTCGTGCAGATGCATCTGCCAGATTTCCAAAGCACCATCGATGGGGATATTTCCCCAGTGTATCCTTGGGATGGGTAATGTCTGAAGAATCATTTATGAATCGTTTGTCATTCATTGATAACTTAAAATTGAGAGCAAGCTATGGTGAATCAGGTGATGATGCAGTAGGTTTAAATGCAGCGAATGAATTTCCTTATTTATCAGGTTATGGATTTGATGGTCAATATAGATTAGGAGATGTAACATATTCAGGATTGTATGTCACTGGATTAGCAAATCCGGCATTAACTTGGGAAAAGATGAAGATTTACAATGGAGGAGTGGATTTCAGTTTCCTGAGTAGGAAGTTGTATGGTTCTGTTGATGCATTTTATCGTCTTCGCTCCGGCATTCCTGGCACAAGAGTAAATTCTGTTCCTTCAAGTTTTGGTGCCACGCTGCCTACGGTAAACTTAAATGCTATCAATACTCGTGGTTTTGAGCTATTATTGGGTACTTATTGGAAATTGGGAGATTTCTCGATGGATATTACCACTAATCTTACTTGGGCACGCTCAAAATGGGATAAATACGATGAACCCGATTATGAAGATGAAGATCAGGATAGATTGAATAGGAAAACAGGGAGATGGACTAATCGTCAGTTTGGATATGTGTCAGACGGCCTGTTCCAATCTCAAGAACAAATAGACAATTTGCCGTATGTCTATTCTGATCTCGGTAATAATTCTTCATTGCGTCCGGGCGATGTGATTTATAAAGATTTAAACGGAGACAATGTGTTGGATTGGAGAGACCAGATTGAGATAGGTAAGGGGGCAACACCGAATTGGATAGCAGGTCTTAACGGTACGTTCAAATGGAAAGGGTTCGATGTGACATTCTTGTTACAAGGAGCTTGGGGGTATTCTACTAATGTCGATTTGCAAAGTGTTCCGACTAATTTTACGTATGAACATCGTTGGACCATAGACAATTTCGATTCTAACGCCTTGGTGCCACGTTATGGGGGAGCTTCAACTAATAGCTTGTTTTCTGATTATCGTTTACATAATACAGCTTATCTACGTATGAAATATGCATCTATAGGATATGAAGTTCCGAGAAGATGGATGAATAGGGTTGGCATTCAAAAATTGAGATTCTATTTAGCCGGTACCAACTTGTTTACACTAAGCACATTAAGCAAATATGGCGTCGATCCGGAGGTTGCTGATGGCGTTTCTACAGTTTACTATTATCCCCAGCAGAGGACATTTAGTTTTGGAGTCAATTTAGAGTTCTAATATAAAAAAAGAATTATATGAGAAAGATATGTATAAACATTTCATTCATTGTGGCTGTGTTATCATGCATTTCATGCTACGATGTATTAGACAAAAGACCGCTTAATATATATACGGATAATGATGTTTGGTCTAACGCTACTCTTTTGGATAATTTTATAGCATCGCAATATATGTACACTCCGGTAATGGTGGGTGATGCAACTACATTGTTTAATAGTTGGACAGGAAGTCCGATGAATCAAGATCCGCGTTCGACTGATATGAATTATTTTTTCGGAAACAGTTCGCAAGCGTTTGGTCCTCGGTTGATAATGGATATTACAGATGAGACTAAATACAACTCTGATTCATGGGATAACTTGGCTGCTTATAAGATTTCAGGGATTCCTTCAAATGGAGGTTGTTCCGAATATTGGGAAAATGCATATTATACTTTACGTAATCTGAATAACGCCATTGCTAATTTGCCTGATTCTCCTCTTGATGCAGAGCTGATAAAGCTTAGATTGGCGGAATGCCGTTTCCTACGTGCCTATATTTTCTATTCAATGGTTAAGCGATATGGTGCGTTTCCCATGCTGACAGTTGTGCCTAATGTAGATTCTCCTGATGAAGTGCTCTATCCTATAAGAACATCAGAAAAGGATGTGTACGATTTTATCATATCTGAATGTGAAGATATCAAGGAGGATTTAGCCGGTCAGACAGAGTGGGGACGTGCAAGCAAGTGGGCTGCTTTGGCTCTCGAATCCCGTGCTGCACTCTATGCCGGAAGTATTGCCAAATATGGCAAGGTGCAATTAGACGGATTATTAGGCATTTCTTCCAGTGAAGCTGATAACTATTTTCAGAAATCTTATAATGCCTGTCAAGAAATAATAACGAAGGGAGGATTTAAACTGTACGATGAGAATAGTGATAAAGTGCAGAATTTTAAGGATTTGTTTCTGACCAAGAAAAACTGTGAGGCTATTATGGTCAAACAGCATTATGGAACAGGATTTAATAGCGGCGGCGGACTTTGTACATGGTCGTGGGATATGATGCAAGCTCCCAATCCTAATGTGTGGAACTGTGGAAATGAAAATGGTCCATACCTTGAAATGGTAGAAGAATTTGAATATATCGATGGTACATCCGGCAAACTTGATAGAGACTATGTAAAAAGTCGTTTATGGACAATGGAGGAACTCTGGGCTAATAAGGATCCTCGGTTTAAAGCATCTATCTATACCAATGGAGATGAATGGGAAAAATGTGCAGGCGAAGAATATGGAAATGGAAAGATAGATTTTCATATAGGCTTGAGAAAACCAGACGGCACAACTTCGTATAACGCTAACGACAGTTATAATGGCGTAAAGGCTGTAGGATATCAAAGCCAGCATCATGTTCTTTCCGGAGTGACAAATACCGGATTTGGCATTATGAAATATGTAGACCCTTCTGCTAACAATATGATTTGGCTGTGTGAATCACGTACTGATTATATGATTTTCCGCTATGGCGAAATTCTATTGAATATGGCTGAGGCTGCTTATGAGTTGGGAAAAGACGGAGAAGCTCTTGAATTTGTGAATCAGATCCGTAAAAGAGCCGGCATTAACAAACTCACTTCTATTGATTTAGACAAAATTAAACATGAAAGGAAAGTGGAGCTGGCTTTTGAAAACCACAGATATTGGGATTTGCGTAGATGGCGTGATGCTGAAGAAGCTCTTACACAATGGTATACAGGTGTGCGTTATGTCTTGGATTATGAAACACGTAAATATTGGATCGAATTTTTAGATCATGTTGACGGAGCTAACCAGCCTCAATTTCCGGAATCTAATTACTATTTCCCGATTACTCAGGCAAGAATCGGAGCCAATTCTAATTTGGTGGAAAATCCGAGATATTAATGTATGAAATTTATTATTAAAAACAAACATCCTAATATAATTCAATTAGATTATGAGAAAAAACATATTTTTAATTATATTGTTTCTTTGGGCTTTGATACCTTGTAGTTCCTGTTCGTCTGATGATAATGATGTAACAGATGTGAAAGAGGTGGATCAGAAAAAAGGTGAATTAGAAATGATATATTCTATTGCAGACGAATTGGACATGAAAGTCATTTGTGATGTTAATTTATCCGGTGGTAGTTATTACGGTAAATATGCTGCAAGAGACTTGGTCAACAAATGTGATAATTATATTAAGTTATATCATAATTGCTATGGACATCATGCATCATTTTGGGGATGGTATATTAATACCGAGATCAATCCTTTGACTGAAATGCAAAAATCAAAGTCGTTGTTTTGGAGAGAACTTTGGAAAGGAGTGGCAGAGAGTTGTCATAGTGTTGCTCCAGGAACAAAAGTGACGATTTCTCCTTTTTTCATCCTAGATCAAGGCACTCATCGGGGATTCAAGTTTATAACGCCGGAAGAAACCGAAACATGGTGGTATAATACATTGAAAGCAAGCGGAATTGATATTGTCATGCTGCAAGATTCAGGTGCAGAACATTTGTCGTTCTTTACTCTTGCCGAAAGAGAAGCCTTTTATAAAGCTTTTTATAATGCTTGCCGGAGAACCGGCAAAGAACTTTGGGGCAATATCGAGACAGCTGAAATATTGGCTAGAGACTGGGAACATGCTTTGGAGATGGAAAGAAACGGAACTCAGGTATGGCGTTTTACTCCGATAGACTGGCTTCAGGAGAAAATAGAACTAGCTGCTCAATATGCAACAGGTATTGTCAGCTGGGGATATTATCCTTATATGGATCCTTCTACTGATAACAGCCCGTTAGTTGTACATGGATCGGGTATGGATAATACGACTCGACAAGCTAATTATAATGCTTATCTGGAATATCAGAAGAGAGTTCCTTCAACAATACCGGCAGGAATGAAAGCTCAACCCAAAATTAAAGGAACCCTATGGTGGTTCCCGACCGATTTGGGCAGTCTGGACGGAAAAGAACTTGAGACTGCCCTCCGTAAAGAAATCACCAATCAGAAAAAATTAGGATTTGAATACATTTGGCTGGTTAATGCTTGTAATCACTTTGTTGTAAAATAATAAAATGAAACAACATGAAAAATATAATTTATATTCTATTATCAACAGTTTTATTGATAGCCTGTTCTAACGACAAGGAACTTGTTCAGGACAACTTTTATGCAAGTGAAGATTCTCCTTTGACATTCACTATGCAAGCTCCCTCTATCATTGGAGGAGAAGAAATGAATTTTAACAAAGAGGGATTAAAAGGATATTTTGGTCTGTCACTGCAAGGGAAAGACGGAGGTTATTATGATGGTAAGGACTACAATAACATGCCTTATCAGAGAAATGGAGACGAATGGATTTCAACCGACGAAGAATTGATGATAAGCAATAGCGAAGGACATCTTTTTGCATATTATCCATATAATGAAACAATAAGTAACATCAAACAACTGCCGATTGTTGTTGATGATAGTCAGATTGACTATCTGTATGCCGCACCTATTGTTGTCAGTAGCGTAAACTCGCGAGTGTCCCTCTCTTTTCATCACGCCTTAGCTATATTGGAAGTTGAGATTGCACGCAATACGAATGTGACTGATTCTAATTTGAAATCCATTTCTATCAGTGGATCAGGTATTGGCACAACAAGTGTGTTGGATGTAACGACGGGAATAGTTACCCCTACTAACTCCGATCAGGAAGTAGTTGTTACTTATAATGATGAATATGTGCCGACGGTTGATGAGGTAGAGGCTGATAATACAAAAGCGTTGAAAAAATATATACTGCTTGTACCCAATCAGTTGGAGAACGGAGAACCGTCAGGATTAGATGCCGGGAAGATAAGTATCAAAGTGAAAATGAATGATACGACTTATAAGCTTGAGACAAAGAGAACTGTGACATTCAAGCAAAATGCTTTGTATAAGTGTAAGGTGACAGGTATCACCGAAGACACATTCATTTCCGAGACAGAAAATCTTACATTCGTCAATGATAAAGGAAAGCAAGAATATAACGTGAAAAATATTACAGGAATCATGATTACTGATAAAGAATATTTGCCGGGCAATCATAAAATGATAGTGCGTACTACATTCAACTCCGATCCGGTGAAATGGCGTACCACGAATGACCCATTTGTCGATATCCCGTATTTTTCTACTTCCGATGGAAGTAATTCATACGTTGTAATATTCGATGGAACAAGTACAGATTTTCCACATATATCTGATGGTTCATGGTTAGGTAGCAAAGGTGCTTTAAATGATTTCGATGGTAAAAGTAATACAGCTGCTATGATAAAGGCAAATGGTGGTTATGAAGGAGATGAGTATCCTATTATAAAGGCAAATGCTGCCGCTTTAAAAGAGGGGTGGTATATACCTTCATTAGGGCAATTGGCTGTGATTTATAAATATAGGAACCAATTGAATGCGGAATTGCATCGTATTAAAGCTGCCGGTGGCGATGTTAATGATGTCATCAGTGAAGGATATGCTCTTAATTGGTCTAGTACGACCAATGGCGGTGGTAGCGCATGGGTTGTATATTTTGATTGTGGTATATGTGGAACTCGTATGCAAATCGATGAGAGTTGGACACGCAATCCAAATTTGGTTCGCGATGTTGAATAATCATTCGTCTTTTAATTTTTATTGAGAACTGATTTTGCAATTTTAATGTGTAAAATATTACAAATATGAAAATATTATATGTAACAACATTTTTAGTTTTATCTACAGGTCTCTTTTTTACAGCGTGTAGTAATGATGAAGATACTATCTCGGATGAAATTGTCATTCCTGATGAAGAAGTGGTGGAACCGGTACCATTGCAGATTTCTGTTTCAATAGCCGAGCTGACACGTTCGCTTATTACAGAAAGCGGCTTTAAGGATAATACCTCTATTGGGGTGTCCATGATGTATGTGAATGGCGAAGACTATGGAGAGGGCAACAAGAATCAGAAATACACCTCTGTGGGTATCGGGACAAACCAAGTCTGGAAGAGCGCAGCTGATGTAAAAGTATCTTCTCGATCAGGTTATGCAGTTGCTTGCTATCCGTATTCTGAGAAAAACAACGATTTTACTGCAATTCCCATTGATAATAAAGATTGCGTTGATTATATGTATGGTTCAGTTGCCCATGTCAATAGAGACAAACCGCAAGCCTGTTTAGTGATGCGTCATGCAATGGCTGGTATCATGGTGCGATTCAGCAAAACAGAAAATTATGCAGGTGATGAATCGATTTCAAATATTCGTGTTTCTTCAAAAGCGCTGGGTAAAAAAGCTGTCTTAAATGCTTTGAAGGGGACTATCTCGAACATTGAAAATTTGAATGCAGCTTTGAATTTTGAAGAAACGTTTACGTCGATTACGACAAATCCGGAGGAGACTACAACTGAAATGATAACGGCAGTTCCCAATATTAACGAGAAAGTTGACATGACTCTTTCTTTCCAGATTGGTCAGGCTGAAAATTCCATTGATATTGTAGAAAATGTAGCTTTCGCAATGGGAAAAATTTATGTGATTGATGTGGAATTTCGTCCTGGTAAACTTGTTGTTTCCAATGTTTCAATTTATGACTGGGAAAATAACGGAAATTATGAAGGGTTTATAAGACCGGAGAATTAAAACATTATTTTTAATCAAGGTGGTTGAAGAGCGGGCCTCTTTCTTATCTGTCTTTTTAGCCACTTTTTCCTTTAATTAAAACTGTAAATATTGGTAGAAGATATGAAAAAAAACTGTATATATTTCATTACTTGTTTTTGTCTTATTATGGGAGGTTGCTCTTCTAAACCGAAAGGGAACGAAATACCATGTAAAGAAAATGTCTTGGAGATTATTTATTCTGTCGCAGATGAATTAGGTATGAAAGTGATGTGCGACATAAATATAATCGGTGGAGGATTATATCATCCGGACGAAAATCATGACAGTATACTTACTGTGTTGAAAAAGAAAAGTAATAAGCACATTGTTGCATACCATGAGATGTATGGCAATCATCCTTCCTTTTGGGGCTGGTATTTGAATAATGAAATAAATCCCATGGACAGTCTGGATTATAAGCAGGCCAATTTCTGGAGACAGTTGTGGAGGTCTGTAGCTAATAAATGCCATGCTATTGCCCCGGGCAGCAAAGTGACAATATCACCTTTCTTTTTGTTGGATAAAGAAGAGTTCCGCGGATTCAGATATCAATCGCCTGCCGAGTATGAGGCTTGGTGGTTTAATACAATGAAAGAATCTGATATTGACGTTCTGATGTTGCAGGATTCCGGAGCCGAACATTTAAGTTTCTTTACTCTTGATGAAAGAGAGCCTTTCCTTGCTGCGGCAGCCAAAGCCTGCCAGAGAGCCGGAAAGGAATTTTGGGTCAATGTGGAAACCGGACAGGTGGAAGCTGACAACTGGGCGGAAGCATTGGAAATGGAGCATAATCATAGTCGGGAATGGGCATTTACTCAGATAGACTGGCTGAAACAAAAGTTGCTTCTTGCCGCAAAATATGGCACAGGTATTATTAATTGGGGGTATTATCCTTTTATGAATCCTAAAGATGAATATGAAGCGGAAGTGGATGGACAAAAAGTCAATGCTGATAATCGGAAAGCAAACTATGAAGCCTATAAAAACTATATTGAATCACTGACAGACAATATTCCCGATGGATTATTGGTTCAACCTAAATTGCAAGGTACTTTGTGGTTCTTGGAGGCGGGTATGGAAAATAAAGATATGGCTACCTTGGAAAAAGAATTGCGGGAGGAAATAACCAATCAACGAAACTTAGGCTTTACGTATCTGTGGATTTGTAGTACATCTTATTATTTCACAGCGGAAAAAGAAAAATAAATTATGAAAGGATATATTTATTCTGGTGTTTTGGGGCTGTTTATACTCTGTGCATGTAAAGCTGGGAATGTGGAAATTTCCGATATGAAATGCGAATATACGAGCCATCCTATCTGTGTGGATTCTCCTCAGCCCCGGTTCCATTGGAATTATCATTCCGATAATGCTGACTTTAAGCAAGGTAGCTATTGCCTGTATCTTTCGACAGACAAAGGCTGTCTCTATCTTCCTTCTCGAAAAATAGCCGGTAATTCTCTTGTTTGGAGTTCTGGTGTTGTAGAATCTGACCTGTCGGCAAGCAAGTATACAGGGATGAAAAAATTGGAATCTTGCACGAAATACTATTGGAAAGTAGTTGCCACAGATAAGAACGGAACAAACATGATAGAGTCACCGATAGACAGTTTTGAAACTGCTAAAATTTATCCGGAGAAGTGGACAGGAGAATGGATTACTGATAGCTACGATAAGGATTATCTTCCGTCGCCGATGTTAAGAAAGGTGTTTCAGACAAGAGATGCCAGCATTCAAAAAGCACGTTTGTATGTGAGTGCTGCTGCTTATTGCAAAATGAATATTAATGGAGAACCGGCCTCATCGGCTGTTCTTAACCCCGGATTTACTCATTATGATAAAAGGAACTTATATAGTGTTTGCGATGTCAGTGGTTTGCTGAAACCTGGAAATAATGTGATATCTGCGGTATTAGGCAACGGATTTTATAATGAAATTTTTCCTTTGGGTGTATGGGAGTTCGAAAAGGCAAGATGGCGCAATCGGGCAAGGATGATATGCGAATTGCATATATTATATGCGGATGGTGTCCGGCAAGTAGTCGATTCGGATTCTTCTTGGAAAACCTCTACAGGCCCCTATTTGCAGAATAATATATGTGGAGGAGATACTTATGACAAACAGCGGGAGATTGTCGGTTGGGAAAAAGAAGATTTCGATGATGCGTCATGGAAACAAGCGGTATGTGTGTCTGGACCATCTTCTGTTATGAGTGCCCAGATTATGCCTGCTATAGAAATAGACCGAGAGGTTTTGCCCATATCTATGAAGAACTATGGTGACAGTGTTTACGTATATGACATGGGAATCAATATGGCGGGCTATTGCCAACTTTCAATCAAGGGAGAAAGTGGTACAAAAGTGGCGGTACGTCATGGTGAGCTGTTAAAACCGGATGGTCGTTTGGAAACGGGAAATATAGATATTTATTTCTCGAAACGTCCTGATATCGATTTTCAAACAGATCTTTATATTCTGGATGGTAAAGACAATGTACTTGTGCCGGCGTTTAATTATCATGGTTTTCAGTATGTTGAAGTAAAAGCCGACCGTCCTGTGCATCTTACTAAAGAAAGCCTGAAAGGATTATTCTTTCATACGGCAGTAAAACCTGTAGGAAAATTCAGCTGTTCGAATAGTTTGTTGAATGATTTATGGGAAGCGACGAACCAGTCATATTTGTGTAACTTGATGAGTATTCCTACAGATTGTCCGCAACGGGAAAAAAATGGGTGGACAGCTGATGCGCATGTTAGCATGGATTTGGGATTGCTCAACTTTGATGGAATTACGTTTTATGAAAAATGGATAAATGACATAATCGACAACCAAACTGAAGACGGAAGAATATCAGGAATTATTCCATCATCAGGTTGGGGATATGAAGATTGGATTGGTCCTGTATGGGATGCAGCATTATTCATTGTACCAATGAATTTATACAGATATTATGGTGATAAAAAAGGCATTGAAATGGTTTGGAATACCTGCCAAAAATATTTACATTATTTATCAAGTCGCGAAAATGACGAGGGGACGGTAACTTTTGGTATTGGAGACTGGTGTTTTTATGAAGCACAAACTCAAACAGACTTTACTACTACCTGTTACTATTATATGGAAAATGAATATATGGCAAAATTTGCAGACTTAATAGGTAAAGACGGGACGATCTATAATTTGAAGGCAGAAAAGCTGAAAAGTTTGATTAATGCGAAATATTTTAATAAAGATAGTTGCATATATGCAAATGGTACTCAAGCTGCGCAAAGTATTCCTTTATATTTAGATATTGTCCCCGAAGAATATACGCAAAAAGTAGCAGACAAATTGAGCCGAATATTGGCACAAAATAACAATACACTTGATTTTGGCATGTTGGGTAGTAAAACCGTACTACGTATGCTTGCTAAATATGGTCATGCAAATCAGGCTTATGAGTTAGCTATAAACGAGGATATGCCTTCATGGGGATATTGGATGAAACAAGGACTTACCACTTTATCTGAAAAATGGAAGATATTTAATTCATCGAAAGATCAATCCCTCAACCATATATTTATGGGTGACATCAGTGCCTGGATGTATAATATACTGGCAGGTATTAATTATGATGAACAGCATCCTGGATTCAAACACTTTTTTATCCAACCGCACTTTGTCAACGGTTTGGATTGGGTGGATGCTGAATATAATTCAATAAATGGACTAATAAAATCGTCTTGGAAACGTAATGGCAATGAAATTACTTTAAATGTAATAGTTCCCGTAAATACGACAGCTACAATTAAGATAGGAAGCATAAGTAAAGAACTAAATGCAGGTAATCATATGTTGACATTTGCTAACAACAAGCTGTTTGATAAGAGTTAAGTTTGAATAAATAATATATTAACAATAAGTAGAATATTTTGAAAGCATAAATTTATATGAATTATAAAAAGAATAAATATCAATATGATTATTTTATATTAAAGTTAATAGTTTGATGACAGATTATAGTCAATTTTGCTATCCACTATTTTTTATAAACTGATAGTAGTAGAAAGAGAAACAGATAAAATGTGGTATTTATATGCATAATCATGAATAAAAAGAGCTGTTATTCGCATATAAATACCGCATTATTTTTGATAAACACATGGTTGATTGTAATGAAACGTACGGTTCGTTTTAAAGAAATACACGGTTGGTTTATAAGAAACGCCACGTACGTTTAAAAGAAAGCTATTTTGACTCATAAAAATAGGATTTTTTGATTTATTAGAAGTGCTTTTATGAACTTACTTTATTAAACAAAATGCATAAATAGATTAAAAAATACATTCACTATGCAATGCATGATATCAAATAATAATGATTGTGCTCTCTAAGGGAAGGATTTCAGGAATTTCTGAATAATACTAATGGCTAATCTATGCGATTCTTTTCCGTATCTGACTGCTCGCCTGAATAAATTCAATTATAGCATCATTCAAATACCAAAATGATATTTTACCATTTTGATACTTGAAGATTTGTTTCTATTGATATAACGTACAAAAAATCACCTATCAAAAGTATTTAAAATAGTGACGCTATGTCAACAAGATAGCGTTGCTATAAGCTTCATATAATGATGCTATACCGAGCCGATAGCGTCATTATTTTATTATAATGATTGGATAAACTAAATCAGCATATCTCATCATACCTAAATCAGTGAAATGAATACCGTCTATAGTAGCTTCCCCATTTTCTCCCAGTATATTTTTTGAAGAGATAAAAATGATATTCTTTTCATTTTCCTTCTTTAGCCAGTTGAATAGACTGGTGTATCCAAATGTTTACTACGAATGATATGATAGAATGCTTCCATTCGTTCTTTCATCTGTTCTGCAGAAGCATTAGGCACAAAGTCTAAAACAAAAACGCTGGCATCTACTTCGGCTATCACTTTGGCCACTTCCAAGTCTAAAAGTGCGTTTCCGCTAAACCCCAAGTTGATACATTCACGGTTCAATCTTCTCGATATGATATTGGTATATGCCATTTCGGGACGTGAAGCACAATCTCCTTGAAGGATACCAGTTCTATAAAATACAACTGGCTTTTTGCGGATCGAATAATCAATTAAAGGCTGATCGATGGTGGCTAACGAATCTACTCCTATGATTTTATATCAATAGAAACATCGAGAAATAAATAATTAAAAGCTGCTACAAAAAGAAGAATTTTGTTCATTAATAAATATTTATGTTCTCATTTTGTTTGTTCATTTGCTCGTTCTTTTCTCTCTCCTTTACCTTCGTCATTTGGGACAGATTCAACTGTCCCAAACCAACGTCAGCATTTACTGAAAGTTTAATTATATCCGGGATTTTGTTTAATTGAACCTCCAGAGCGGTCTATCTCAATCTGCGGAATAGGGAATAATTCATTTATCCCTTTTTTAAAGGCAGCTCCACGTCCTTTGGCATAAGGATAGGTGGAAAAAGTATTCATTGTTTCTACATAACAATTCCAACGTTTAAGATCATACAAACGATTGTATTCCATTGCTAATTCAACACGGCGTTCATGCTTGACTGCTGTCAGCAAATCATCATTAACAGTTACAGGTTTCAATTTAATATTAGGAATTATCAATACACGTGAAGTGGCTTCGATATCTCCCGAACGGGAATCATTAGCACGGTCTCGGACCATATTTATGTATTTCACAATTTCATCCTTATCTCCATTAGTCTGTATTAAAGCTTCAGCATATAACAATAATACATCTGCATAACGTATGATATGGAATGTCCAAGCATCATCTCCCCAACCATTACCTCTTCTTGAAACAACAAGAAAAGCTTTACGACTGTGGTATCCTGTATTAGGATATGTTGAGAAATCCAGTGTTTCCGACCCTTTCTCTTTAGGAAATTTATCACCTGGTTCTATAATCGTGTACAATAAACGAGGATCTCCTTCTTCAAATTCGTCGACAAGATTCTGTGTCGGTTGGTCAAAACCGTATGCTCCACAAGACCTTGGATTAGAATATACGGGGGTAAAAGAACCATAAATGTGATCGTTTGGAACATCACCACGTATATTGGGGAAGATAGATTCACTTAACATGTAGTTGTCACTCAAGTAAAGTGATTGGAAATTGGGAGCTAATTCGCAGCTCTTCGAATCAATAACTTTCTTTGCTGCATCACGTGCATCTGCATAATAGGATGGATTATCTTTTGCAAAATACATATATACACGTGCTTGCATAGCCCATACAGCCTCTTTGGTAACACGTCCCAATTCTGTAGTCGGTAAAGAAACCTTATCAGGTATATTACTTTCTAAAGCGGCCTCTGACAGATCTTTCATTATAAAATCAGCCGTCTCTGCTTCTGTAGCTCTGACTAACTTCTTACTATCATCAACTGTCAGCGTACGATCAACTAAAGGTACTCCGCCGAAGATCTTGCAGAGTTCAAAGTAAAAGAAAGCACGGAGAAACTTCACTTCCCCTATATATCTGGCTTTTACGTCATTCGACAGAGGATAGCCATCCGCATCCACCAAAGGCTTATTGGGTATATTCTCCAGGCAAATATTACATCGTGCTATCCCATTGTACATATTCGACCAAAGGTTAACCAAATCAGTATTGGAAGCCAAAGCTCGACCGAAACTAAGGTCTCCCGCAAAAGTGCGATCACCTGCATCAGACCCTCCTTTCTCCGAATCATCAGTGGATATATTATATAAATCCATACGTGGTGCTTCATATCCAGCTACATCATTAAGAGTTTTATAGCACTTAACGACAGCACTATAACCAGCATCAGGCGAAAGAAAAAATCTATCTTGATCCATCACACCTTTAGGGTCTCTGTCTAAAAAATCAGCACACGAAAAGAGTGATATTAATGATAGAGACACGAATAAGTATTTTATATTTTTCATGTTACTTTAAAATTTAACGTTTAAACCAATCGTCCAAGTTCTCGCTTGAGGATAAAAGCCCTGATCTATACCATTGAGAGTAGCGTTAGAGGAACCTATCTCCGGATCAAGTCCTGAATATTTCGTGAGAGTCAGCAGATTTTGCACACTAACATATAAGCGCAGGTAACTGATTCCCTTGAACTTCAATAAACGATCACAGAAATTATAACCGATCTGCAAATTCTTGATTCTAAAGTATGAACCGTCTTCGATAAAATAATCGGAAATAAGCTGATTCTGACCTTGATCGGCAGATATTCTATGAAACTTGTCTGTTGAACCTTCACCATTCCATGCACGTTTGAGAAAATCTGAATGAGCATTCATGTAACCCGTTCCTGATTCAAAATCGTAAAGAGTCATATTCATCACATCATTTCCTTGTGATCCCTGAAGAAACATATTGAAATCAAAACCTTTCCATGATGCTCCAAGTGACAGACCGTAAACAAAGTCAGGCCAGGGATCTCCAATCTTGGCACGGTCATTATCATCGAGTACATCGTCATTATTCAAATCTTTATAACGAATATCACCAGGCTTTGCCGTTTCTCTTTGCGCACTACCCTCCACTTGCTCTGCGTTCTGGAAAATACCATTGGTCACATATCCATAGAAATATCCTACCGGTTGCCCCACTTCTGTCTTAGTAATGGTATTATTATTGTATGCTGAACCATAAATTGCATCGCCATTACCCAAAGAGGTCACTTCATTTTTATAAGTAGAAATATTGGCGGAAGCTGTAAAGTTGAGATCTCCCCATGTTTTGCGATAAGTAACGCCTAATTCCCATCCTACATTGCGCATAGATCCTACATTTGCATAAGGAAAGTTCGGGAACCCTAATGTAGTAGGTTGAGGCTCTTGCATCAACATATCGTCTATATTCTTGCGGAAATAGTCCGCTACAATCTCAATACTATTATTGAAGAGACTTAAATCAAGACCTATGTCAAATTGTTTAGAGGTTTCCCATTTCAGAACAGGATTTCCAACGGTAATAATGCCAGCACCAATGGACGCCGTATTTGGGGAGCCGAAAGAGTAACGATCATAGATTGTACTTCCATACGTAGAAGCATATCCGCCTCCGCTAATATTTTGATTACCAATCAAACCATAGCTGATACGCAGCTTTGCGTCACTCAACCAATTGTGAGTAGATTCCATGAACGATTCGCTGGAGAAGCGCCATGCAGCCGATACGGATGGGAATGTTCCCCATTTATGTCCGTCGGCAAATTTAGAGGAACCATCACGACGTAGATTGGCAGCAATAAGATATTTGCTGTCATAATCCAGACTGACACGTCCGAAGAATGATAACATCGAGTTGTCATAAGGATAGCCGGATACTGCCGGGTTTGTTGTGCCTGCATTAAGAATAGCCATATCCTTATCATTATTTATCACCCCTTGTATAGAAGCATTGACACTCGAAACGCTTGTTTCTTCAGCTGAAGTACCGAGTAATGCTCCTATCTTAAACTTCCCGAAGCTTTGATCGTAAGAAAGAGTCTGTTCCCATACAAAATAGTTGCTTCTGGAATTATCCTGTATCACTGTATTCTCATTGGCGTAATCATTGGCATTGAGGGTGTATTTAGGTTGAAATCCATCAGTTAGGCTTCTACTAATATCCATGCCGAAGCGCGAATTGAACTTCAGAAAATCAAATAATTTAATCTCCAGATTTGCTCCTGCTTTTACATAAAGATATTCATAAGTACTCTGTCTCATTCTTTGAATCTGTCCCACTGGATTGCGTTTATTGGAGAATAAGATCCCAGAATACTGCGAATAGAGATTATTCGGTTCATACCCATTGTAAATCTGACTTAGAAAAATAGGTACGTCAACCAAATTATTACGGAATACAGGTGTGATAGGATCTGCTCCCATTGCACTGAATACAGTACCGGTAGCAGGGTTATTCTCGTCAATCAATTGACGTTTTTCATCGATGATACCGACGTTAGCAGTTAAAGAGACGCGTTTTGAAATCTTCATATTGAAGTTATTTCTCCAAGAAATACGTTTATAGTTCGAACCTTTAACTATACCATCTTGGTCTGTGTAAGCTAGGCTGGAAAGTATTCCTATATTTTTGGTTCCGCCATTGACGCTAATATTGTGATTATGCATAAATGCACCATCATTGATAATCTCTTTCCACCAGTCAGTTCCATTGGGACCTGAATTTTTATTAACGAAGTTGAGAACTGCGTCAATATTTTCTTGGGTAGCAAAAGCGGCAACACGCTCCTGACCGGCATTGTCAGCTGCCAGATTTTTATAAGTGATGTAATCTGCGGCATTAAGCATATGCGGACGTTTCCAAGGTGTTTGCCAACCGATATATCCATCATAACTAACTTGCGCTTTGTTTTCAAGGCTACCTGATTTAGTTGTAATGATAATAATTCCGTTTGCTCCACGAGAACCATAAATAGCAGCTACCGAAGCATCCTTATGAACGGCTATTGACTCAATATCATTCGGATTCAGATAATCAATACCGGTTTGCGGAAGACCATCTACTACATACAGAGGGGTTGTAGAACCTGTAATAGAACCAATACCACGGATATGGGTAACACTTCCCGCACCCGGAGTACCACTGCTGGAAGTAACAGTCAGACCGGGAACTTTACCCTGAAGAACATTATTAATGCTACTTACAGGCATATCTTTTAGCTCTTTTCCACTGACAACTCCAACAGCTCCCGTAATATCTTTCTTAGCAATAGAACCATATCCAATCACGACTAAACCATCCAGCTCATACGTTTTCTCTATCAGAGTAATAGAAACCCGTTGACCGGCTACCGCTTTGACAGTGACAGAATTATATCCTATCATGCTAACAGTGATCGTGTTTTCTTTAGCGGGACTGACTAGTACAAACTCTCCGTCCATATTTGTTATCACACCTGTAGTAGTGTTTTGCAATAAAACAGTAGCACCTATAACCGGCTGCCCCTGAACATCAATCACCTTACCCGTTATATTCTGTTTCTGTGCGAATAAGACAGATGGTGAAAGCAGAAATATTATCATGCATAATGTTAATATCAAGCTTTGGCTCTTATTTTCATTATAATAGTTTTTCATATGTAATCTATTTTATAGTATTAATTTATAGGCGTATACTCACTGTCAATAACCGGATTCCTTATCCTATCGATAGCCAGAACAATACAGCCTGCTTCCATACTATACCAATTCGTTTTTTGCTGTCCTTTAATATTTAAGGAATTAATATGCTTCAGGTAGGTATTCACTCGTACTGTATCATTAATAGTGGCTGCTGCATATGCAATAATTGTCCAAGGGAAAGATGAGTAAGTTACCCCGTTGGCCCAACTAGTATATGTTTTATTAAATTGAGTATACAATTTATTAGCAGTCTGACTATTCGGTTCAATCACATTAAACATGCCTGGATAAAGTTGAGCTGTTGCGTCAGGATAGAATTGTTTCCAGTCGGTGGTTACAGAGCTACTTTTCCACCAATCATAAGTAGTTCCATTCCATAATGCACCTATACCTTCCGTATTTTTTGCCAATAGGCCCGCAAAATCATAATCATTATCGATCAGACTGTTATCTTTGAGCCACTTGGCAGCCTTAAGTCCTATGTTTACTTCGCAATTGTCCATCAGGTATTTTACATCGTAAACATACGAAGCAACACTAAGACCATCATTTTCATCTTCTGTGATAGTGCCTGGTAACTGGTTAAAATCGGTATCGATCGTTTTCACCATTGCGCTTGCTACCAAAGAGATTTTGCTCTTATACTGTTCAAGCCAGCTTTTATTTTCTCCAGATGTTTGAGCAAATTCCATGATGATTTCCAAAAAAGTAGCTGCATAAGAATCTACAGAGTCATACGTTCCTTGAGTAGTTTCCGAATCACCAAAATAGTCATAGATAGAACCTTCTATTTCTGCGCCTCCTTTATAAGGATTCGTAATGCCATTCAGTTTGCCAAGATACCATTTAATGTATTTCTTTACTGCATCTATATTGGGGCTTGTAGGATCTTTTAGCAAAGCCAGAACTGCAAAATGAGCAAAATAAGGAGTAATCTTACTGTTCGAAGCATCTGTATCTTTTATAGCTCCACTGGAAAGCTGCAAAGAACGGATATAAGAGAGCTGATAAGTCATCACATTATCATATACTACATCCATAGTCTGTTCTGTCAAGTTCTCCTCATTGGTAGGAGGCGGAGCAGTGCTTGTATCACAGGATGAAAGTGTAAGTATAGGAAGCACTATTAATATTGACAGAATTGATATTATTTTTTCCATATTATTAAATTATAAATATTACCACTGTTTATATACCTCAAATTCCTTGATTGTCATTCGCCAAGGTGTAGCTCCATTCTTGAGTAAAGCCTTGACATAACGAGCATCCACATTATCGAAGCTCATATCCTGAACACCTTCTGTTGTAGCAGAGTCCCATCCTGTAATAGAATAAACCGAAGTATATTCTACATCGTCTTGAGAAATGAGGATTTCACAATCAGCGGCATAAGCACCCGCATCCCATTGTATTACAACATTATTAATAGTATATGTCTTTCCTAGATCTACCTTGAACCACTCGTCATCATTACCTTCTGCTTGCCACATAAATGAAGTATTTCCATAGACTGCATTGAAAGCCGCCGCATTATTAGAAGAAGCGGATGCAATCTTCTGTAATGCCAAATTTTCTGCCGGTGGAGTATTATATATTTCAACCTCAAACAATGTCATATTATATGGAGTAGCAGAATTCTTCATATTTGCTAATTTGACATAGCGGGCATTGGCATTGTCAAAGCTGACTTTGTTAATTCCATCATTAGAGACAGCATCCCAATTTTTGATAGAATAGATAGTTGTGTAATTAACATCGTCTTCCGAAATCATAAGGTCACAATCAGTACCTGCTGCGTTCATATCCCATGTCATCACTACGGTGTTAATGCTATACATTTTCCCGAGGTCTATTTTCACCCATTCATTGTCGTTACCTGCAGCTTGCCACCAGGATTTATCATTATCGTCATTGATGTTCGAGATACTTCCGCTAATAGCAGCCGAACCTGTTGCGTAGCCATTCAATGCCAGATTCGGGTTCTCTGTTGGGTCAATTTCTTTGATAAATAGAAAACCTTCCAATGAACGTGTACCTTTATGATTTGTAACTGCTACCGCACCTGTACCTCCATACGAACTAACAATGGCCTCAATAGTAGCATCATCAATAATTTCAAAACTAGACGCACCTTTCCCACCGAAAGCGACATTAGTGGCAGTTGTAAAATTTACTCCTGTAATAGTAATTACATCACCCTCCTTTCCCTCTGTAGGAGTGAAAGAAAGTACTTTAGGTAGCTGTGATACCGTAATTGGGGTATTCGGATCATACGGATTGGCTCCGAAATCACCATCAGCACATGAAGTGAATATCTTACCTGATAAACACAAAATAATAAAAATAGATTGTGCGATAGTTTTCATAATAATGAATTTATTAAGTGAAAAGGTTATTTGATTTTGTTATAACGATCTGCTTTTATTTTCTTCATGTAAGTCTTATAGGCATTATACAGATCAATTGTACGTTCTTCTCCTATACGTATCGACATCTTTGGATTATTAAAGACTCCTGGATATTGATAGCATAGTACTTTCTCAAAATTGTCAAGCAAGTTCAAATCACAGATGATCTCATCTATCGGACGAGGATAAAGAGAATTATCCGGATTGAATAAAAAAGCTTCAAGATCAAACCATAAGTGCGCACCGGCATCATCACAGAATTTTTGCAAAATATCGGCTGCTTCTTTTCCTGTAAGGTCTCCTTTTGGCATACGTGCAAAACCAAATGGACATAATATATCGAGATTTTGTAATAAAGCGGGATAAGTGTCTGCACCTTTTAGTACTTCCATACTATTGGTAGCAAGCATTACGGGCTTTTCCGGAGCAAATTGGGAGGTGTATTTCTTAAACTCACGAAAGAAATTCACAATCTCTTTCTTACGTATCATCTGTCCTTCATTGGTCGATTCTGAATTATACAGATTACCGGCACATTCTTCGGATACGTAAAAGCCATAGAAAGAAGGATGATCTCCATACATATCCCATAATTCTTTGGCAACTTGCTTATGCCATTCAAGAGACTCTACAGTAAAATCAAACCAAGCGAACATTCCTACTCCCATCATAACTGACATTCCTAGTTTGTCTGCTTCAGAAAGAATAGCTCCTATTGGGTCTTTCGCAGAAATAGGCATCCTTCCTGAATAAAGAGTGGAAGGATAAAATGCTTTTCCTTGGTAGTTGTTTATATTCAAATCATGTTTTCCTACATAGTCCTGATTGCGAAAAACTTCTTGAAGAACTATAACATCCATCCCTATACTATGCATAGAACGCACTAACTCACGCCATTGATCATCAGTCATCTTTTTTATATCAGGATTCCAATGCTTTCCTTCTGTCTCGCTCCAATGATAAAGGCCTGCCCATGCTCCGTCTATCAGACGCGTAGATCGAATTTCTGAATTAATAACTTCAAAGTCTTTAGAAATTGTAAATTCTTCATTTTTCTCTTTGACTTTAAGGATGATGCGATTCCTACCAATTTTGTCAGTTGTTTTTAAAGAGAACTTTATTTCCCGAGCACTCCCCTGTGCCAATGTTATACGAGAAAAATGAATTAATGAATCTTGACTTACGTCATTCAAATAAATAGAGACATAAAATTCCTGTTGAGTATTCCCTTTATTGACAATACCTGCACGTATGTCCAAATCTACTTTATTCGTAATTGTGCCTGGAGGAATCAGGGTTAGCCCAACTCTGCATTCTTCAGCAAAAGCTGTAGAAGCAGTGGTCAAAATAATACATGCTATTATAAATATCCTTTTCATATGTGACATTTTTCATTAATTATTTTATTTCACTCAAATTTTGTAATACCTTCCAGCATTGAAATAATCCTCTTGGCACATGAAAGCATCCTTTCCATTTTCCTCCTTTGAGTGGCAACAACACTTCTCCTCTTCGGTTCAGATATCCAAACCATTCAGGATATTCGGGATCCTTAAAGTGTGCCCACGTATAATCGTGTACTTTTTCAAACCACTCCAAACATTTACGGTCACCTGTAAATTGATATCCTTTTAATAAAGAAATAAGTGTCTCAATATGTACCCACCAAAGTTTTTGATCCCATTCCAACTGTTGTGGAGGGCAACCATTGCGATCCATAAAGTAATAAATACCACCGTACTCTTTATCCCAACCATATTCAAGCATGGTAAGAGTAGTTTTTTTCGCTTTCTCTATCAATTCCGGACGATTCAGACGTTTACCCAGGTCCATGATAAACCACATGGCTTCAATGGCATGTCCCGGAGTTACCTGACGACCTTCAAAACAATCCACAAGATTACCGCTTACATCTACATTCTCAACTATGATTCCACCAAGTTCGGGACGATAAAAGACGTCCATTACTTCATGGATACAAGCATCTATCGCCTGTTCCAAATAATCTGTTCCTAAAATATGCTCTATTTCCATAGCAAGATTGCAGAGAATCATCGGAAGGGCAAAATTCTTTAGATTGCGTGTATCAGGATGAAGCTTATTCCATTTTCCTTTAGGGTTATCAACTTTGGAAAGGATAATATCAAATGTTTTTCTGGCAATGTCGGCATACTCCTGATTACCAGTTGCTAGACTCAATTGTCCGAAAGCCATCGTTGCAAAAGTATAGGAGAAAATGTTATATGGTTCTACCAATGGTCTACCCAATCGGTCAAGGGAAAAATACCAATTATATTCTCCGTTATGTCCATATTTTTTTAGAAATTCGCCACCTTGAACGGCACAATCCAACCATTCCTGACGTTTCTCCACTTTATTGTAGAGCATAGAGAACATCCATACTTCACGCCCTTGCAACCAAACAAACTTATCTGTATCAAAGACTTTGCCTTCACGATCCATACAGGTGAAGTAGCCACCAAACTCTTTATCCTGAGAGTTTTGGAGCCAGAAAGGAAGAACATTGTGTAACAATTCATCCTTATATTGATTTGCTAAATTCTTAAAATCCATAATATAATCTATTATCTGGATTGTATCGACAGCTATTCAGATGATAAACGTTTATTGAATGGCCATACAAAAAAACATCTTCTGCCATTTCTACAATCCCACTTGTTAGTACATTAAAATAATCAAGGTCTGTTTTATATTTATTCCGAACGGGTCCAGTATCTTTCAATCTCCTCCAGCGACTTCCCGGTGGTCTCCGGCACGAGTTTCCAGACAATCAGCATATACGGTACGCACATAACGGCGAACAGGAAGAATGTTCCGGCGGGGGTAAGGTTCTGGAGCATCCAGGGGGTTAACTGTCCGATCAGGTACGTTCCGATCCACAGAGCGAATCCTGCTATCGACATGGCCAGTCCGCGAACCTTGGTGGGATACATCTCCGAGAGGAGTACAAACACCACGGCACAGATGGATACGGCACAGCAGAATACATAGAACAGGAAGAAAACAAGCAGGAAGAGGCTGGATACTCCTAGGGAATCTCCGAAGAGGAAGTAAAGACCGATAAGGACCAGAGAGAGCACCATGCCCGAAACTCCGTAATATACCAGCTTCTTGCGGCCCACCTTATCGATGATGACAAGAGCCAGAACCGTGGTCAAAGTATTGACTAGTCCTACCAGAACTTGGTAAAATGAAAGTTAACTGTTTGCATAGCTGTATTATGGTAGAAAAGTTTTATCTTTATCGCGTTAAACTAACTAATACCCCCATTATGAGAAGAATTTATTATTTACTTTTCCTTATCCTTTTAGGATATTCTTTTGACGTAAAAGCTTCAGACACAGTATTTATCCATGAAACACAAATCCCGGTTTTGATAGAGCGGCAAGACAATGTTCTGTTCTATCTTCGTTTGGATGCAAAAGAAAGTAAGAAGCTCGATGAAATCATTTTAGATTTTAGTAAAAGTACGAATCTGACTGATATTCAGGCAATCAAACTCTATTATGGAGGAACAGAGGCGTTGCAGGACAAAGACAAAAATCGCTTTGCTCCAGTAGAGTACATATCCAGCCACCGTCCGGGTGGGACATTGGCGGCTATTCCTTCCTATTCGATCAAATGTGCAGAGGTGGGATCATCAGAAAAAGTTGTATTAAAAGGTAATTACAATTTATTTCCGGGTGTAAACTATTTTTGGATTAGTTTGCAGATGAAAAAAGATGCCTCTTTGCAGACTAAGATACTCTCTGAATTGTGTGCCGTTAAAGTAGATGGGAAAGAACTATGTTGTAAATCTATTTCTCCAAAGAATATTGTTCACCGGATGGCAGTTGGAGTTCGTCATGCCGGTGATGACGGTTCTGCTTCTTTCCGTATTCCCGGGTTGGTGACTACCAATAAAGGAACCTTATTAGGCGTGTATGATGTTCGATACAACAGTAGTGTCGATTTACAGGAATATGTTGACGTGGGTTTGAGCCGTAGCATCGATGGAGGAAAGAATTGGGAGAAGATGCGTCTTCCGCTTTCATTTGGCGAGTATGGTGGTCTGCCTAAAGCACAGAATGGGGTAGGAGACCCTTCTATTTTAGTAGATACTAAGACGAATACCGTCTGGGTGGTTGCCGCATGGACACATGGTATGGGTAATCAACGCGCCTGGTGGAGTTCCCATCCGGGAATGGATCTGAATCATACGGCACAGTTAGTATTGGCTAAAAGCACAGACGATGGTAAAACCTGGTCGAAGCCTATCAATATAACAGAGCAGGTGAAAGATCCTTCCTGGTACTTCCTGCTTCAAGGTCCCGGACGTGGAATAACGATGAGTGATGGCACATTGGTATTTCCAACGCAATTTATAGACTCTACCCGTGTTCCGAATGCAGGAATCATGTATAGTAAAGACCGGGGGAAAACATGGAAAATGCACAATATGGCACGAACCAATACAACGGAAGCGCAAGTGGCGGAAATAGAACCGGGAGTATTGATGCTGAATATGCGTGATAATAGAGGAGGAAGCCGGGCTATTGCCATAACGAAAGATTTGGGAGAAACATGGACAGAACACCCATCTTCCCGCCAAGCACTTCAGGAACCGGTATGCATGGCTAGTCTGATTCATGTAGATGCCAAAGACAACATATTAAATAAAGATATCCTGCTGTTTTCGAACCCGAATACGACCAAAGGACGTAATCATATAACAATAAAAGCAAGTCTGGACAAAGGACTTACCTGGTTGCCGGAACATCAATTAATGCTCGACGAGGCAGAAGGATGGGGGTATAGTTGTCTGACAATGATTGATAAAGAGACAATTGGTATACTATATGAGAGTAGCGTCGCACATATAACCTTTCAAGCGATAAAATTGACAGATATAATAAAGGAATAAAGAGTCTGTCCCGAAAGTCCGAAGATTTAAATCTATGCTTACGATTTATAGGTAGCAAGATTTAGCTATAATGAAAAAGAATATCGTTATAATAAAAAAAAACGCCATTTTAGCATACATTTGAGGACAGAATACTACTCTTTATTTAACTAATTATAAACTGAAACTTTAGGCGATTTAATTGTGGCTTTCTGGACAGCTCACGCTAAAACAACATATTTTGTTAAATTATCAGTGAAATTTGCTGAAAAAGTAATATCTTTGAAACCGTTAATATCTAATGCCCCCACTATGATGATTAATTTAATCGGAAAAAAGACTCAAATAGCATGTGGACTACTATGCTGTTGCAGTATGGCATATGCGCAGAGCAATGACAATTCCGAAGTTGTGGTTTTAAATGCAGGTTGGGAATTTTCCCAGGCAGGCACGGAGCTATGGCGACCGGCACAGGTTCCCGGCACCGTTCATCAGGATCTTATCTATCATAAACAAATTCCCGATCCTTTTTACGGTATCAATGAACAGAAGATTCAGTGGGTGGAAAATGAAGACTGGGAGTACCGGACTGCTTTTACAGTTACCCCCGAGCAACTGAAACGGGACGACGCCCAATTAGTCTTTGAAGGCCTTGACACATACGCCGATGTATACCTCAACGGAGCACTGTTGTTGAAAGCCGATAATATGTTCGTCGGCTATACGATACCCGTCAAGTCACAACTCCGTCTCGGAGAAAACCTTCTTCACATCTATTTTCATTCACCCATCCGGCAGACAATGCCTCAATATAACTCTAACGGATTCAACTATCCGGCAGACAACGACCATCACGAAAAACATGTAAGCGTATTCTCCCGTAAAGCCCCTTACAGTTATGGCTGGGACTGGGGAATCCGCATGGTGACTAGTGGTATCTGGCGTCCGGTAACCATCCGTTATTACGACGCAGCCTCTATCAGCGACTACCACGTAAAGCAACTCTCGCTGACCGACCAACTGGCAAAACTATCCAACGAATTGGAAATAAATAATATCCTCCCTCAAGCACTTCAAGCAGAGGTGAGAATCAATACCTCCTTCGAAGGAAACACAGAAAAAGGCATTAGCCAGGCAATCACCCTACAGCCCGGAATCAATCATATATCTATTCCTTCCGAAGTGCTGTCGCCGGTACGTTGGATGCCGAATGGCTGGGGAAAGCCCGCTTTGTATGATTTCTCCGCTCAAATAATCGTAGAAGATAAAGTCGTAGCCCAACAATCCCACCGGATAGGACTGCGCACCGTTCGTCTCGTCAATGAAAAAGATCAGGACGGAGAATCCTTCTATTTTGAAGTAAACGGTGTTCCGATGTTTGCTAAAGGAGCCAACTATATTCCCCAGGATGCCCTATTGACTAACGTCACTACCGAACGCTACCAAACCTTATTTAGGGACATCAAAGAAGCCAACATGAATGTCATTCGTGTGTGGGGAGGCGGAACCTACGAAGACGACCGTTTCTATGACCTGGCAGATGAAAACGGAATACTGATATGGCAGGACTTTATGTTTGCCTGCACTCCCTATCCGTCCGATCCAACCTTCCTGAAAAGAGTAGAAGCAGAAGCCTGCTACAACATTCGCCGTCTTCGCAATCATGCTTCCCTGGCGATGTGGTGTGGCAATAATGAAATACTGGAAGCCTTGAAATATTGGGGATTCGACAAGAAATTCACGCCGGAAATCTATCAGGAAATGTTCCAAGGCTATGACAAACTGTTCCACCAACTCCTTCCTACCAAGGTAAAAGAGCTGGATGCCGACCGTTTTTATATACACAGCTCCCCATATTTAGCCAATTGGGGACGCCCCGAATCATGGGGGATAGGAGACAGCCACAACTGGGGAGTATGGTATGGCCGGAAAACTTTCGAATCACTAGATACAGACCTCCCTCGTTTCATGAGCGAATTCGGTTTCCAGTCCTTCCCGGAGATGAAGACTATTGCCACCTTTGCGGCTCCTGAAGATTATCAGATCGAATCGGAGGTGATGAATGCCCATCAGAAAAGCAGCATCGGCAATGCCCTGATTCGCACCTATATGGAACGTGACTATATCATCCCCGAGAAATTTGAAGACTTTGTCTACGTCGGACTAGTGCTGCAAGGACAGGGAATGCGTCACGGGCTGGAAGCACACCGCCGGAATCGTCCCTACTGCATGGGTACACTGTATTGGCAACTGAATGATAGCTGGCCGGTAGTATCCTGGTCGAGCATCGACTATTATGGCAACTGGAAAGCCCTACATTATCAGGCCAAACGAGCTTTTGCTCCCATCCTCATCAACCCTATCCAGCAGAACGACAGTCTCAATATCTACCTGATATCCGACTGTCCGGACACCAAAGACCACATGACGTTGGAAATGAGAGTCACAGACTTTGACGGAAAGAAACAAGGTAAACCGATACAACTCAAACCATTGGTAATCCCGGCTAACTCCTCCCAATGCGTTTATCGCATGAAAGTAGAATCCTGGCTGTCGTCAAAAGAACAGCAGCGCCATTTCATGCAACTGACATTGAAAGACAAATCCGGAAATACCGTTGCCGAAACAGTCCACTTCTTTAGAAAGACGAAAGACCTGCTTCTGCCCAAGACAACCGTTTCCTGCAAGATAAAACAGAAAGACGGCGTATGCGAATTGACCCTGCTTTCTCCCTGTCTAGCCAAAGACGTCTTTATTGAAATCCCTTTGCAGGGAGCCCGTTTCAGTGACAACTTTTTCGACCTCCTTCCCGGAGAGCATAAGACAGTTGTCATCACTTCTCCCCAAATAAAGAAAGGGGAGGAGTTGCCTTTGACAATCAAACATATTCGTGAAACCTATAATTAATTTATTAATAACTTAACACTTAATTTTTTAGTTTATGAAACAACTCTTAAAGTTAACCGGATGTCTGGCACTAGCAGGACTTTTTGCCTCTTGCCAATCGGCGCAACAGGAAGCCAACTACCAGATCATCCCCATGCCACAAGAAATTGTAACAGCTCAAGGAAATCCCTTCATTCTGAAGAGCGGTGTGAAAATCCTCTATCCGGAAGGAAACGAGAAGATGCAGCGCAACGCACAATTTCTAGCCGACTATCTGAAAACCGCTACCGGAAAAGATTTCGCTATCGAGGCCGGAACGGAAGGTAAGAATGCAATCGTACTGACATTGGGCACGGCAAACGAAAATCCGGAATCCTATCAGTTGAAAGTAACCGGTGACGGAATCACGATTGCCAGTCCTACCGAGGCCGGCGTATTCTATGGTATCCAGTCCCTGCGCAAATCATTGCCTGTGGCTGTCGGCGCAGACATTTCCATGCCCGCTGTAGAAATCAATGACGCTCCCCGCTTTGGCTATCGTGGTGCACACTTCGATACCAGCCGTCATTTCTTTACAGTAGATGAAGTGAAAACTTATATTGATATGATGGCTTTACACAATATGAATCGTTTTCACTGGCATATTACCGAAGACCAAGGTTGGCGTCTGGAAATCAAGAAATATCCGAAGCTGACAGAAATAGGTTCCAAGAGAACAGAAACAGTCATCGGACGTAACTCCGGTGAATACGACGGCAAACCTTACGGTGGCTTCTATACCCAGGAGCAGGCGAAAGAAATAGTAGCTTATGCTGCCGAACGTTATATCACAGTTATTCCCGAAATCGATCTTCCGGGACACATGCAAGCTGCCCTTGCCGCTTATCCCGAATTGGGATGTACCGGTGGCCCGTACGAAGTATGGAGACAATGGGGAGTATCTGAAGATGTGCTTTGTGCCGGAAACGATCAAGTCTTGAAATTCCTCGAAGATGTATATAGCGAACTGATTGAAATCTTCCCTTCAGAATATATTCATGTAGGTGGTGACGAATGTCCGAAAGTACGTTGGGAAAAATGTCCGAAATGCCAGGCACGTATCAAGGCGCTGGGCTTGAAGTCGGATGATAAGCATAGCAAGGAAGAGCGTCTGCAGAGCTTCGTTATCAACCATATCGAAAAATTCCTCAACGACCACGGACGTCAGATTATCGGTTGGGATGAAATCCTTGAAGGCGGACTTGCTCCAAACGCTACTGTTATGTCATGGCGTGGTGAAAAGGGCGGTATCGAAGCTGCGAAACAGAAACACGATGTCATCATGACACCGAACACATACCTGTATTTCGACTATTACCAAGCTAAAGACGTAGATAACGAACCATTTGGTATCGGTGGTTACCTGCCGTTGGAAAGAGTGTACAGCTACGAACCGATGCCGGCTTCTCTGACTCCGGAAGAACAGAAATATATCAAGGGTGTGCAAGCCAACCTCTGGACAGAATACATCGCTACTTTCCCTCATGCGCAGTACATGGTATTGCCTCGTTGGGCTGCATTGTGTGAAATTCAGTGGTCCAGCCCTGAAAAGAAAAACTATGCCGACTTCTTGTCTCGTCTCCCTCAACTGATTAAGTGGTATGATGCCGAAGGATACAACTACGCTAAACACGCGTTCGGCGTACAAGCCGAGTTTGAACCGAATCCGGCAGAAGGAACGATGGACGTTACTTTGTCTACTATCGACAATGCCCCTGTCCACTACACTTTGGACGGCACAGAACCCACTACTGCTTCTCCCGTTTACGAAGGAGTGTTGAAAATTAAAGAAAATGCCACTCTGTCCGCCAAAGCCATTCGTCCTACCGGCGAGAGCCAGACACTGACAGAGAAGATTGATTTCAGCAAATCCAGCATGAAGCCGATTGTAGCCAATCAACCAATCAATGAACAATACCTCTTCAAAGGAGCTTCCACGTTAAACGATGGTTTGAAAGGAAATAGCAGCTACCGGTCAGGCCGTTGGATCGCCTTCAACGGAAACGACATGGACATGACGATCGACCTTCAGCAACCTACTGAAATTTCGAGTGTGGCCATCTCTGTCAATATTGCAAAGGGCGACTGGGTGTTTGACGCCAGAAACCTGTCCGTAGAAGTTTCAGACGACGGAAAGACCTTCAAAAAGATTGCTTCCGAAGAATATCCGGCAATGAAAGAGACGGACAAAGACGGAGTTGTTGACCATCAACTTACATTTGCTCCTGTGACTACCCAATACGTGAGAGTCATTGCTTCACCGGAGAAAACGCTTCCGGAATGGCATGGTGGAAAAGGCAAAAACGCATTTTTATTTGTAGACGAAATCAAAATTGATTAATGAATATAAGAAAAGAATACACTAAAGTTTGTCTTTTCTTATGTATACTGGGGATGTGCTTTCATGCACATCCCATTCTGGCACAGTCCGTCATACCTGTCCCATTAAAAATGGAGAAGGGGACGGGCTCTTTTTTACTGTCAGAAAAGACAAGACTTTATACAAACCTACAAGGTGGAGAAGCGAAGCTCTGGGAGAAATACCTGAAGGCATTACCCGTTCAATTAAAGGAAGCGAGAAAGAAAGACAGGAAACAGATGCTTCTCTTATTGATAACCCCCAAGAACCACCAGTTGCCATCGCCGGAAAGCTATACTCTTTCCGTTACTCCGCAACAAATCCTGATACGCGCCACTTCGGGAGCCGGATTATTCTATGGTATGCAAACCCTGTTGCAGTTGGCACAACCTTCGGGGGCAGGCAGCTATTCCATAGCCTCTGTCGAGATAGAAGACACTCCCCGTTTCGCTTACCGGGGATTGATGCTGGATGTGTCCCGCCACTTTTCTACCAAAGAATTTATAAAGAAACAGATAGACGCACTGGCGTATTACAAGATCAACCGTCTGCACCTGCATCTGACCGATGCGGCAGGCTGGCGATTAGAAATCAAGAAATACCCTTTGCTGACCGAATTTGCGGCCTGGCGTACAGATCCCACCTGGAAGCAATGGTGGAACGGCGGACGTAAATATGTCCGTTTCGATGCTCCCGGAGCTTACGGCGGTTATTACACCCAGGATGATATTCGTGAAATCTTGGAATATGCCCGTCAGCATTATATCACGGTGATTCCCGAGATTGAGATGCCCTCCCATTCGGAAGAAGTGCTGGCAGCCTACCCGCAGTTATCCTGTTCGGGCGAACCTTACAAGAACTCCGATTTCTGTGTCGGCAATGAAGAAACCTTCACGTTTCTGGAAAATGTGTTGACGGAAGTCATGGAACTTTTCCCTTCCGAATACATTCATATCGGTGGCGATGAGGCCGGCAAGTCGGCTTGGAAGACCTGCCCGAAATGTCAGAAGAAAATGAAAGACGAGCATCTTGCCAATGTAGACGAGCTGCAAAGCTACCTGATACACCGCATTGAGAAGTTCCTGAACAATCATGGACGTCATCTGCTGGGGTGGGACGAGATTCTGCAAGGAGGCATTGCTCCCAACGCAACCGTCATGTCATGGCGTGGAGAAGAGGGTGGTATCGCTGCCGTAACCTCCGGCCATCGTGCCATCATGACGCCGGGTGCCTACTGCTATCTGGACAGTTATCAGGATGCCCCATATTCGCAGCCGGAAGCCATCGGTGGATACCTGCCGTTGAAGAAAGTATATTCTTACAATCCCGTTCCCGCTTCTTTAACTGCGGAACAGGCGAAGTTGGTCTACGGTGTGCAGGGCAACCTATGGGTGGAATACATTCCCACTCCCGAACACGTGGAGTATATGATTTACCCCCGAATCCTGGCATTGGCGGAAACAGCCTGGTCGGCTCCGGAACGTAAGTCATGGCCGGATTTCCATACCCGTGCATTGTCGGCAGTGACCGATTTGCAGGCAAAAGGATACCATCCTTTCGATTTGAAAAAAGAAATCGGCAGCCGTCCCGAGTCGCTTCAACCGGTCAGCCATTTGGCATTGGGTAAAAAGGTGATTTATAATTCACCTTACAGCTCCCATTATCCGGCACAGGGAAACACTGCTCTGACGGACGGCATACGCGGCGATTGGACCTATGGTGATGGCTCGTGGCAAGGATTCATCTCGGACAACCGCCTCGATGTGACGATTGATATGGAAAAAGAAACCTCCATCCATTCCGTCACTGCCGCCTTTATGCAGGTGGTAGGTGCGGAAGTATTCCTGCCGGAGACTGTGGTGATTTCCATTTCCGATGACGGAACCCATTTCACCGAGTTGCGGAAACAACACTTTGAAGTGAGCAAAGAAACACCCATCCGCTTTACGGATATTTCATGGCAGGGCGAAGCCAAAGGAAGATACGTACGCTATCAGGCACAGGCCGGAAGTGAATTCGGAGGCTGGATATTTACGGATGAGATTATTGTGAAATAAATATTGCAGGCATAAGGATAATACGTATGATGCGTTTTTTTAGGATTATTCCGGCCTAAAGCAACTGTGTAATCCGTATCATCCGGACTTGCTGATTTCAACCTGTCAATATCATTGATGAATAAAAGAGGGAATCTACTCAACCAGATTCCCTCTTTTTTTGTTATATTTGTATTATTACCTTAAAAACTAAGAATATGGTACAACACGCTAGACTCATTTTCTACAGCCTTCTTCTTCTGGTAATCCCGTGCGAGGGCATGTTGGCACAGAAGATTCCCGTCGCGCCCATAGATTCATTGATTACCGTAGGATATGCCACCGGAAGTTTGAAAACCCTGTCCGGCTCCGTAGAGAAAATCACGGAGACACAGATGAACAAAGACCAGATAACGAACCCTTTGGAAGCAATCCGTGGACGTGTGCCGGGTTTGACCATCCAGCGGGGCTCCAACGGACCGGCGGCTCTGGATGCGGTGCGCCTGCGGGGAACTACCTCACTGACCAGCGGCAACGACCCTTTGATTATCGTCGACGGAGTATTTGGCGACTTGAGTATGCTTACCTCCATTTACCCTACGGACATTGAGAGTTTTACCATCCTGAAAGACGCTTCCGAAACCGCACAGTACGGTTCGCGAGGTGCATCCGGTGTGATAGAAGTCACCACCAAAAAAGGGATGAGTGGCAGGACACAGGTAGCTTACAACGGTAGCTTCGGGATTTCCACCGTCTACAAGAATTTGAAAATGCTGTCCGGTGATGAATTCCGCCGCGTAGCATCGGAACGAGGCATCTCCATTTTGGACAAAGGGAACAATACCGATTTCCAGAAAGAGATTGAGCAGACAGGACTGCAACAGAATCATCATATCGCCTTTTATGGCGGTTCCAGTGAGTCCAGTTATCGTGTTTCCCTCGGTTTTATGGATCGTCAGGGAGTGATTCTGAATGAAGACATGAAGAATTTCACTTCAAATATGAACATGAATCAGAAAATGTTCGACGGCTTCCTGAACTGCGAGTTGGGAATGTTCGGCTCCATTCAGAAGAATCATAACCTGGTAGATTATCAGAAAACGTTCTATTCGGCAGCTACGTTCAATCCTACCTATCCCAATCATAAAGACCCCGTCACCAATTCGTGGGACGGAATAACGACCGCCAGCCAAATCACCAATCCATTGGCATGGATGGAAGTGCAGGACGATGATGCCACTTCGCACATCAGTACGCACGCCCGTCTCACTTTCAACCTGATGGAAGGACTGAAATTAAGCCTGTTCGGAGCTTATACTTACAATATCGTAGAAAATTCGCAATACCTCCCCACTTCCGTTTGGGCGAACGGTCAGGCATACAAAGGAACCAAAAAGCGCGAATCCTTATTGGGAAACATGATGCTGACCTATAAGAAAAACTGGAAAAAGCATTTCTTTGACGTACTGGCACTTGCCGAACTTCAGAAAGAGACTTATACCGGCTATTATACCACAGTCAGCAATTTCAGTACCGATAAGTTCGGGTATAATAACCTTCAGGCAGGAGCGCTCCGTTTGTGGGAAGGCACTAATTCCTACTACGAGCAACCGCGCCTGGCATCTTTCATGGGACGCTTCAATTATACATACGCCGACCGCTACGTACTGACGTTGAACGCCCGTACAGATGCTTCCTCCAAATTCGGAGCCAACCATAAATGGGGCTTTTTCCCCTCTGCATCCGCGGCATGGGTGATTAGTGAAGAAGAATTTATGAAGCAATTCCCCGTGATAGACAATCTGAAATTCCGTATCGGTTACGGTCTGGCAGGTAACCAAAGCGGGATTGACTCATACACAACACTGAATCTTGTCAAGCCGAACGGTGTCGTCCCCGTCGGAAACTCCGCCATTGTATCTTTGGGAGATCTCCGGAATACGAATCCCGATCTGAAATGGGAAGTGAAACATACCTTTAATACCGGTTTCGACATCGCTTTATTCGGCAACCGCCTGTTGCTTTCCGCCAACTATTACAACTCCCGCACCACGGATATGCTTTACCTTTACAACGTAAGCGTGCCCCCTTTCACCTATAACACCTTGCTTGCCAATATCGGCTCCATGCGCAACTGGGGTACGGAAATCGCCATCGGTATCACCCCTTTGAAAACGAAGGACATGGAACTGAATATCAATGCCAACATCACCTTTCAGCGCAACAAACTGCTTTCATTGAGCGGTATGTATAACGGCGAAATGCTTTCCGCTTCCGAATATAAAAGTCTTGCCAGCCTTGATGGAGCCGGCTTCCACGGCGGCTACAACCACATCGTTTATCAGATGGTGGGGCAACCGTTGGGCGTGTTCTATCTCCCTCACAGCACCGGACTGGAGTCCGACGGAAACGGTGGATATACCTATGGCATTGCCGACCTGAATGGCGGAGGCGTCAGTCTGGAAGATGGTGAAGACCGCTACGTGGCAGGACAAGCCGTACCCAAAACGATTCTGGGATCTAACATCAGTTTCCGTTACAAGCGTTTCGACCTGTCTTTGCAAATCAACGGAGCTTTCGGACATAAAATCTACAACGGAACTTCCCTGACCTATATGAACATGAATATCTTCCCCGACTACAATGTAATGAAGAAAGCTCCGCAACAGAACATCAAGGATCAGACTGCCACCGACTATTGGCTGGAAAAGGGAGATTACGTCAACTTCGACTATGTGACGCTGGGCTGGAACGTGCCGATTGAGAAGGTGCAGAAACTAAAGAAATACGTCCGTTCCCTGCGCTTAGCATTTACTGTCAACAATCTGGCAACCATCTCCGGTTATTCGGGACTTTCGCCCATGATTAACAGTTCCACGGTGAACTCAACGTTGGGCGTGGACGATAAACGGGGGTATCCGTTGGCACGGACGTACACCTTAGGATTGAGTATTAACTTTTAATGGAGGAGGAGAGGATGAAACGATATATGAAAAATAGAAATCAGTTTTTGCAGAAGGTTGAACTGTTTATGCAAAGTCGTCAACAGTTGCCGCAAAAGTCAGAATCTCTTTTGCAGGGTAAAAAAGAATTAGTGCAAAATACAGAGCCGATTTTAAGGAGAGTAGAACGACTTTCAAAGCAAATAATCTACCCTTCAAGAATATTATTATTTTTTCTGGTGACGAGTCTGACCTTATTTTCCTGTGATAAGTTCTTACAGGAAAATCCGAAAGACAAACTACCGGAAGAGGATGTCTACAATACGATCTCGGAAGTATATCTCAATGCGGTAGCTTCACTTTATACTTACATAGGCGGTTATAGCGACAGTCAGGGATTGCAGGGAACGGGTAGGGGAGTCTACGACCTGAACACTTTCACTTCCGACGAAGCCATCATCCCCACCCGTGGAGGCGACTGGTACGATGGCGGCTTTTGGCAAGGACTTTACCTGCACGATTGGGGAGTAGAGAATGACGCTATCCAAGCTACATGGGAATATCTTTACAAAGTCGTCATGCTAAGCAACAAATCGCTCGAACGGATAGACAAGTTTGCCGAAACCCATTCCGATGCTGTACTTCCGGCATACCGGGCGGAAGTGCAGGCCATGCGAGCCATGTATTATTATTATCTGATGGATTTGTTCGGACGCATCCCGTTGGTTCAATCCTCTTCAGTGGCAATGAAAGATGTTGTCCAGAGTGAACGGAAAACGGTTTTTGAGTTTGTATTCAAGGAATTGCAGGAAGCGGCTCCTCTGTTGAGCGATGCGCACAGTAACCAGTCCGGTCCTTATTATGGCCGTATCACCCGTCCGGTAGTCACTTTCCTATTGGCTAAACTGGCTCTGAATTCCGAAGTCTATACGGATAATGATTGGACAGACGGACAACGTCCGGACGGAAAAAACATAAAGTTTACAGTGAACGGCAACGAACTCAATGCGTGGGAAACAGTCATCTACTACTGTGACCAGCTAAAGGCGATGGGCTACAATGAATTGGAACCAAAATACGAAACCAATTTCTCCATTTTTAATGAATCATCGATAGAGAATATTTTTACCATTCCGATGAATAAAACCTTGTACACCAATCAAATGCAATATCTATTCCGCTCCCGCCACTACAATCATGCTAAGGCGTACGGCCTAAGCGGTGAGAACGGTCCCAGCGCAACCATTGAAGCTCTCAAAACCTTCGGTTATGAAACAGCCGAACAAGATCCCCGCTTTGATATTTGCTATTTTGCGGGAGTGGTGCGCGACCTGAAAGGAAACATCATCAAGCTGGATGATGGCACTGTATTGGAGTATCTGCCCTGGAAAGTAGCTCTGGATATTACAGATACCCCGTATGAACAAACAGCAGGAGCCCGTATGAAGAAGTACGAAGTCGACCCGACTGCCACAAAAGACGGTAAATTGATGGAGAATGACATTGTACTGTTCCGCTACGCGGATGCTCTGTTGATGAAGAGTGAAGCGAAAGTGCGCAATGGAGCCAGTGGAGATGAAGAACTGAATGAAGTCCGTAGCCGCGTCAATGCCTCCTCCCGTCCTGCCACTTTAGAGAATATCCTTGCCGAACGTCAACTCGAACTGGCTTGGGAAGGTTGGAGACGTCAAGATTTGGTTCGCTTCGGGAAGTTTACAAGAGCTTACAGTAGCCGTCCGCAATTGCCGGATGAGGGAAACGGATATACTACCGTGTTCCCTATACCGGAGAAAATACGGGTGATGAATACGAAGTTGAAGCAGAATCCGGGGTATTAACAGCAGTTATTATTCAATCAACTCAAAACTATATTTTTCAAATTCATTCCCGTTGATAATCATAGCAATTTGATGAAGTCCGAGATGGAGCTTCCTCGTTGTAACCACCCGGAAAGAATGTTTTCGGGTGATTCGCGTGGTCGAGTTCCCGGCATATTCTTTCTCGCTGATTTTATGCACTTTCTTCGTCAACGTTCCATTTGCTTTTTGGTAATAGATTCCATATTCGAGTCGTATCTTGGTTGTTTGATCGTTCTTGTTCAACAGTTTAAAACTAACCTCCAACGAATCCCCGACTTTCACTTCCGGGCTTGAAATTTGGAAATCCTCCACACAGATATTGCTGATAGTAGAGTTGAAGCCAAACAACTCCATCACCTCCGGATTGCCTTGTTTTAAGAGCGTCCGGCAACCGTGTTTAATAATCCAATCCACCTCTTTCGATTCTCCCTTCCATTTCTTCACTAAATCAATGACGATTTCGGGATTATCTTTCGCGATATCATTCAAATTATTGGCAACGCTCAACCGCACAAATCTTGCCGGATCATTTTTAAGATTTTCCAGAATAGGAATGATAGGCGCAGGATTCTCTTTCAGGTTCGGCAACGCCATCGCCCAGGGAAGACGCGGACGACAACCTTCTGACGCAAGCCGCCTGACTCCCCAATGTTCGTGTTTCGACCAAACCAACATCTGTTTCATCATCTGATCCGGATATTTGATAATAAAAGAATGAGCCACAAACTCGCAACTTGTGAACTGCGTGATTTTCTCTATCGCCTTGACAGAAGTTTCGTAATCGTCCAGCCCATATTGTTCGACATAATTATCCAGAATCCCCCCATACTCTAAAGTCAAGCCAAACTTCGTGTCGTCTATCACCGAGAAATCAGGCCGTGTCTTTTTTATATGATCCAACAATTCAAGTATCTTAGCGATCGCCTCTTTGTAATCTGCCGGTAAAAACTTTCTTAGCACCGTTGTGATGTGCATGCAGCGTTGTTTAAGTTCCCTGCCTTCCCATTCATCGTCCATCACTTGAGATACAAACTCGCAAGCATCAAAATCGTCGATAACAAGTTTCAAATCTTTCGTAAACAGATCGAAAAATTGCTCGTTAAACATGTTTTTAAAAGGTTCTGCCATTCTTTAAATATATAGTTTAGTTAAACAGTTATTGTTTTTTTATGGAGCGACTAAATAATGTTTCTTTGATAAATTCGTTTTTTATAATTTGAATTTTAAAGTGTTGATAATTATTTTATGCCGATCTATTTGTTTGTTATACAAATATATGCCATTTTTTTTAGGATAGCCCTATATTGCGCCTTATTTAGGTAAACTATATGAAAAGATTGTGCGAGAGGGAGTCTATTTAGAGAATATCATAAAAAAAGTGGGCCACAAAAAGATTGCAGCCCACTTATACCTTATATATGATAATATGATAGCAAAAAGACTAATCGAAGAAACTCTTGAATTTCTTGAAAATCTTCTCTTTTACCGACGTGTTAGGTTTGAAATTGTCTGAAGCTTCCATCTTTTCGAGCGTGTTCTTTTCCTCCTTGTTGAGAGCTTCCGGCACATAGATACTGATATTGACCAGCAAATCTCCCGTACCGTACCCGTTTACATTCGGCAACCCCTTGCCACGCAAGCGAAGCACTTTACCCGGTTGAGTACCCGAATCAATCTTCACTTTCACTTTGCCGTCGATTGTTGGAATTTCCACAGCACCGCCCAGTGCAGCCGTCGGGAAACTAAGCAACAGATTATAAATCAAATCATTTTCGTCGCGAATCAAGTCCTGATGCGGTTCTTCCTCAACGAGGATCAATAAGTCGCCTGCCACACCGTTGTGCTTGCCGGCATTTCCTTTGCCGCCCATAGAGAGCTGCATACCTTCTGCCACTCCGGCAGGGATATTCACCGATACTACTTCCTCACCGTAAATGATTCCGTCGCCACCACACTTCTTACATTTATTCTTGATAATCTTTCCCTCGCCGCCACACGTAGAACAAGTGACGCGAGTCTGCATCGTGCCCAGAATGGTCTGCTGGTTACGGATCACCGAGCCGCTACCCTTACAAGTAGGACAAGTCTCCGATCCGCCGTCACCCTCGGCACCCGTGCCATGACACTGGTCGCACGGCACATATTTTTTGAGTTTAAATTTCTTTTCTACTCCGGTAGAGATTTCCTTCAACGTCAGCTTCACTTTCACACGGAGGTCACTGCCGCGATACCGGCGTTGCTGTGAACCGCCACCGCCGCCAAATCCGCTGAATCCTCCGAAGCCTCCCCCGAAACCGCCGCCGCGGCCACCAAAGATGTCGCCAAACATAGAGAAGATGTCATCCATCGACATTCCCTCGCCACCGAAACCACCGAACGGACCGCCATTGCCTGCCGCACCGCTCACTCCCGCATGACCGAACTGATCGTAACGCGAACGCTTCTCCGGATTGCTCAACACGTCGTATGCCTCGGCCGCCTCCTTAAATTTCTCTTCAGCCTCCTTGTCGCCCGGATTCTTGTCGGGGTGATACTGAATTGCTTTCTTACGGTATGCTTTCTTTATTTCTTCTACTGTGGCTGTCTTCGTCACCTCCAATATTTCGTAATAGTCTCTTTTTTCTGCCATGCCCATTTATTGATTTATGATTGAAAAGATTTATGATTTATGAATTCTGATTTATGATTTACTCTGCAGACCAATAGCGCAGCCATAAATCATAAATCATAAATCTCCTCATTCTCCTACTACCACTTTAGCGTGGCGGAGCACTTTGTCGTTCAGTGTATATCCCGTTTGCACACAGTCCAGAATCTTACCTTTCTGTGCTTCCGACGGTGCGGGGATTACCGCGATGGCTTCATGGTAATCAGTGTCCAGTGGTTGGTCTTTTGTTTCGATGACTTTCACACCGTTTTGTGCCAGGACAGCCATAAATTTATTGTAAATCAGTTCTACTCCTTCTTTTACGGCATTGACATCTGTTGCCGTTTCCATTGTTTTGATGGCACGTTCGAAGTCGTCCACCACCGGAAGAATGCTGCTAAGGCTCTTTTCGCCACCGTTCAGAATCAGTTCGGCCTTTTCCTTCATGGTGCGTTTCCGGTAGTTGTCAAATTCGGCAGACAAGCGCAGGTATTTATCTTTCTGCTCTTCAATCTCCTCTTGGGCCTTTTCCAGTTCTTTTTCCAACTCTTCTTCATGAGTCAGGGGAGTGGCGTCCTCCGCTTGTTCGTTTTGCGGTTGTTCTTCCGCATGGTTTTGAGTTTCCTCAACGTTCAGTTCTTCTTCCTTCACTTTTTTTTCTTTCGGATCCATCTTGGTATTTACTATTTTACTAGTTACTATTTACTATTTAACACACACGTTATCTTCACTTGGTAAAATAACGCCAATAAACATACCGGGCTGACCGGATGTCATTGATTTTGTCTGCAAAAACTTTGCCAAGTTGGCTGTTTTGCCAAAAAACGCAGCAAAGGTAACACTTTTATGTCAGATTGGCACATATCAGATAGCTCATAATTCATTTTAAATGTCTAACTTTGCACGCTAAAATAGTTAATACTATAATAGTAACTAACGAAATAGTAAAATAGTAACTAACGGAATAGTAAAATAGTAGCTAGCAAAATAGTAAAATAGTAACTAGTAAAATAGTAAATAAAGAAGATGATTACAGTTTCGAACGTTTCGGTACAGTTTGGTAAAAGAGTGTTGTTTAATGACGTAAACTTGAAGTTTACGAGTGGTAATTGTTATGGTATTATTGGTGCTAACGGTGCGGGAAAATCTACCTTCCTTCGTACGATTTACGGAGATTTGGACCCGACAACGGGTACCATTGCGCTCGGACCGGGCGAACGCCTTTCGGTGTTGAGCCAGGACCACTTTAAGTGGGACTCTTATACCGTTATGGATACTGTGATGATGGGGCATACTGTGTTGTGGGACATCATGAAGCAACGCGAAGAATTGTATGCGAAAGAAGATTTCACAGATGAAGACGGACTGAAAGTATCCGAGTTGGAAGAGAAATTTGCCGAGTTGGACGGATGGAATGCGGAAAGCGACGCAGCCATGCTGTTGAGCGGACTGGGCGTGAAAGAAGATAAGCATTACGTATTGATGGGTGAATTGAGTGGTAAGGAAAAAGTGCGTGTCATGCTGGCGCAGGCATTGTACGGAAATCCGGACAACCTCTTGCTCGATGAGCCTACCAATGACTTGGATATGGAAACAGTGACCTGGTTGGAAGAATATCTTGCCAACTTCGAGCATACCGTATTGGTGGTAAGCCACGACCGTCACTTCCTCGACTCTGTATGTACACACACCGTAGACATCGACTACGGAAAAATCAATATGTTTGCCGGTAACTATAGTTTCTGGTACGAATCCAGCCAGTTGGCTCTTCGTCAGCAGCAGAACCAGAAGGCGAAGGCTGAAGAGAAGAAGAAAGAGTTGGAAGAATTTATCCGCCGTTTCAGCGCCAACGTAGCGAAGAGTAAGCAGACCACGAGCCGTAAGAAGATGTTGGAGAAACTGAACGTAGAAGAAATCAAACCTTCTTCACGTAAGTATCCGGGCATCATCTTCACTCCCGAACGCGAGCCGGGCAACCAGATTCTGGAAGTTTCCGGATTGAGCAAGAAGACGGAAGAAGGCGTAGTGCTTTTCAACGACGTCAATTTCAACGTAGAGAAAGGTGACAAAGTGGTATTCCTGTCGCGCAACCCGCGTGCGATGACTGCGTTCTTCGAAATCATCAACGGAAACATGAAGCCGGATGCCGGTACCTTCAACTGGGGGGTAACCATTACCACTGCTTACCTGCCGCTGGATAATACCGATTTCTTCAATACCGACCTCAACCTGGTGGACTGGTTGAGCCAGTTTGGCGAAGGAAACGAAGTGTATATGAAAGGTTTCCTCGGCCGTATGCTTTTCTCCGGCGAAGAGGTGTTGAAGAAAGTAAGCGTACTCTCCGGAGGTGAGAAGATGCGTTGTATGATTGCCCGTATGCAGCTGCGCAATGCCAACTGCCTCATTCTGGACACTCCGACCAACCATCTGGACTTGGAATCTATCCAGGCATTCAACAACAACCTGAAGACGTACAAAGGAAATATCCTCTTCTCGTCTCATGACCACGAATTTATTCAGACCGTTGCCAACCGCATCATCGAACTGACACCGAACGGTATCATCGACAAGATGATGGAGTATGACGAATATATCACGTCCGATCACATCAAGGAATTGAGAGCGAAGATGTACGGGGATAAGTAATTCCCCGTCTTGGATGTCGTAGCCATCGTATAAAACTTAGGCGCGAATTACACGGATAACACGTTTCTGATTTTAAAGAAATCGTGCAATTCGTGTAATCCGCGCCTGATTTTTATAGATAGGATTCCATTCACCTGTTCTGATGAGATTATTTATTTAGCCCAATATCAGATGTGGAGGTGAGTGCATACCTAAATCGGTGTTTGTGATGTGACAAGTACTTTATGATACCTCTTCCATCAGCGCCAATTCCCAACTGCGCCATACGATCGTTGCCAGTTTCAATCCCCCTTTCTCACGAGCTTCTGCCACACATTCATCCTTGCTATAGCGAATCAACTGTTCCCGTGCATCATCGGCAAGTGCGCGTATCTCTTTCTCCGATGCTCCTGCTTTCGCATACTTCACCTCCAATAGATACGTGTACGGTGGAGATACGGGTGCCGCCGGACTGGGCTTAAAGAAGAAATCGGCAAAACCCTTATTCATCTCATATTCCGGATATAGTTGATAATAGCGGAACATACTTAGATAGGCGAGGAGGAATCCTTTGATATGAGCTTCCCCTTCTATGTACTCCCTTATCCGGCTCTGCTCCCGAATGGCCTCTGCTAGAAATTCGAACAACGGTTTCCAGTCTCCTTTGAAAGACATATTCTCAAACAGAGTGCGCAAGCGGTTCACGTCGAGCTTGAAGATGTCATGACGGGCATATCCCTGAATCAGGAAATTGAATAGCTGTTCGCGAACCACCAGATTGGGAATGTGCAGGAGGGGACGCCCCATCATATCCACCCCTTTGATAGAAAGCAGTCCGAAATAGAACAGCAGAGATTTGAAGTTGCCCACGTCCGTCATTTCCAGTGCGGAGAAATGGGTGACTATTTCAGTCACTATCTCGCCTTGCTCCGCAATCTCCTTGATGACGGAGAAGTTTTCGCCCAGTCCATGGTCGAGACGGACAAGGTAGGCAAGCTTGTTAAAGTCCGTACGGATATTGGGATCTACAATCTCGTCCGGTTTTACTCCGTGCAATATCAATGACTTCATGCAGTAGAGCACCATGTCCGAGTTGAACATACAATCTGCTAATTTATTTTTACTGAAGCAATAATTGTCATAGTTAGGCTTCATCATTGTCACTGCATCGTCTACCGACATCGGGAGAGCGCCTTGTTCCTTATAATACGTCAGCATCTCGCGCAATTCCTTCTCGCTGAAACCTACAAGGTCGTTAAACCAGGGGTCGGTGGTGATATTCGTTCCGATGTTGAATCCGCTTGTCACGTCGTCCATCGTCACCGGGCTTACTCCTGTGATGAACAAACGGTTGACGGCAGAACCCATTCCTGTCGTGGCGGCTTTGATTACATTGAAAAACCTGCGGATATATCCTTCGCCATGCGTCGCTTTTCGATATAAGTCCGTGCCGTAAGTAGAAAGAATGGTATTCGTGAAATTATCGTATTCATCAATCAGGAGATAGATTTTGATGTCTCCCTTGAGGGTGGCATACGAATTGATGGCGGATAGCAGTGCTCCCGGTTCTTCGAGCGTTTCTTCGTTCAGCACGTTCCAGATTTCCTTTCCCAAAATATGTTCGTACTTTTGCAGAAAATGTCTTAGTTTCCCGCAACAATGCAACCGGAAAGATTCCTCCACCTCATTGATATTCGAGCTCACTTCCGAGAAATTGAATCTCATGATGAGAAACTGGTTATGTATCGGCGTAGGATGCTGCCCGATATACAGATTGCCGAACAATTCGTCGAACTGGTCGGCATACCGAACGTCATAATAAGCCTCCAGCATTGCCAGCGTCAGACTTTTCCCGAAGCGCCGGGGACGGATCAGGAACAGATAAGACGGTTGCATTTCTATCTTTTCGATAAACATCGTCTTATCCACATAATAATAGTTTTCTTTTTGGATGCGACCGAAATCCGTCAATCCGTATGGTATTTGCTTCATCATATTGCGATTCCTTTCTTTATTCATCATTCATATCGAGCAAATATACGGAAAACGGATGAATGTGACACGTTTAATGCCACTAATTTATCCGTTTATCTGTTATTTCGTGCAAAAACGACTATTTGGAGGAAAAAGCTATTTTGTGGAAAAACGACTATCCGTGTGAAAACTGCCATTTCGCGGGAAAACTACAACTCCAACCCCGTCTGCACCGGAAGCTGCGGGCGTATTGAATTTTCTTTGCGCTCTTCGGCCGAATACTCCACCACCCAATATTCCGTGATGTTGTTGGAGGTCTTCCGTGAGTGGAAATGGTTGTTTTCCAATACCGTGACCAGCATTTGTTTCATCTGTGCGTTGGCTTGTGTGCGCCCGTTCATGCTCAATATTGACAGCAGCTGGGAGGCAGGATACCATTTTGCTTGTATATCGTTTGGTCTGGCTGGCCGGAAATAGAAGAAAAGATTCTCCTCTAACGGATCTTTTTGGCGGAACGCCTCATTGCGGTTGTTGAGAAACGTAATCTCCTGGTTCTCATACCAATATTGAAACCCCTGCCGGTAGAGTGCGTATGCTTGTGCATATATCCCCTGATGGTTGACAGGCGTGTGATAATCTATTTCCAGCAACGTATTGAACAGGATGCGCCTGTTCTCGCCGATGTCCGGCAGACAGTGCGGGTTGTTGGTGCTGGCGATGAATGATGCGCGGCGGATGAACGTATAATTTTGGATGTCGTAAACCTTCCGTTCGTTCATTACATCTTGCGTGATGAGACTTTTCAACTCCTGCATGCGTGCGGGAGAGAGCGTATCAAACTCATCCAGATTGATGAGCAGGCAGGACGACATTTGCAGGAGATGGTCTTTGTTGTCGGGACTAATCATGCCGTTGCGATAATAATCCTTCAGCTCCGGTGGGAGGAGATGGCGGACAAAAGTACTCTTGCCTTTTCCCTGTGCGCCGTGGAGCAGCATCAACTGGTGGTTTTGCGCTTCGTCGTCGATGGCACATGCCACCATTCCCACCAGCCAGCGGCGGAAGCTGTCTTCAAAAAAAGCCTGGTCTGCCGCTTTCACTGTTTTTGTCAGTTGGCCGATGTGGTCTGTTTTCCCGTCCCATGTCTGGAGTGAGGTGAAATAATGGACAAACGGGTTGAACGGCTTTGCATAGTCCGAGTCCACCAGTGCTTTCAAATTAGCTTGCGAACTGTATATCTTCTTCATCTGTGCGTTGATATAGAATGTGTTGACATCCTTTGTGCGCAGTGTACTGAAAGGCGGCTGCTCTGTTTTAGGGAGATCAGGTATTATTTTCCGGAACTCGATTTGCTCTTTCACCACGTTTCTCCTAATTTCGTAGTGTTCATCCATAAATTTGATGACCTGGCATATTCTCGGTTGTTGGCTTTCTTCTTCTGCCTGGTCGGTCTTTGAGGTGTATTGGTAGGCATTGTGCAGGGGGAGAGTGAGGTCGAAGTCGGGTAGGTCGCCGAAATGACTGTGTGCCAGACTGACGGATTCCTCTTCCGTGATATGGCGGTGGTAACACTGATTGCCGAGACAATAGAAGAAATTGTCCCGGTTGCCTATCTCGAGACGTTCTTTGCGTTTGGTGTACTCCAGCGCCTTGCGGAAGTCGAGTTGCACTTGCAGGTCGATGGGCGACGCATTCTCCTGCACGGGGAGGAGCGGGGATCGTTTTCCCGGATTCTTGCGCTTCTTGTTTTTACATTCTTCTTCAGTGGGCAGTGTCACTTTTACGGTCAGCGGCTTCACGTTTTCCAGTCGTTCGGTAGAGAGGAAAGCGTCCGGATCGTGCGACACGAAGAATCCGCGTCCCGGGTCGCTTCCGCTGGTGTCTACTTTGGTATTGAGCAGCTTTTCATATTGGCTGCTTGCCAGAGCGTACATGCGGTGGTGGTAGCGTTCGAGGGTGAGGAAGTCTACGGTTCCCAATGCGTTCAGTTCGGCGCGTAAGGCTTCCGCCTCATTGCCGGTAAGATAGACGAAGATCTTCAGCCCGTGCATCCGGGGGCTGACGAAGCTGCCTAGCGTGTCGGGGCAATCGTTCACTAGTTGGCGGAATTCCGGGATCTTTTCTGCCGGCATATCGTCACAGTCGAGCGTGATGATGTCCTGATACGTGTCCAGACTGTAAGCCAGCCTTTCCTTGGCGTAAGTAGCCGTGATGGTGCAGTAGGGCAGTTGCTTCTTCATGTGGTCTGCTTTCACCGTTTCTCCTGCATCCATTGCTTCCCGGAGTCTCCGGATTCTGTCGCGATAGATATCTCCCCGGATAAATTCGAACATTTGCCGGATACTGATACTTCCTGATACGAGTGATAATCCCCTGTATGTCGTTATTGAGATATTTTCCATTTTAATTATTGATATGAATGTAAGTCGTGTCAATATTAACACACTGCAAAGGACGGCTTTTCATGTAGAATAAAAAAACTGCTTTTGGTACTCAAAAAGCAGTTTTTTAACAGTCGGCTCTTTCGTGTTAATCCTCAAGAAGCGTTCTTTTCATTCTTTGTATCTCATAATCAATCTCTTCCACGCTTAATGATTCGTCCGAATCATCCGATTTCTTGAAATCAACAGCCATAAACAACAACTCTGCAAAGTATTTGGGGCTTTTAATGTTAAAAACAGAGTCATGGTCATAACAGAGATGGACAAAGGGGAGGAGAAACTTCTTGCGGTCGCCTGGACTTACCTCTATTCTGTTGGTATACAAATTGTTGACAGTGCCAAGCATTTGCGTGATAAACTGGGATACTTGGGGAAATTCTCCCTTTTCGAGTGTTACAGCCTGTTTGTTCTGGTAAACGAAGCCTTCGGAAAAAATGTCTTTTTTCTCATGATTTTAAGTGTTATTTGATTAGTGTTAAAAAATGTTGGTCTAAAAAGACGCAAAGGTACGTTTTATTTTGTTTCTATCGTTTACTTATACTTTTTATTCTCTTTATATATTTTATTTGATGGAAAAAGCGTGTAATTGAGGTGGAACCCCTCCACCTCAATTACACGCTTTTTCTATATAAAAAGAATATTCTCTCGCGCCTGCGCACGTGTACATTATTAAATAAGAAAACTAACAGCATTCAATAAGAAAACACACAGCCTGTTTGTCTTCAAGATACCATATATTACACGGAGTTCCATCATAATATCGACAGGGCACAGTTGCAGGGCTGGCATTATAAAACAGATATCGGACAGAATACCCCCATAACCGCTTTTGTTTTCATTATAGCTAATCTTGATTTCATTATAGCTAATTCTGATTTCATTATAGCTAATCTCGATTTCATTATAGCTAATTTTATTTTCGTTATAGCTAATCAGCACTTGCCCTAAAGAGATTCATGGCTCATCGAGATACCTCACGATGAGCCGCACCTGCCTTGCACTATAAGCGTGGTCGTTTTTTCCTTCGCCGCCGCTATACATTGCGTCATATAATTCCTTGTTATTTCTGATCCACTCCCTCATTTTTCGCATGGCATACACCAACGGTACATACGGATTATATAAATGTGCCAGCTCCGATTTCAAATACGGACGTATGACAAACGGCTCCTCTGCTATCTCTTCTTTTTCTGCTTTCATATCTTCGGAAAATTAATTTTATCGTATTCCAAATATACGGAAAATCTCCCGCTTGTCCAAGTATATAAGTCAAATAAAATCACTCTGAATAAAAGTAAATACATTCTGAATGAAAGTAAGACAAACTAGGTCAAAGTAAGACAAAGTACGTCATTCTATCCCCTTATAATACACTACCTTTGAGGTATCGAAAGAAAAAGAAACAGAGCTCGTTCCTCTCTTCCGATATTGATTGCGGCAACCGCAATCTGTAATATTTATTTTTCAATTATTAATTCTCAATTTTTAATTTATCATGGCAATACCATTTAAAAGAATGGGTCGTAAAGACCCGAGAAAGGTTGATGGGGTGGTGAAGTATCATCCGCAACTTGTGACGCAGGGACAGAGTGTAGACCTGGATAAACTTGCTTACACGATGAAAGAGAAAAGTTCCCTGTCGTTGGGTGACATTCAGAGTGTGTTGACTAATCTCGTAGAAGCGATGCGCACGGCGCTGTTCGACGGTAAATCCGTCAATATTCATGATTTTGGTGTATTCAGCCTTTCCGCTACCACGCGGGGAGTGGACACGAAAGATGAGTGTACGATGAAGAACATCAAGACGGTGAACATCAATTTCCGTCCTTCGAGCAGTGTCCGTCCCAATCTGACGTCTACCCGTGCCGGTGAGAAAATCGAGTTTCTGGATCTCGACGCGCCCAAGAAAAAGAAAACCGATGGTGAAGATCCCGGTGATGAAGGTGGCGGAGACTCCGGCGGAGGTAGTGGAGGCGGTAGCGGTGAAGCTCCGGATCCGGCAGCTTAATTCGTAGAGTGCAGATAATGTTTACAACTGATAAGAAAAATAGTGGCACTATGATGAGAAAGATTGATTTGATCGTGATCCACTGTTCCGCCACCCGTGCCGACCGTTCTCTCACCCCGGATGACTTGGAGATGCAACACCGTCGGCGTGGATTTAACGGAACAGGTTATCACTACTACATCCGCAAGGATGGAACAGTTCACCTCACCCGACCGATTGAACGTATCGGTGCGCACGTGAAAGGATTTAACTCGAACAGTGTCGGTATCTGCTACGAAGGCGGTTTGGATGCCCACGGTTGTCCGGCAGACACGCGGACATCGGAACAACGGGCGGCACTCCGCTTACTGGTACATCAATTATTTGAGACTTTCCCCGGTAGCCGGGTGTGCGGTCATCGGGATTTAAGTCCCGACCGCAACGGAAACGGGGAGATTGAGCCGGAAGAATGGATCAAGGCGTGTCCGTGTTTTGAGGTGAAAGCGGAGTTTGGTTTTTTTAGGAAGTAGTGCGCAGGTCATAGGAAGTAATGAATCATTTAAAGAGTTCGGAAAGGAGGTGTGTAGAGTTATGGCAAGTAAGAAATCCCTTTGGGATATGATTTTGAAAGTAGTCATCGCGGTGGCGTCAGCAGTAGCAGGCGTATTTGGAGCTAATGCGATGAGTCTGTAAGAAACAGAGGATTAGTTTATTTTAGAGAGGGTGCATAGATTTTCTATTTCACCCTCTCTATTTTTTATTACTCATAAAATAAATTGTATATTTATTTCTTATAAACCAACTTACTCGGAACTCCCTCCCCGAATAAATTATCACCCAGCGTCGTAATCTTATTTCCGGTAGCCAACACATAGCGGAGATTATCGCATCCCATAAAAGCACCGAACTCAATAGCTGTCACACTGGCCGGCAGCTCCAACGTGCCGCAAAGGCGACCGCAGTTGCTAAATACACGCTGTCCGATAGATTTCAGATTATGAGGTAATTTCATATTTAGTAGATACTTCTTCTGTGCGAAAGTGAAGTCGGGGATAGCCGTTGCGTTCGTTCTGGAAATATCGACAGAGACGAGATTCGGCATATAATCGCGGATCAGTTTGAAGTCGGCGTTATCCAGCTTGCCCTCAACGGTCAGGAAGTTGATGTCTCTGGGTTGCAGCCCCGCTTTCAGGATCTCTTCTTCCAGTTTGCCCATGGCGCCCACTTGCAGGGTAGTCTCTACCGGTTCCCCCTCGATAAACGCAAAGTTTTGCCATCTGTCCTTGTAGCGGTAAGAGTCGCTGCTGCCCAGGGGGACGAAGATAGCGGTAACGCTGTCTGCCAACGCTTCCGGCAACAGGTTGGGAGCTGTCTTCTTGCGGATCTGGCAGATTTTCAGGTTCTCGCAACCTTTGAAGGCGGCATCTTCGATATTCTTTGTTTTCTCCGAAAGAATCACTTTCTCCAGCGTGGCTTTGCCTTTGGTCACTCCGTCCACCACATTCGAGAATGCGTATGCAGGAATGAAGTTCGGCATATAAATATAGAATTTCCCGTTGGGATAAGTTCCCGCTTTTCCGCTGTACATCTTGATTTCAGCGTTCGAAATATCCAATACTTTCAGATTATCAAATTCGTCACGGAGATGGCGGAAGTCCTCCGCGTTCAGTTTGCCGGTCAGTGTGAGATGGGTGACACTGTTGGCTTCCTCTTCAGTCATCATGGAAATCAGCGTACCGGGCTTACTCACATAATACGTCTTACTCACTTGGGCGGCGGCTCCTAATGCATTAGCGGCCAGTAAGAAACTTATCAATAGTAGTTTAATTTTCATAATTTTGTAGATTTGTTCTGACAAATATAGGAAAAATAGAGAATACATGATGTTTTTTTATGTTTTATATCTAATTTTGTAGCCGGATTAACAAATTGTAAAAATGGAGGCAGACAACATTGCTGGGGGCAAAGAACCCAAAAGACTTCCTGTGTGGGCTTGTATCCCGCTGTTTATTGTGATACTTTTCATCCTTCTTGGATTGTATGGTACGCTGGCCCGCGGATGTTTGTCGTTGGTGTTGGGTGTGGAAGCCCGCCATCCGGGAGTGATGGGATACATTATCCTCGAAGCCAGTATGCTGCTCGCCGTTCTGACCGCCGCCATTCCTATGCTCCGCTTCGAACGCCGTCCGTTTTCTGATTTGGGGCTCTCCTTAAAAGGACACGTTAAGGGACTGTGGTATGGCTTCCTGATGGCAATCCTGCTCTATCTGTTCGGCTTCGGAATCTCGTTCGTCTTGGGAGAAATAGAAGTCACCGGTTTCCAGTTCAAGCCGTTGGATCTGCTGGGCTCGTGGGTGTTTTTCCTGCTGGTCGCCTTGTTCGAAGAAATACTGATGCGCGGCTATATCCTCGGACGCCTGCTGCATACCACCATGAATAAATTCCTGGCACTTTTTGTCTCGGCAGCGTTATTCGCCTTTATGCATATCTTCAATCCCGAAATAGCTTTCCTGCCTATGCTCAACCTGTTGCTGGCAGGTATGCTGCTGGGAGCTTCCTATCTATATACGCGGAACCTGTGTTTCCCTATCTCGCTCCATCTTTTCTGGAATTGGATTCAAGGCCCCATCCTCGGTTATCAGGTAAGCGGAAACAACTTCACCACCAGTATGCTGACTTTGCGTATGCCCGAAGAAAACGTACTGAATGGCGGAGCCTTCGGTTTTGAAGGCTCGCTCATTTGCACAGTACTTATGATTGTATTTACGATTCTGATCGTGTGGTGGGGAGAGAAAAGAGAAGCAATCAGTCTTGCGGTACCCCGATCATGCTAAGCTGAATCCGTTTCCGGTCATAATCTACATTCATCACCCTCACCATGACGTGCTGATGGATGGACACCACTTCTGTCGGGTCGGAAATGAACCGTTCCGCTAATTGAGAAAGGTGTACAAGACCGTTCTCCTTAATTCCTATATCGACAAACGCACCGAAATTAGTGATATTGCCTACAATGCCCGGAAGAATCATCCCTTCGCGTAAATCGGCTATGGTGCGTACGTTCTTGTCGAACTCGAAGACTTTGATAGCCTTGCGCGGGTCACGTCCCGGCTTGTCGAGCTCCTGCAGAATGTCCTGTAAGGTAGGCAGGCCGACGGTAGGAGTGATATAGTCGGAAATATTGATCTTCCGGCGAAGTTCCTTGTCGGCTATCAACTCGTCGATGGTGCATTTCAGGTCTTTGGCCATTTGCTCTACGATGTGGTAACTTTCCGGATGCACGGCGGTATGATCCAACGGATTTTTAGCTCCGGGGATGCGAAGAAATCCTGCGCATTGCTCGAAGGCTTTGGCGCCCATGCGCGGCACTTTCATCAGTTCTTTCCGCGAACCGAAAGCTCCGTTCTCTGCCCGGTAATTGACAATGTTCTGTGCCAGTTGGGGGCCTAGACCGGATATATAGGTGAGCAGATGACTGCTTGCCGTATTCAGATTTACCCCGACCAGATTCACGCAATTCTCTACCGTCTGATCGAGTGCTTTCTTCAGCTTCGTCTGGTCTACATCGTGCTGGTATTGGCCCACGCCGATAGACTTTGGATCTATCTTCACCAACTCTGCCAACGGATCCATCAGGCGGCGTCCGATGGAGACTGCCCCACGCACCGTTACGTCGTAATCCGGAAACTCGTCACGAGCAATTTTGGAAGCTGAATAAATGGAAGCCCCCTGCTCGCTGACTACAAACACGGGTATCTGACGGTCGAAACTCTGACTGTTGATGAAATCTTCCGTCTCCCGGCTTGCCGTTCCGTTACCGATGGAGATGGCTTCTATCTGGTAGGCCTCAATCATCTTGCGAAGTTTCGAAGCAGCCTCGCCGGTCTTGTTGATCGGAGGATGCGGATAGATATTCTCATTATGCAACAGATTGCCTTGTGCGTCGAGACAAACCACCTTACATCCGGTACGGAATCCGGGGTCGATGGCGAGCACCCGTTTTTGTCCCAATGGCGGAGCGAGAAGAAGTTGGCGGAGGTTTTCGGTGAATACGCGAATTGCTTCATCGTCGGCTTTCTCTTTGGATTGGGCGGCAAATTCTGTTTCAATGGAAGGCTTGAGCAACCGTTTGTAAGCATCCGTCGTAGCTTCGCCCACTTGCCGGCTACATTCGTTGTTGCCACGTACGAATTGGCGTTCCAAACGTTCGATGCAGGCCTCGTCGTCAGGATTGATAGACACTTTCAGTAACCCTTCCGACTCTGCCCGGCGGATGGCGAGCAGACGGTGGGACGTGCAACGTTTCAGTGGCTCGGAGAAATCGAAATAATCGCGGTATTTCGCTGCTTCTTCCTCTTTTCCTTTGACTAATTTGGCCGTAATCTCTGCCTGGCGCCCGAACTGGTTACGTACCGCGTTGCGGGCACGCTCGTCTTCGTTCACCTGCTCCGCGATAATGTCACGCGCACCTTTCAGCGCATCTTCCACATCTTTCACTTCGCCTTTCACAAAGGAAGCGGCTTTGGCACTAAGGTTGTTTTCCCGTTGCAACAGCAGGATGGTGGCAAGCGGCTCCAGCCCTTTCTGGCGGGCCACTTCGGCACGTGTCTTCCGTTTGGGTTTGTAAGGGAGGTATATATCTTCCAGTTCCGTCGGGTTCCAGGTGTCGTTGATGCGTTTCTCCAGTTCCGCAGTCAGTTTGCTCTGTTCGGTGATGGTGCCGAGAATCGTTTCTTTCCGTTTGGCTATGTCGCACAACTTATCGTGTTGCTCTTTGATCTGCTCTATCTGCACCTCATCCAGCCCGCCAGTGGCTTCTTTGCGGTATCGGCTGATGAAAGGAATCGTAGCACCTTCGCCCAAAAGATGGAGCGTGCTGCTTATTTGTCTTTCCGGTATGCCCAGAAATCCGGAAATCATCTTGTGAAATAATTCCATAATTTGTATTTTTTGACAGTAAATGAGCGACAAAAATACATATAAATCTGTTAAACCCGACAAGTTTTACTATATTTGCAACTCAATTAATGAATTAACACATCAAAACTGCATTATTATGCTGGGACGTCTTGGATATTTTTTTATCTGTTTTCTTTGGCTCCTGCAGTCATCGAAGGTCTTGGCTGTCTCTAACGATAAGAAACCTATTCTGATTATCTGTTCTTATAATCCGGCAGCGCACCAAACATCGGTCACTATTTCCGATTATATGGATGAATATAGTAAGTTGGGAGGACAGCGCGACATCATCATCGAGAATATGAACTGTAAAAGCTTCTCGGAAGCTCCGCTATGGAGCAAAATGATGACACAGATTCTTGCTAAATATCAAGGGGAAAAGCATCCGGCGCAGATTATTTTGTTAGGTCAGGAAGCATGGGCCGCTTATTTGTCGCAGCGGGATGAAATGCAGGTGAAAGTGCCCGTGATGTGCAGTCTGGCCAGTAGCAACGTGGTGATATTGCCGGAAGATACCGTGGAAAGCCTGGATAGCTGGATGCCCGAATCTGTCGATCTCTTCGATGACCATCTGAATATCCCCGAACTCAAATCGGGATTTATCAACCAATATGATATAGAGGGTAATATTCAGATGATTCAAGCCTTCTATCCGAAAACGAAACACATTGCCTTTATTTCGGACAACACGTATGGCGGAGTGACCATGCAAGCATTGGTGCGAAAAGAAATGAAGAAATTCCCCGATCTGGATTTGATTCTGATGGATGGACGGAAACATTCTATTTATACCATCGTTGAGGAGTTGAGGCAACTGCCCGAAAACACGGTGATCCTGGTGGGAACATGGCGGGTGGATATGAACGAGGGGTATTTCATGAGAAATGCCACGTATGCCATGATGGAAGTTACCCCTACCATTCCGACTTTTACCCCTTCATCGGTGAGTCTCGGTCATTGGGCGATAGGAGGGGTGTTGCCCGACTACCGGAAAGTGGGTGGAGAGATGGCTATGGAGTCTGTACGGATGGATACGCACCCGCAGGATACGGCGAAACATCTTTCGGTAATCGGCTGCAAAGCGGTATTGGATAGCCGGAAGGTGAAGGAATGGGGGCTGGACCCGGCGGTATTGCCTTTTAAAGTGCAGCTTGTCAACCAGCCGGTTTCGTTCTATCAGCAATATACTTATCAGATATGGTCTGCCTGTGCTTTGTTTGTGATACTGGTGCTCGGCTTGTGCATCTCTCTCTTCTATTATTTCCGTACGAAACGCCTGAAAGATGAGCTGCTGAAATCGGAGAAGGACTTGCGCGTAGCAAAAGACAGGGCGGAAGAGTCTAATCGTCTGAAGAGTGCTTTCCTTGCTAATATGAGCCATGAGATACGCACACCGTTGAATTCGATTGTAGGATTCTCGGATGTATTGGCCGTTGGCGGTAGCACGGAGGAGGAACAGCAGTCTTATTATCAGATTATCAAAACCAATTCGGATTTGTTGCTTCGACTGATTAACGATATTCTCGACCTTTCACGTCTGGAGGCCAACCGGGTGACGCTGACTTGGGAGGAATGTGACGTGGTGCAGTTGTGCAGCCAGGTGGTGGCGTCTGTTAGTTTTTCGCGGCAGTCGTCGGAAAACCAGTTCTTGTTTACCACTTCTTTCGAATCTTTCCGGATGGTGACGGATGTGCAGCGTATGCAGCAAGTGATGATTAACCTGCTGTCCAACGCCAACAAGTTTACGAAACGCGGTAAGATCACATTGGACTTTTCTGTGAACGAGGAAACGCAAATGGCTGTCTTCTCGGTGACGGACACCGGATGCGGCATCCCGAAAGAAAAACAGGGACTTGTGTTCGAGCGTTTTGAGAAACTGAATGAATATGCCCAGGGTACCGGACTGGGATTGTCTATCTGTAAATTGATTGTGCACAAATGGAAAGGAAGTATATGGATCGATCCTGACTATACCGGTGGGGCGCGGTTTGTATTCTCTCATCCGTTAAATCTAAATATAGAAAAAGAATGAAACGAATCGTATTAATTTATGGCTTGCTTCTCTGCCTCGCTCTGTCTGTTGCGGCGCAGGAAAAGGTGGTGAAACTGAAGATTGTAGAAACAAGTGATGTACATGGCAATTATTATCCTTATAATTTTATAACCCGCCACGAATGGAAGGGGAGTCTCGCACGGGTTTATTCTTTCGTGCAGAAAGAGCGCGAACAATATAAGGAGAATCTGATATTGCTGGATAACGGCGATATTTTGCAGGGACAGCCCACTGCCTATTACTATAATTATATAGATACGGTGTCTCCCCATCTTTGCTCGGAAATGATGAATTACATGAAGTATGATGCCGGCAACATGGGTAACCATGACGTGGAAACGGGACGTGCCGTTTTCGACCGTTGGATCACCACTTGTGACTTCCCAGTGTTGGGTGCCAACATCATAGATACATCTACGGGACAGCCCCATCTGGTTCCTTACAAAGTGTTGGAACGTGATGGCGTGAAGATCGTGGTATTGGGAATGATTACCCCTGCCATCCCTGCATGGCTCTCCGAAAATCTGTGGAAAGGATTGCGTTTCGACGATATGGAAGAGACGGCACGCAAATGGATGAAGGTTATCCGTGAAAAAGAGAACCCGGATTTGGTGGTCGGCTTGTTCCATGCTGGACAGGAGGCTTTCAAAATGTCGGGCAAGTACAACGAGAATGCTTCTCTCAACGTAGCGAAGAATGTGCCGGGATTCGATATCGTATTGATGGGGCACGATCATTCCCGCGAATGTAAGAAGGTGATGAATGTTGCCGGAGACTCGGTGTTGATTATCGATCCGGCCAGCAATGGGATTGTTTTGTCTAACGTAGATGTGACCTTGAAACTGAAAGATGGAAAGGTGCAGAGCAAGGATATCAAGGGTGTCTTGACGGAAACGGAGGCTTACGGAATCAGCGAGGACTTTATGAAGCGTTTTGCCCCGCAATATGAAACGGTGCAGAAGTTCGTTTCGAAGAAGATCGGCACTTTTACCGAAAGTATCTCCACTCATCCTGCTTTCTTCGGCCCTTCTGCCTTTATCGACCTGATACATACCTTGCAGCTCGACATCACCGGTGCCGACATCTCGTTTGCCGCTCCGCTTTCGTTTGATTCGGAAATAAAGAAGGGGGATGTATTCGTGAGTGATATGTTCAATTTATATAAGTATGAGAACATGCTGTATGTGATGACTCTGTCCGGAAAGGAGATTAAGGATTTCTTGGAGATGTCTTATTATATGTGGACGAACCGGATGAAATCGCCGGAGGATCATCTGCTCTGGTTCAAGGAGAAGCGTCGTGAAAGTGCGGAGGATAGATCGTCTTTCCAGAATTACAGTTTTAATTTCGACTCGGCTTCGGGCATTATTTATACGGTGGATGTCACTAAACCGCAGGGTGAAAAAATAACGATTACAAGCATGGCCGATGGTTCTCCTTTCCGCATGGATAAGATATATAAGGTGGCCTTGAATTCTTACCGTGGCAATGGTGGCGGAGAATTGCTGACGAAAGGGTCGGGCATCCCGCAGGAGAAATTGAAAGACCGCATTATTTTCTCTACGGATAAGGACCTCCGTTTCTATCTGATGAATTATATTGAGAAGAAAGGAACGATGGACCCGAAAGCGCTCAATCAGTGGAAGTTTGTCCCGGAAAAGTGGACAGTGCCGGCTGCCAAACGTGATTATGAATATCTGTTCCGGTCTGTTCGATAAGTATCTAAAAGTGTTCATTATGTCCGATAATGCTCCCGATTGGCTTGTATATCTGATTAAATGCTGGTATATTTGTCGCCAAAAAAAGAGAGAGTATGGATATTCAAAGTGTTCCGAAAGTAGGTATTTCTTCGGTAGTTCATTCTAAACATATAGATGCCGACAACATTGATGTTGTTGATAATGATATAGCGCTTTTCGATACGGAGAGCGTTATATCGTTGTATAACGGGCCTACCAAACTGGAAGTGTTGACGGTGGGGCTTTGTCTGGAGGGTACCGGTACTTTTAAGATCAGTCTGCGTGAATTTCAATTGTGTCCCGGATTGATGGTGATAGCACTGCCTAATCAGATTATCGAGCAGCGGTATTTCAGTCACGATTTTAAAGGCATTTTCTTTGCTGTGTCGAAGAACTTGCTGGAGACGTTGCCTAAGATCGGAAATGTGCTTTCTTTGTTTTTTTATCTGAAAGATTATCCGTGTTTCGACCTCACTCCGCACGAGCAGGAGGTGGTGAAGGAGTATCACGCGTTTATCAGGAAACGGTTGAGGAATAAGGAAGCTTTATACCGTAGGGAAGTGGTAATGGGACTGATGCAGGGGTTCTTTTTCGAGCTTTGCACTATTTTCACTAATCATGCACCTGCAAACGCTACTACGATGAAGAATAAAAGCCGGAAAGAGTATATCTTCGAACGCTTTTATGAGTCTCTGGTGGAGTCTTACCAGTCTGAACGCAGCGTAAAATACTATGCCGACCAACTGTGTCTGACGCCGAAACATCTTTCGGGAGTAGTGAAAGAAGTCAGCGGAAAAACGGTGGGAGAGTGGATTGATGAGTTGGTGATTCTGGAAGCGAAAGCCCTCCTGAATTCTTCAAGTATGAATATACAGGAGATTGCCGACCGGCTGAATTTTGCAAACCAGTCTTTCTTCGGGAAATACTTCAAGCATTACACCGGTATGTCTCCAAAAGAATACCGGAAAAGCCGCTAAAATCATAGAACACCGGAGCGTACACGGCTTAGTGTCTCCGGTGTCATCAGAAGATAGGAAGCGATGTGTGCCAGAGGCGCGCGTTTGATGATTTCCGGATGTGTTTCGAGCAGGAGGTTATAACGTTCGCGAGCGGATTCGAAACGCCAGGAGTCTGCTTTAACCTGTGATACAATTAAAGAGTATTCCAATATCTTTTGATAGAACATGTTGATTTCCCAGTTCTCCCTCGCTAATTTTTGTATCATGTCGCGGGGGAATAAGTAAATAATGGAAGGTTCAAGAGTTTCCACGATTAGCCGGGTGGGTACTTGTTTCAGAAAACTTTCAATGCACATCACGATACATCCTTCGTATGAGAAATGTTCGGTCACGTCTTTTCCGTTTTTGTAATAGTACTGCCTAAGCATGCCTTTTCCGACAAATACGATTTCATGGGCTACTTCTCCCTCGTTGAGCGCTATGGCTCCTTTGGGAAACTCTTCACGAATCAGTATGCTTTCTATCTGCCGTCTTCCTTCTATACTCATCTCCGGAAAGCGGGAATTGACAACAGCATTTACAGTCTCTCTTAATAGTGTATCCATGTCTTTTCTGTCTTGATGTGTGCAAAAATACTAAAAACGGTTGACATAAATCAAGGGTGGTATAAAAAAGATGTATCTTTGTCCGCAAAATCAAGAAGTAAGGTGATTATGAATAAGATAATAGGCTTGGCAGTGTTGCTGTTTTGTTTGAGTGGTTGCGTTAGGGATAATGATGCTATTTATTATCCGGTTGGCAACGTGGATGTGGAAAGAGGCGGTCCGGCTTTGGAGGCAGGAAAGGGAGATTTGATAGCCCGAAGTTATAATACCGAAGATTATGTGTTGGACACGCTTGCGCAGTATCCGGGTGACCCGACTCTCGGTAAACTGACATTTATGATTAACCTGAAAAATCAGTTGGCGGATCAGGAAGTAGATGGATTTAATGGCGTCGGCCGGTCTAAACTAACGATGAGCCTTGGATATAAAGACGGTAACTATCCGGTAGAAAGTCAAGTCCCTGTTTATACCTCGTCTGATGTGACTGCCAGTTATGCAATCAAACTCCGCTTGAAAGGGGAATTGACCTTGACGGGAGACGAATGGATGATTGACTATGTGTATGCCCAATTAGCGGGCTTATTCCAGCCTTATCCGCCTACGTCTTTCCCGGAAGTGTTTATGTGTAAAGGAGGTGAGCAACCATTCGCTACTTTCGATTCTTTCCGTAGAACCTGGACGTTTGATATAACCTATGATCGTTCCAACCTTTCTTTCAGCCAACTGTATTTCAACTTGTTCGTAAACCTGGCTGGGCAGAAGAGGGAAGAAAGAGTCCGGTTGAGAATAGATAAAGAATCTTACTTTGAGATCTATAAAGAAAAAGAGGAAATGTAGTTTAGCTGCATTTCCTCTTTTTCTTTGTAGGTAGGTACATTAATGGGATAGCACGATAACTATGCGAGATGAAAATTTGCGCAAAATTTGCATTTTTCTTTTGAAAATACCTCTTTATATCGCTTAAAAACGATATTTTGAGATAAATATAAGGCAATAAAAAAGCCCCTTACTTGTTAGTAAGAGGCTGATAATCAGATAGTAGTGGGTACGAGAATCGAACTCGTATTACATGCGTGAGAGGCGTTTTTGTACACCATCTAAAACGCTTATAACTAATATCTTATAATATTTATAAAATCTATTTGCACCGAATTTGCATTAAAAAACGGCACTCATGTCCTTCCTTATAAATATCACCTCTTATATTTCATTTTTATCAAAGAACGTTTTCAATACAAAGTTAATCAATCAATCAGAAATAGCAAATATTATTTGTTTGAATTTAAGCTATCTGTTTCTAGTTTATCCGGCTAATAGTAAACATACTATTATGACAGATGAAGAACTAAGAGCATTTTGCTTAAAGCAAGCTATTCAAATCATTACTCACAAAGAACAGCCTCGAACCATGGGCTTTCAAAATACAGATAGTATATACTTATTTGAACTTACTGAAATCCTTTTAGAGTATATCAAAACAGGAAAACAAAATTATGTACCCGTCTATTTGAACTACTTCAAATAATCTGCGACTATTGCAATTATAGCTATAATGGCAGATGCAATGCTTGTTATTATAGCTATATTTACGCCTGTTCGTTGTCTTTTCCTCTCCTTTTCTTCTCCGCTAAAGAATCCGCGTCTTCCTAATTCAAATCCTTTTTCGTTTAAACCATAATATCGGTTTTTCCCGTCGCCGGAGAAAGTTCCATAAAATCGCATGACGTAATCAACCGCGTTATCGGTAGTAGCTTTTCTTTGATCCTCTGTCAAATCATCAGCATTTATAAGACCCCCTTTGTCGTAGGCGATTTTTATAATTTCTTCTGCGATTATTTCTGTGTTATTCATATTGTTATTATGTTATAATCCACGGAGAAATATTATTATATCTATTGCTTTATATCCTTCTATTTTTAACAATGCTTTCAAATAGGATTCTTTCTTTTCCTCTTTCAATACTCTTTTCAATTCATTGTTATTAACTGATCGCATAGCTTCTCTAGCCTTTAATATACATGCGTTTATTGCATCTGAATAGTTCTCAATATATGGCTTTTCTATTATATCAGATATGACGTCTAAATAACGAAGTAAAGCGTTTTCAAATTGACTCTTAAATAAAAAATTATCTCCTTGTATGAATAATAATGACGTCATTATTTCTGTTTGGCTTTTTTCATTTGCTTTTTCAATGTATTCTATCATTTCTTTTTTGGTAACATTGATACTCTCCGTTAAAGAATCGCTAGTTTGTTTTACTTTACCATCTATCTTCTTATCTATTGCAATCACATTCCAAATCTGCCATCCAATTAACATCGTCACTAAAAGCGATAAAATCCCTACTATCACCCCGATATAGTCTATACCTAACTCCGGCGCGGATGGTAACGAAACGCAAATAGCAACAACGCTACATATAATCGCAGCGATTGACAAACAGTTGCTCCAATATGATTTGATTCGGTTTTTCATGTTTAGTTCGATTTAGTGGTCGATGACACTTGTTTATTTGTTGGTTGCTTCTTCTTTGGATGAGTAGCAGTCGGATTCTTTATACTCTTCATCTTTCCAACTGCTTCGTGCTCTTAAAGAGTAATATATACCATCGTTTTTGACATTAACGGACATAACTTCTAACTTTTTCGGTTTACCGTCTTTTAGAACCCATACACTATCATCAATCTTGTATTTATTTTCTATTTTGCAATTTTCTGAAATAGAAAAATCAAAAACGGCTTGACTATTATTGTAGCTATGGGGCGTAGTTCCTTGATAGAGGAAACAATATTCACCGGGTAAAATCGGCGTTTGTGGTGTTACTCTAAATTCTGTTTCATTTATTGCCTCAATGTTGCAAATTACAATATCTTTGCTTTCCACTCCGGCAAAATTACCTGAATATAAATCAATTTCCCCAGTCTTTAACTCTCTTTTCCCCTTTTTGCTTATCAACTTTACTAATACAAATTCATGTGGAGAAGAAGCAACGGTAAACCGCCAATTAGACGCCTTAGAAGTATTCTCCATTTGTTTTGTGTTATTGAAAAAGAAACGAAAATCTGGTATATTTGTTTCTATGATATTAGTAGAATGTTCATTTGATAACACTGATTTTATTTTAGTATTAGTTATATGAGGCGTTACTTTTGAACCTAATGTATTAGTTTTGGCGTTAGAAATAGCCGCAGGAAATATCTTTTTAAAACCGTCGTTTTCTTTGAAATATATTCCCGTTTTAATGCTTTGCTCTCTTGCTTCTTTATCTTCGCTTCTTTTATTCCGTTGCATCATCGCTACAATAATATCATTACTTACTCCTTTTTCTTTTAATTCTTTTAGAGCTTGTATAGATGTATCAAAGTTATTTTTTGACGTATTTATTTTAGTTACTATAACGTCGTTCGAGAATCCAAGTTCTAACATGTCGGTTATAGACTGATTTGTTAATACTTCATCTTGCGCAGATGCGATAAGTGGAAAAAATATTAATATTATCCCTAATAGCAGCTTCTTCATATTGTTTTGTCTTTTATAATTAGTTAAATCCATGTTTTTACACTCACTACACCGACGACTAACGCCCAGTCGTATATTTCATTAACCGGAACATCATACGGTTTGAATCCTTCTTCGTTATTAAAAGGAACGCATTTAATATAACCCTCTTTATCAGACTCTTCGATTTTTTTTATCATTATTCCATCATAGGTTGCCAATGCATATACTTCACCCCAACGCACATGAGAGCGACTTGTTACAATTCGACAACCGACAATATCCCGATCGTTAATGCTTCGTTCTGGAACGTTTCTATTAATCATGCTACGACCTCCGGCGCGGATCGTAAAATCACAACCGGGCATATCGGGGATGATGAAGCGTTCGCAATCCCCTTTCGTTATTGCAGAGTTAAAGCCATTCGGTAGACCACAAGAGGCGGTAACTACGTCTATATGTGGAATGGCTTTACCCTTTAAATCTTCATAGTGCATGATATATTTTTCATCACTATCGTTCGATACTTTAGAGCTCTCTAAAGAATCGTCTACCCCACTAATAAGCCATCCCACATTAACACCTAGATAATCAGCTAGGATATTAATATTACCTATATTAGGCTTTGTTCCGTTTAGATAGTTCATAACTGACACCTTCGATACCTTTGTGTCTCTTCCAATAGCATAAGGTGTAACTCCTTTATTCTCAATAGCAATCTTTAATCTATCTTTAAATTCCATAAGCACCAATAGTTAATAAATGTTTTATAGGAAATAATTATTTCCTATTTTCTTTTATGGGTAATAATAATATCCTATCTTTGTCGCATCAAAGTTAATCAATCAATCAAGAACTAACAAATAAAAGTATAGAATTATGAAAGCAGGAATGAGCGATAAAGAAAAAGGCAATACGATAACTCAAATAATGGTTAGCATGAAACAAGCCGCTTTAGCTGAAAACAAACCTTTCGATGAAGGTATATTTTTCGACCTCGCATTTATGAGCGATGAAGAGTTATTGAGAATTTCAAAACTTTGCGGCATTAAATAAGATAACAAAAAAAATAACTGGCGGGGCGAGAGCCCTGCACAATATAGATAATAATGGAAATAGGAATGATCGGAGACGTAGAATTTAAAAAAGCAGGAAGCGAAACGGTATGTTGTGTTAGCTTGATTAATACAACAGCCGGACAAAGATTCTTAGCGTGTACACTCGCTAGTAGTAAGACTTTCAAAACGTTCAAGGGCGCAGAGAAATTTATGAACTCATTCGGTTATCAGAAGATTTAATATTAATCCGTGCCCTTCGGGGTTACATAATAAATACGATTATGAAAGCAACTAGCACTTTAACCAGAAAGACAGCCTTAGAGATATTAATCGAAAGCCGTGATAAGAACGCCATTAATGCATTAATTTCGAAAAAAGAAATAGCATTAGAAGAGGCTGTTAATAATGCAGAATGGTATGCAAGTCTCGGGCTTGACGGAATGGCAGATAATGAAGTAGCAAGGCAAGAAAAATTAATAAGAGATATAGAGCGATTGAAAGCAGCTATTTAATATTAATCCGTAGCCCTTCGGGGCTACATAACACGATACACGACAATGAGACGAAAAAGAAACGAATTAACTGCCCTTTTAAGGGGGATGCAGCCCGGGGAAACAATGACCTTCCCTCGTTCTAAAAGAAATTCAGTTAGACCGACCTGTACAAATCTAAAATATGACGAAGGTCTACTGTTTACGACGGAAACCGATAAAGATAATCTAATTGTTACACGATTGAATAATGAACAATGGGACGAACTAGAGTAACCGGAAAAGTTGAGCCAATAGTGAAGAAGTGGCTTAGTAAAGACGAAGCAAAATCCTATATAGGATGCTCGGATGATTTTTTGAGAACGTTACGGGAAAAAGCTCTCATTTCTTTTTCTCAATTTGGAAAAATGATCTGGTACGATTTATCGAGTATAGATAGATTCATACAAAGTAATAAGGTAGTATAAAACAAACACCATGTTAACACTAAAACAAAGTCCCGCCGCTATTATCTTAATGCTTTCAGCGTGCAGCCTTGCAGAAGGCGAGCCGGAGCCGGGCAAATTAATTATCGCACTATTGATCGTATTTATAACGGTTATCTACGTGCTAGTCTGTAACTATCTAAACGTGAAACGACATGGCGGCGAATCCTCAATGTATCGGTAATTGCCGAATTTGTACGGTTCTTGGCGCGTGCCCTGCTGATACTCTAGTTTGCGAAGATTGCGGCGAAGAGATCGAACCGGGCGAAGAGATAGAATTAGAGGTCGAAACGTACGAACGTGGCAGACATGGCACAAAGATAATAACGGTTTGCGCTCGCTGTTATGAGTCGCTTTATCAGGGTGGAAACGATAACTTTTAAACAACACGATAATGACACATTGGAAAACTCAATTTAATTACGACTATCTAGGCGCTTACAGCCTACCGGATGGAAAAGATATAATTCTCACCATCCGCGAAACGAAAAAAGAACAAGTAGTCGGCGCGTCTGGAAAGAAAGAAGAATGTTTCGTCGCTTATTTCTTCGAGAATGTGAAACCGATGATCCTCAACCGGACGAACTGCAAAACATTGACGAAAATTTTCAAAAATCCGAATTTTGAGTCATGGATAAACAAGCAAATCCAAATCGGAGCGGTATTAGTTGACGCTTTCGGCGAAAAGGTTGATTCGCTTCGTATTCGTCCTTTTCTTCCGAAAGTAGAAAACTCATTGCCTACTGTTGAGACAGGATCGGCAATCTGGAAAAATATCCTCGATGGTCTGGCAGGTGGTTTTACGGTCGCACAGGTACAGACGAAATATAAACTAACTAAAGAACAAATCAAAGAATTAGTAGCACATGAAATCAAGTGAACAAAAAGAAATCGAATGGAAGGAAAAGAGACGGGGCAAAATAACCGCCTCTACGCTTCCCGATCTGATGAAAGCGGGCAAAGGTTGTCCCTTTGGTAAAGGTGCGTTAGACGCAATGTATTTAGTACGATACGAGCGGAGAACCGGGACGATGCGAGAAAACGGAAGTAACAAAGCGTTTGATTGGGGGCATGAAAACGAACCGCTAGCGGTCGAATGGGTACGGAGCCAGTTAATGAACGAGATCAAGTCGTGTACAACTGATTTTAAAGACATTGTTTTCAATGAACCGTTTGAAGGATTCGGAGATTCACCGGATTTCTATGTGTACGGATTTGACGGGAAAGTTATCGCTCTGGGTGAGATCAAGTGCCCGATGTCGCAAGGAAAGATCGAATCGCTGCAGTTCGGAAATACCATCGACGAAAAAGACGAATATTATTGGCAATTCCTCGGACACTTTTTAGGTCGCCCGGACGTGGACAAATTGTATTATGTCATTTATGACGGTTATACAAATGAAGGTCGAATACTCGAAATGAATCGCGCCAACCACGCGGATAATATAAAGAAACTCTATGATCGAATCCGGTTGGCTAGCGAGATGATAGACGAATCTATCCGTTCCGGTCTGGACTTGCTCGATTGTGTCGATAAGGCAAAAGAGGTCTTAAAATTAAAGATGCAGATCGAGGCGTTAAAGCCGGAAGCAAAAAACAGTGTTCCGGTTAAGAATCAGATTTATAAGATACGGAAGGAATTAAAGAAATTGACGAAGAAAGTACCGTCACAACACTAACACAACACGATTAATCACATTTTTATAAACACTTTAATAAACACAAAATTATGATGCACACTTGGTTTTTATGTAAAATTCGTTACGAGAAGGTGATGGAAAACGGAATGCAAAAAAAAGTGACTGAACCGTATTTAGTCGATGCACTAAGTTTTACCGAAGCAGAAGCACGAATAATCGAAGAGGTCACACCGTTTATCTCCGGTGAGTTTACAGTGTCCGACATTTCCCGCGCACATTATAGCGAGATATTTACTAGCGAAGAGGATTCCGCCGATAAATGGTTTGCCGGGCGACTTGCTTTCACTACGCTTGACGAGAAAAGCGGCAAGGAGAAACGGACTTATACAAACGTACTCATACAGGCGGCGGACATTCACGACGCAATGAAGAAACTCGACGAAGGAATGAAAGGAACGATGGCGGATTATTCTTCGATTTTGCTTAAAGAAACGGCGATTGTAGACGTTTATCCGTATGAAGTAAATTAACAAGTGCTATGTTGATAGATAATTCAAAATATCCGATTTTAAATTTTGTGCTCAATGGAAGGATTCATGTTCCCGAAATTGATGCTTGCTCCTTTTATGCAGAAGCAGCCTCTACGCAAAATCGTATAAATGAGGTTCATTCTTTGAAAAATAAAAATGTAGATTTGTTATCAAATAGTTTCTATGACGCTATGATTAAATCTTCAAAATCATTTGAACCTATATTGAACGGTAGCGATTTTACAAAAGGGTTAGAATCTTCTGGTACTATTATTTTCGGAAATATAGGCGTGTCTTATATCATTAAAAATGAAGGAATGGCTTCAATATGGTTTATAAATGGGGTGTGCGCAATAATAAATACAGAGAATGTAACATTTAGAACATCTATGCACGGGGTTGGGGGGGCTGATCTTATGAGTAACGCCAACCTTAGAGTATCTTTTATCCTTTGCTATATTCTTTTTAAAAAATACGCTAAAGTTGACACAAAAACAATTAGTCACAAATCAAAATTAAAGGTTGGAGCAAGAAAATACAAGAATAAGTCAGACATCGATATTAATCTTATGGATTGCACATGGTTTACTACTATTGTTCGAAATGAATGCTTCTCCGTTAGAGGACATTTTAGGCTACAACCCAAAAAAGACAATACTGGGAATTGGACGAAAGAATTGATTTATATTAATGAGTTTCAAAAACATGGATATATAAAAAGAGCGAAGGTTTTATCAAATTAGTAACAACGCGCCGGGTGAAAGCCCCGGCAAATCGGATAAGTGGCGGAATTGGAAACGCCTAGTTATGTAAGGTTGATCGCTAGACATTCCGTTAATGCGGTGCGGCTCTTGAAGTATCATTCCCGGTTCGAATCCGGGCTTATCCACTATTCACAAACCAATTAAAATGACATGGCAAAGTATAACAATGTAAAAATAGACGGATACGACTCTAAAAAGGAATATCGACGCGCTAAGGAGTTGAAACTACTCGAAAAGAAGGGGATTATAACCGGATTACAAGAGCAAGTAAAATACGAGCTTATTTCGCCTCAATATCGTTTCTATGAAGTGCAGGGAGTGCGGAAGATGCTACGTAAAAAGAAGCTGATCGAACGAGGAGTTTACTACATCGCGGATTTCGTTTATTATCGGGATGGTGAGTATATCGTCGAAGATACTAAAGGTGTTCGGACAAAGGAGTATATAATCAAACGTAAGCTCATGCTTTACGTTCATGGAATTAAAATAAAGGAGGTATAAGAATGGTGAAGAAAACAGCACAAAAGCAAGTAAAACACGATTGTCGAACGTGTCGCAACGGAGGAAGAGAGAATAATTTTATTTGCTATTGTTCCGTCCTGAAAGTAGGGCGGGCGATCGGGATAAGGATTTGTAGTTATTATGTCGCTCGATAGACTTTATAAGTGTGATGAATATAGACGGATATACGCTAACCGAAAAGATGCGAAAAGCGCGACGACGTTTCAGATTTACCGCCACCGAACAAGCCCTTTTTTACGAATTAGTGGCTATTTGTAACGGCGAAGATTGGAGGGACGTTTTCGATTGCTCGAACATTGAACTTTGTTTTGCGCTTAACGTGAATGAGAAAACACTAATAAAAGCCCGTGAGTCTTTAATAAATGCAGGATTGATTTATTATAAATCTGGTAAGAACAAACGTATTATAAGCTCTTATTCTTTCGTGAAGGAATTTAAAACTACTGTAACTACTACTGTAAATTTTACAGCCAATCAGACAGCCAATAAGGGAGCCAATCAGACAGCCAATGATACAGTAGATAAGGGAGTCAATGATACAGGGGATAGTACAGACTATAATAAACTAAAACAGAAACCAAACAGAAATATACTCTCTAAAGTCTCTCATGGAGATTTTGATTTTATATCTAATGAGTTTTTAGAGACGTTTACTCTTTGGCTTGAATACAAGAAAGACAGGCGGGAAAATTACAAATCGGAAAAGTCACTCAAAGCGTGTTACAACAAATTAGTGAAATTGAGCAAAGGTAATCCGGCGGTCGCATCTCAAATCGTAGATGAATCGATTGCGAATAATTGGGCGGGATTTTTTGAACTAAAGAATAATAAAAACGAATATGGAAACAAGAAGCAAACAGACTCTACCGATAGCGGCGATTCTATCATACGGACTACCGTACTATGACGAGCCGATAGAAGTAGAGAAGCGCCCGGAGTGGTTTAAAGCGTGTTGCAAATACGTTTGCCCCGGTTTTAAGATTGACGATTCGAATAGAAACATAATGAACCAACTGTTTTTGTATACTGAAGGACGATCCGAGAAGCTAGATTCAAATAAAGGGCTATTGTTACGAGGTGACATCGGTACAGGAAAAAGTACTATCATGCAGATTCTAAACCGATATAGTTGTTTCACACGCGGCAAAGCAAAGGGCGGCTATCCGATCGGTGGTTTTAGGATTGATTCGGCTTCCTGTATTGCAAACGGCTTTTCGATGCGCGGAAAGGATGCACTAGAATTGTATACTTACAACAACGGTACGCCGCGAATGATCTGTTTTGATGAACTAGGACGCGAGCCAATCCCGGCAAAGTATTTCGGTACTGAACTAAACGTGATGCAGTATATTTTCCAATGTCGGTACGAGTTGAGACATGAGGCAATAACTCATGTTACAACGAACTTAACGATTAAGGAAATACAGCGTATTTACGGCGCGTATATCGCGGATCGAATAAATGAAATGTTTAACGTATTGGACTTGAACGGAGCTAGTAGAAGATAATTAATACAACGAAACCATGCGAAGCAGAAAAAAGAAACTTGTGTATTTTAAAAAGATTCCGGTTCGCGTCGATCTGGAACAATGGCAAAGGCTCGATAAGATTCGCGCTGACTACCATTTCAAAAGCACATACGAGATTATGCAGTACATTTTAGGCTGCTTTCTCCGGGTTGCCGATCCGATGCCAGGCGATGATGATGAAGAAGTACTACCGGACGAAATCAAAGAAATGTTCTACGATCTATCACAGGCGGAACGACATTTCGAGTATGTAAAACCAAAACGAAAACTACCACAACACAAGGTAGACGAAATGAACGGACAGAAACGATTAGAAGGATTTTAATATGGTTAAAAAACTATCAAACACAAATTATTTGCACGACGTTCCTGTAGAACACGCCGAAGCAAACGAACGGAATCGGAAGTATATCGACCGATTTGTTTCAGAGAATTATAACGGCTTAGTTGCCAAGTTTTCACCTCTAGACGGCACAATAAATTCAAGTGCTTTCGGAGCACTCGATAAATTAAACTCTACGATTATCTCGCTCTATACTGATCCAAATTTACACTTTACAGATTGGGAACAGGCGAAACAATATCTATCGAACAAGTTTACAGAAAAGGCAATTCGCGTTCCGGTGAAGAAGCCTGTCAAGAGTGAAGTAGTAGAGAACGAGGACGAATTTATTAACGACTAATATTATTGCTTCAATGAAAGACGTAGAACTATTTAACGATCATTTCCAGAACTATAAAACATACGGTATTCCGAAAGCACAACTAATCATTGCGGATATTCCCTACAACATTGGGAAGAACGCATACGGTTCTAATCCATCTTGGTATATCGACGGAGACAATTCTAATGGAGAAAGCGAATTAGCTGGAAAAGAATTTTTCGATACCGATAAGGATTTTCGAATTACTGAATTTCTTCATTTTTGTAGCAAGATGCTCGTTAAAGAGCCAAAAGAAAAAGGAAAATCCCCCTGTATGATTGTCTTTTGTGAATTTCAGCAACAATTCGAACTTATACAGAAAGCGAAGGAATACGGGCTGAACAAATATATCAATCTGGTATTTAAAAAGAACTTTTCGGCACAAGTTTTAAAGGCTAATATGAAGGTCGTTGGTAATTGTGAATATGGTGTACTCTTGTATCGGGATAAACTGCCAAAATTCAATAATGGCGGTCGGATGGTATTTAATTGTTTCGATTATCCTAGAGACATAGATACACCGCGGATTCATCCGACACAAAAATCAGTTCCGTTGCTTGAGCGGTTGATCGAACTTTTCACCGATGCGGGTGATGTTGTAATAGACCCATGCGCCGGAAGTGGTACAACATTACTTGCAGCCGCTCAATGCGGGCGAAAAGCATACGGATTTGAGATAAAGAAGAAGTTCTATGCAGATGCGAATAAAATCATTTTGTCGCGGATGCAGCCTAGAATGTTTGTGTAGAATTAATAAATAATAAAGTTATGCGAATACTAGATTTACCATTAATGGCGGTTTGGTTTCTAATGATCGAATCCGGCGAAAAGAAAGAAGAATATCGGGAAATAAAACCGTATTGGATCAAACGCTTAAAGTGTTGCGGACTTCATCCAAGCGCAAAAGGTTGTGACGGTTGTCCGGTTGGTAGTTGCGATCATTATACACACGTTCGTTTCCGGTATGGGTACACCGCGCGAACTATGTTGTTTAAGTTGGATCGTATCTCTGTTGGAGTTGGTCAGAAGAAGTGGGGTGCACCTGATAAGAAAGAAGTGTATGTTTTAAAGTTGGGTGAACGGATTGAATAACTAATAACAAAACAGATATGAATACATATAGATACGAAAACAGACCTTATGATATTCCTTATATGGAACTGAAAATGGTAGATGAAGAAAAGTCTACTCCTTGGAAAACCGTCCCACCTTCTTGGAAAAATTCCTCTTCGAAAGGTGGACGTACTGCGAATCAAATCAAAAAAGACCGGAAGCGGAAGAAAATGAATAAAAGGAAATAATCATAACACAAAAAGAAATGAGCCAAACACAAAATCAATCAAAGTATTATTATTCCCCTCGTTTTCGTCACTTTAATATCTATCGTCGCGATCCAGACGGAGATACAAAGGTAGATGATGCGGCAACGCAGGAAGAGGCGAAACGGAAAGTCTACGAGTTAAACGGATGGAATTACAAACCTAAAAATAACACGGTAAAATGAGTAAAGTAAAACAGTACATCGAACAAGCCACAAACGAGCGCATCCGCTCGCGTGGCTTAATCCGAAAAGTCGCTATCGAAGCGGCTCGGATACAGAGAGACGAAACGAGGCGGCAAGCTATCGAAGTGTATAAACAAATGTGTCCGTCTAAGAACTGCAAAGGTTGTGCAAGCCGGATACATAAACAGGAAACACAATCGACTCGATGCGACGGGAATTGTGCACGGATTAGATTACTTATTAACGGATTAGACCGGATCGAAACGTTATGTATATAATCAGGCGTATTCAATGCAAATCGGGCGATGTGTCCGAGACGCATTTAGTTGAGATAGAAACGGACGACATCGAGGCAACACGAAAGGAGTTGCACGATTGTTATCAATGTGATAAGATTCTTTTTAATTATGACGAACAATGAGTAGAAACCCGCATTACATTAAGATGATTAACTCCAACAAATGGAAGTTACTTCGAGCTAAGAAGCTACAAAGCAATCCGGTTTGTGAAGTGTGCGAAGCGAACAATCGCAGTACACTTGCAACCGAAGTACATCATACCGTCCCGGTTGAGTCCGTGTCGCATGAACTCGGAATGAGACAACTAATGTTTGATTATAACAATCTGCAAAGCCTCTGCCATTCGTGCCACTCTGATGCACATCGACGCGCTTTCAGTCATTCGAAAGAGGCGATACAGGCGAATAATCGAAGGGCGACGGAACGGTTTGTTGATCGCTTCTTGGATAAATAAATTCTGATTGTTGTGAATTTGGCTGTTTTTTCTATGAAGAATAAAGCAGCCTTTTTTTATATTTCAAAAGTGCCTTAATTCTTCTTTTTAGGTTCTTTCCGTAGATATTTATTTACTTTAGTTGTCTTAGTCTTTTTAAAAAGAGTATAAAAAGGTACTCCTTTAGAATTATAATATTTTATCAATAGATAAAATCCATCTAAACGCTTAGGACGAAAGTATTGTTCGGGATTAGGGATCTTTATTCCCGGTAGATAAATCTTTATTCCATTTTCAATTGTGTATTTCATTAACTCATCTGGCTTCGTGAGATATGAGGTTGATATTTCAAATGCTATTTCTTCGTTTTTATCCAGATGACTTTGCTCGTTAAATAGTTTATTACCGTTTACTATTCCATCAAATAAGGGTGATGTCCCATCGTATGTAATTTCGCCTATTGATATATTTCTAGCCGTATATTCGGATACATTTTTTAAGGTACATTCATATCTCCATGTCAGTATATGACTTTTATTTGGTAAAATTTTCCTAGAAGTTAACTCTATGCTAGTTTGTAGATTTAATTTAGGACGTTCTTCATAATATTTTTGATATATAAATTTACTTCCCCACGCAATCAATATTACTACAATTGGGCATATAATAGAAAGAATTAAAGAGTTCATAGCATTCAGAATATATTTACTGCAAATATAAAGAATGTTTCTTTCTTGTATAAAGACGGGGGCGTTTTTTTTATTTTTTAACGCGATAGGCTAAACCCACCTCACCTCATATTTACACGCGCGAGTAATTTTTGAAACGAGGGGGTGCGCGTTGGGGGTAAACTTTTTGCGCGCATCTTCCGAGCTACCAAATACTTGCGATCTTTTCCTATATGCAAAAAGCCTATAAAAATGTGTGATTTGGACGACATAAAAGAAAAGATTCGCGCCGCGATGGAGTCGCAGGGAACATATACGGAAGATTTAGACCTCTGTATAACTCTTTGCGCAGGTTCATATATGGCGTTTCAAATTGCACTAAACGATATTTCAAAGAAGCGTATGAAGTCATACGTGAAAGAAGTGTCCCGCGAAAATAATGATAAACTCACGGCGCATCCTGCTTTCAAAGTTTTATTCGATGCACTCGAAGCAACGCGCAAACAATTACGCGAACTTGGTTTGACCTTTCAAACGCTTTCTGCATCTGACGACGACGAAGTAAACGACCTGATTAACGAAGTAAGCAAAATAGATCGCGATGAACAAGGAGAATAGAGATAAACTGATAGCGTTAAAGCAGTCGGTTGTCTCCGATCTGCATAACATCGACGTTGATTCGTATAAGCTAGACAAGGCAGACGAAAGACTAAATGTGTATATCAAAGGTTGTATTAACAATCCGGACGCGCACAACCTTTACGAGTTGCTAGCCGTTCACCGCTTCTTTGTTTTTCTTGATAAATACGAATTTCGGATCAAGGAAGTAAAGAAGTTCGTCACGTTCTACGAGCGTTTGAAATTCTCCGGCACAAAGGGAAAGACTAGATACAAGCTGACTCCGATACAGGTGTTTCAGTTCTCTAATATTCTCGCGTTTTACAAGCCTGACACAAACAAGCGTTTGATTCGCGAAGCTCTTCTATTCGTTCCGCGTAAATTCAGTAAGACAACAAGTGTAGCGAGTCTTTCGATTAACGATTTGTTGTTCGGTGATGCGAACGCACAAACATACGTTGCTGCAAACTCATACAATCAAGCGAAAGTCTGTTTTGATGAAATACGTAATATTTTAAAGTCTCTCGATCCGAAGTTTAGACACTTCAAAATTAATCGAGAAATCATATATAACCGCATAAAGGGAAAAACCTCTTTTGCCCGTTGCCTTGCCTCTAACCCGGATAAATTAGACGGACTTAATGCAAGCATGGTAATAGTAGACGAGTATTCACAAGCCGATAGCGCCGCATTGAAGAATGTATTAACTTCCTCAATGGGCGCGCGGCTCAACCCTTTAACCGTAGTTATAACTACCGCATCCGATAAAGAAACGGCTCCATTCGTCGAAATGCTCAAAATGTATAAAGCGATCCTACGAGGTGAGATTGAAAATGATTCCATATTTGCACACATCTTTGAGCCAGACGTAGACGATGAGGAAGGCGATCCGGCAACGTGGCGCAAGGTACAACCACACATGGGTATAACCGTTTATGAAGATTTCTATATAGACGCGTATCAAAAAGCACTATATAGCGCGCCGGATGCACTGGAATTTCGAACAAAGTTACTAAACGTATTTACTACCGACCAAACAACAAAATGGATTGAGGCAAAGCAGATCGAAGAACGATTCAAAGATATTAGAATAGAAAATATTGGTACTTATCCGCTTACGATGGTGGCGGTTGATTTGTCCGTTCGAGACGACTTCTCTTCGGTTACTTATAATATCTATTCGAAAGAAAGCGGCTCTTTTCATTCGCATACGGACTACTATTTCCCGGAAGGAGCTTTGAAAGATCATCCGAATCGGGAACTTTACGAAGGTTGGGCGAAAGCGGGTTATTTAATTCTTTGTGACGGTGATATTATCGACTATCAGCAAATAGTAAACGATATACTTGCGCGTGCAAAGTATTTACAAATCATGGGAGTTGGCTATGATCCTTATAAATCGGCTGAATTTGTAAATCTTCTTACTTATTCCGTAGGCGGTGCGAGTGAATATATTAAGCCTGTAAAACAGACATACGGAACGTTTACAAGCCCTATCGAATCCTTTGAACTTGCTTTGTATCGGAGTAAGCTCACTTTTAGCCCTAATCCGATTACGCCGTACTGTTTTAGTAATGCGGTATTAGACGAAGATCGGAACATGAACAAGAAGCCAGTCAAGAAAACGCACAATGCGAAGATTGATTCGACTATAACAAACCTAATGACATTCTACTTATTTAATAACATGGAGGTATAATGAAACTATCTTTTAATTTTGAATTGGGACGTTCAAAGACGCAAAAACGCGCCTTAAATGCAGAGATGAGCACAACGGATAAAGATGCGGCGATAAACTCCCGATTACCATCGTTACCCGGTCAGCCAATAGATGTGCATAACAGTAATCAAGCAATGAAACTTTCAGCCGCATATAGATGTACTTCTATTCTTTCGGGGACTATCGCGTCTTTACCGCTTATAATTAAACGGAAAAAAGATGGATATTTCTCACCAGACGAGGAAAACGATTTATATACGATATTAACCCGTATGCCTAACCGACGAATGAATAGTTTTGAAATGGTTAGGAATATGGTTGTTCAAATCGTAAATCAAGGAAACGCCTACATCGTTATCCGTCGAAAGTTCGGTAGTGTCAGCGAACTTGTATTATGCGCAAATAATACAGTAACCTATGACAAATTGAATGATGTTTATATTATTTCTGATCCATATAACCGGATATATGGGCGTTTTGAATCCTACGAAATAATCCATCTTAAAAATAATAGTTTGGACGGGGGATATACAGGAGTAAGTACAATAATGTACGCTAGCCGTATCTTTTCCATAGCTGCGAGCGCCGACAATCAGAATTTGCGAACCTTTCAAAACGGAAGTAAAATAAAGGGGCTTGTTTCCGGTGCAAAAGAGACAAATAAAGGGTTGCCCGGTGCGGGTATGACGGATCTTCAACTTTCTACGGTTGGGGATCGCATAGAGGAACAATTAAACACAGGAAGAGACATTATTTCAGTTCCCGGCGATGTTGGATTTCATCAACTTTCTATAAATCCGGTTGATGCGCAGTTATTGGAAACAAAGAAATTCAGTATTCTTGATATATGTAGATTTTACGGAGTTCACCCGGATAAAGTATTTGCCGGACAATCTACTAATTACAAAGCTTCTGAAATGAGCAATGTTTCTTTTTTAACTGATACGCTGCAACCAATATTGAAACAAATCGAGGCTGAATTTAATTACAAGCTGATTCCTAATTCAGTCGCTCACTTATATAGTATTTCATTTGATTTATCATGCTTATATCAAACCGATTTAACGACGCAAGCAAGCTATTATAAAGCTTTGGAAGAAATGGGCGCTCATTCCCCGAATGATACTCGTAGGGCTTTAGGAAAACCGCCCGTTGAAGGAGGCGACAAGGTGTTTATCTCCTGCAACGTTCAACCAATCGAGGCGGCTAGTCAAAAAGTAGAGCTACCCAAAAACGAAGAAATAAACATATAGTAAAATGATATTTGCAAAATATGGAAATACGAAGTTATACAGAGTTAGGCGCTCCTAAAGTTGGAGATGGAAGAATAATCGAAGGTTATGCGGTTGTATTCGGACAAGAAAGCCGCGTATTGTACGACAGGGAAAAGCAACGCGCTTTTGTTGAGGTAATCGAAAAGGGAGCTATAACGGAAGAGTTGTTGCGTAGTTGTGATGTTAAAGCTCTGTTAGATCATAACAAACAGAGATTGTTGGCTCGATCTAATCGCGGTGCAGGTACTTTGTCGCTTGAACTTGACGACTACGGACTAAAATACAGGTTTGAGGCTCCTAGTACTCCCGATGGAGATTTCGCCGTAGAAATGATTAAACGCGGTGACATTTTCGGTTCGTCTTTTGCGTATGCTTTAAATGAAAAGGATAAAACAAAAGTTTCCTATTCAATGAAAGACGGATTGTTGCTTCGTACTGTACACATGATTGATCGGATTTCTGATATATCTCCCGTTGTTGATCCTGCTTTTTATGGTACAGACGTAACGGTGCGGAGTATGGACGATACGATAGCGGAATTGTCCGGCGAGAATAAAGACTATTTAAATGAACTTAATAATTTACGCAAATCAATTTAAAACATGAGAAAAGAATTTGAAACTATTGCTCAATACAAAGAGCAGATGCGCGCTATGCTGGATAAAGCAGAAGCGGAAAAAAGAGCACTCGACGCAAGCGAGAAAGAGCAGTTCGAGCAGTTAAAAACAAAGAAAGAACTTTTGGAAATGAAAGTCGAACGCCGTGCGCTTGAAGATATTAACGCGGGACTGGTGTCAGACCGTCGCGTGTTGTTTTCACAGGCTGTTTTTGACGTCGTTAATCATCGCTCTTTGGAAGAATACAACGGAGTAGTATCGGAAGGCGGTATTAAAGTTGTAGAACGTGCGGTGACTGTTACAGATACAACCGATGCGGCTAGCATGGTTCCTGTTACAATCGGTGAAATCATTGAACCGTTAGAAAAAGGCTTGATTATTGATAAACTAGGTATCAAGATGCAAAGCGGGCTTGTAGGTGACCTTGTTTTCCCAACATTGGCGGCTGTTGAAGCAACAATTCAGGGTGAAAACGTTGCGGTTACCGATACCGAATTGAATATCGACAAAATCAAGGCTTCACCCAAACGCGTATCTATTTCTATTCCGGTGTCTAAGCGTGCGATCAACCAAACGAACTACTCTTTGCAGGACGTTGTTTTGAAGCAAATTTCGCTTGGTGTCGCTCGCACTTTGAATAAATGGATGTTTTCGGGAACTGCATTGTCTGGCGCAAGTAACGGGGTATTTGTCAAAACAAAACCGAGTGTTGAATATACAAACGAGTTGACGTTTGCAAATGTTGTTTCGCTTGAATCTACCGTAATGGATGCGGGCGTAGATGTAACCGACGGTACAGCTGCCTATGTTTGCACTCCAAAGGTGTATGGTGCTTTGAAATCCACTCCCAAAGCGGCGGGGGCTGCTGAAATGATCTGCCAAAATGGTATGGTGAACGGTTATCCGGTTCTTGTTACTAACTACATGGACGCCGATTCTATCGGATTCGGTGTATTCTCCAACGCTGCTATCGGTCAGTTCGGCGATATGGATTTAGTTATAGACCCGTATACCGGAGCGAAAAGTAATGTCGTAAACTTTGTGTTGAATACTGATTATGATATTGTTGTAGCTCGCCCGGAAGCCTTTGCCATCGCAAAGAAAAAAGCTTCTGCCTAATCCTATAACCTATCATTCATTAAAGGGCTGGGGCTTCGGCTCTAGCCCTTTCTAATTTATACAATATGGCACAATACGTAACACTCGAAGAACTCAAACAGCATTTAAATATTGATTTCGACACGGACGACGCGTATATAACCGGGCTTATCGAACCCGTTCAACTTCTTATCGAATCGTATCTAAATAATCCGTTAGATACCTACGTTAAGGACGCAAAAATAGATCGGCGTATCTGGCACGCGATTCGCATCCTTATAGCGAATTACTACGCAAACCGTGAATCGGTAACATTTGCCACTCCGCAAGTTATTCCGGGGCACATAGAACTACTACTGCAACCTTTAAAACGATATACGTAATGCAAGCAGGATTATTAAACGAAATGATCGCTTTTTACCGTAGCGAGTCAAAGCGCGATAATCTGGGCGGTACGTCTGAAAGTTGGGTGAAAGTATTCGATAAACGCGCATACATTCGCTTTAAGTCGGGTGCACGTAAAGAAGCGAACGGCGAGATATATAATACGACCGTTAATACGGTAATGATTCGCATCTGTAAAGAGATCAACGCTAAAATGAGGATCGAATACGACGGGCAAAAATACAAGATTCTATCTATCAATCACGACCGGAAGCAACAAGCAACGGTTATAGAAGCGGAGGTAATCAATGAGTAACGACAATTACACAGGGCGCAACTTGTATCGCGTCGAAGTGGATGCAACGCGAGTAAACGAACTACTTAAACGGTTGAACGATAAAGAAGCAAAGAAGGCAATTTCCTCCGCTCTTAGAAAATCGATTCTCATCATTCGCAAACAGGCGCAGGAAAATTTAGTTTCTGCTGTTACTGATGCAGAATTTGGAAGTTCTAAGAATGGCGTATCATTCAAACCGTTAAAGAACGAAATAAACGTAGCAGTTTATCGCAATGCTTCCGGTGCACGGGTCGACTTGATCGACCGCCGTAAAAAGGGATCACGCGCCTATATGTTGAAATGGTTTGAATCAGGAACAAAAGAACGAGCTACCAAAAAAGGAGCGAATAGGGGTATTATAAATGCTTCCCACTTCTTTTCTAATGCGGTCAAATCGAAGCAGAAAGAAGCAGAGAATTCACTAGAGAAAAATATAATTGATTCTATAATGAAAGTAGCAAATAAAAAGAAATGAGTTTATCAATAGGCGCACACGTATATAAGAGATTAAGCGACTCTACGGAGTTGGCAAAATTGGTTTCTGATAAAATATATGCTATCTCGACCAAAACGGAAACATCTTTTCCGTTTGTGATCTACAAACGCAACTCCTTAACGCCGGAATATACGAAAGATAGGTACGGCACGGGTGACACAGTTTCGGTTGAGATCGTTGTCGCCAGTGATAACTATTTGAACTCTGTTACAATCGCGGAAGAGGTACGTAAATCACTCGAAAACAAACGAGGAAGTTATGATAACTTCGATGTGATCGATTCTAAACTAATTAGCGCGAATGAGGATTTTATAGAAGATACTTTTATTCAAAGCCTCGTATTCTCATTTAAAACTGAATAATTAACTAAAACACGATAAAATTATGAGTAAAGCAAAATCAGTGTTAGGAAAAGACCTAATGTTATTCATCGACGGTAAAGCCATCGCACTTGCCACATCTTGCAAATTGGGGCTTTCGGCTGAAACAATCGACACGCAAAGTAAAGATTCGGGTATCTGGACGGAGAAGGACATCAAGAAACTTTCTTGGAACGCTTCCAGTGAAAACGTATTTAGCGCGGATGCAGATGCGAATAGCTACGATAAACTATTCGCTTTGTTCTTGGCGCATAAACCTGTTGTTTTGAAATTTGGCGTTGTTGGCAATCCTGACGTAAACGAAATGCCCGCCGCCGGATGGACGCTAGCGGAAGGCGCATATACAGGTAGTGCGGTTATCACTTCGCTAGAAGCAAATGCGCCGGATGGTGACAAAGCAACACTATCAATCAGTTTCGAAGGAACCGGACCGCTTGCAAAGGAAGCAGCTAGTAAATAACTTACGGGCGGTGTTTTGCCGCCCTCTAAACGACTTATTCAATGAAAACAATATCACTTAACGGAAAAGATTTTTCTTTGAAATATACGCTTCGTGCGTTCTTTGTGTTCGAATCTATATCCGGCTATCCGTTTCAGTTCGGGAAGATGTTAGACGAGTTTCTTTTGTTTTATTCGTTCCTGCTTGCCTCTAATCAGGAATTGTTCAAAATGGAATTTGAGGAATTTATCGAATTATGCGAAAATGACTTGACGCTATTCGAACAATTCAAAGAATTTATTTTGGATGAAATCAAACTACGTTCGCAATCGGCAGGAAATGACGTAAAAAAAAAGAAGGTGACGACGCGGAAACGAAAGCCGTAAGTATACGCGAACTTTATTCGCGCGTTGTCGGTGAGGGCGGGATCGCTCCCGATTACTTCCTCGATAAAATGGACTTTATCGAGGTTGAATCGTTTATAGACGGATTGAATCGACGTAATCGGGAAGCGTGGGAACAAACTAGATTGCTAGGTTTCATTATAGCGCAATCGAATAGCACTAAAACGCTAAAGCAAACCGATATACTCCGGTTCCCGTGGGATGAAGAAGAAAAGAAAGATACGAGCGTAACGGACGAAGAGATGCAACGATTACGAGCTAAAGCAAAAGAAGTAGAATCACAATTAAACACGCATAAAGATGTCTGATATAGTAACAAGATTATTGCTTAAAACGAATGACTTTGACGCAAATCTAAATAAGTCGAAGAAGAATGTAAACGCTTTTCAAAGCGACATTTCTAAAATGTCCGGCGTTGCAGTATCGGGAGTTATGAAGTTCGCCGGGGTTCTTGGTATTGCTGTAACTGCCTCGGAGGGTTTCAATAAAGTAATGAATAGCAGTCAGACGCTAGGAGATGAATATGCCCGTACTATGGACGGCTTAAAAGGTGGCGTAGACCAGTTTTTCTACTCTATCGGTAGTGGAGACTGGACGCCGTTCATGAACGGGTTAACCGAAACTATACGTCTAGCACGCGAAGCATACAGCGCGATGGATCAATTAGGAAATACAAAAATGTCGTTCTCTTATTTTGATGCAAAGAATCAAGCAACCATACAAGAACAAATAACTATCTTAAAAGATAAGGATTCAACGGAAGAGCAAAAGAAAGCAGCTAGGGAACTATTAGACAAGACGCTGAAAGACCAAGAGGAAATCGTAGGACAATATAAACAAAGAAGTCAAAACGCATTACAAGCAATGGTAAAGGCGGCAATAGGACTTGACGGCGTAGATGTTTCGGCAATAGATATAGATAAAGTGTTGAGATTAGATGTATCTTCGGTAGGCGATAAACAAAAGGCACAATTAGCGAAACAGTATAAAGACTTCGTAGATGAATACGATCGTTTAAAAGCCAAATTCACAACTTACGAAACGGTGGGTTCTGGAATGAATGTGCACACGGTTACAACAACAGATACAAATGCATTGAGTAAGGCAATAAGCCCGATGTTATCGAAGTATCAGGATGCAATACAATATAACGCGATTTTAGTAAAGAAGAGTGATGAATGGTTGCAGAATTTAATAAACGTTGCAACGGCAGCAGAGGCGGCGGGACGGAATTTATCTAGTATGACGAAAGCGGCGAACCGCGCTTCACAGTCAGGAATGGGCGGGAAAACGCCAAAGGAAGAACCGAAAGAGGGCTCTATCGCTTGGTATGACACGCAAATCGCAGAGCAAAATAAAAAACTTATTGCTGAAACCGACATGCAAGCGCGTTCCGCCATTCAAGCAACAATTAATGAACTCGAATCAAAGAGGATAAGTTTAAAGTTTGTTGTAGAGCAAGAAACGTTCAAAAGTGCTCATGGTGAAATGAAAGACGGCGCTTTGTCTCTTCCGGTAAAACCAACGTATAAAGATAAAGTTCCTACTCATGGGAAAGAAGGTAAAAACTTAAAGTTGCCGAAATATGATCCACTTTTTAAAAAAGAAGATATAGACATGAATGAAAGGTATGCCGAATCTCTATCTGCAGTTGGTAGTATTATGGGGTCTTTATCTGGAATAACCAATGAAAGTGCGGCGGCGTATCTTCAATGGGGCGCAAATGTTATATCCAGTATTGCGCAGGCTATTCCGGCTATTCAATCGTTAATAACTGCGAAACAGACCGAAGCAGTAGTTAGCGGCGTAGCTTCCGCAGCGGAAACGCCCGTTGTCGGTTGGTTATTGGCGGGAGCCGCCGTTGCTGCCGTCGTCGCTGCAATGGCTAGTATTCCTAAATTCGCAACGGGTGGTATTGTGCCTGGCACATCATTCACAGGCGATAAAGTTCCGGCTTTACTCAATTCAGGCGAGATGATTCTAAACGGATCACAGCAAAGTAATTTGTTTCAAATGCTTAATAGCGGTTTATATGGCTCCTTATCGCAAAAGATTGCACCGTCTGCAGAAAATGGAAATCAGCCCGCAAACGTAACGTTTCGCATACATGGAAGAGATTTAGAAGGAGTTTTGAGTAATCATTATAATCAGAAAAGTAAAGTAAGATGAAACTAAGATATTATTCAGAGTTTAAGAGCAGGAAAGACAAGACGTATAGAATTGAAATTCATACGGTCTTTGCAACGTATTCCGAAGAACTCACCCTAACAGATAGCCCGTTTACTGTTGAGTATGAATCGGACACTCTATACAAGCCGTTGAAAATGTCTAATTCGGTAACAAGCATATTGACAGATAAGATTTTATCAGACCTATATACAGCCGAAGGGCAAAATATAGAAGTTCGTTTGTATAATAAAACCGATGATGTTTTAGAGTGGTTTGGATATATGAGTCCAAATTTATATTCGAGCGATTATATAACTCCGCTTAATATAGTGGAGATACAGGCAATCGATACTATTTCCGTTTTGGAAAATAAGAAGTACTCTTATATTAATTCTTCCGAGGTCTATTTTAAAAGTTTCAAAGATGTAATAATGCACATTCTTGATATTGCCGATCCCGGAAAGATTCTAAACAAATTGTACTTTCAAAAAACTAATAGAATCTCGAAAGATGTTTCTACTTCTTTGATAGAAGATATTTATATACATGAACGAAACTTCTTTGATGAAGCTAACGAGCCGATGAATAGTAGAGATGTTTTAGAAGAAATCTCTAAATATATCGGTATGACGTTCATTCAGTATCAGGATGCTTATTATATGATCGACTATGATTTTATCAAAAACGACGAGCTTCATTTTTTCGTTTATGATAGAATAAGCGATACATGTGAAAGTATAACAATCCCTTCCGCACTATTGAATGTGCGTAATATTGGCGTATCTGAAAGCGCGGGAAGTATATCGCTTGGTGATGTGTATAATAAAGTATCTGTTGTTGCTAATATGAATCAGATAACCAACTTATGCCCGGAGTTGCTCGACGACGAAAAGGATATAGTAAATCAAAACTCCGATCCCAATAAATATTATATATCTGGTAGGGATATAGACGGAAAGAATTACACCCTTCTTAATTCGTTTTTTAAATCTAATAGTAATTGGGGGTATTTGATACCGAGCTTTTCATTTCTTGATATTCCGGCAGAAGGTGTTGAAGTGACTATCGACAACGTTAATGATATATATTCCGGTGTGGTATGGCAGAAGTACAGCGACTACATAACAGAGGACGGGGAACCGTCTTCTTTAAGTTGGAAAACCTGCGTTTCATTCCTGCAAGCGTATAATATAATTAGTGCTTCTCGAAAGACTCTTTTAACATTGAAAAACGGAGAGTATTCTTTATTCAAAGGAGGATATTTCATAATAAATATCGCTTATAGAATGTCCGGCTCTTTTCTTCCGAACGATATAATAAAAACGTCCGATGAAGTATACTCTAATACAAAATATGGCGCCGGATTTGATAATACGATGGTTCCTTGCAAATTATATATAGATGATTACTATTATGATGGTGAAGTATGGAGAAATCAAAAGTATTATACGGATCGAGTAAATCGAGGCTATTATAAAATCACGCACAACTTAACTTATCGAGGGGCTACATGGTATAGATATAAGGATGCATTTGGAGATTGGAGATTTGTAAGCAAGGGCGAATATGATTCAGCTAGCGGCGAAAAGGCTTCCGGCGGGTTCGCCGATAGCAATAAGGTTTATGCGTATAGGGAAAACGGCGAAGATATTTTTGTCGAAAAATGGTATCACGACGAATGTACGCTTAAAGATGGTTTCTATTTGGTTCATATAAACAAAGAAGGTGATAAAGTTTTCGATGATGAAAAGAGATTAACGAATACTGTTAGTTATAGATTTAATCTGTACGACTCAACGGACGGAGTCGCGATTAAACTTCCAGATGATAAAATACTATGCGGAAAGATACGCTTTGAATTAAGCACTCCGAATCATTTAGGAAAATATCCTATGTATCGAACGGATGGGGGCTGTCATCCTTGTACTGCATTTCATATATCCGATTTCACGTTTAAGTATACTAACAATAAAGTTACATACGATATATTTAATAACGCAGTTGACGACTCCGACGTAGTTTACAGCAACGTGATAAACGACAATAATGTAACAGAAATGGACGACATCGAACTATTAATCAACTCAAACGCAAAAAACATTTCTTCTTACTCAAATTGCGCTACCAAATCAGGGGATAAATTTGATTATTTAAAAACGGTATATAGTCCGTTGCACGATAAAAATGTATTGCCGGAACAAATACTAATAGACAAGTTTTATACACATTATAAAGCTCCTAAATTTAGATACAGCAATAATTTGAATCGTGGCTTTTCGATACTGTCTAGGATTTACGAAAATTCCCTCAAAAGAGAAATGATAGTAGATCAAATGAGTATTGATTACGCAAATGAAAGTTGTAACGTATCATTAATAGAAACATGATAGAAGTAGAAAATAAGAAAGTGCCTCATTCGTTTCGGAATAAGTATTTACGCAATTCCGGTTCGGTAAGTATTAGTACAACAACGCCAACGCCTATAAATGGCGGTGGCGTTGATCTTGATGTATTAAAGATGGACGATGGGCGTACATCATCCGATAACAATGTATTTTCGTCTCTTCGTTCCCTATTTGAAATAAAGTCTCGTATTATTGCTCTGACCGATAATAATACGGCACTGACCGACGATAATACGTTTTCTTCTTTGCGCATAAGGCAGGAACTAGATGCGGCTATCGATGCTTTAAAAGACTCGTATTTATCCAAAACCGCCCCAGACGAAACGCAATTTCTTATCAAGTTGTTAGGCGGTTTAATCGTTGATAACGGGCTAGACGTAACGAAGGGTATTTCTACGGATACGTTAACCGCAACGACGGTAACAACGCAAATACTCAACGTTCTTGATAAACTGATTGCCAAATCAGCGACTTTTTCCGGTGATATATCCTCAAATGACTACACAGAAGGCTTAATCGGTTGGTTAATCGGCAAAGACGGTCATATAGATGCAAAATCTCTTCGTCTACGTGATTTCCTTGAAGTTCCTGAATTACGCTACAACCGCGTATCAATCGTTTCGGGTGAAGAGTGGAACGCTCCGGGCGGCGGGATCATCGAACGTATAGACGAATCAAATCGGATTATCTACCTTAAACTCGAACCGGGCGAAATAGCAGAAATAGAGGTAGACGATATTTGCAAAGGTATATTCAACAACTCAACCGGATTTCAAACCGCTTATTTTCGTATTACTGAAAAGATCGGTGATTCTATGTTTAAATATGCGCTTCGTTCTGGTACAACCGCACACCCTTGCAAGGCTATGCACTTCGTTTCGTATGGTAACTTCACAAACAAAGAGCGGCAAAAATCGAGCTACTCGACACAAAGCTATGTCCGTTACCTGACAGGTGTAAACGGTTGGGAGATTTCAAAGGAAATGATCGCTATGCAGTTGGGCGACTTGTCTAACTTGAAATTGTTTGGTATCGAAATGACCGGACATAGTGCGTATCTCCGCAATGTGTATATGACCGGGACTATCAAGCAATTATCTAACGACGGTATAACCGAAGTTCCCGTACCTGCTTTCAAAGGAGTATGGACGCCGGGCACATATTGGTACTATGATGAAGTTGTATGCAATGGCAGTACATGGATATGTATTGTAGACAAAACAATCCAAGAACCAACAGACAATTCTACTGATTGGCTTAAATATGTCTCTAAGGGAGAAACGGGTGTCAAAGGCGACAAAGGCGACAAGGGTGATAAGGGTGCAACCGGGGCAAAAGGCGACAAAGGTGATACAGGACCGACCGGATCGCAAGGTATTCCCGGTACATCACAGTATTTTCACGTGAAGTACTCCGCTAATGCGAACGGTAATCCGATGTCTGACACTCCGAACACTTATATCGGTACGGCGGTAACAACAAGTGCGACCGCTCCAACCGGATACGCTTCTTATAAGTGGGTACAGTTGAAAGGCTCGCAAGGTCCTAAAGGAGATCAAGGTATTGCCGGACCAACCGGAGCCAACGGACAAACTTCCTACTTACACATCAAGTACTCGGACAACGGTACGACGTTTACCGCTAACAACGGTGAGACGCCGGGCGCATATATCGGACAATACACTGACTTTACGGCGGCAGACAGCAATACGTTTTCCGCTTATACCTGGACGAAAGTCAAGGGTGTCAAAGGCGACAAAGGCGACAAGGGTGATAAGGGTGCAACCGGGGCAACCGGGCTTCCCGGTGCTCTAATCCGTCCGCGCGGTGAGTGGAAAGCAAATACTAACTATGTTAACAACACGCAGTATCGAGATACTATCATCTACAACGGTAATACTTATTCGTGTCGTGCGGATCATAATTCCGGTTCTTCTTTCGATGTAACGAAATGGACTTTGTTTAACGAATTTATAAATGTCGCTACGCAGTTGTTAGTAGCTCAAAATGCGACGATTGATATATTAGGAACATCGGGTTTATTCGTCGGTAATCTATCAAAGACGCAGGGTTGGTTAATAAAAGGCGGTTCAATTAAGCATAATGTAACCGGGCTTGAATTAACAGCAGATGGTAAATTGTCACTCCCCGCAACGGGTGCGGTGACCGTAGGCGGAGAGATTTTCATAAAAAACGGTAAGATCGTAACTGACTTTATTGATGCAAACAAACTCGTTGTAAAACGAATAGAAGCTGTTGATGGCACTATTGGAGGCTTTAAGATTTCTGCTAATAGTATAGGGACAGGTTCTACCAGTATACCAACTATAGATAAAAAGGAGATGTTCCTTTACGATGATATGATTGGTTTTAATAGTAAAAATAGGCAAGTTATTGTAGGTCCGTTTAGTACAATGGGAGTCGATTATTTAGGAAGATTCTACGATCACCGTTCAAGACCTTATGATATAAATAGGGGTGTATCTATTAGTGTAGCCGGAGGACGAGATAATATAGCACTTGCTACCGAAGGCGGTATTGTAGTTGATGGCAAAAGAGGGATTGATGAATATATTGAAATCGCCCAGGTATGGCATAATGGGAGTACACGAACTAAAGTATTACAATTTAAAAATGGAATTTTATGGAGTGCAACTTGGTAATAATATTTAAATCACATAATTATGAAAATAGACTTTAGAGAAATTCAAGTAAAAGACATCGAAGGGAATAACAGTACCGTCGATATTGCAAAAATGTTAGGCAATGCGATCTATCAGAAAACCGCCGATTTGGGTGAGTTGGAATTAGCTCAAAACATCTACAAGAGCGGTGAAGTAGAAGTATCTCCCGAACAGGCGGAAAGTATTAAAAAATATGTGAGTACGGGGTTCGTCGCTTTTGTTCAGGTAGCGGTTAATGAGGCTTTATCGGTAGAATAAGAGCTACCCAAAGCGATATGAAATACATAAAATAAAAATATGGACGAATGGTTAAAAATCATAGGAGCGTTAGGAGGATTAGAGGCGATCCGGTTTACTGTTACTTTTCTAGCGAATCGTAAAACGAACGCTAGAAAAGAAAAGGCTACGGCGGATTCTATGGAACTTCAAAATTTACTTTCTATCATTGACAATCTAAATAAGCAGATTGAACGGTACGACGAGCGACTAAAACAACTCGTAAAACGAACGCTAGAAAAGAAAAGGCTACGGCGGATTCTATGGAACTTCAAAATTTACTTTCTATCATTGACAATCTAAACAAGCAGATTGAACGGTACGACGAGCGGCTAAAACAACGAGACGAGAAAGTAGATACAATTTATCGAGAATGGAGAACCGCACAGGCAGAGGCGCAAAATTGGATGCGTAAATACTACGAGCTTGAATTAGCTTTGAAGGATGCGGAACACAACCGATGTGATAGACCAGACAGCGAGTGCAGCCGGAGAACTCCGCCGCGTAGACCAATAACTATTAATCAAAACAATAAGGAGACAGCAGAATGAAACACTTCACTATTAAAGAGCTTGCGCACTCCGATACGGCGTTAGCGAAAGGAATTGATAATTTCCCAACAGCGGAAGCTATCAACAATTTAACAAAGCTGGTAGATAATGTACTCGATCCGTTACGCGAGAAATACGGCAAGCCGATCCTCGTTAGCTCTGGGTATCGCAGTGCAATTCTTAATCGTAGCGTTAACGGTGCGACATCTAGCCAACATCGACTAGGGGAAGCCGCCGATATTACGGTAGGAAGCAAAGAAGGGAACCGGAAGCTATTCGAAATAATCAAAAGCGAATTACCTTTCGACCAGTTAATCGACGAAAAGGATTTTTCTTGGGTACACGTGTCATTCAGAGAAGGACGTAATCGGAAACAAATACTAAAGCTATGAAACGACTAGTTTACATTATCATACTGTTAATATTAGCGGTGTGTTTCACGTCCTGCCGAACTCAATATATCCCGGTTGAGTCCGTCCGCACTGAATACAAAACGCGCGATAGCATCCGGATTGATAGCATCTATCAACGAGATAGTATTTATACGCTCGTAAAGGGTGATACAGTTTATCTGTATAGATATAAGTATCTGTATCGCTACTTAACAACGAATCGTACCGATACGATTCTTAAAAACGATTCTATTCGTGTGCCTTATCCGGTTGAAAAGAAGTTAAACCGATGGCAATCTATTAAAATGGAGTTGGGCGGGTGGGCGTTTGGAATTATAATTTTGTTTATTCTGATAATAATTGGTCGAATAATATTCAAATCAAAAAATAATTAGTATATTTGTGTACGGGTGGGGGTGTCTGTTGTATCATCTCTCTGTAGAAAATTGCTATTTTTCGAGGACGGGAGATAATGCGTTATTTATTCCATTAAGAATGGGAGGTTGTGCCGTTGAACGACACAACCTCTTTTTATTTATATACAATAAGAAAACCCCGCAACGGCTCACATTGCGGGGTTAGTGTCAAATAAGAATCTTAACCGATTTTAAGCGATGTTTGATGAATCATTTCGCTTACGTCCTTCAAAGCATTTAAAAATGTTTGAAGTTCATTATCAGTAAAGCGAGCCTTTTTCCCGTTTACGATGTTACCGTTAATTCTTTGATATAGCCAATTTCTTGACTTTCCGAAATACTTCTTTGCGATATAGCTAAACGAAATAGCCTCCGGCAATTCTCCGAGCTTATCTCTTAATATAGCTTCTTCCGCTCTTTCAATGAAATCGTTACAAGCGTCTACAGTTGCTTTTAGTCCAGATTCAGACGCTTTTTTATAGGCTTCTCGCTGATCTTCTGGCAGTGCGTTATATTTGGCTTGCATTTCTTTTTTGAAAGCGTCCCTTTCTTCTTGTGTAGATAAGGTTTTAAATCTTTCAAAATCCGCTTTCATTTCGGGTGTTGGCAAGCAGGCGTTTATATCTATCATATTTTAAAGTTTTAATCCCTCCCCGAAGGGAGGGAGGTTAATTACTCTTTTAATTTTTCCCGAATCTCATTCATCCGGTCGAGTATGTCATTTATTAATGCTTCTCTTTCTTTTTCATTTTCGGGAACCCCGTAGGCTTCGTGGAATGAAGCGAGAAGTTTTAAATTCTCATACTCTTGTTCTAATTCCTTTCTTTCTTCATCTTTCATTGGTTAAACATTAAAATTAAGAACTCTTATTTGACCCTACAAAGGTAATAAGCATTTGCTTATTGTGCAAGTTTTTGGCGAATTATTTTAGTGAATTAATATAATCTATTACTTTTCTATTCGCTTTATCTATTTGCTCTAAATCGTAATCTATATAAATTCCGGTTGTTTTGCATCCGAACTCGTGCCCCAAAGCTAAAGATATTACATCTTTCGATATTCCTATTTTATGCGCTATTGTAGCCCATGTATGGCGCGCCCAATACGAGGTGATGCCGGGAAATAAAATATCTCTAATCTTTTTCCCGCCTAATCCTTTTCGTTTGAAATTTCCCAGTTTTTGCAAACCTCTATTCATTGCTGCCATATACTTTCTATAATTGTAATCGTTGGTTTCGAGCGTGTTTAGTAGAAATTTATTTCCTTTATACCTGTTTATTATCTCCATTGCTTCCGGTTCTACTTTGATAGAGTATAGCTTTCCGGTTTTTTCTCGTTTATATTCTATGCGTCCGTCAACTATTTGTTTGAGGTTAAATAAGTCTATTGCGTTTATTCCGATTAGATAAAACATAAGCATGAATATGTCTTGATACTCTTTTTGATATTCTTCTCCGTTGAAATCTTTTAGGGTAATAAGTTGATCCGGTTTTAACGATCGTTTTCTAGTTTCCTCCCTTTCTATTGTGAACTTTCTAAATGGATATAGTTCCGTTTCATCATTATCTATCGCGTGATTGAAAATCGCCCTAATATTCCTTAAATGGATTGAAATCGAGTTTGTTTTTATTCCGGTATCTTTTAGCCATTTATTGAACGATTCTAGCCATTTCTTTGTCATTGTTTCAAATGTACAGGTTGGATCATAGGTGAGAATCTTATTTTTTGTCGCTTTATATAAAACGATTGTATTTTCCTTTGATTTTGTTGCTACAAACTCGTCTATGTAGCTTACGAAAGTTTTACAGGTCGATTCGTTTTTGATAGATTTTATAATGTAGTCTTTTAACGCTTTATCGCTCATTCCTCTTAACTTCTGATTATCGTCAAGTATAACAAGTAACATTTCAACACGATTAATGAGATTCCGAATCGCTACGTTCTTAGTTTTATGATTCTTTGCGTTCTTATTATACTCTGTGCCCGTCCATGTTTCCGGCGTAGCGCAAAAATCAGTGCATAACATTATCTGTCCTTTGTGTCTGACTTGTAGCTTAACCGGAAATGTACCGTCTTTCTTTTCTCTGCGGGTGTCTAAGTAAAAACTAACTGTTGCCATATTATTATCATTTTTAGTATATATACGCAAACAGCGTATAAACGGGATAGCGCGATAATAATGCAAGATGAAAATTTGCATTAAATTTGCATTTTTTCTTTTGAAAATACCCGTTAATAACGCCTAAAAACGATACTTTGATATAGATATAGGGCAATGAAAAAGCCCCTTACTTGTTAGTAAGAGGCTGATAATCAGATAGTAGTGGGTACGAGAATCGAACTCGTATTACATGCGTGAGAGGCATGTGTCCTAACCGTTAGACGAACCCACCGGAGTTTGATAGATTAAAAAGAGCCAAGTCTTTAAAACTTAGCTCTTTTTTATATTGAGATTTTTTGCGGAAGCTGGGGGATTCGAACCCCCGGTACCCTTACGAGTACGTCAGTTTAGCAAACTGGTGGTTTCAGCCACTCACCCAAACTTCCTTGAACCCGCATTCTCTCTCAAATGCGGTGCAAATATAGGGGGAACTTTTGGACTACGCAAATCTTTTAGCAAGATTTTTTTTACCTGTTTTTTGTAAAATGAGATAACCTGCTATGTTTCAAATGTTAAACGGAAGAATTTTTTTTTCGAAAGCTTTTAATTTTTATCGATGGAATGGGAACTTGAAACATATTGACGCTATCCGCTTATTATAGTGACGGTATCTTCATGGGATAGGGTAAACATCCGGATGGGATAGTGACGGTATATTTGACGTAAGAAAAGGACATAAAAAAAGGCTATCTATCCCAGACAGCCAATCTTTTTGTTAACCTTAAATCTAATACTATGAAAAACACAGTACAAATATACGGACTTCTGTCAACTTTGCAAATAAAACAAGAAAAAAGAGATGTTTTATAACATTGATTAAATATTTGATTCCTCGATTCTATTTTTATTAAGACTTTCGGCGTTTTGAATGCTATATTCCCAATATTTATCACATAATTTCAGATAGCTGGTCTCGGCACTCTTGCCACCTAAAGAAATAGCGTACATCTTTGTCTGTTTCGCTTTTGCGTGTTCGATGGTCCGGGATAGTAGTTGATCGACAGGACGCATCTCAAAGTCCGATACGGTGATAATGTCCGCTTCCATATATCCTTCTTCGCTGATCTTTCGCAAAGCATGCGTGATGACAGGTTCCATATCGGTTCCGCCATGAAAGGATTGGCATAAGAAATCGACCAGGCGATCGAAACTGCTGCCTAAGTCTGTGATTTCAATGCACTCGATATCATCGGAAAACAGGATGACGTAACATTTTCGATGTTGCACTTCCGTCAGTTCGGCAATGGCAAGTAGGGTGGATTTCGCGATTCTTTCCCGTTCGCCTGCCATGGAACCGGAAGTGTCCAGACAAACAATGAAAGGGCCTTCGGCTTCTTCGGAAACTTCGTTCCCTATTGTTTTCTTGTCGTTGATGGTTTGCTTTTCGTGTGATTGATAGTCGATGACTTGCAATCTCTTCTCAATGAAACGCTCAAAGAAAATGGGTTGCAGACTTTTTTCGGCCAGATAACAATATTCCAAGGGAAGAAGGCTGTTTAAGTCGTTTCCTTCGCAAATACCTGTAATATCGCTTCGGGTGGCATGAGATATAATTTGTTCCCGATGAATACCGGCAGTCATTTTGAAACGTTTCCGGCTGCTTTGGTGTTTCTTGCCCAAGATTTCTACCAGTTCACGGATAACGGGATTTCGTTTGATCGTTTCTTCGTATTCTAAAATCTGTTCTGCTATCTGTTTATGGTTGCGGAGTAACCAGACGAGGCGTGAGCCGCCACGCACCGGAAGGTTTTTGGCAAGTGATAGCTGAAGACGGTAGAAATCATCACAAAGCCGCTCGATATGTTCCATCTGATAGTTGAACTCGTTGTTCGAGAGCAGTGTGTGCCATTTGTCGAAGAAGAGAGTCCGCAACGCTTTCCATTCTTTAGAGCGTGGGCTGATTGCGTCAAAACGCTGGAGGTAGTATTTTACGTTGAGGTCTACCAGGTGATATTTCATTGAGAACGTGTAGGCGCTGTTTTTCAGGAAATGGAGAAACTTGGTGTCGGATGCTTCATTCATTTCATGAAAGTATTCCCATTGCGACGCGTAGTGGGAGTAGAAATCTTGCAGGGAGGGTTGCGTGTGACGAAAATACCGGTGAATGTCCGCATCCAGTTCTTCGGGACGGATAACCAGGTTGTGCAGTTGTTCGTCGTACACATCGTAGGCTATTCCCTGCAATTTTTCGTAATAAATGTCTTGCAGGTGTTTGAGCCTAATACTCTCTGTTCTCTTGTTCATGGGCGTGAGCGATGATGCGGAGTTCGTTTCGGTAATTCTCTATGATATGTGCAGTCTCTCCTAAAATTCGTTTGATCTTGCTTTTTTGCGATGAGCTTAAGAAAAGATGCTCCTTTGTATATGCTGTTTCCCGCTCGGAGATTGTTTTATATTCCACTTCCATTTGATGCAGCAAGTCGATCACTTCCTGCAATGTAAATTCGAACGGAGTGTTGCCATCCTGTTGTGCAGGCAAAGGATCACAATTGTCATAACATAGTAACGGATATTCCTGATTGTTGACGAAAACAGACCGTCTTCCTTTTCGGAGGGAATAGATATTCTTTTGCGCGATATTTCTGTTTTTTACAAAATCGTAGGCTTTTAGGATTTTGTTGACCGGACGGAATTTATCTTGTTGGATATAAAACAGTCGGTTGCTGTCTTTCTTCAAAGACTGGTAATCGGAAGCAAAAATGAGTAGATTTCCGGCAATGTGATAACCTTCTATGCGATGATAGAAGGTGTCTACGACTTGGATTCCCGGATCGCTAAGTTCACGTAGGCTGTGTTCGGACTTCATGTTTTCTTTCAGTGTGTCCAGTTTTTGCTCCAGTCGTTTTTCTCCTAACAGATAGGTGTTGATGCCTCGTGCTATCGACTGTTCTACAATCTCTTCGATAATGGGGAGCTGCGAAATTTCATCCCATAGGCAGGCGCTCATCAATAGGCAGTCGGAGAAATGAATTCCCGGAGATTCATTCAGATAGGCTGATGTGCGGAGTAGACCTACTATTTTCTTCCAGCGGCGGTCGGATACATAGATGGGAGGGGTGTTTTCATCCCGTCCTGTGTTGTATTGTTCAATTTCTCGTTTGATATTGTGAATCAGCTCAAAAATGGTATAGTGAATACCTACTTTTTCGCTTTCAGCTTGTATCTGGTTGTATAATTCATCGTTCACCTGGAGCTTTTCAGGGATTTCAGGTTCTATTTCCCGCGTAGAAGAAATCATCTGATCGAACGCATATTCCTGTTCGATACATCCGACAAACTGACGGATCAGGAAACGGTCGTATAAGGCTTCCAGTCCTTCACCTTTTGCCGGCAGTTCGTTGGAAGCGGCAATTAATGCTTTCAGGGGTACACGCACCGTAAATTGTCCGTTGCGGTATATCTTTTCATTGATTACCGTCAAAAGGGAATTTTGGATAGCAGGGCCGGCCTTCCATATTTCATCCAGAAAGACAATTGATGCTGTCGGCAGGTATCCTTTTGTGATGCGTTCGTACGTATCTTCATCCTTCAATTTTGAAATGGAGACGGGGCCGAATATTTCGTCCGGTGTACTGAAGCGGGACATCAGATACTCAAAAGCATCTGCGTCTTTAAATGCCAGTTTTAGCCTGCGTGCTACCAAACTTTTAGCTACTCCCGGAGGGCCCAGCAGAAAGATACTTTCCCCTGCCATGGCGGATAGCAGAGACAGTGCGATGGTATGCTCTTTTTCGAATACTCCCTCATTGAGGGACTTCAATAATTGGGTGATATGTGATTTGATAGACTTCATGTGACGGATAATTTCATGTGTTGTTAGCAAGAGGCAAAGATACAAGAATTCTTTGAAATAGACTTCACCGGAGGGATTTACTCCTAGATTTAGGCAATTTCCTCCCGATAAGTAGGAGTTTTCAGTTTCATGGGGAAAATTCATTCTCTACTTTTGTTCTATCGAAAGATAAATGATATATAATAATTAGAGAACCATTAAAAATAAAGGAATATGAAAACGAGCACATTTAAATACTTCGGTTTGGCGTTGATGGCTATATTGATGGTAAGTTTTACCTCTTGCGAAGTGGAAATAGACAGTTTCTATGATGATGATAATAATGGTGCAGGGTACTATAACCGTTCGGCTGATTTATGTAGCCGTACTTGGGTTAGTTTCTACCGCGACATGGACGGTAACTATTGCCGTCAGGAACTGGACTTCTTTTTAGACCGTACCGGAATCGACTATATACGGGTGGAATATCCTAATGGAACAGTCGATCAATATGAATATAATTTCCGTTGGAGTTGGGAAAATTATGCACAGACTTCCATTCGTATGTCATACGGACCGAATGATGTTTCATACTTGGATGATGTATATATCGGTGGAAACAGATTGAGCGGTTATCTGGACGGACGAAATAACTTTGTGGAGTTTCAAGGGAAAAGATGAGACGTGAAACAAGATGAAGCGTAAAGCAGGAAGAAACGTGAAGCAGGAAGAAAAAAGAAAAGGTTAAGAAATTAGGAGAGATAAAGAAATTAGAAAAAGATAAAGAGATAGGTAAGCGTAAAGGAAGAAACAGGTAAAAAAGCATCGTTGGAAGGATAACAAGATGCGGGTAAAAAGAGAAAGGATAAGATTGTTAAGATAGAAATATAACAGATATTAGAAACAAAATAACAGGTAACAGTGTAAAAGGGTAATCAATAAGATTTCAGGATATATGAATCAGGGTATAATTAGGGCGCGAAATGAAAGCTTAAAAGTTTTGAACCGGACTAAATAGTTTTTATCTTTGCGCCCTATTAGTTTTTATATACATGGAGTGGTTATATAGTCTATTTATCGAACATTCTGCCTTACAGGCTGTTGTGGTACTTTCACTGATTTCTGCCATTGGTTTGGGCTTGGGAAGAGTGCATTTCTGGGGAGTTTCCCTGGGAGTCACTTTTGTTTTTTTTGCGGGTATCCTGGCCGGCCATCTCGGGCTTTCGGTCGATCCGCAGATGTTAAACTACGCAGAAAGTTTCGGACTGGTCATTTTCGTTTATTCCCTCGGGCTACAAGTCGGTCCCGGTTTTTTTAGCTCTTTCCGTAAAGGTGGGGTAACGCTGAATATGTTGGCGTTGGGAGTCGTTCTGCTGGGAACGTTGTTGACGGTGGTGGCTAGTTATGCAACGGGTGTCTCTCTTCCTGATATGGTGGGCATCCTTTGTGGAGCAACGACAAACACTCCGGCATTGGGAGCTGCGCAACAAACTCTGAAACAGATGGGAATAAACAGCAGTACGCCTGCTTTAGGATGTGCGGTGGCCTATCCGATGGGAGTAGTCGGCGTAATCCTTGCCGTTTTATTAATCCGTAAAGTATTGGTTCGCAAAGAAGATTTGGAGATAAAAGAGAAAGACGATGCGAACAAAACTTATATTGCAGCGTTTCAAGTACACAATCCTGCTATTTTCAATAAAAGTATCAAGGATATAGCTCGTATGAGTTACCCGAAGTTTGTCATATCCCGTTTGTGGCGTGACGGACATGTCAGTATTCCGACTTCAGACAAGATTCTGAAAGAAGGCGACCGTCTGCTGGTGGTAACTGCGGAAAAAGACGCTTTGGCCCTGACAGTGCTTTTTGGTGAACAGGAAAATACGGATTGGAATAAAGAGGACATTGACTGGAATGCGATTGATAGTGAATTGATTTCGCAACGTATTGTCGTTACCCGCCCTGAACTGAATGGTAAGAAACTCGGTTCACTCCGGTTGAGAAATCATTATGGGATTAACATCAGTCGCGTTTACCGGTCGGGTGTGCAGTTGCTTGCTACTCCGGGATTGGTACTTCAATTAGGAGACCGCCTGACGGTAGTGGGAGAGGCTGCTGCTATTCAGAATGTGGAGAAAGTACTTGGAAATGCTGTAAAAAGTTTGAAAGAACCCAATCTGGTTGTTGTGTTTATCGGCATCGTGCTTGGTTTGGCATTGGGGGCTATTCCTTTCTCTTTTCCGGGTGTCAGTACTCCTGTGAAGCTGGGATTAGCGGGTGGACCGATTATCGTTGGTATTCTTCTGGGAACTTTTGGACCGCGGATACACATGATTACTTATACCACCCGTAGTGCGAATCTGATGCTGCGTGCCTTGGGACTTTCCATGTACCTTGCTTGTCTGGGACTGGATGCCGGAGCTCACTTTTTCGACACCGTATTCCGTCCGGAAGGTTTGTTGTGGATTGGTTTGGGAGCCGGATTGACTATTGTTCCAACCGTACTAGTGGGGTTTGTAGCCTTCAAGATGATGAAGATCGATTTCGGTTCTGTATCCGGTATGTTGTGCGGAAGTATGGCAAATCCGATGGCACTGAACTATGTAAACGATACAATCCCCGGCGACAACCCATCCGTAGCCTATGCGACTGTTTATCCGCTATGTATGTTCTTGCGGGTAATTATCGCCCAAGTGTTGTTGATGTTCTTGTTAAATTGAGAATGGTACATTGCTGAATCGTAATTAGTAACTAGTAAATTGTAAATAGTAAAATAGTAAATAAAATGACTGCTCAAAGTAACATAACTCCTGAAAGCATTGTGGGCGATCTCCGTTACCTGCAACTGCTTTCCCGAAGTTTTCCTACGATTGCCGATGCTAGTACGGAAATAATCAATCTGGAGGCTATCTTAAATCTACCTAAAGGGACAGAGCATTTCCTGACTGACATTCATGGAGAATACGAGGCTTTTCAGCACGTACTGAAAAACGCTTCAGGTGCGGTAAAACGTAAAGTAAATGAAATATTCGGCAACACTCTCCGCGAGGCTGAAAAGAAAGAAATCTGCACGTTGATTTACTATCCCGAAGAGAAACTTCAATTAGTGAAAGCCCGTGAAAAGGATCTGGATGATTGGTATCTGATTACCCTGAACCAACTGGTGAAGGTCTGTCAGAATGTATCTTCCAAATATACCCGTTCGAAGGTTCGTAAATCGCTGCCTGCCGAGTTCTCATATATTATTCAGGAATTATTGCACGAATCTTCCATCGAGCCGAACAAGCATGCCTATATCAATGTAATTATCAGTACGATTATCACTACCAAGCGTGCCGACGATTTCATTATCGCTATGTGCAATCTGATTCAGCGTCTGACTATTGACTCTCTTCATATCGTAGGCGATATTTACGACCGTGGTCCTGGCGCGCATATCATCATGGATACGTTGTGCAATTACCATAACTTCGATATTCAATGGGGAAATCATGATATTCTCTGGATGGGTGCAGCTTCCGGTAACGACAGCTGTATTGCCAACGTGATACGTATGTCCATGCGCTACGGCAACCTGGGCACGCTTGAAGACGGATACGGAATCAATCTGCTTCCATTGGCTACTTTTGCAATGGATACGTATGCCGATGATCCTTGCACCATCTTCATGCCGAAGATGAATTTTGCCGACGCTCATTATAATGAGAAGACTCTGCGCTTGATCACTCAAATGCATAAGGCCATTACCATTATCCAGTTTAAACTGGAAGCCGAAATCATCGACCGTCGTCCGGAGTTTGGGATGACCAACCGCAAACTGCTGGAAAAGATTGATTTTGAGCGTGGCGTCTTTGTATACGAAGGAAAAGAATATGCTTTGCGCGATACCAACTTCCCTACCGTAGATCCTGCCGATCCTTACCGGTTGACGGAAGAAGAACGCGAATTGGTAGAAAAGATTCATTATTCATTTATGAATAGTGAAAAGCTGAAGAAACACATGCGTTGCCTGTTTACCTATGGCGGAATGTATCTGGTTTCAAATTCAAATCTTCTTTATCACGCTTCTGTCCCTCTGAATGAGGATGGCAGCTTTAAGCATGTCAAAATACGTGGTAAGGAGTATTGGGGGCGTAAATTGCTGGATAAAGCCGATCAACTGATTCGTACTGCGTACTTCGATGAAGAAGGGGAGGAGGATAAGGAATTTGCTATGGATTACATTTGGTATATGTGGTGTGGTCCGGAAGCTCCCTTGTTCGATAAGGATAAGATGGCGACCTTTGAGCGTTATTTCGTAGAAGATAAAGAATTGCATAAAGAGAAGAAAGGTTATTATTATACATTGCGTAACCGGGAAGATGTCTGCGATCAGATTTTGGCAGAGTTTGGAGCTTCCGGCCCTCACTCGCATATCATCAACGGGCATGTGCCTGTGAAAACAATTCAGGGAGAACAGCCAATGAAAGCCAATGGCAAGCTTTTCGTTATTGATGGCGGATTCTCAAAAGCTTATCAGCCGGAAACGGGAATTGCGGGATATACGCTTGTTTATCACTCTCATGGTATGCAGCTTGTGCAGCACGAGCCGTTCCAGTCTCGTCAGAAAGCTATCGAAGAGGGACTTGATATCAAATCTACCAACTTTGTCCTGGAGTTCAATTCGCAACGGATGATGGTGAAAGATACCGATAAAGGAAAAGAACTGGTGACTCAAATACAGGATTTGAAGAAATTGCTCGTTGCTTATCGTACCGGTCTGATAAAAGAAAAGGTATAATTAGTAATCAGTATGCTCAAAGTTGCACGTTTCTGAATTTATTCACCACAGAGGACGCAGAGGACACAGAGTTTTTTTTCTGCAAGTAAAACAGAGCGATAAATACGATTCTAAATACGTGAGACTCTGTGTTACTCTATAGTAAATAAAAAATAGTAAACCTCTGTGTCCTCTGCGTCCTCTGTGGTGAATAAGTTTAGAAAAGAACAATACCCGCTTCGATAATAGCTCCCTTATCGTAATTGCTCGATTTATTATAGAATCTGGTTACCCCATATCCACCTGTTGCAAAGATGCCGAACTTCTTGGTAAATTGATATTCCAGATTTGCACGTGCCTGCAATGCGTACAGGCGTTTCGGGATGACCTCATCTTTGTTGTCAAAAGCCTCGATATGCTGGTATCCGAGGTCTCCGCTGATGGATAACCCCTTGTAAAGGGGGAAAGACAGACCGGCACGATAGGATGCGCTGGCCGAAAACTTATCATTCAATCCCTGATACATGGAACCCACTCCCAATATTGTATAAAACAACTGGTTCTTGAACCGTACCCCGATATTGGCAGGCGTTGCATTTCCACCGTATACCATCATTTGCACTTTTGTATCAGGATTTGCATTCACCAAACCAAGTTGGAAACCTTTCATATCTTCTTTGTAGTAATTGACAAGACCAATTTGAAGTCCGCGCGCTTTCGTAGCGTAGTTGCATAATGCTACTTGCACTCCATTCAGCTTTGATGCGGTTATATTGGCAATTCCTGCTATCTGCAAACCGTTCATGTGTTCGCCTACTACATTTAAAAGTCCCGAAGCCATCAGACCACCGAAGCTCTGTCCGGTGATATTTGCTACTCCGGAAAAGTGTAAGCCCGAAGCCATATTGCCCGTCACATTCATGAAACCACTAATCATTAACCCCGAGTTGTTGTCTCCGCCGATGCTCGTTAGCCCGGATATGACTACTCCCTGTGCTTTGTCGCCGGTGATATTTACCAATCCGGCAGCAGAAAGCCCTACGGTGTTATCGCCGCTGATATTACTGATACCGGCCAGCTGAACGCCTCGCATAGTGCCCCCTGCCAAGTTGGCTAATCCGGTGATTTGTACTCCGTTCATGTCACCATGAACCACGCTTCCCAACGCATTGATACCCACACCGTTCAGACGGTTCATGGTAGACAGGAGGCCGATGTTTACATAGGTTGTCTGTGTACTGTCATGCGGTTGCGTGCATATATCTTTCCAGATGGATATATTGATCCCTGCACTCTTGTTCTGTGCCGGTAAAGAAACGGCAGCCATTAGTATAGCTGCCGTAAGTATTGTTTTCTTTATCTTCATTCCTTTCTCTTTTTCGGTTTAAGTTATATCTTTCTCTATGCAGCTGACAATCTATCAGCCTTTTGCCTCCTGATACAAATAACGCTTGATGCTCTTCTTCGGTGTCTTTTCAAATTCTTCCGGATAAATTTTCATCTTGGATATTTGGCTGTATGCCGGTAACATGGTGTTCAGTGTCACGCGGTTTTCTTCCATTACTTGTTCGATGTCTTCAGTCTTCAGGCCGTGAGCGAACGCATCGTCAAAGTCGGGATAAACAAGTCCGACAAGTTTCTCGTTTTGCTGAACGATAATGCTTTCAGCCACGTATGGCAGGTTGTTCAACTTATCTTCAATTTCTTCCGGATAGATATTCTGTCCGCTGGAGCTCAATAACAGGTTCTTGCTGCGTCCTTTGATTGTAACATTACCTTCTTCATCCATCAAAGCCAAGTCGCCGGTATGCAACCAACCGTCCTTGTCGATGACTTCTTGAGTGGCTTCTTCGTTTTTGTAATAGCCCAGCATCACATTCGGGCCCTTACATACAATTTCACCAACAATATTTTCGGGATCAGATGACAATACCCGTACATCCATCCGTGGCACAGCCTTTCCGCAAGAACCCGGTTTGAACTTTCTCCAATCTTCGTAGCAGATAATCGGACCACATTCCGTCATTCCATATCCAACCGTATAAGGGAAATCAATCATTTTCAAGAACTGTTCCACTTCCTGATTGAAAGCAGCACCTCCTACAATAACAGCTTTGAAGTTTCCGCCAAATGCTTTAATCATTTCTTCGCGCACTGTTGCCTTAATCTTATCATTGATAATAGGCACTTTCAGCAATATCTTCATCGCCGGAGTTTCCAACTTCGGAAGTACGCTTTTCTTGATTATCTTTTCGATGATAAGCGGTACGGCAACGATTAGACTGGGTTTCACTTCTTCAAAAGCCTGGAAGATAATCTTAGGGCTTGGCATACGGGTGAGGAAGTAGATGTGACAACCTACGGAGAACTCATAAAGGAATTCAAAAGCCAATCCGTACATGTGTGCCATAGGAAGCATGGAAACGATTTTATCTCCGGCTTCCAGTTCCAACACTTCAAAAGCAAATTTGGTATTTGACCACAGGCTGCGGTAGGGGAGCATTACTCCTTTGGAATAACTCGTTGTTCCCGAAGTATAATTGATAACTGCCAGTTCTTCCGGTTCGTCTTTATGATATGCGACATGTTCTTTACGGAAATTCTTCGGATATTTTTTGCCGAACATTTCGTTCAGATGTTCGCGTGCATAAGTCAGTCGTTCGCTGCGTGACACTAGCAGGGTGAAGTCGTTCATCATCAGGATACCTTCCAATAGCGGCATTGCCGACTCGTTCAGGTTTTCCCATACCATATCTCCAACAAGCAGTAACTTGGCTTCGGAGTGGTTGACGATATTATGCACATTGTCTGCTTTAAATTCATGGAGAATAGGTACAATAACGGCTCCATACGTTAGTGTGGCAAGGAAAGTAACTCCCCAGTGAGAGCTGTTTCTTCCACAAACGGCAATCTTGTCTCCCTTGCGGATTCCGCTTTCTTCGAAGATGATATGGAGTTTCTCGATTTTGCGAGCTACGTCTTTATACTGTAAAGTTGCACCTTTATAATCGGTCAGGGCATCCAGGTCCCAATTATTTTTGATACTATTCTCAATATAGGCTATAAAACTTTGTTCCATTGTTTTTTGCACATTTGGTATTAAATTGTGCAAATATAGCAATTATATTAAGAATGAAGAATTAAGAGTGAAGATTTTTTGGAAATGGAGGAGAGAGTAGTGGGGGAATTTGTGTGGCGATACGTTATAAATACAATGGATGAGGCTTATAATTGAATGAATGGTGCTTATGGTTGAATAAATGATGCTTAGTTGGATGAAGGCTTATCACAAAAGGGATTAACTTATAATAAAATAGATTGACTCGTAGTATAAAAAAGATTATGCTCATAGCTCAACAGATTATGCTTATAGCTAATAGGATTATCATTATAGCAAAACTGATTATCATTATAGCTAATTTAATTATCATTATAGCTAAAAAAAATATGCTATTAGCAAAAAACATTCAGCTAATAGCATATTTACAGTAACTTCATTTCTTATTTCAAGTACCATTCGTACATTCTCTGTACGCCTTCCTCGATTTCAATTTTGTGGTGCCAGCCCAGTGCATGCAGTTTTGAAGGATCGGTTAGCTTGCGCATTGTGCCGTCCGGTTTGCTGCTGTCGAAGGTCAGTTTTCCTTGATAACCTACAGTCTCCACAATACGCTCGGCCAGCTGACGGATGGTGATTTCCTTACCGGTTCCGATGTTGATATGGCAGTTGCGGATATCTTTGCTACCTTCTTTATAGGTATCTTTAAAGTCCACATGCTCCATAACGAAGACACTGGCATCCGCCATTTCTTCGCTCCAGAGGAATTCGCGGAGAGGAGTACCCGTACCCCAGAGAGTGACCTCTGTTTCGTTGATTCCGTATTTTCTCAGAATAGCCAGAATGTCCTCTTTCGAGCTGTCGCCATTGACACCTTCCACCGGACGTTGGTTCATATCCTTGCGTACAGCTTCCCAGTTTCCTTCTTTCAGACAGTGTGCCAAATGAATCTTGCGAATCATGGCAGGCAATACATGGCTGCGTTCCAAATCGAAATTATCATTCGGGCCGTAAAGGTTTGTCGGCATCACGGCGATGTAGTTCGTTCCATATTGCAGGTTGAAGCTCTCGCACATTTTCAGTCCGGCAATTTTGGCGATTGCATACGGCTCGTTGGTATATTCCAACGGTGAAGTAAGCAATACGTCTTCCTTCATCGGCTGTTCGGCATCGCGTGGATAAATACACGTACTGCCGAGGAAGAGCAACTTTTTCACGTTGTGACGGAAACTCTCTCCGATAATGTTCTGTTGAATCTGCAGATTCTTGTATATAAAGTCGGCACGGTAGATGCTGTTCGCCATGATACCACCCACAAAGGCGGCGGCAAGGAATACATATTCCGGCTGTTCTTCATCGAAGAATTTACGGACTGCCATGCCATCCAGCAGGTCAAGCTCTTTGTGCGTGCGGCCTATCAGATTGGTATATCCTTTATCCTGCAAATTCTTCCAGATAGCAGATCCCACAAGTCCGCGGTGTCCTGCTACATATATCTTTGCATTCTTTTCCATTCTATCTTTTATTATTTTCACCACAGATTAACACAGATTTCCACAGAGTTTTTTTATATCTATAATCTGTGGAAATCTGTGTTAATCTGTGGTGAAATGAAATTCATTTAATGTTTGGTAGCAATCATCCGCTTCACCTTTTCCATATCGTGGCGCACCATGATACTTACCAGTTCTTCGAATGATGTTTTGCATGGATCCCATCCTAACAATGTTTTTGCTTTAGTCGGGTCACCCAGCAGTTGTTCCACCTCTGACGGACGGAAATATTTAGGATCAACCTCTACCAAAGACTTTCCGGTAGCTACGTCGATACCTTTCTCATTCACGCCTTCACCTTCCCAACGAAGTTCGATGCCTGCTTCCTTGAATGCCAGCGTTGCGAATTCGCGCACTGTGTGCATTTCTCCGGTAGCAATTACGAAATCTTCGGGAACGTCATGTTGCAGAATCAGCCACATACATTCGATGTAATCCTTGGCATATCCCCAGTCGCGACGTGCATCCAGATTACCCAGGTACAGTTTGTCCTGTTCGCCCTGTGCGATACGTGCGGCAGCAAGCGAAATTTTACGTGTAACGAACGTCTCACCACGGCGTTCGCTCTCGTGATTGAACAAAATACCGTTTACAGCAAACATACCATAGCTTTCGCGGTAGTTTTTAGTAATCCAGAAACCATATTGTTTGGCTACCCCATACGGAGAACGGGGATAGAATGGAGTTGTCTCTTTTTGTGGAACTTCCTGCACCTTACCGAACAATTCGGAAGTAGAAGCCTGATAGATGCGGGTTTTCTTTTCCAGTCCCAGGATGCGTACAGCTTCGAGCATACGCAACGTGCCGATAGCATCTGCTTCGGCAGTGTATTCCGGAACGTCGAACGAAACCTTCACGTGGCTTTGAGCTGCGAGATTGTAGATTTCATCCGGTTGCACCTGTTGAATAATACGAATTAACGAACTAGAATCTGTCATATCCCCATAATGCAGATTGATCGTACGTTTCTGTTTCATGTCGCGCACCCACTCGTCAAAATACAAATGTTCAATACGTCCTGTATTGAACGAAGAAGAACGACGGAGTATACCGTGTACTTCGTAACCTTTTTGCAATAGAAATTCGGCAAGATAAGAACCATCCTGCCCGGTGATGCCTGAAATTAGGGCTTTTTTCATACGCTATTATTTAATATAATTGAAAATGTGGGTGCAAATGTCGGCATTTTTTGTGAGCCAGCCAAGCTACTACCCAATTATTTTTCAGCACAGTCATTCAGCACGGTTTTTCCCCATTATTTTGTCGATAATCAAAGCGATAGCTCCGTCGCCCGTCACGTTGCAGGCTGTGCCGAAACTGTCCATTGCGATGTAAAGCGCAATCATCAAAGCCTGTGCCGATTCGTCGAAGCCGAGCATGGATTGAAGAATTCCCAGAGAGGCCATGATAGCTCCGCCCGGAACCCCCGGAGCGGCTATCATTGTGATGCCCAGCATGAAGATAAATCCGGCAAACAAGGGGAAGTCAAACGGTATTCCCTGCATCATCATCAATGCCAGTGCGCAGGCTACGATTTTCAGTGTGCTGCCCGACAGATGAATGGTGGCACAGAGCGGAATCACGAAACCGGCCACTTCGGCAGATACCCCGTTCTTTTTGGTCTGTTCCAGCGTTACGGGGATGGTGGCTGCCGAAGATTGTGTGCCCAATGCCGTGAAGTAAGCCGGCAGCATTTTATTAAGTAATTTAAACGGGTTTTTGTGTACAAACAGTGCCGCAATGGAATACTGAAAAACTAACAGGAAGATGTGAAGAGCAAAGATGACTCCGATAATTTTAATAAACACCATCAGGATGGAATATACTTGTCCCGAATGTGTCATGTTGAGGAATATGCCAAAGATATAAAGCGGCAGCAAAGGCAGAATGACTGCGCTAATCATTCGTACGATAATTTCCTGAAAATCACGTGCCACGTTTTTCAATGCGTCGCTGTTCAGTGACGCCAGTCCCAAGCCCAAGGTGAAGGCTAATACCAAGGCCGTCATGACGTTCATCAGCGGTGGGATGGAGACGGAGAAGTAGGGGAGGATTCCTTGTGCTTCACTCACTTCTTCAAGCGGCGCTCCCGGTTCGATGAGTGACGGAAACACGGTGACTCCTGTGAAGTAGGAGAGGAATCCCGAAAACAGGGTGGCGAAATAAGCAATCAGAGCCGTCACGAGCAGCATTTTTCCTGCACCTTTTCCGATGTCGGCAATAGCCACCGTTACCAGTCCGACGATAATCAGCGGGATAGAGAAATTGAGAAACTCGCTGAAAATGCCGTTGAAAGTAACGAATATTCGCACTAGCGGAGCCGGGAAAAAAGTGCCGATGGCAATACCCAAAATGATGGCGATTACGATGCGTGCCAACAAACCGATTTTGATCTTCTTCATCCTTGATTTTATTTGTAGACCACAAAAATAATATTTTAATCTAAAATATTGCGAACAAATGTGCATTTCAAATGTTACTAAGATAAAGAATATTCAAAATATACAAGTTATGGCAAATCAGAATAAAACAGATATCGGACTTATCGGCTTGGCTGTGATGGGCGAGAATCTTGCTTTAAACATGGAGAGTAAGGGATGGCACGTGTCGGTTTATAACCGTACTGTTCCCGGAGTAGAGGAGGGGGTGGTAGAACGCTTCCTGAATGGTCGTGCAAAAGGTAAAAACATCGAAGGATTCACAGATATAAAGGCATTTGTAGATTCGATAGCTATTCCCCGTAAGATTATGATGATGGTTCGTGCCGGAAGTCCGGTTGACGAACTGATGGATCAGCTTTTCCCGTTGCTTTCACCGGGAGATATTCTTATTGATGGTGGTAACTCCAATTATGAAGATACCAACCGCCGCGTCAAACTGGCGGAGTCGAAAGGATTTCTCTTCGTCGGTAGCGGAGTGTCTGGCGGTGAAGAAGGAGCCTTGAATGGAGCTTCTATCATGCCCGGCGGTTCGGAGAAAGCATGGCCGGAAGTGAAACCGATCCTTCAAAGCATTGCGGCAAAAGCACCGGACGGCACTCCCTGTTGCCAATGGGTAGGCCCTGCCGGATCGGGTCATTTTGTGAAGATGATTCACAACGGTATCGAATATGGTGATATGCAGCTGATTGCCGAAGCCTATTGGGTGATGAAAAAGCTGCTTGATCTGACCAATGAGGAAATGGCTGATGTCTTTGCCCGTTGGAACGAAGGCAAACTACGCAGCTACCTGATCGAAATCACCGCCAACATCCTGCGGCATAAAGACAAATCCGGAGGGTATCTGATTGATAAAATCTTGGATGCGGCCGGACAGAAAGGAACCGGCAAATGGTCGGTTATCAACGCTATGGAACTCGGCATGCCGTTGGGATTGATTGCCACAGCGGTATTCGAACGAAGCCTTTCTGCACAGAAAGACTTGCGTCATCTGGCTTCCAGACAATATCAGTGTCAACATACACAACCTATATATAATAAGGTGGAACTCGTAAAGAATATATTTTCTGCTCTTTATGCTTCCAAACTCGTCTCTTATGCCCAGGGATTCGCCGTGTTGCAACGTGCTTCCGACGCTTTCGACTGGCATCTCGACCTGGCTTCCATTGCCCGTATGTGGCGTGGAGGATGCATCATCCGCAGTATATTCCTGAACGACATTGCTGCCGCCTTCGAAGCCACCGACAAGCCTAAACACTTGTTGTTGGCTCCTTATTTTAAAGAAGAAATGAAAACATTGCTTCTCGGATGGAAAAACCTGGTGGCGGAAGCCATGAAAGAAGAACTTCCTGTTCCTGCTTTCTCTTCTGCGCTGAACTATTTCTATTCGCTCACATCTGCCGATCTGCCCGCCAATCTTGTGCAGGCACAACGCGATTATTTCGGCGCGCACACTTTCGAGCGCAAAGACGAGTTGCGTGGACAGTTCTTCCACGAGAACTGGACAGGTCACGGAGGAGATACGAAATCGGGTACATATAATGTTTAAATAGAAAACAGTTTTGAAATGATAAATGGGAATTTGAAATGATAAATGGGAATTTAGCGGTTAAATGGGAATTTATCGGTTAAATGGGAATTTATCGGTTGAATGAGAATTTATCGGTTAGGCTGAAAGCCTTACAATTATATATTTATTGGGGTGCCCTGAAAGGGCTTAATTACATAGCGTAGGGCAACGCCCTACGAAAAAGACACACCAGCCACAAGCCCTGAAAGGGCGGAACTGTATACAATTATGCCCTTTCAGGGCGCAAATTCAGATTATCGTTTTTACGTAGGGCGTTGCCCTACGCTATATAATTAAGCCCTTTCAGGGCACTCCGCAAAATTATCATTTACCATCTCAAAACAGAAATTAAAACAACTCTTGAAAAATGGATAAATTTGCAATGATAATTTTCGGTGCGTCGGGTGATCTGACCAAGCGTAAGCTGATGCCCGCCCTTTACTCCCTCTACCGTGAAAAGCGGTTGACCGGAGAGTATTCTATATTGGGTATCGGGCGTACGGTCTACTCTGACGATAACTACCGTTCCTATATCTTAGAAGAACTGCAACAGTTCGTAAAGTCCGAAGAACAGGACACAGCTCTGATGGCTTCGTTTGTCTCCCATCTCTACTATTTACCGATGGACCCGGCAAAAGAAGAAGGTTACCCGCAACTCCGCCAACGTCTGGTCGACTTAACTGGTGAGGTAGACCCGGACAACCTGCTGTTCTACCTAGCCACTCCGCCGTCACTGTACGGAGTAGTGCCCTTATACCTCAAAGCTGCCGGACTCAACACTCCCCATTCACGTATCATCGTCGAGAAACCTTTCGGTTATGATCTCGAATCGGCACGTGAACTGAATAAAACGTATGCTTCTGTTTTCAATGAGCATCAAATTTACCGTATCGACCATTTTCTCGGTAAGGAAACAGCCCAGAATGTACTGGCTTTCCGTTTTGCCAACGGTATCTTCGAACCTCTCTGGAACCGTAACTATATCGACTACGTAGAAATCACAGCCGTAGAAAATCTGGGTATCGAACAACGTGGCGGATTCTATGAGACGGCAGGTGCACTGCGGGATATGGTGCAAAATCACCTGATACAGCTCGTAGCCCTTACGGCTATGGAACCGCCCGCTGTTTTCAACGCGGACAATTTCCGCAACGAAGTGGTGAAGGTCTACGAATCTCTCACCCCGTTGAATGAAGTGGATTTGAACGAACATATCGTTCGTGGACAATATACAGCCTCCGGCAATAAAAAAGGCTATCGTGAAGAAAAAGGAGTGGCTCCCGATTCGCGTACGGATACTTATATTGCCATGAAACTGGGCATTAGCAACTGGCGCTGGAGTGGCGTTCCGTTCTACATTCGTACAGGTAAACAAATGCCGACGAAAGTAACGGAAATCGTCGTTCATTTCCGTGAGACACCTCATCAGATGTTTCATTGTGCCGGTGGCAACTGTCCGCGGGCTAATAAATTGATTCTTCGTTTGCAACCGAATGAAGGAATAGTGCTCAAAATCGGAATGAAAGTACCCGGCGCAGGTTTTGAAGTGCGCCAGGTGACGATGGATTTCAGTTACGCGCAGTTGGGCGGCGTACCCAGTGGCGACGCTTATGCCCGTCTGATAGACGACTGCATCCAGGGTGATCCGACTTTATTTACTCGAAGTGACGCAGTAGAAGCCTCATGGAAATTTTTCGATCCGGTACTCCGTTATTGGAAAGACAACCCCGACGCACCTCTTTACGGTTATCCCGCAGGTACGTGGGGACCTTTGGAAAGCGAAGCGATGATGCACGAACATGGGGCCGACTGGACGAATCCTTGTAAGAATTTGACGAATACAGATCAATATTGTGAATTATGAAACTATCAGTTTTTCCTTCATCTATTGAAACTTCACGAGCATTGATACTCCGCTTGGTGGAAATCATGAATGAAGAGCCGGACAGAGTGTTCAATATCGCAGTCAGCGGTGGCAACACACCTGCTCTGATGTTCGATTTGTGGGCGAATGAATACATGGAAATTACCCCGTGGGATCGTATGCGGATTTATTGGGTGGATGAACGTTGTGTGCCTCCCGATGATTCGGACAGTAATTACGGAATGATGCGCAACCTCCTTTTGGGTTTGACTCCTATTTTGTATGAAAATGTATTCCGTATTCGTGGAGAGGCGAAGCCTGCGAAAGAAGCGGTCCGTTATTCGGAGTTAGTCCGGCAGCAAGTGCCGCTGAAGCGTGGTTGGCCCGAATTTGATATTGTACTGTTGGGGGCCGGAGACGACGGACACACGTCTTCCATCTTTCCCGGACAAGAAGATTTGCTGACTTCAAACTCTATTTATGTAGTCAGCGCTCATCCCCGTAACGGGCAGAAGCGCATCGCAATGACGGGATACCCCATTCAGAATGCCCGCTATGTCATTTTCCTGATTACCGGAAAAAATAAAGTCGACGTAGTAGAAGAAATCTGTAATTCGGGAGACACTGGTCCCGCAGCCTATATAGCTCATCACGCGCAGAATGTAGAGCTATTTGTGGATAAAGCGGCTGCCGCATATATTGACGATAGTAATAAAAAATGAATTAGAACTGTTTCGTTGACGAAACTAACAGAAAAAAAGAAAAATATGAATCCTTATCAAAATTCATTTGGAGGTAATATCCCGCAGGACGTAGCCGGGAAACAAGGTGAAAATGTCATTTTTATTGTTTATACTCTAAAAGATACTCCCGAAACTCTTGATAAAGTAAAAGATGTATGCGCTAATTTCTCGGGCATGATTCGCAGCATGCGTAATCGTTTCCCCGAACTGATGTTCAGTTGTACGATGGGCTTTGGCGCCGATGCCTGGAGCCGTCTTTTCCCGGAAAAGGGAAAGCCGAAAGAACTGAACACTTTTGAAGAGATCAAAGGCGGAAAGCACACGGCAGTCTCTACTCCGGGCGACATCTTGTTTCATATCCGTGCAAAACAGATGGGGTTGTGTTTTGAGTTTGCTTCCATCATTGACGAGAAGCTCCAGGGCGTAGTTGAACCTGTCGATGAAACTCACGGTTTCAGATATATGGACGGCAAGGCTATTATCGGCTTTGTAGACGGAACAGAGAATCCGGCAGTTGATGAGAATCCTTATCATTTTGCGGTGGTAGGAGAGGAGGATGCTGATTTTGCAGGAGGAAGTTATGTTTTTGTACAGAAGTACATTCACGATATGGTTGCATGGAACGCTCTGCCTGTGGAAGAACAGGAGAAAGTGATCGGTCGTCGTAAGTTTAACGATGTCGAGCTGTCTGACGAGGAGAAACCTCAAAATGCGCATAATGCCGTCACTAATATTGGTGATGACCTGAAAATTGTACGTGCCAACATGCCGTTTGCCAATACGTCTAAGGGAGAATATGGCACATACTTCATCGGTTATGCAAGTACGTTCAGTACGACCCGGCAGATGTTGGAAAGTATGTTCATCGGCAATCCGGTAGGGAATACCGATCGTTTGCTTGACTTCAGCACAGCTGTAACAGGAACGCTTTTCTTTGCTCCTTCCTACGATTTGCTGGGAGAATTGGGCGAATAAAAAAAGAAAAATAAGAATAAAAGATTGGAGGAGGATTACACTTTGGTAATCTCCTCCACTATATATTGATCTTTCACTCTCCTGCAGGTACATACAAAGTATTCCGGATGTTTCAGGGCTCCTTCTAAAGTATCAGGAAGAATCATCTCTTTGGTACGTCTATCCATTGCCACCGTTGCATATAGAATACCCTCTTTTTCGCATCTCTCAATTAATGCATTTTTTAGTTCTTCTACGCTATATTCCATTTGTGTGAGACTTTATCGCTGCAAAGTTATGGAAAATATGTATATTTTGTGCAATAATATTCCTGTAATATATAAAAATAGCTCCCTAGTTCGTCCGCCGACGAGGGAGCTATCAACACAAAAACTAAACTAGACTTAACTAAACTATTCTATTCTTGGAATTTCACAATCCCTTTCTGTTCTTTGCAAAGGTAGATATAAAACGGATTTTGGCAAACTATAATCGACAAAAATCACTTTTTTACCGATAAAATAATGAATAATCAGCTCCTTTCGTCAAGAAAAGTCTGAAAAACTTGCTTGTAACTATCGCTGATAGGAATATATGTCTTGTCAAACACGATACGTCCGCGGTCAATCACACGTATTTTATCTTTCTGTACGATGAATGAGCGGTGCACACGTATGAAACGACTGGATGGCAAGAGCTCTTCCATGGCTTTCATACTCATCAGTGACAGGATAGGTTTGGGAGCGTCTTCCGTATATATTTTGATGTAATCTTTCAGTCCTTCGATATACATGATTTTCTTCAAGTCCACTTGTACCAGTTTGTAGTCACTTTTCACAAAGATACTGTCTATCTCTTCCGGTTTCTGCACGAGTTCGAACCATTGGAGAGCTTTGTTGGCAGCTTGCAGGAAATCAACGTATGAGATTGGTTTTAGCAGGTAATCGAGGGCATTGACACGATAACCGTCGATGGCATACTGTCCGAAAGCGGTGGTAAACACAATACGGGTATGCGGATCTACCATCTTCGAGAACTCCAGACCGTTAAGCTCCGGCATCTGAATGTCCAGAAACAGGAGGTCGACCTCTTCGCCCGGCAATTCTTTCATCGCCTGAACCGCACTGGAATACTTTCCTGCAAGTTGCAGGAACGGAGTCTTACTCACATAACTCTCTAACAAGCTAAGAGCTAAAGGCTCATCGTCAACGATTGCGCAACGTAACATCATACTATTTTATATCTAAAGTTTTATATCCAAAATCTTGTACTTGACGCTTTATACTAAACATTGGTACTTGACATTTTATACTGAACGTTTTTCTTTCTACTCTCTAATCTTGATACTCAATCTCGATTCGTATACCTTTTCGTCTTTTGAGACGCCTTTCAACCACGTATAAGCTCCGGGATAAAGTATCTCCAACCGGCGGCTGACTTGTTCCAATCCCACGCCCGAGCCACTCTTATCCTCCACTGTCTTAGGATGATTGCTATTGCGGATTTCACAAATCACTTCCTTATCATTCTCCAAAATATGAATACTGATGAAACTCGATTCAGTAGGAGAGATGCCATGTTTGAAAGCGTTCTCTATCAAAGAGATAAAGATAAGCGGGGCAATGAGCGTCTGACTGTCGGGCTGAATATCGAATTTAGTAATCATCTGCACGTTGGCGGACAGACGGATGCGCATCAGTTCGATGTAATTGCGGATAAAATCGACCTCCTTACAGAGAGGAACGTATGTCTGCTGGTTATCATATAACACATAACGAAGCAGTTTGCTCAACTCCTGAACTGCCTGTTGCGCCTTGTCCGAATCAAATGCAATCAATGCATAGATGTTATTCAGCGTATTCAGCAGAAAGTGAGGGTTCAGTTGGTTCCGCAGGTTCTTCAGTTCCGCTTCCGCACGGTTCCGTTCCGCCTCTTTTCGGGCAGCTTCATTCTGTGTCCATCGGGCACTCATGCGGATAGCGGCACTTAGTCCGATAGTGAATACGAGACTCAACATATCCCTAAGGAAAAACAACCATCCCGGAGGCATCCCCGGTCTTTTTGATTTGGGAGCGAATGACGGATCGAACGTCAGACTTTGCCAGAGATGAAGCAACACACCGATGGCGCATAAAAAGATAATATTGTAGACCACATATCTTTTGGCCTGACTCTGGAAAAGATAGCGCGGCACAAGAATGAAATAATTCACGTAGAACACAATCATGAAAGAGAGTGGTACGGCGAGATGGCGTGTATAAGCCATCCAGTTAATGTTCCCGTTCCCACGTTCGACGAAGAAGAACGGGAAACCGAACATAATCCCCCAGCTGATAATGTGTATCAGTACTTCCAGGGGACGACGTGCGGATGTAAAGGTTTGTTTCATAAAGACAAAGATAATTCTTTTATTGGTAATTATCCATTTTATTCGTATCTGATGGCTTCTATCGGATCTAAATCTGCTGCTTTCTTAGCCGGATACCATCCGAAGAAGACCCCTGTAACTGTACATACTGCGAAGGAGAGGAATACGCTCCACGGCTGGATATAGATAGGCCAATGCGCTACGCTCTTGACAATCCAACTGGCTCCGCAGCCGATAATCACTCCGATAATACCTCCCGTGATACTAATCATGATGGCTTCGATGAGGAATTGACTTAGAATGTCGACCCCGCGTGCGCCAACAGACATACGCAGACCGATTTCACGGGTACGCTCCGTAACGGATACATACATGATATTCATAATCCCGATACCACCCACTACCAGCGAAATACCTGCGATGCAAGCAAGCAGTGTGGTCATCAGATCGGTGGTTGAGTTGAGCATCGTGCTCAATTCCTGTTGGGTACGGATGGTGAAGTCATCATCATCCGAAGCCTTCAGTTTATGGTTGCGGCGGAGGATTGTACTGATTTCGTCAGTTGCATAGTCCGTCATATCCTCGGTGAGGGCAGAGGCAAATACTCCCTGCAAATACGTAACGGCAAGCAGACGTTTCATTACGGTGGTATATGGCGCAAGCACTACGGCATCCTGGTCTTGTCCCATAGAGTTGTACCCTTTTGCTTTGAGCACACCTACCACACGGAAAGGTATCTTGCTGAAACGGATAATCTTACCTACCGGATCACTTCCGTCCGGAAAAAGATTGTCTACTATGGTCTTTCCGATCACGCACACTTTGGCCGAACTCTGTATGTCGGCTTCTGTGAACATCTCTCCATTCTCAACAGTCAGTTGGCGAATATCGAGATATTCTGTTCCGACACCGTTCACCGAAGCCGGATAGTTGTTGTTACCGGCAATAAGCTGTCCCGATGACGAGACATTGGGACTGATGGCAGACAGGAAACTGGTCTCATCGCGCAAGGCCTCGTAATCGGCAAGCTTCAAAGTCTGCATCGCAGACGGGTCCTGCCGGACACCTCCACGCATATCGGCTCCCGGATGAATCATAATCATGTTCGATCCCATTTCGGAAATCTGCTGCTGGATGCTTTTCTTCGAACCTTGTCCGATAGCCAGCATCGTGATGACAGAAGCAACACCGATAATGATACCGAGCATGGTGAGAAAAGCACGCAGCTTATTGTTCGCCAATGCCCGGAGAGCTATCTTAAATAAATTAGTTCCATTCATGTTTATAAAGTTATGGAGTTATTAATGGGGTTCTGAAGGTATAAGGCTATTATAAGGTTATAAAGTTATGAGACTGTAAAATGTTGGCGTGATGCTCTAAGCATATCATCTTATAACTTCATTGTTCCTTATCACATGAATTGCTTCTTATAACTTCATTACTCCTTATCACATTGATTAATCCTCGTCATTCTTCGGCAATGCAGCCAGCGCTTCGGCGGCAGACAGAATTTTCGGATTGGCAGTATCCTCAATAACCTGCCCGTCACGCAGACGGATATTCCGGCTGCTATATTGTGAAAGTTCGGGATTATGTGTCACAAAGATAATCGTACGTCCCTCTGCATGAAGTTTCTGAAACAGTACGAGTATCTCAAAAGAGGTACGGCTATCGAGGTTTCCGGTCGCTTCGTCGGCAAGAATCACTGCCGGGTTGTTGACCAATGCACGTGCAATGGCTACCCGTTGCATCTGCCCGCCGGACATCTGGTTGGATTTGTGTTCCAGACGATCCCCCAATCCTACGGCCTGTAAAGACTCGATAGCGCGACGACGACGTTCGGAAGCACTGACGGCAGAGTTATACATCAGCGGTAGTTCCACATTTTCCACAGCCGTTGTTTTAGGCAACAGGTTGTAGCTTTGGAACACGAATCCAATCTTCCGGTTTCTTAGTACCGCACGTTGAGGCTTGCTCATCGTACGTACGGGAATATCGTCGAGCAGATACTCTCCGCTTGTCGGGGTGTCCAGGCAGCCTAATATATTAAGCAGTGTGGATTTTCCTGAACCGGAAGTACCCATGATGGTGACAAACTCCCCTTCATTGATATTGAACGAAACGCCCCGCAATGCGTGAACGGTCTCGTCGCCTACCTGAAAGTTACGTTTGATATTTTGTATTTCAATTACTTTTTTCATCGTAAATAATGTGCTAATGCGCCAATTCGTTATTGGCACATTGAATAATTATTTTTTCTTCTTACTTCCCGGAGGGCCCGGCATGAACGGACTTCTTTCTCCGCCATTTTCCATATTTCCTTCAGGTCCCATGTTTTCACCGGGCATTACACCTATAGTAGCTTCTGTTACCACCTTTGTCCCTTCAGGAATACCACTGATAATTTCGGTGGATATGCCGTTGCTGATTCCCACTTCTACCGGATGAGCGGTGAATGTAGTTCCTTCGCGAGTCCAAAGTTTGTGTTCGCCTTCGCAATCTTTCACTATATCATTATTGCCGATTAACGGTTTTTCCGGTGTGAATCGCAAGGCTTTGTTCGGAACAGACAGTACATCTTTTTTATCAAGAATATAGATCGTTACATTAGCCGTCAAACGCGGTTTTAGTTTCAAGTCGGGGTTGGGGGCAGAGATGACTACCTCGTAGGTAACTACGGTGGTAGTGCTGCTCGTGCTGCTCGTACTGCTTGCGTCGCCCAAACGAATCTGTGTAACCACACCTTCGAATACATCATTCGGATAAGCATCTACCGTGAAGCTGGCACGCTGACCTTCCACTACACCGCCTATATCTGCTTCATCCACATCGGCTACTACCTGCATCTGTGTCAGGTCGGCAGCAATGGTGAACAGGGTCGGAGTTTCGAATCCGGAAGCAACGGTTTGTCCTGCTTCTACATCACGGCTGATAACAACTCCGTCAATCGGTGAAGTAATGGTAGCGTAAGACAGGTTACGTTCCGCTTTCGCGAGCGATGCCTTGCTGCTGTCATAGCTGCTTTTCGCTTTCTGATAATTGTAGAGCGCCTGTTCGAAGTCCGTATCACTAATCAATGACTTTTCGTGCAAGCCTTTGCTGCGTTCATAATTTTTCTTCTGATATTCATATTCGGCTTTCGCACCATCGTAAGTTGCCTGCTGTGAGGCCAGTTCACTTTGCAATGTGATGCGGTCCATTTCAGCAATCAGCTGTCCTTTGGTTACTACCGAGTTGTAATCTACGTGAATCTTGTCGATGATACCGGACACCTGCGTACCGACTTCTACTTCCGTCACCGGTTCGATCGTTCCGGTAGCAGTCACCGAATTTGAAATATCGCCTTTACTGACAGTAGCGGTGGCGTACGTCACTTTGTGTTTGGCGGGTGAACCGGCAAAGAGCCATATTCCTGCTCCTACAACCACAACGACTACTACGGCGATTAGAATAATCTTTTTCGTTTTCATTCGTTTATTATGCTTTTACTTATTTATAATGCTGATTTTATACTCTTTATAAAGCTAATTGATCTCCCTGATAGAACTTCAGCAACTGTGTATTCAGTATAGCCATATATTTAGCCTGAAGCTGTTCCTGCTGTGCTTGCAGCAAATTATTTTTTTCAGTAAGGAGTTCTACGGTATTCTTCATTCCCAGATTAAACTGTTCGCTAATCAACTCATAGCTGATTTGTGTACTTTTCAACTTTTCGTTTGCGGCAGCATAACGCTGTTGCGCGCTGTTGGCATCCAGCCAAAGGCTTTCAATGGTTTTGTACAGTGCCTTTTGTTCGTCAAGCAAGGATAACATGCTCGTTTCGTACTGCAATTTAGCTTTTTGTACGGCACTTTTCGTTTGACGGTTATTGAAGATAGGTACACTGACAGACAGTCCGATAGAGTTGTTCCATCCGTTCTTCACTTGTTCTCCGAAGGTGAAATCGCTGCCGCTGGTATGGTTGGTTCCGATTCTTGCGCTAAGGCTGATGGTAGGGAAATAGCTCGATTTAGCGATATTGATACCCAGTTCAGAAGCTTCTACATTCAGTTTGCTCGCTTCAATCTCCGGACGAAGGCTCAATGCGCTGATGTACACATCTCTTTTGGTAGGCAGCGGAGCCAGTACATTTTCGTCGGACAGGGCAGGGAGGTAGATGTTCATTTCATTCTCCCCATCCAGCTCGAGCAGTTGTTTCAGTTGCAATTTGTAATCTTCAAGAGTGGCTTGCGCTGTGACAAGTTGGTATCGGTCGGTGCTCACCTGTGCTTCCAGTTGCGCGAGGTCGCTTTTGGCAATACTTCCGGCATTCAGAAGTTCCTGTCCTCGGTCGCGCTGCGCAATGGAAACTTGCAGGGTGTTTTCGTTTACTTTCACAGATTCGGCTGCATAAAGAATCTGGATATATACTTGAGCGATGGACTCCTGAATATTATTTTCGGAAGTCGCCACATCCAGCTCGGCCATCTGATTATTCAGCTTTTCCTGTTGGATCGTTTTCAACCGTTTATTGCCATTATATAGAGTCCACGAAGCATTCAGTCCATAATTACCGTTGTAGCTCGTTTTGCTGTTGCTACTGATAATCTCGCTACCGCTCACCCGGCTACTTGTCTCCTGATACGGACGATTCACCACCTGATGGCCGGTAGAAAACGAAAGGCTGGGAAACAAGGCAGCTTTAGCTGTCTTCACATCAATCTGCGTGCTGACCGCAGTGATCCGGTTCTTACGAATTGTAATGTTCTGCTCCTTTGCATAGTTGATGCATGACTGCAAGTCCCATTGATCCGGGATTTTCGTTTTTTTCAGCGTATCGACTTGCAGCGGAGAAACCTGGGCAGATATGCCGGACAGCATACTTGCTCCAAGAAATGTCATCACTGTCAATCTTCTTACATTTATCATATTCATACTTCTATTGATTTACTGTTAGCGAAGGTACGTACATATTATATATGCCGCAAAAACGATAGACGGATGACGTTATTTCGCCGTTAAATGATTTTTTTCTGTCGATAGGTAGGTTTTTGAAGAAAAACACGACAAATCTTGCAACTTTTTTGACTACTTGTTTGTTTTAATTATAAAAAATGTATATTTGTACTCATTACAAATTATAACGTCAACATATGAAGAATACACTGCTTACGATCTGGAACTTCTATTTGGAGGGTTTCCGTAGTATGACCTTAGGACGTACCCTATGGGTTATTATTTTGCTGAAATTATTCGTCATGTTCTTCATCCTCAAAATGTTCTTTTTCCCTGATTTCCTCGGCGACCACCCAACGGATGCCGACAAAGGTACATACGTGGGAAATGAACTGATAGAACGTGCCATCCCCGATAAATCTACTGATTTTTAACTCTTAAACTACATAGGATTATGATTGAAAGTATTGACACCTCGCTGATCGATTGGTCGAGAGCCCAATTTGCGATGACAGCCATGTACCACTGGATTTTTGTTCCCCTCACACTCGGACTGGCAGTGGTGATGGGAATCATGGAGACGCTGTATTATAAAACAGGCAACGAATTTTGGAAAAAGACTGCCCAGTTTTGGATGAAACTTTTCGGTATTAACTTTGCCATCGGTGTGGCAACGGGTTTGATTCTGGAGTTTGAATTCGGTACGAACTGGAGCAATTATTCGTGGTTTGTAGGGGATATCTTCGGTGCTCCGTTGGCTATTGAAGGTATTCTGGCATTCTTTATGGAAGCTACGTTTATCGCGGTTATGTTCTTCGGATGGGGAAAAGTAAGTAAACGTTTCCACTTGGCTTCCACCTGGCTGACGGGATTGGGAGCTACGATTTCTGCCTGGTGGATTCTCGTTGCCAACGCATGGATGCAGCATCCGGTAGGCATGGAATTCAATCCTGACACTGTCCGTAATGAGATGGTCGATTTTTGGGCGGTGGCTACCTCGCCTGTAGCAGTCAATAAGTTCTTTCACACGGTATTGTCCGGCTGGGTGTTGGGTGCTATTTTTGTAGTCGGTATCAGTTGTTGGTACTTGTTGAAGAAACGTAATCGTGAGTTTGCACTGGCCAGCATCAAGATTGGTGCAATCTTCGGATTGGTAGCATCGTTGCTTTCTGTTTGGACGGGTGACGGTTCCGGTTATCAGATTGCCCAGACACAACCGATGAAACTGGCTGCTGTGGAAGGTCTGTATGAAGGCGGAACGAATGTCGGTCTGGTCGGAATAGGAGTATTGAACCCTGAAAAGAAGACTTACAACGATGGAAAAGATCCTTTCCTCTTCCGTTTTGAAATCCCAAGTATGCTTTCTTTCCTTGCCGAGCGTAATGTGGACGGTTACGTTCCGGGCATTACGAATATCATCGAAGGTGGGTATCAGTTGAAAGACGGATCGAAGGCTCTCTCTGCTGCCGAGAAGATAGAACGTGGTAAAACGGCTATCGGCGCATTAGCTGCCTATCGTGCTGCAAAGAGTGCCGGACACGAGGAAGATGCGAAGATTGCATATAATGTATTGCAGGAAAATATTCCCTATTTTGGCTACGGATATATCAAAGACGTGAACCAACTGGTTCCGAATGTTCCTCTCAACTTCTACGCATTCCGTATAATGGTAATCTTGGGCGGATATTTCATCCTGTTCTTTATAGTCGTTCTTTTCTTTATCTATAAAAAGGATTTGAGTAAGATGCGCTGGATGCACTGGATTGCTCTGCTGACAATTCCTTTGGGTTACATCGCCGGACAAGCCGGATGGGTGGTTGCCGAATGTGGTCGTCAGCCGTGGGCTATCCGCGATATGTTGCCTACGATGGCTGCTATCTCCAAACTGGATGTAAGCTCCGTGCAAACTACGTTCTTTATCTTCCTGCTCCTGTTTACAGTGATGCTGATTGCAGGTGTCGGAATTATGGTGAAAGCTATCAAGAAAGGACCGGACGCATAATACTTAATACTTATTACTTAATACTTGAAACTTATGTATATATTTTTGCAGCAATATTGGTGGCTTGTCGTTTCCTTGCTGGGAGCCATACTCGTGTTCTTATTGTTTGTGCAGGGAGGTAATTCATTATTGTTCTGTCTGGGTAAAACCGAAGAGCATCGTAAGATGATGGTGAATTCTACCGGGCGTAAGTGGGAGTTTACGTTTACTACGTTGGTGACGTTTGGAGGAGCTTTCTTTGCTTCTTTCCCGTTGTTCTACAGTACCAGTTTCGGTGGTGCTTATTGGCTTTGGATGATTATACTTTTCAGTTTTGTATTGCAGGCTGTCAGTTATGAGTTTCAGAGTAAGGCAGGAAATCTGTTAGGTAAAAAGACATATCAGACTTTCTTGGTGATTAATGGGGTAGTGGGTCCTGTGTTACTTGGCGGGGCGGTGGCTACTTTCTTCACCGGTTCTGATTTCTATATTAATAAGGCCAATATGACAGACACTATTATGCCGGTAATCAGTCATTGGGGAAATGGCTGGCACGGGTTGGATGCGTTGACGAATATCTGGAATGTAATTCTCGGATTGGCTGTCTTCTTCCTTGCTCGTGTATTGGGAGCACTCTATTTCATTAATAATATTGATGACAAAGAACTGACCGACAAATGTCGTCGTGCAGTACGCAATAACACAGTCTTGTTCCTTGTATTCTTTTTGTCGTTTGTCATTCGTACACTGGTGTCCGAAGGCTTTGCCGTTAACCCGGAAACACAGGAGATTTATATGCAGCCATACAAGTATCTCACAAACTTTATCGAAATGCCGGTAGTGCTGGTTTTATTCCTGATTGGGGTGGTACTGGTTCTTTTCGGTATCGGAAAGACATTGCTTAAAAAGACTTTTGATAAAGGTATCTGGTTTGTAGGAATCGGTACGGTACTGACTGTTTTGTCTTTGCTACTGGTAGCAGGGTACAACAACACTGCCTATTATCCGTCATATACCGACCTGCAAAGCTCATTGACATTAGCCAATAGCTGCTCCAGTGAATTTACACTGAAGACAATGGCTTATGTTTCTATTCTTGTTCCGTTCGTGATTGCTTATATTTTCTACGCTTGGCGTAGTATCGACCGACATAAGATTACCGAGAAAGAAATGGATGAAGGAGGACACTCATACTAATATATTATTTGTATATTAGTCTTGTGTCTGTGTACTAATAACTTTGTCCATACACTCATACATTGTCCATATAGAATTTCGAAATAGAGATTCTAGTCGGAATAAATAAACTCCCCTTATTTAACATCACTCTAAGTCATGGTAGAGAGATAAAATAAGGGGAGCTTTTTATATATTTTATACTTAACGTGTGTGCCTAAACACTTCGGGCATTATGACACCCTCGTTATGAATTACACTAATGCTAATTATTTATTGACTACATTCTCCGGTTTGCCAGAAATGTAAGCCTGAAGATTGCTGATTGCAATATTCATCAGACGTTCGCGAGCCTCTATGGTTGCCCAGGCAATGTGCGGAGTGATGTAGCAGTTCTTTGCTGTCAGCAATGGATTATCGGCACAAGGCGGTTCGGTAGAAAGCACGTCTACGCCGGCTGCATAAATCTTACCGCTGTTCAAAGCATCTGCAAGATCTTGTTCGTTGATAAGCGGTCCGCGACCGGTATTGATTAAGATGGCTGTCGGCTTCATCATGGCAAGACGGCGTGCATTCACCATTTCGCGTGTATCCGGTGTAAGCGGGCAGTGCAAACTGATAATATCGCATTCGCTGAACAATTGATCCAAATCCATCTTCTTGATTTCCGGTGGCAATTGGAAGTGAGATTTAGAAGTCAATGCGTACACTTGCATACCGAAACCGATAGCAACACGCGCTGTGGTATATCCGGTGTTTCCCAGTCCTACCAGACCGATTTTCTTCTCGCGCAGTTCCATCAACGGAGTGTCCCAAAAACAGAAATCCTTGTTGTTTGTCCAACGGCCTTTGTGCACTTCTTCGGAGTGGTGTTGCACTTGTTGAGTGATGTTCAGGATATGCGAAAATACCATTTGAGCAACGGAAGCGGTGCTGTATGAAGGAATATTAGTAACGATGATTCCCCGTTCTTTGGCAGCAGCTGTGTCTACCACGTTGTATCCGGTGGCCAATACACCGATATATTTCAGTTCGGGCAGTGCAGCCATGTGGTCTGCATTGATGATTACCTTGTTAGTCAGAATTGCTTCTGCACCGGCTGCACGTTCTAATACCTCTTCCGGAGCTGTACGATCATAAATTGTACATTCTCCAAGAACTTTCATACCTTCCCAGGATAAATCTCCGGGATTGGCGGCATAGCCGTCTAAAACTACAATCTTCATTTCAATTTCAATATTAATAATAAGTTATACGTGTTTTCTTAACAACATATTGATATTATAGGCACGGATTATACGGATTTCACGTTTTCTAAAAAATAAAGCATCTGCGTAATCCGTGTCTGAAAAATATCATTTTTTGAATTTGTCTCCCCACAACTGTATCATCCGTTCGGCATGCTTCTGCTCTGCCGGATTGTTTTGCGGTTGCCATATCCGTTTGTCTTTCAGTTCGTCCGGGAGGAATTGCTGTTTGACAAAGTTACCTTCATAGCTGTGTGCATATTTATATTCCTGTCCGTAGCCCAGTTGCTTCATCAGTTTGGTCGGAGCATTGCGCAGATGCAAGGGGACAGGCAGATTGCCGGTTGAACGGACTAACTCCAGTGCGTCATTGATTGCGCTGTATGCCGAATTACTCTTCGGACTGGTAGCCAGATAAATCGTTGTTTCAGCTAAAGGAATCCGTCCTTCGGGCCAGCCGATTTTCATCAATGTTTCAAAGCAGGCGTTAGCGAGAAGCAGTGCGTTCGGGTTTGCCAAACCAATGTCCTCGGCAGCCGAAATCACCAGTCGGCGGGCAATGAAAGCAGGATCTTCGCCTCCTTCCACCATACGGGCCAGCCAGTAGATCGCTCCATCGGGATCACTGCCACGAATAGACTTGATGAAAGCGGAGATAATGTCATAATGCATCTCTCCATCCTTGTCGTATGCCAGCGGATTTTGTTGCAACCGTTCGGTCACCATTTCATCGGTGATGACAACAGTCTCTTCCGTTTCCGATTGCACAACGAGTTCCAATATATTAAGCAGCTTGCGGGCGTCTCCACCGGAGAAGCGCAATATGGCCGTTGTTTCTTTCAATTCAATTTTGCGTTCTTTCAATACGGCATCCGTGGTGATGGCACGTTGCAGAAGTTCCAATAAATCTTCTTTCTCCAAAGATTTGAGCACATAAAGCTGGCAGCGGGACAGGAGAGGGCGGATGACCTCAAACGACGGATTCTCCGTTGTTGCGCCAATCAGCGTGACTGTTCCGTTCTCTACCGCTCCCAACAGAGAATCCTGCTGCGACTTGCTGAACCGATGGATTTCATCGATAAACAGAATCGGGCTGGACTGTGAAAAGAAGCGGTTGCTCTTGGCACGTTCTATTACTTCGCGCACATCCTTCACACCGGAAGTCACGGCACTTAACGTATAGAAAGGTGTTTCCAGTTTGTTGGCAATGATTTGCGCAAGGGTTGTTTTGCCCACTCCGGGAGGTCCCCAGAGAATAAATGAAGAGATGCGTCCTGCGTCAATCATTTTCCGCAAGATAGCCCCCGGTCCAACTAAATGTTTCTGACCGATATAATCATCCAAAGTCTTTGGCCGTAACCGTTCTGCTAGTGGTTGCATAATTTTTTAGAATACCATTAATACCATGAAGCGGATACCGTTTTTGTTGATACCCGGATTATCACGATAAGTGAAACGATGTACATACTCAACGTGCAGCAACTTGAAAATGTTGTAGATACCTACACTTGCTTCGACATACGGCACTTTCGGGTCCATCACGAAACTGGTGAATTTACCGTCGCGTGTCGGGAAACGGAACAAATCGGGATTGTTGCTCTTGAACGGATTGTTCTTGTCCGTCAATGTTCCCCACAAAGCACGTACACGGAACATTTCCCTCCATTTCAGGTTCTTGATAAGAGGAATACGGTTGAAGAGTTTTCCATTCATGTCGTAGGATAATGACATGGAAGCGTAACGGTCGTTCAGGAATTCCATGTTATTAATCAAGTTGAACGTTTCGCGCTGGGTGATGTAGGACAAGTTGGCTTCCGGCAGGATTAACAACGGGAAAGGAACCGTGTTCCATTCTGCACCTGCTTTCACGCTGCAATCAATCTTTCCCCAGGAAGCCGGGAGCCAGAAACGTTTCCACACACTTGCTTCCGTACGGTTAAAGTTGTAATCCCCACCCAATACTCCTTTGAAACCCATAGCATGAGTGAGCGTAAAAATAGGAGCGTCCAGCGACACAGGCACGCGGCGTTGCTTGGAGTTGACAAATGATTCGCCCGGCGCATAGCGCAGCGTCAGACTTGCTTCGGAAGTTGTGACATCGTGCACACGGGTTTGTGCGGCATCATTGCGCAGGTATTCCAGTTTGCCGGTAGGCTCGTCGTTACGGTGGCGCAACATGGCTTTCACTCCGAATCCGGTCAGCGTTTCGAGTTCATAATTAATGGTGGCGTCGCGCATATACGACATTTGGTCTACTGTCGTTGTCTTGACTGACAAGAAGATATTATCTTTATCCGTAAACAGGAATTTGTCCATCGGAGACATTACGTCATAACTGTACGTTGCCGAAAGATAATGTTTCGGGAATTCCCAAACCACATAATCGCGTTTGTTGAACGAATAAGTCACCGTTCCGCTATATTTCCAGCGTTCGTCTTTCAGACCGTACGCTCCGTATCCGCTCAAGAACCAGTGCTTGTCGAAATGAGCCGTAGTCATACCGCTCAACCGGAAACGGGTACCGTCAATGTAATTGCTCGAAATCATGGTGTTGATAGGGCCGATGTCCACTTTGCTCGGATGCTCTTTGCTTCCTGTCTCTACAAAGTTCTCAATCAGTGCTTTCGCTCCGAAGATGATGTATTTGAATCCCGGAATCTGTTCGAGACGGTTGACGAATACGTCCATCGAACTTTCTTTCTTTGTCAATGGTACTTGACGGACACTCGCCCAGTACTCATCGCTTTTCGAGAGCATATCCGCTTCTTTTATTACGCTGCCTTTCAACCGGAACAGTCGTTGTTCAATAGGATCGAATTTATAATTACTATATTTCGTGGTTCGTTCCACCTGCAATCCACCTGCTGTTTTGTTGGAATTCCAGGAAAGGTCTACGGTCATGTCATCATCCGCCAACACCCAGTTGCCGTTGGGCAGTTGCTCATACTGTTGCGTGATGTCCATGCGGTTGACAAAGTTGACTCCGGTCTTTTTAGGCAGGTTCATTGTACATTTCTGAACGGCGTATGTAGAATCATTCAATACATACAGATGTCCGGTGAATCCGAAGTCTTGCGAGTTTTGCGGAACAAAAGTGAGGTGGACACATTCGCGTTTGTTTACCATCAATGTGTCCATCAGATAATATTTATAAAATGAGATGGCATTGTTACCGATCGGACTGACGAAACGCTGCTGGAGCAATCGGATATCGTCGTCGTAGATATTGATGTCGGCAAATACGTCTTTCAATACAGTGCCGAGCATATCTCCCGTAGAGAAAAATTCTTCTATACCATTGGAATTCTTTCCTTTGATAATCGTTTTCTTGTTTTCGGGATTTTTGCGGTAGATGGTTTGCGAGGACGTTTCTTGTACGGAAATAGGGAGAATCAACTTATTGGTTGTTTCCGACACTTCCACTTGGTCTCTTAAGAATGAATATTTTTTGTAGATACCTTTTTCGAGCTTTTCCGGTGTGAGGTCGTTGATAGACATTTTCATCTTCTCGTACTTGTCGTACTGATAGTACTCGTTCACTTCGAGGACTTGTGCCTTTTTGTGTTCGATTACCTTCTTCATGAATTCCACTGCCGGATTGTTTTTGCGGGAATATTTCTCCTTTTGAGGTTTCACGACAACCTCGTTCAGGAGCACATTATCCGGAGCTAACTTAACGTTCACTGTCTGATTGTTGGAACCAACCCGAACCGTTTTACTGATATAACCTACAGCGGAGAATACCAGTGTTCCTCCGTTTCTGCGGGCTTCAAGACTGTATTCTCCGTTAATATTGGTGATGGTACCCATATCTCTCTTTTCCTGGTAGTAAACAGAGATATACATCAATGGCTCGTGGGTAACCGAATCAGTGACTACCCCTTTAATTTGCTGCGCAAAAGCATTGGAAGCTACCAATACGAGTAAGAACAGTATAAGTATTTTGTTATATCGTTGTATCATAACGTTTGTAGTAGGGCTGCAAAGTTAACAAATAACTCTAAGGATAACAGAATATATAACTTTTTTTACCCATCGTTTTTTGTTGTTTACAAGCATATATCGTACGATAATTCAAAGAACATCCCGCTGTTAATCCTTTTGATAAGACCGTTTCCGCATTTCGTTCTCCCGGTTTCGGTATTTGAAACCTTTGCTCCCGTTGTAGGACACTTTTTGTTTCGACCCTTGAAACTTTTTGTTTCCCGGCATGAAACTGTTGGTTTCTCGGTGTGAAACACTTTGTTTCCCGGTGTGAAACTATTAGTTTCAAGGCGTGAAACTAACAGTCCCATGCCGGGAAACGGAATGGAACATGCCGGGTAAATGTTATTTGCTCGTAAGTATCTGTACAATACGCTCTGCGGTACGTCCGTCCCAACGTTCGGGAAGTTCGCCACGTTTCCATTCACCGTGCATCAGTGTATCCATGGTTTTGGCAAGCAGGGCAGGATCTTCTCCGACAAGTTCGTTGGTTCCCATGCGCCACGTTTCCGGATGTTCGGCATACGTGTTGAGCGTGATACAAGGAATACCCAGGAAGGTCGCTTCTTCGGCTACGTTTCCTGAATCTGTTATGATTCCTTTCGCCTTGTTTATCAGATAACCGAAGAACAGGTAGTTTTGCGGCGGCATGATATGGAGATTCGGAGCTTCGATGTCCAACTCTTTAATGGCATTACGTACGTAGGTATGTAGCGGTGCAACGATAGGCATACCGGCGGACTTGTCGATGATTGTTTTCATCAACTGACGCAGATTCTCCTTATTGCCGAGTAATACACGACGGTTGAGAGTAAATAGGAGATAATTTCCTTCTTGCAGTCCCAGGACGGAGAACCATATCGGTTTGAGCAAGCGGTTCCGGTTATAGCGGATGGCATCAATCAGAATGTTGCCTACATAATATACGTTTTCGCTTTCCGTTCCCGTCTGGTTCAGGTTGCGGTTGGCAACCATGCCGGCTGTGAACAGATAGTCGGATAGTCCGTCTGTAATCATACGGTTGACTTCTTTCGGCATTTTCATATCGAAAGAACGGGTTCCGGCTACGAGATGTGCTACCTTGATACCTTGTTTCTTGGCAACGATGGCACAACTCATGGTTGCGGTCAAGTCGTCTACCACAAGGACTACGTGTGCCGGATTCTCCGTCAGTTCTTGTTCAAAGGCTACCATGATTCCGGCTGTCAAACTCGTTGGATTACTGCTTTCCACTCCCAGATATACATCAGGAGCTTTCATGTCGAGATCCGAAAAGAGAGAAGCATCCAGACTCGTATCGTCTTTCCTTCCTGTATAAACCAGTCGGTAAGAGATACTTTTACCCAGCGCCCGTGCGGCTTCAATAGCGCGTGTAATGGGAGCTATCTTCATAAAATTGGGGCGTGCCCCCGCAACAATTGTTATTTTCATATTGTTTCTACCTAATTCGGTTTAATTCGTGAAGCAAAAGTACATTTTCTTACGGAATTTATTCGTTACTTTGCATACAAAATAACAAATATATGCCCACATTCGTTCAAATTCTTGATTTTATAGGCACATTTGCCTTTGCTATTAGTGGTATCCGGCTAGCTTCGGCGAAACGTTTCGACTGGTTCGGCGCTTATGTGGTAGGACTTGCTACGGCTATCGGCGGCGGTACCATCCGTGATGTACTGCTCGACGTGACACCGGGATGGATGACTGACCCTATCTATCTGATTTGTACAGGACTGGCTTTGTTATGGGTCATCTGTTTCGGACGCTGGCTCATCCGGCTCAATAATACTTTCTTCATTTTCGATACCATCGGTCTGGCACTGTTTACCGTGGTAGGTGTAGGCAAGAGCATTGCTCTGGGGTATCCTTTTTGGGTGGCGATTATCATGGGTAGCATTACGGGAGCAGCCGGTGGGGTGATTCGTGACGTATTTATCAATGAAATACCTCTTATCTTCCGAAAGGAGATTTACGCAATGGCTTGCGTCGTAGGCGGTATTGCATATTGGATTTGCGATCTCGCAGGTATGGAGTCCTACGCTTGTCAGTTGATTGGCGGATCAGCCGTATTTCTGACTCGCATCTTAGCTGTGAAATATCACATTTGCCTGCCTATATTAAAAGGTGGGGAAGAGCCGGAAGAATAAAAAAGATATTGCCCGAGTGAATGTGTTCATATTGTTTCTATCGGATAGCTAAGAATTAATAGTTTATATTATAAAATTAGGCACGGATTACACGGTTGCTGTATGGTAATCATCATTCTAACAACCGTGTAATCCGTGCAATCCACGCCTAATAATACAAAAATATTTAGCCCGTTCTTCTTACTTGTTTTCTGTTTCTTACTTCTCTTCCTTTATATACAGCTCCCCCTGAAAACTAATAGACTGACGGTTTTGCATATTGACATCAATGCTTGCCGAACCATTGGGGAATACTTTGACTCTGTATTCATACCTGTCTTCGGGATTGCGTGCGATAAACTCGATGACGGCATTTCCTTTCTTATCCATTTCCATACTGTATTCTTTGAGCACAGCTTTAAAATTTAGCCCGTCGCCTCCGCCATAGGGGATGCTGTAAGCCCGTCCATAATAAGGCAGATAAGAAATGACCGAATCGTTTCTGATTTCCAGTGAGTAGGAAGATGTCAAAGGGATGGAGCGTCCGCGCATCGGCATGGCGGTGTTGACATCTATCTTGTAGTTTTCAGATTCAATCAGCTTCTTTACGGCTTCTTTCTTCTGTTCTTTCTTTTCCTTTTTACTTTGAGCCGAAAGGGTAGGGATGCCCACTAGCAAGGCTAGTAACAGCATAAAGATTTGTTTCTTCGTTCTCATATCAGTTGTATTTAGGTTGATGTATATATGTATAACAACCAAATATAAGAAAAAGACAGGGATAGTTCTGTTTCCTTTAATGAAAATTAAACAGAAATCCCTGTTATTTATAAGTTTAGACCAATTAAGGGCATAATCAACTTTTGAATAAAAACGCTTGGGAAGAAAATTAGAACAGGCTTTTAGAACTGTGCCAGTATTTCAATTCGTTTTTTCAATGGGAGGATGTGTGGCAAACAATCCGTTGATTCCGCTGAATATACTTTTCGATTTCTTTTTAGGATTCTGTATAAATAATTGCGCCACGTCTTTCCTTTCTACTGCCTCTATGGCAGGATCTGCTGATATTTTGCGGAGAGCGCTGGCCAGTGCCAACGGATTCTTCGTCATTTCTGCCGATCCCGCGTCTGCCATGTATTCGCGTTTGCGTGAAATGGCAAAACGCATCAGGCTTGAGAAAAGATAACCGATGGCGGCTATCACTAAAGCGAGTAGAATGAAAAGAAAAATGCCGCCACTACCTTTGCTGTTGCTGCGTACACGTATGTGTGTGATGGTATATAGGGTGATTTCTGTCAGCATGGAAAAGATACCGACAAAGACGATGGATATTATCAGCAAGCGCACGTCACGGTTGCGGATATGACTTAGCTCATGCGCAATCACTGCTTCCAGTTCTTCATCATTCAGTTTTTTGATGATACCTTCCGAGAGGGTAACAGTGTATGTACGTTCATTGATGCCGCTTGCAAATGCATTCAGAGAACTGTCATAGATGATATTGATTTTCGGCATCTTCATGCCTTGCGACATACATAGGTTTTCCACCAGGTTGTAAACGCGCTTATTCTCTATACGATCCAGCGGTTTGGAACCGGTGGCAGAATTGATAATACTTGTGTTGGCCCAGTAGGCAATCAGAAACCAGATGATTACGATTCCCATGGTGTATGGCAACGAAGAGAGGAAGAAATGATTGACCATTGGCATTATTTCTATTTCCATACTCTTTCCGTATCCAAAAAGAACCAACAGGTAGCAGGATAAATAGAGGAGTGCTGCCACGAGCCAGCGAAACAGGAACAGTAGAAACGCAGAGCGCAGATTATTCCGGCTCTGCTGTGTTTGGATTCCGACGTATTGCATGCGTGTTCAACTTTTGTAATTGAGTGGACGGTGTGAATAATGAGTTTAGAAACTTATTTTAGGTGCTTGATCCAGATTCGCACGTTCATTCTTCCCTAGGTCGAACATGATTTCTCTTTGGAATCCGGTCATTCCTGCTACTATATTCGATGGGAATGTCTGTACGGCGTTATTATATTCTTTAGTTGCCGAGTTGAAGTAACGGCGGACAGCAGCCAGTTTATTCTCTACATCAGCAATTTCTTCCTGTAATTGCAGGAAATTCTGATTAGCTTTCAAATCGGGATAAGCCTCGAGAGTGATTTTCAATCCTGCAAGAGCAGAGCTTAACTGGTTTTCGGCAGCTATCTTATCATCAATCGTTTTTGCGCCGACTGCACCGTTACGTGCCTGAATCACCCGGTCGAGCGTTTCCTTTTCGTGTGCGGCATATCCTTTCACGGTGTCTACCAGTTGGGGAATGAGATCATGGCGTTGTTTCAACTGTACATCGATGTCGGCGAACGCATTTTCACGATTGTTTCTCAATTTCACTAATGAGTTGTACATGGAAGCAAAGAAGATGCCCAGCAATACAATAATCCCTACAATAATAAGTATGGTCATAGCTTTTTGTTTTATTTAATAATATAAAATCAAAAGTAATCTATTTGGTTCTTTTAACCAAGTAGTAGGGGGTAAATTTCGCAAATACCACCTAAAAACTATCAGAAAGCACCTAAAATCTGTCATTTGATAGAATTAACCCCCAAGAAATGACAAATTTTCCCCTGCTTGATAAGCAAAATACCTTTAAACTTGCAAACATCGAGAAAAACGAAATATTAACCATAAAACCATTAAAGTATGAAAAGTTTAAGTTTCAGAAAAGATTTAATTGGAGTACAGGAAGAGTTGCTTCGTTTTGCTTATAAATTAACGGCCAACCGTGAAGAAGCAAATGATTTATTGCAGGAAACATCTTTAAAAGCATTAGACAATGAGGAGAAATATGTTCCGGACACAAATTTCAAAGGATGGATGTACACTATCATGCGCAACATCTTTATAAATAACTACCGTAAAATAGTACGCGATCAAACTTTTGTTGACACAACCGATAATTATTATCACTTAAATCTGCCACAAGATTCAGGATTTGAAAGTACGGAAGGTGCTTACGACCTGAAAGAAATGCACCGCATCGTCAACGCACTCCCCCGGGAGTATAAGATTCCTTTCTCTATGCACGTATCTGGTTTTAAATATCGCGAAATTGCAGAGAAATTAGGATTACCGTTGGGTACAGTGAAAAGTCGCATATTTTTCACGCGGCAACGTCTGCAACAGGAATTGAAAGATTTTGTATAATTGGGGGATAACACATATAAACAAGTTTATTAGCAGAAGGAGCAAAGAGATAGATTCTCATTGCTCCTTTCTTTTTTTATAACTTAATCGTAAATCACCTAATCGTCTAATCGTAAATTAAACTAGGTTATAAATTCTTTCTTGTTATTTGCTTTTCTTTTTTTTGCTTTTTTTCTTTTCAACGGCTTTCTCTTCCGGTGGGAATTTAGGAACCAGATTCATCAGCCGTAATATCTGACTTTGTCGTTTTAGTATGTATGACGAAGGTTTCGCCGAGTTAAATCGTATCGGGTTGGGTAGGGTGGCGGCGATGAGTGCACATTGTCCCCGGGTCAGCTTGTCGGCTGTTGTTCCGAACTTATTTTTTGCGGTTGCTTGTGCGCCGTAGATGCCATTTCCCATTTCTATAGAGTTGAGATAGACTTCCATGATTCGTTCTTTCGACCAGAACAGTTCGATGAGAAACGTAAAGTAGACTTCGAGTCCCTTGCGTACCCACGAAGATTGCGGCCATAAGAACACATTCTTGGCTGTCTGCTGACTAATGGTACTTGCTCCGCGTTTCCGTTTGCGTGTTTCGTTCTCTTTCATCGCTTTCTTGATTTCTACAAGATCGAATCCGTTGTGTTCGGCAAAACGGTTGTCTTCGGAGGCTATGACCGCCATCGGCAGGTTGGGAGATATCTTATCAAAAGAAACCCACGTGTGCTTCCACGTGGGTTTATCTCCTGAAAAAATCTGCTGAACGCTTCGGATAACCATCAACGGAGTGACATAAACCGGCATAAACCGATACACAATCACTGCCAACAGAGTGGATGCAAAGAAGAAAATCAGCAGGTTGCGCGTATAGCGCAGAATTTTTTTAATTAGCAGCTGCTTGTGCATCTTTAATCATTTGTTCACTTGCGTACATGTATACTTCTACACGACGGTTTTGTTCGCGACCGGCAGCAGTGTCATTGCTTGCAACGGGATCGCTTTCACCCATTCCCTGTACACCTTTGATCTGATTGGTGGAAACACCACAACTCAACAAATAACTAGACACGCTCTGTGCACGTTCTTGTGACAAGTTCAGATTTTTCTGCTGGCTTTGTGCGGCAGTGCTGTTTTTCCAGCCCTGGTTGTCAGTGTATCCGTAGATAGACACGTCCATATCCCGGTTCTGATTGAGCACATTGTTGGCAAACTTGCTTAAAGCAGATTTAGCAGCAGCACTTAGATTTGCATTACCGGTAGTGAAAAGAATACCCGAGTCGAATGTTACTTTCACGGCTTGCAATCCGTTGTTGTCTGTTATCTGTTCTACTTGTGCGCCTTCAATTTGTTTTGCTTCTGCTGCTGCTTTGTCCATCTTCTTACCGATAAGAGCACCCGTACCTGCACCTACTGCCGTACCGATAGCAGCACCAATAGCGGCACCTTTACCTTTACCGATAACACCTCCCAGGATTGCACCCAGTGCAGCACCCGAACCACCACCGATAGCAGCACCTTTACCAGTGTTGTTCATACTTCCACAGCTACCAAATATCATGGCAATACTCATGAAGAGAACCATAAATTTCATCTTGTTCATAATGTTGATGTTTTTTAATTGGTTTATAAAAAATGTTTTTATACGAATCACTTCGCATTATTAATAACAATGCAAAGATACATATTATTTGGCAAGCGTGTACTTTTTAAGTTAAAATAACTCGGAAGAGCCCCTTTGTTTGTTAATAAAGGGAAATGATAATTATCCTTTTATCGTTGAAGGAACACTCAAACACTTCTTTTTAATAATAATGAACCAACTCAAAAGAATTAACCCTTTGGCAACCGTGGTGATGCAGACTGCCCACCAGATTCCTTCCACTCCCATGCCCATCCGTACAAACAGGATGGCAAGCGGAATACGCATATAGTTGCAACTGATGCTGATAATGGCAGGAGGGATGGTGCGTCCGATGCCGTAGAATACTCCCTGCATGGTGATTTCGAGCATCATAAAAAGTTGCGAATATCCGTCGATACGGAGGAACACACCTCCGGCTTCGTAGGCCGCCTGTTCGGGGACGAATATGGCAAAAACTTCATTCCCGAAGAAAACGAATAGTAATGTGCAGAATGTACCGAAGATTCCCGTCATCCATAAAGTCGTATACCAGGCTCTAAGTACCCGTTCCACTCGTCCGGCGGCGTAGTTTTGGGCGATGAAGGCACTTAGTGCGGTGGAGAATCCCTGTGAGGTATTCCAGGTGATTGCTTCAATTTGCCCTCCGGTGGTGAAAGTCATCAGGCCGATGTGTCCTCCCTGTTCCGAGGCGGTGCGGCAAAGGAACATGTTGACGAAGGCAAACAGCGTATTCAAAGTAGCCACGGGCAATCCCAGTTTAAAGATTCTCCGTGTATATTTTTTCTTTAGCCGCGTGAAGAAAGGGAAACCGCCAAGCAGGGCATCCCGGCAACGCAACTGATAGACGAAAATCAGGAAAACACTTGCTTCCGCAATCCAGGTAGCGTATGCCGCACCATTGGTTCCCAGCCCGAAACCGAAAATGAAGAGCGGGTCCAGAATGATGTTCAGTATCAATCCTGTGCCGCTGATAAAGAACGGGACTTTACTGCGCCCTGCCGCATTATAAATTCCGGTGAAAGCAGCGGAAAGGAAAATAAAAGGCAATCCGGTAGAAATAATCCGTAGATATTGGATGGCATTGGCCGTAATATGATCTTCGAGTTCATAGATGCGTATGATAGGTTCTGCAAATATAAAAAGGAGTGTGCCCCAACAGATGGAAATAATCAAAGCAATCGTGATGTTATGAGACGCGAAACTGCGGGCATCTTCTTGGCTTTGCGCACCGATGGACTGTCCGACACTCACTTCAGATCCTACCTTATTTAATAAGGAGATAGAACCGGACATCCACGTCAGGATTCCGACAGAACCGATAGCGGCTACGGCTTCACTTCCCAACCGTCCTACCCATGCCATGTCTGTGAGACTATATGCCATTTGAATAAACGACGTTGCCATGATCGGCATTGCCAGATTAAACAGTTGACGATTGATAGGACCTTGTGTCAGATTCTTTATTCCTTGCATATAATTTTTCTAATCGAAATGGGGTGCAAAGATACGTAAAATTACTATCTTCGCACATCTAATTATTCATTAATCAAAGTACATAGATACTATGAAACAGAAATTTTCTACTATTTTTATCTTGCTGCTTCTCTTTTTTGCTGGTTCACGAGTGGTAGCGCAAAATGCTCCGAAACCTTTTGATATTGAACAACCTTCACTTCGCGTATTTCTTCCTGTGCCGGAACTGGCTACAGGACGTGCTGTGGTTGCGTGTCCGGGAGGTGGATATTCACATTTGGCATTCGAACACGAAGGCTGTGATTGGGCGCCCTATTTCAATAAACAAGGTATTGCATTGATTGTGCTAAAATACCGGATGCCGAACGGTGATCGTACATTACCCATTTCGGATGCTGAAGCAGCAATGAAATTGGTGCGTGACAGTGCCAATGTCTGGAATTTGAACCCGAATGACATTGGTATCATGGGCTCTTCTGCCGGTGGACATCTGGCTTCTACCATTGCCACTCATGCTAAGCCCGAACTTCGTCCGAACTTTCAGATTCTTTTTTATCCTGTGATTACGATGGATAAATCTTATACCCATAGGGGCTCTCACGACAACCTTTTGGGAAAAGATGCTTCTGCTGAATTGGAACTTGAATATTCTAATGAAAAGCAAGTGACGAAAGATACACCGCGTGCTTTTATCGTATATAGTGATGATGATAAAGTCGTTCCGCCTGCTAACGGAGTTAATTATTATTTGGCGCTGAACAAGAACAATGTTCCTTCGGTACTTCATATTTACCCTTCCGGCGGACATGGATGGGGAATTCGCGAGGGTTTCCTCTATAAGAATGAAATGTTGGACGAACTGACGTCTTGGCTCCGTAGTTTCAAAGTTCCTCATAAAGATGCTATCCGTGTAGCTTGCATTGGAAATAGTATTACGTATGGAGCACGTATCAAGAATCGTGATCGTGACAGTTATCCGGCCGTGTTGAGCCGTATGTTGGGAGAGGCTTATTGGGTAAAGAATTTCGGAGTCAGTGCCCGCACTCTGCTGAACAAGGGCGATCATCCTTATATGAATGAAAAAGCTTATCAGGATGCGCTGGCTTTCAATCCTAATATCGTTGTTATCAAGTTGGGTACGAATGACAGTAAATCATTCAACTGGAAATATAAGGCCGACTTCACGAAAGATCTGCAAACAATGGTCGATGCTTTCAAAGCGCTGCCAGCTCAACCGAAGATTTATCTTTGTTATCCTTCTAAAGCCTATCAGACCGGTGATAATATCAACGATGATATCATCTCTAAACAAATCATTCCGATGATAAAGAAGGTTGCCAAGAAAAATAACTTGTCTGTCATCGATCTTCACGCAGCAATGGACGGAATGCCCCAGTTGTTTCCGGATAAGATCCATCCGAATGAAGAAGGGGCTAAAGTGATGGCAAAAGCTGTTTATCAGTCTTTGAAAAAGTAAAATAAGGAACTTGACGATTGTAAAATTTCCGGTTGAAATAATCTCTTTTAGAGAAAATTTTAACCGGAAATTTTTTAGTTTAATCACAAATAATCTTCTTATAATATGCTAAAAAAGTGTCTTTCTGAAAGTTAGATTTGTCGCTAATCTATATTTTTGCGCCCGAAAAATAATAAAATGATAAATAGCGTTATGAATAGACTACAAGATTTTACCTTTTTCTCGCAGTTGATGGCTAACGCTAATATGGGATGGTGGAAAGCCAATTTATCAACTGCGAATTATGAATGTTCTGACTTTATAGTAGAGTTATTAGGTCTGGATCAGACCGGAGTTATTAGTTTTGAAGATTTCAATAAACGTATTCAGAAAGAGGAACAACTTTCTACAACTGTTCATTCTTATGGTGTGTATCAACGGCCGGAGGTGGTGTATTTGCTTGATACGGTGAAAGGATCTGTTTGGGTACGTAGCAAGGTATGCTTTCAAGAAACGGATGAAGACGGAAACGAAATCGTCTATGGTATATCTGAAGTGCAAGATGGTCCTGATATGGCATCTGCTTACCAAGCTTTGCAATACAGTGAGCGTCTCTTATCTAACATTTTCAAGTATTTGCCTATTGGTATCGAATTATACGATATGGATGGGGTATTGGTGGATCTGAACGATAAGGAATTAGAAATGTTTCATATAGAGAAGAAAGAAGACGTATTGGGTATCAATATTTTTGATAATCCTATTTTTCCGAAAGAAATGAAAGAACGGCTGAAGAAAAATGAAGACGCCGACTTTACTTTCCGTTATGACTTCTCGAAGGTCGGATCGTATTATCAGAATACCCAAAAACAGGGTACGATTGATCTGATGACTAAAGTGACTACATTATATAATAGTGAGCATCAGCCAATAAACTATCTATTGATTAATGCGGATAAGACAGAAACAACGGTAGCCTATAATAAGATTCAGGAGTTTGAGGAGTTTTTTGAACTGGTCGGTGATTATGCCAAGGTCGGTTATGCCCACTTCAATGTTTTGAGTGGACACGGCTATGCCCAAAAAAGCTGGTACAGAAATGTGGGTGAAGCGGATGAAACTCCGTTGTCCGACATCTTTGGCACATACCAGCATTTCCACCCCGATGACCGTGCCTTGTTGATTCGGTTTTTGGACGACGCACGAAAGGGGCTTACTACCAAACTTAGCAAAGAGATGCGTGTCCTTAGGGAGGATGGTACATACACATGGACGCATGTCAATCTGTTAGTAAAGAAATATGCCCCGCAAGACCGGATTATCGAAATTATCAGCATCAATTATGATATCACAGAACTGAAAAGGACAGAAGAAATGCTTGTCAAGGCACGTGATAAAGCTGAAGCATCCGATCGGTTAAAGTCTGCTTTCCTGGCTAATATGAGTCACGAAATCCGTACTCCTTTAAATGCTATTGTCGGCTTTTCAAGCCTGTTGACTAGTACGGAAAATGCAGCGGAAAAGGAACTATATAATTCTCTGATTGGACATAACAACAAACTATTATTAAATCTGATTAATGATGTAATTGATCTTTCTAAAATAGAATCCGGTTATCTGGAATTGCGTCCGGACTGGGTTAATCTTTCCGAGCTTCTTGACGAGAGTGTAGCGGAGTATGCTCATCAAGTACCATCCGGCGTTGAACTTCTGACTAACTATCCGGCACATGATTCTCTGGTAGAACTGGATAGACTGCGTATCAAACAGATCTTGAGTAATTTCCTTTCGAATGCCTTAAAGAACACTACCACCGGACACGTGGAAGTCTTCTATGAGGTAGATCACCAATCTGTCAGAATCGGTGTTAAAGATACCGGTCGGGGCATCCCACAGAATATGCTTGAAAAGATATTCGAAAGGTTTGAAAAGTTGGATTCCTTTGCTCAAGGGGCCGGTCTGGGCTTACCTATCTGCAAACTGATCGTCGAGAAGATGAACGGGCGGATATTAGTCGATTCCCAACTGGGGATAGGTACTACTTTTATAATCGAATTACCGTGTCGCTCTATGCTTGTTGAATAAGTATATGTGAAGAATATTAAAAGAAAAATCCCTTGATAACGACTGATTATCAAGGGATTAATTTTATGTTTCGTGATCCGCCTGGGGCTCGAACCCAGGACCCCAACATTAAAAGTGTTGTGCTCTACCTGCTGAGCTAGCGAATCAATCCTTATTTGCTTTCTTTCGAATGCGGGTGCAAAGGTAGAACATTTTTTTATAACTCCAAAAGAATTCAAACATTTTTCTTATCTTTGTGCCATTATCAACAATATATAATCATACATTATGGCTGCTGACGATAAAAAAATTATCTTCTCGATGGTGGGAGTGAGCAAGGCTTTCACCCCCAATAAGAATGTGCTGAAAGACATTTACCTGTCGTTTTTCTATGGAGCGAAAATCGGTATTATCGGTTTGAACGGTTCTGGTAAATCAACGTTATTGAAGATCATCGCCGGTTTGGAGAAATCCTTTCAGGGAGAAGTGGTGTTTTCTCCGGGATATTCCGTGGGGTATTTGGCACAGGAACCTTATTTAGACAACACAAAGACAGTAAAAGAAGTAGTGATGGAAGGTGTGCAACCCATTGTTGACGCACTGACAGAATACGAAGAGATCAATCAGAAATTTGGTTTACCGGAGTATTATGAGGATCAGGATAAGATGGATGCTCTTTTTGCTCGCCAGGGTGAATTGCAAGATATCATTGATGCAACTGATGCATGGAATCTGGATAGCAAGTTGGAGCGTGCGATGGATGCTCTCCGTTGTCCGCCTGAAGATCAGCCGGTAGAAAATCTCTCCGGAGGTGAACGTCGCCGGGTAGCTCTTTGCCGTTTGTTGCTGCAGAAACCGGATGTGCTTTTGCTGGACGAACCTACCAACCACTTGGATGCAGAGTCTATCGATTGGTTGGAACAACATCTACAACAATATGAAGGTACGGTTATTGCTGTGACGCACGACCGTTACTTCCTCGATCACGTTGCCGGATGGATTCTTGAACTGGATCGTGGTGAAGGTATCCCCTGGAAAGGTAACTACTCTTCCTGGTTGGAACAAAAGACCAAACGTATGGAAATGGAAGAAAAGACCGCCAGCAAACGTCGTAAAACACTGGAACGTGAGTTGGAATGGGTACGCATGGCTCCGAAAGCCCGTCAGGCGAAAGGTAAGGCACGTCTTAACTCTTATGACAAATTGCTGAATGAGGACGTGAAGGAGAAAGAAGAGAAACTTGAAATCTTTATTCCGAATGGTCCCCGTCTGGGTAATAAGGTCATTGAAGCCAAACATGTGGCTAAAGCATACGGTGATAAATTGTTGTTTGACGATTTGAACTTTATGCTTCCTCCTAATGGTATTGTCGGTGTGATTGGCCCTAATGGTGCGGGAAAGACGACATTGTTCCGCCTGATTATGGGATTGGAAACAGTGGATAAAGGAGAATTTGAAGTAGGAGAGACTGTAAAGGTGGCGTATGTAGACCAGCAACACAGAGACATTGATCCGAATAAGAGTGTTTACCAGGTAATTTCCGGTGGTAATGAGCTGATCCGCATGGGAGGACGTGACATCAATGCACGTGCATACCTTTCTCGTTTCAATTTCTCCGGAGGCGATCAGGAAAAACTTTGCGGTGTACTGTCCGGTGGTGAAAGAAACCGTTTACACTTGGCGATGGCTTTGAAAGAAGAAGGTAATGTACTGTTGCTCGATGAGCCTACCAATGATATCGACGTAAACACACTACGTGCTTTGGAAGAAGGTTTGGAAGATTTCGCCGGCTGTGCAGTAGTTATCTCGCACGACCGTTGGTTCCTCGACCGTATCTGTACACATATCCTTGCTTTTGAAGGAGATTCCAATGTATTCTACTTTGAAGGTTCATATTCAGAATACGAAGAAAACAAAATGAAACGTTTGGGAAATGAAGAACCAAAACGTGTTCGTTATAGAAAGTTAATGACTGACTAGTATAAAGTAATAGATTGAAGCATTTCTAATGCTTTCTGTTTCAAAATAAAAGGCTCTGCAAATATTGTGGAGCCTTTATCGTTTTATAACAAGGGAAAACGTTTATCTCTCTTAAAAAATTGTAGTATAATCGTAATGTAGTTCTAAATATTATTAATTATATTTGTGCACAGTTTTTAAAAGCAAACAATTTATATTAACTAATCAACTACATTTATGTTAAAGAGAATGCGATCTTTTTTAGTGCTAGTAATGTTATTTATTACCGTCACGATGAGCGCGCAGGTTACTACAGCCACGATGAGTGGTAAAGTGACCGCACAGGATGAACCAATCATTGGAGCAACAATCGTTGCGGTTCATGAACCATCAGGTACTCGTTATGGTACTGTGACTAACGTTAGCGGTCAATTTAATCTGCAAGGTATGCGTACCGGCGGCCCTTACAAAGTAGAAATTTCTTATGTTGGTTATCAAACAGCAATTTACAAGGGAATCAATCTTTCTTTGGGAGAGAATTATGTTTTGAACGTTTCTTTGAAAGAGAGTTCAGAATTGTTGGATGAAATCATAGTGACGGCTTCAAAAAACAGTAATATGAAGAGTGACCGTGCGGGTGCTATTACTAATATTGGAGAAGAGCAAATGGCGATGATCCCAACTGTTGGACGTAGTATGAATGATATTATGCGTTTAACTCCGCAAGGAGCTAATACAGGTAATGGTTTTGCTGTAGGTGGTGGTAACTATCGTCAGTCTTCTGTAACAGTGGATGGTGCTGCTTTTAGTAATTCATTTGGTATCGGTTCTAATTTACCAGGTGGTGGTTCACCTATTTCTTTGGATGCATTGGAGCAAATAGCTGTATCTGTAACTCCATTTGATGTTCGTCAAAGTGGATTTATTGGTGGAGCAATTAATGCTGTAACTAAAAGTGGTACCAATGATTTCTATGCTACAGCTTATACTTATTTAAATAATGAGAATTTGAATGGGGATAAAGTAGGAGACTTGGAGTTGATACGTGAGAAATCTCAAAAATACCTTTATGGTGCAAGCTTTGGGGGTGCTATCATTAAAAATAAATTGTTTTTCTTTGTAAATGGTGAGTATGAAGATAATGTTACAGCTGGTCCTAAGAGCAGAGCTCGTTTAAGTGACAGTGATGATTGGGGATCAAATACAGCTAATGTAAATCGTCCCACAGTGGGTAAGATGGATGAGATACGTAACTACTTTATTGACAAGTATGGCTATGATCCAGGTAGTTATCAGGGATATTCGATCAAAACTCCGGCCTATAAAATTATGGCACGTTTGGACTGGAATATTAATGATAATAATAAATTGAATTTCCGTTTTACGCGCGCTCATTCAAAAGATAATAGTGGTCCAACATCTTCTGTCTCTCCTTTTTATGCATCAGATATTTATGATGCTGGAGTTGTTTCCAAAGGATCTGGTAATGTGAATAATAATGCTGCCATGTATTTTGAAAGTTCTCGTTATTTCAAAGAATACAATTTTACATCGTATGCATCAGAGTGGAACTCTAAATGGTTGGATGGCAGTTTGAATAATGTAACACGTGTTACTTATTCTTTCCAAGATGAGCCAAGAAGTTATGAGGGAGCAGCTGATTTTCCGACAATTGATATTTTGGAAGATGGTGCGGTATATGCACGTATCGGTCCTGATGTTTTTTCTCCGGGAAACTTAGCTCAAGCCAGAACCTTTGTTCTTACCGATGAGTTGTCTTATACAACAGGTATTCATAATTTATTGGCTGGCTTTCAGTTTGAATATAATAAAGCTACTAATGGTTTTCAGCAAGCAGGAAATGGATATTATGTGTATAAATCATGGGATAGCTTCGTAAACAATGAATACCCTAAGGCTTTTGCTATCACACATTCTAATGCGGCAGATTATAGCCAATTTAAGGCTGAAATGAAAACATTGCAATATTCATTGTATTTGCAAGATCAGATGAATATTAGTGAGAACTTTAAGTTGACTGCTGGTATTCGTTTCGAGATGCCTAAATATCCTTCTCTGAAGAATAACTATAATGCTGATTTTGCAAGATGTGATTTTGGTGGAGTAAGCTACTCTACTGATCAAGTTCCTTCTGCAAAGATTTCTGTGTCTCCACGTGTAGGATTCAACTGGGATATTACTGGTGAGCGTAAATATGTTCTTCGTGGAGGTACTGGGCTTTATGTAGGTCGTTTGCCATTTGTATGGTTAGTATCTGCAGTTGGTAACTCTAATGTCGGGCAGAACCAGTACTATTATACAAATATAGATAATGCTGCTTTGAAACCTCATTTCCAACCTTCAGTATCAGGAGTTCTGAATGAATTGTATCCAAATGGCAGAGGGACTGCTGAAATTAAGTCTCCTAAAGATCCTACGATTATTGATAAAGATTTGAAAATGCCGTCTACATGGAAAACATCATTAGCTTTTGATGCAAAACTTCCTGGAGATATTGATTTTTCGATAGAAGGTATCTTTAATAAAGACATCAATCCTGCCGTTATTTCTAACAAAGCTATTAAGTCTTCAGAAACTACGATTACTTTTAATCCAAATGATACACGTGACTGGTATAGCAAATACTCTGATCCTTCATGGACGAATGCAAAAAATGACCAGAACGTATTTTATATAGAAAATGGTGGTCATAAAGCCTATTATTATTCTATAACAACGCAATTAGCAAAATCTTTTGATTTTGGTTTATATTTATCTGCAGCATATACACATTCGAAGGCTAAGGCGTACAGTGATGGTATTGGTGATCAGGTAACTTCTGCATATAGAACAAATACTTATTCTGTAGGCGGCATTAATGAACATGAAACAGGTTATGGTACCTATGTTTCTCCTCATCGCATTGTGGCTTCGGCTGGATATCGTTTAGAATATGCTAAGAGATTTGCTTCTTCATTATCATTTATTTATGAGGGAATGAATATGGGATATGCCGGTGGTTATGGTTATGCTCGTTATTCTTATACATTTGCAGGCAATATTGTAGGTGATGGAGGAGCTAATAACTTATTATATATTCCAGCTTCAAGAGAAGAATTGAATAATTGGACATTTGCAGAAAAAACATACAATAGTGTAAATAGAACATATGATGATTATAAATTGGATGGTCAGATTTACACTGCAGATCAGCAGAAAGATGACTTTTGGGCATATATCAATCAGGATAGTTATTTGAAGAAGCACAAAGGTGAATATGTAGATCGTGGTGGAGTTGTAATGCCTTGGCATCATCAATTAGATTTGAAGTTTATGCAAGATTTCTATTTAAAAGTTGGTGGTAAGCGCCATACTCTTCAATTTGGTGTTGATATTAAGAACTTCTTGAATTTATTAAATTCAGATTGGGGATTGTATAAGACTGTGAATAATACCAACCTCTTGGCTTACGATAAGGGAAATAGTACTACTGGAGAAGGCAAGGGATATACATTCCAAAAGAATAGTGGTAAAAGGCTGACGGAAACTTATACAAAGTATAAAGATTTTAGATCTACTTACTCTGTTCAGTTTAGTCTTCGTTATATATTCCATTAATTTGATAAAATCTCAAAATAATGAAAGGCTGTCTTGGTAAACGAGACAGCCTTTTTTTATTATCAGTAGCTCATGGATATTCTCTTGATAGATATAAACAAGATAACTAATCCATAGGGATTATTTTTTTTAAGTATTTTCAGTCTATACGGTTATTAATTATTAGAATTATATAAAATATCAGCCTCTTTCTCTATTTATTTTGCGCTATTGATAACTGCATTATTGTTATTTGCATTGTTTGATTATCCCTGTCGCTTTTCTTATCCTTTTTATCTTCTTTGTTACAACTTCACCCTCATCACCACCGGATTATGATCGCTATAATTAAGATCCGGCGAGAAGTAATCCGTGCTATTCAGCTCTGGTGAATGGAGAATATAGTCGATTCTCAACAAATGCTTGAAGTACTTGAAAGTATACATATACCCATGTCCGCTCGTTTGAAAACCATCCTGCAACTTATCACCTTTTATAGTGTGATAAACATACGAAGACGGCAGAGAGTTAAAGTCACCGCAGACTAGAGTAGGATAGGGGGAGGCGGCTATCAGTTGCTTGAGAAGATCAGCTTGTACGGCCCGTTTCCGGAAATTCTCGTGTAAGCCGTCGATAAGTCCCAGGGCAGCATGTTCCACTCTTTGGGAATCATCCGTACGAAGTCCCTTTTCCAGTTTGCGCTTGTTCTGGCTTACTTCCGTTGTTTGGAGATGATTGTTGAACAGGCGGATGGTGCGACCATTGATTTCAATATCACATGCAAGACTGCAATTTTTCGAATCAGGATAGATGATAAGATGCTCCTCCTTGATAGGATAACGGCTGAAAACAGCCAGTTGCAACAGATTTTTCCCTTCGGGCGAAGAAGGAATATAATGATACGGCCAATTAGAAAGAGCTGCGGATATACTATCGATGCCAAACTCATCGTTAATGCCAAATTCTTGAAAACAGAGAATATCTGCTTGCAGATTTCTCATGTAAGAAGCAATCTCCTTGCATGAGTAGCCGGTATGCTCGTGGTTAAAGGCATCGACGTTGTAAGTAGCAACCGTCAACACTCCCGGAGTATATACATTCATTTTAACCATCGGTGACGAAGCCGGACTGAAAAAAGGCGATTGTAATACACAGCTCATATATCCCCAATTGCTGAATATAGCAATCAGAGGGATGAAAACCCAGCACCGCCAACGAATCGTCCAGTAGATAGCAGAAGCAAGATTAGCCAATAAAAGTATCGGTAGTACCAAACCGATGAAAGGCATAAATTTGAAACTATCCGGTGCGGCATTGCCTACGAAAGCACCCGCAATGGTAACTCCTGCCAAAATACTGGTCAGCACGATGGATATGTAATAAAACAGTCTGTAAAAGGCTTTCATCTAATCTAAATTATTTGCTGATTATATCACTATCGTATACGTTTGTTATAATTATATACTTGCTGTAATATGCACTCTACAATTATATCCGTTTGTTATAATATGTATTCTACGGTCATATACGTTTACTATATATATACTTATGTATTCTTAAAATCTGTGCTCAATGAAGATTGTACACTCTCCGGAGGATAAGCTCTCTACGAAGGAAGCAACCATTTATGAATCATTGCTTTCAACTTATCATCCGCTATTGGTTTAGCTATAAAATCATTGCACCCCGCTTCTTCAGCTGCTTTTCGGTCCTGTTCGTATGCAAAGGCACTTTGAGCAATAATAGGAACAGTGGCAGACAGTTCACGGATGATTTTTGTAGCTTCCAGTCCGTCCAGATTCGGCATCTTGATATCCATCAAGATAAGATCCGGTTTCACTTCATCGAACATCGTGACAGCTTCCATTCCGTCATGCGCACGTATAAGCTGATGGTCTTTACCTAGAATAGCCTCCAATAAGTCGAAGTTACTGTCCGTATCTTCGGCAACCAAAATACAGGCATGCCGTGTATTTACAGAACTGTCAACATTCGAATCAGCAGTTTTTCCGGCAGATGCTATTCCAGCAATGTTCCCTTCACCATTCTCTTTCTTTGAAGAATCCACATTTGCAGGATTTGCAATCGTGTATGGTAAAGTAAATGTAAACGTCGTCCCCTTGCCAAATTCGGAGCTGACGGAAATCTTGCCCCCGAGACGTTCAACGATAGACTTACAGATAGATAATCCCAACCCAGTGCCCTGTGCATGATTGTTCAGCTTTGCGAAACGCTCGAACACACGCCCCACTTTCTCCGGTTCAATTCCTGTTCCGGTATCCGTTACGTGGAATACAATCTGATTGTCCGCCAGTTTGTAACCATAACTGATGCTTCCTTCCTTCGTAAACTTGACAGCATTTCCAATCAGATTTGAAATCACCTGGAATACCCGGTTCTTGTCCGTTTCAATCATCAGACTTTCGTCCGAGGATTCATAGACAAGGCTTACTCCCTGCGGAGTACGGAATATATGAGCATCGTGCACTTCCCGGCAGAGATTATGGAGACTAGCCGGTCCGAAGGAAAACTCGATGGTTCCCGATTCAATCTTCGAGAGGTCGAGAATCTCGTTGATAAGTTGCAGGAGACGTTCGTTGTTCGCGTTTACGATGTTATAATACGTCTTCCGTTCTTCCGCATCGTCGCTTTCGGCAATGAGATGCGAGAAACCTACGATAGCATTCAGCGGCGTACGTATTTCATGACTCATATTGGCGAGGAAGGCCGACTTCAGGCTATCAGACATTTCCGCTTTCTCTTTCGACGATTGAAGTTCCCGTTTTATCATTTCCAGCTCCGTGATGTCCCATTCGATGCTGACGATGATAGGCGAAGACAATTCGTCACCGTCCACCCGGATTTTCCGTTTGTCGAGGATAATCATGTTTCCGTTTCTGTCCTTTCCTTCAGCAGTCCAGTGCAGACCTTTTCCGGTGGTGGCCACCTGGATATCTTCTTGTCTCTTCTTTTCGGCTACGATAGGCGGGTAGAAATCGAAGTCATTCTTGCCGACAGGGTCGTTCTTATAAAGATCGCGGTTGTAGGCCTCCCGATTCCGGTAAATGTATCGGAAGTCGTTGTTGATTTCCTTCACTACAATCCCGGCAGGGAGATTGTTGATGGTTGTATCCATGATTTGGTTGAGCCGTTTGATTTGGGCTTCGTACCGAATCCTCTCGGAAATATCATGGGCAAACGACCAGTAACTTTCTTCTCCGGAATCATTGGTCACGTTGTACATCGTGCCTTCATAAGCCAATATACCTTTATTGATTTTAGATGGGTGATGAGCCACAAAGTTACTGCTGCCACCGTGTATGACATCTTTGCAACGTTCGTTCCAAGCCTCTTGTGTAGGCATATCTGCGGCGACATTGTAAATCTTTAATTGACTGATGTCTTCGTTTTCTGAAATACCATGATTGTACAGGAAACGACGGTTGGCAAAGATAATCGTGCCATCGGGCTTGGCGGCAAAGATACTTTCTTTGGCGTTGTTGATGGCATGAGTCAGTGTATTGATGTCATTTCTACGATGCTGTATGTCCGTGATGTTCTGGATATAGCCTTCGATATTGAAACTACCGTCGGAGCGTTGTTCACGCAGATAAGTCTGGATACGCATATAGAAGATTTCTCCGTTCAGGCGGACACGGTAGCTGATGCTTTCCATGTTGAGTTCTTTTTCGTTCACCCGACACCATTCCATAAAACTCTGACGGTCTTCTTCTACAATCAGTTCCACATATTTCTCAATGGCAAGGTTTTGCACATTTTCCTCGCACAAAACACCGGTATATCCAAGATAATGAAAAATATTCTGTTTCGTATTGTACGTCCATTGTCCTATCTGGGCTACCTTTTGGATAGCCCGCAGGGTGAGATTTGCCTGTTCCAACTGTCTTTTTACGTTGCTTCTTTGCGTGATGTCGCGATATTGGCAAAGCACCATACCGTCATAAGGGAACATGAGGCATTTGAAGTAAAAAGTTTCGCCTTTCAGCACCAACTTGAAGTTCTTGCTGATGCTTCTTTGTTCTTCGAGTACAATCTGGAAGATGGGCATCACCCTCTCTCTCGTATATTCTGGTAAAAGCTCAAATATATTTTTTCCTAAAAGTATATCCTCTTGCAGAAACCATAGATCACAATGAGGCTCAATGTCTACGCAGACGCCATGCCTGTCAACCAATAGCATTGTATCTGCCGTCAGTTTCAATATTCTTTGTGCGTTATTCGCATCATGTAATATTCTGTTCATGTCTGTTTTTTATTAGATGATAGAGACTAATGTCTTATAGTAAGGATAACAAAAGATAATAGCATTTGTTTTACTTTTCAGCGCGTTTCGCCTTTTCCCAGGCTCCGCTTCCTTTTTTCTTTTTCAGATAACGGATGCCTTTCAGCACATTGACATTCATAAATAAGAAATAGTAGGGGATAAAAAGCAACTTGTTTTTTATCTGTTTGGTGGATAGATAATATCCCCAATATCCCAATCCGTAAAAAAGAACCTGCATGGCAAGCAGCACTCCGTAGAATATCGCGGAACCGCCTAACAGCAGAATCGCAATATTCAGCGGGAAGAGAGCAAACAACAGGAACGGAGTAATAGACCATCGCAATACCCGGTGAGACGTATATTGAAAGCTAAGTGTCCCGTAGCGGAAAGGATTCAGCAACGGACGAAGTCGCCAGATGGACTGCAATCCTCCCGCAGCGATGCGCACTTTCCGCTTTTCTTCTTCGCGCATATCTGCCGAACCGCTTTCGATGGCGTAAGCATTGGTGCAATAAGCAATGGTATAACCTTTCATGGTGATCCGGAGCGAAAGAATAAAATCATCGAGCAACGTATCCGGTTCCATTGCTTCGAATAGTTCACGACGCACGGCAAATAGTTCGCCTGCTGCTCCTACAGCAGAGTAGAGGCGGGCGTCAAGTGCTTTCAGTGTTGATTCGTATTTCCAGTAAATACCTTCCCCACCGGCAGCGGCTCCGTCTTTGGTCTGTACGGCGATCCGTTTTTCGCCGGCCACGCAGCCCACTTTCGGGTCTTGGAAAGCAAGTACGATTTCCTGTATTGCTTCCCGGTTTACCATAGTGTTAGCATCCGTAAAGACGACGAGCGGAGTGTCCACCAGCGTCATTCCACGTGTCATTGCGGCTGTCTTACCCTGTCGTAGGGGTTGGAAGTGTATGGTCGCTTTTCCCTGCCAACGGGTTTTCAGTCGTTCGTTCGTACCGTCGTTGCTTCCGTCTGTCACCCATACGATATGCAGTTTGTCCGCAGGGTAGTCCAGTTCAAGACTGTTCTCCATCTTTTCGTCTATAACATCTTCTTCATTGAATGCTGTAATGAAGAGAGTCACTTCCGGCAAACCAGCGTCCGATGCCGGCAACGAACGCTTCACAGGCTTCACGAAAAGTTCTTTCAACTTGACGAGAACGTAAAGCACAATTCCGTAGCCCAGATATGTGTAGAACACAATGAACAAGGCAAACCAGAAAATTATTTCAAGACAAAGAGTGATGATTTCGTTCATAGCTGTATTTATTTAGATATTTTCTTTCCTTTAAAATAATCACTATCTAATATAATATCAGAAATTTTTTCTCTATATATTATTCGTTTTTTTTCTCTTTCGGTGTTCAAAATGGAATCAGGGCAAAGTAAGCTATTTCCTACTCCTCTCCATTCAGAATGAATACCCCCCAAATCAAGAAGGGTTGGAAATAAATCAGCTTGCGTGATAACATAATCGCTTGTTTTGTCGATCTTTTGTGGAGAGTTTACAATATACAATGGGATTTGAAAAGAAACATTATCTTCTTCTTTGGATTTAAGCCAGTCATTTGAAATGGAATGGTCACTGGCTATTATAATTAGAGAATTGTGGTAAAGATGATTTTCTTTTAAGAAATTCAAATACTTACCTAAGTATTTATCCATATAATGCACATTAGATAGATAATTTTTTAATTCTTCTGAATATGTGTCAGGGAATGGAATGAGGTAGTCTTCAACTGCTTTGGTATATGGAGAATGCGTTGATGATGTGAGGATAAGTGAGAAAAAAGGTTGTTTGCTATTTTTGTCTATGCTTGCTGCATATTCAAAAAGAAGCTTATCATTTAACCAATTTTCTTTATAATTACTCAATGTATATTCCTTTCGTGAATAGAGTTTATCAAACCCATATTGGATACATACTCCATCTTGTCTCCATGTTTTAGATGAAGTAGGAATAACCATTCTACATTCGATTCCAGGTTTTTGTTTCTTTAAAAGTTTGGGCAAGGACACGAAAGTATTATTAAAATAATCGTAAATGGTAACACCTTTTGTTTTGGGTATAAGTCCGTTGAGGTATGTGAATTGTCCGTCGCTCGATTCGCCTAATTGTATCAGAGAAGTCATGTTATTATTGTAGTATGCTCCTTTTTCTACTAATTTGTTGAGGGTAGGAGTAATTTCTATTCCATTTATTTTTAGATCTGTAGGGAACGAAAGAAGGGATTCTACTATAATGAGAATAATATTTTCTTTTGGTGGATATTCAATACTATATTTTGATTCGTAAAAGAATGGTTCCAGTTTTGCCACTTCCTCTGGGTTACAGTCTTGTTTGTTGTTTGATGCACATTGTATAATGGTCCCATAAATTATTCCGAATTTGAATATACTTTCTGTTGGACTATTTTTAAAAGGGTGAACATACTTGTAGTTTAATGATGACCAATGTATTGTTGCTGTAGCTATTAATCCTCCTAATAAAATAAATGCAATTCCTAATATGTAAAGGGAAAAGATTCTTCGTGTCTTTCTTCTTATTTCAGAATAAGCTCTATGAAATTGTTTATAAGATAAGATACTTGCAAGAGTTGTTATTAGTATTGTAATGTCAGAGAACCTAATAGTTGCAAATACGTTAGCTGATAGTCCGTCAAGATTGTTGAATTCTCCATATAATATTGGAGGCATATATGTGTAGAAGAATCTACTATAAGATACATTTACAATTACCAGTATTGTAATGATAGTATATGGAATGAAAAATAAATAAGTCTTTTTTCCAATTAGATAAAGTGGAATAAAGAATAATAGGCATATATCGATAAAAGCATGAATGATATTCTCCAGATATGAGAATGGAGTAAGAGAATATTTATCAATAAGAATTGAGTAGTGCATGTATTGTAAATTAATATAGCATAGTAATATTAACGACAAGGGGAATGTAAATTGTTTGATTAATAATTTTATATTCATATTTCTATCTCACTATTTTGTCTGCAAATACTTTTAAATACGCTTAAGGTGCCGCCAATCATAATTATATTGTTTGTTTTCAACTATGCTATTGAAATAATTCCTTTAGCGATTGTTTTTTATTCCTCAAATATACAATTGGAAATTTGCAGAAAGATATAAAATTTCCCTCTGCAGAAGTAGCATGTAATGTACTTATTGAATTTCCTTCCATTAGTCCTATAGCAGTTTTTTTCTCAAAAGCACTAAAATATAGCTTATATTTTTCATTGTCCTTAATAAGTGAACTTCGATATAAACCATAGGAATAAAAAGAACCCAGCATTGGAGCTTTGGATAATATATATTTTTTGTTGTTAAATGATAAGCCGTCGGAACTGGAGTATAATACTAGGTTATTAGTATCATAATCATATATAACTAGATAATATATTTTGTCTATATATGCTAAATCAATATGCCAAGGGGTAACAGAATTGTCAGGTAGATGACATGTTTCTTTTTTGCTCCACTTTTTCCCATCTGTAGAAAAACTTCTACAGATTTCTCTTGGCTTTTCTATACTGTTCACATACCACATTACATATCCATTAGTACCTTTATGTATCGCAGGGCTTATAACCATATTACCTGTTTCATTTTTTATGATAGAGGTATCTTGTAGATTTATCATCACCTCTCGGGGAGACCAGTCTTTTCCATTGAGAGTATATTTGCGTAATATATAAGTAGCATTATTTTTTTGATGGCTGATGCGGTACCAGCACTCTAAAGTATCTTTATAAAAGACTAAATGTGGGTCTGAAAAATAATCTTTATTTATAATATTGTTTTCGTCTAAATCATCTATTGGATTTTGAGAGTCCTCAAAATCGTTCCAATGTATTCCGTCTTTAGATACATGCACACATGGATTTTCCCATCGTTCTCTATATGGAGGCAATCCTTTCCAATCACCATCCTCACCTAAGGGATATGGAGTTTCCGCCATCCAGTATTTATATCCATTCCATCCTTCCGGAATGTATATTACTGATGGGTGATAGGGTTGGTTACTACCTTCCGGAGTCTTGATAATTAATGGAGCCTGATTATACTTTTGAAATTGATTATACTGGTATATATAGTCAACTAATATTACACAAATAACAACTAGAATAATTTTTCTTATTATTTTCATTTGCTTATTTGATTAAATTATTGTCTTTATCTTTATATTTTTTCTTTCTGGTGAATAATCCTCCAATACCTTTTAATCCTTTGATAAAACGCACTTTGAAGCTTTTAAACAGTCCTCCATCTGCTCCTACTGTTCCATATCCGGTTATAACCCGTGCTTTTGAAGAATGGATAAAGACGAGTTTTCCGTAAGGTTTCATCGCTAAAGCCAGTGAGCCGTCTTCACCACGAATGATATCTGTGCGGAATCCTAACTGCTTGCCTAATTCTGTTTTGAATGCGAATGTCATGCCGCGTACACAAAGTTCCGGACGCTGTATGGCTTGAATGCGCAGGTAAAAGTCTCTTAATGATTCATACCACCATAATCCCCATTTAGAGTGTTGCTCATCAGGAATAAAGCTCCAAAGGCTGAACGTGCAGACTACGTTTGGTTGCATTAGTTTTTTTACATGTGTCTTGATGTAATTGTTCGGGTACATGGTATCGGTGTCAATACAGATATGGTATGTTCCTTTTGCTTGGTTTAATCCGCATTGGCGGGCATGTCCCGGTCCTTTCTTAAGCTCATTGAAATAAGTGACTCCCAACTGTTGGAGCACACTTTCAGTTCGATCGGAAGAATTGTTGTTGACAGCCAGAATTTCAATCGGAAAGTCACAGATGTTGTCACAAAGCGACCATAAGCAACTTAGCAAACGCTTTTCTTCATTATAGCAGATGAGAATGACAGATGCTAAGGGTTGTTTGTTTTCCGATAATTTCTGCAATTTAGTTTTTACGAAATCTACTGCTTCCTTTGGTGCTGAATCGAAAGGTTGTTCGTAAACTTGCAGATATTTAGTATACCATTTCATAAATCTTTATTTTTTTCAATGATACTTTCAAACAATGTTTTCCATTGTTCTGCGATTGGTTCGATCCTGAAACGTTCTATATCCATTCGAGCTTGCCGTCCCATTTCTCGTCGTACATTTTCGTTTTCTATCAGATAGCAGATTTTCTCTGCTAATCCCTCTATATTACCGTTTTCTACTAATAGTCCGTTTATTCCGTCGCTGATGATATCACGCGGTCCGCAGGGGCATGTAAATGAGACGGGAGGTACTCCACATGCCATTGCTTCTATAATAACCATGCCAAATCCCTCATAACGCGAAGAAAGGACGAAGATAGAACTTTTACAGTACTTATCGACAATATCCGGTGTGCTATGCTCCAGAATACAACTGGGGCTAATTCCTAGTTCGTAGATTTGGTTCTGAAGTTGTTCCCGCATACCATCACCATAGATACGGAGAATCCAGTCCGGGTGTTTTTTATTGACAATGCTCCAAGCAGATATTAAACGGTCAAATCCTTTTTGAGGGACATATCTGCCTACGGCAATGACCTGTTTGGGGGTGTTATCCGATTGTTGTTCCGGCAAAAACGGGAGTGGATTGTAGATTACGGTTACATTATTGAGCTCTGTCCATTCGGCAGCATCTTCATGGCTAAGGACGACAAAACTTTTGAGTTGTCGCACCTGCCTGATGAGTTGCCACATCCAGTATTGCTTGACGGCACGCTGAATGATACCAGGAAGACAGTTGTCGCTGAATTCCCGGTAATTGGACTTGTTGAAGTGGATTTCTCCAAGCTTAATGCTTTTGTCTTTCATCTTATTGATGAAGTTTATATCACGTCGTAAGAGAGAGATGGTAATGTCCGGTTCAATCTCATTGAGGCATGTCTCCAGCCTTTTTTTAAACAATTTCTGTTTGCTCCAATATCGGTGAATTCGTTTCGGTAAGGAAAGGCCATACAATTCGTCATAGTTGATGTCGAGCTGATGGGTGGTGATGGATGGATACAATTTATAGTAAGGTTCTTTTCCTTTTCCATCGGTCAATATGATGTGTATGTCATACCCTAAATGTTCTGCAAAATAGTTTGCTTTTAGTGTAAGTACACGTTCCATTCCACTAGGATAATAGAGCGAGGGGATGCAATAGGCTATTTTTACTTTTTTATTCATCGGATTACTTTTCAAGTATTGTATGCTGTGGTCTGATGTCCAATTCATCGATGACTTTTTTCATTTGCGCTGTCCAGGACAATGGACGGATAGATTCTCTAATATTCTGCGGAGTCATAGTCAGAGACTTTTGAAAGCTGATTAACTGTTGAATATTAATAGGTGATTCATCTGGTGGTGCTTTCCAAATGTAAGGCATCTTATCAAAATCTTCGTCGATTTCTGAATAAGTAAATGCCAATCCTCGTGCAGCATATTCGCGATTTTTTAAAGTTTTGATATGTGTGATACCACTGCGGTGTCGGCCTAAACTACCGATAGCAAAATCTGCCTGCTCAAACATGGCGTCAAGTTGCTGATCATGCTGTGGTCCATGGAGGATAACATAAGATTCTAGTTTATTATCACGAATGACGGGAAGGATTTCTTGCTTTTCACGTTCGCCGGATAATGGTCCCACGATATGAAAATAAACTTTGTAGTCAGGATTCGTACAATAATATTCAGCTAATCCACGGATAAGTCGATCGAATCCATGCCAATAGTGTACTTCAGCTACTCCTATTAAATGTAGCTCATGTGTCGTGTCATTCATTTGTTTCTTCATAGGAATGGCATCAAAATCAATTCCGTTAGATATGCGGATTGTTCGTTCGCCAAAGATATTTTTAGCGTTTGAAAAGGTGACTATTCCATTAAGGAAAGAGGCCAGGCGATGACGAAAACAACGATCTGTGAGCCTTTTGAATTTCATAGGCCATGTGATGTACTCTTGATCGTAAGGAAAAGTCGGTATCTCCATGACCACTTTTGCTCCTTTTTTCTTCATACGTTTCACCATATTTATGGTGAAAGGGTTTGCATTATGATATGAACGGATGTAGACAAAATGTATATTTTCGCGAAGTACGTAGTTTGCTATGCAGTTTAGGCCCAACCGTTTCCGAATTTTCGCAAACACTCCTTGTCCCAATTCAGCAATCACTGCATTGTCTGCCATCCAGCGGCGTTCACCGGAAGGGCTTATGTCATAATAACATAAACGAACATCTAACCCACATTCTTTGAGGGCTTTTACCTGATAGTGTATTTTTTTGCTAATTCCGTTGGCTTTGTCGAAGCCGTGGAATATAAGGAATAAGGCTTTCATTGGTTGCTCAAATCTCTATATATTGTTTATTCTGTTCTTTTTATTATCTCTTACACAGGATGCTTCGCACTTTGCCGATAATGTCATACTCATGCGTCATTTGTATATAAATGCCAAAGATAATAAAACTAACGATACTTTTGGCTATAATTGTCACAAAAATATTCATCCCTTCCAGTGCATACTGCATGGGAATGAGGGCTAATGCTATCAAAATGCTAATGATGAACGGAGAAATAAGCTGACGAATGAATGGCCACGCACTTCGACGGAAGGTTATCCGGTACATTTGCCAGTAACATTGTATAAAGTTGATGGAGAACGTCACCACAATGCAACTAGCCACTGCTGTCAGCGTTCCGAAATAGAAGATTCCGAGCAGTATGCCTGTCACGTTGAGCACAGACGAGAACACTCCGCATACAAATAAGCTCCGTGTATCGCCTGCCGCCTGAAAGATGGAACCGGACGAGGAGAGTATGATCTGAATTCCTACGGACAGGGAGAGTAGCCGAAAAACGGGTACGGAGGGCAGCCATTGGACTCCAAAAATAATCAACGTTACTTCCTCTGCTGTAAAGAAGAGCAGCACGCTAAGAGGCAATCCGATGAAAGCGAGGAATCGGAGAATACGTTCATAAGAGGTGGCTAGTTTTGCTTTGTCATTTTGGAAATCACTGAAGATGGGGTGCATTACAGGAGTGATGACCTGGGTGATGTTTTGCAAGGGAAGCATCATCAGGCGATAGGATTTTTCGTAATATCCGAGGTCGGACATACTCATGTATTTGCCAATCAGTAATTTGTCCAGATTGCGGCTGAAGTAGTTGATGACGTTGAATAGAAACTGGTAGGCGGAATAGGAGAATATCTTCCGGAGCGCCGTCAGCCCCAGCGTGAAACGCAGTCGTTGCGGATAGCGCTGGTAGGAGATGACGAATATGAGTATGCTGGATATTATTGGGTTGATAATCAGTGCATATAATCCTGCTCCGCAGAGGGCGGCAGTCACGGCTGCCGCACCTGCGGAAATCTGGATAACGAAACTACGGATAGCGATGAATTTGAATTCCTTGTTCCGATAGAATAGTGCTCCCGGCACGATGGTGGCGGAGGCAAAGAATAGATTAACGGACAGCAGTTGACACAGTGTCCGCAGGATTTCGCTTTCGTAATAGTCGGCAATCATCCATGAAGCTGCAAAAAACAAGATGCTGATTCCGATGCCGGTCCATACGGTAAACGAGAAAATAGTTGATAGTTCATCTTTTGTCAGTGATTTGTGCTGTATGATAGCGGGAGATATTCCCATATCGGTGAGGAGGCTGAAAAAAGCGATGATTACGGTGGCAACGGCTACGATTCCGAAGTCGTCCGGAGATAGGAGGCGGGCCAGTATTCCTGCTATTACAAGAGAAATGACAATGCCGCTGTATTTGGCCAGTGCGGTATAGAACACTCCTGAAAAGAGTTGATTTTTAATGTTGCTAGCCATTGTCGACCGTTTTTTTATGGTTTATAAATAGGAATTTGAAAAGTAATGCCCCTATCGTTTTTGTCGATACATACTTTTTATATTTTTGCAGGCACAACCGTGCGAGTTTGATCCGCTCCGGTAATTTTAGTGAATGTGCTTGCCACATGGCAGCGTCAAGCATTTGAGATAAATATAAATCAATAATTTCTTTATTTTTATCTTCGGTAGTCTGTCTTCTAAAGCTAAGAATCTCTTCTGTGACGACAAGATATCCTTTTATGTTCCGCATTGCGAATTTACTCGTCATTGTAGAATCTTTTCTCATACGACGATGAAAAAAAGTTCGTTTAATGCAAGCTGCTTTCGTGCTTTGTAGATAAAGCAAGGTAGTAAACAGTTGGTCTTCGTGTACGATTTCGGGATAAAATGATAGATTATGTTTTTCTATCACGTTTCTATGAATAAAGTGCAGGCAAACGGAAGGAGTATATTCTTTATTCTGTAATTGAATTTCAAGTGCTTCCTGGCCGGTATAGATTTTGTCTTCTAATTTCTCTGTATGTTTGTAATTCAGTGTTGGAGCATTTTCAACGTTGTTTTCAAAGAAAACTAAAGCATCAAAAAATACAAAATCAAGTTTTTCTTCTTTGCATTTATGATAACACAATTCCAAAGCATCTTCTTCCAGCAGATCGTCGCTATCCATAAAATAGATATATTCTCCGTGTGCGTGTGAGATCCCTCTGTTACGCGCAATTGATTGTCCCTGATTCGCTTGTGTATATATTTGTATACGTTTGTCAGTGTCACCCAGTTTTTCTACTATACTTAAACTTTTGTCTGTTGATCCGTCATCTACAACTATTATTTCCAGTTCTTTCAGGCTTTGATACATCACGCTTTCTACTGCTTGACGAACATATTTTTCAGTGTTATAGACAGGAATGACGACACTGACTTTTATTTCATTATATTTCATGCATTTCGTATTCTGATAAATTATTGATACTGGCAGCAGCATTACAATCTGCTGTTCAAATCTCTATATACTTCGGCATATTGTTTGCCCACTTTATCTATACTCATGTTTTCTAGTGCATAGGTATAGTTCATTTCTCCTTTTCCCCAAGTAGATAACTGCCAGGCCATTTTCAGTGCCCGTATGATATCGGCTTTATGATTCGGATTGAAAGTCGGATTGCCTGTGTTTTTTAATAGTTCGCCTATATTGCCGGTATTTGGTCCTACGACTATCTTGTGGAAAAGAAAAGCAAGAGGAATATTTACGGAGTTTAGTGCATTTCTTTCTTGGATGAATATCACGTCAGAGGCAGACATATAATAAGGGAGGTCGCACTCGTCTATCGGTTCGTCGTTGGCTCCCGCTTGTAGTCTGAACATACGGTTTAACAACGGCATGAGGACATAGTAGCCAATTCGGGAAGCCCATCGTTTGAGGATATTTCCGCCATAGTTATTGCGCCTTGAAAAGGGGCATAAGCGAGGGGCTATCAGTAGTTTCCGTTCTTTGTCCCAGTCGCGGAACGCTCCGAGCAGCATACGTCTTTCTTCCCGGTTGCGGAATTTCCCGAAGGCGGTGACGACGAATGCTTCTTGTGGCAGGTTCAGATATTGGCGCGCGCGCTCTATGCTGATATCTTCTTTGTAGGTGTATTGGTAGATGTGGTACGGGATGATGACGTTCCTGCTGTCGGGATATTTTTGTATGAATTCTGTCTGGCTGTAATGTCCCATGTGCACTACGGTGTCACTCTCCGATTCGATTATGTCGTAGACCCGGCTGATGATATCATTTGCATAGTGGGGGTGAATGTTGTGCCGTGTGTATATGAAATGAGTTCCTCGCGAGCGGAAAAAATCAATGCGTTCTTTCAGGCGGCGGATGACGTCGGGGTCTTTGCATGTCCATCCCACCAGTTCTTCCGGCCATTGGAAATGGATGATGTCATAAGTCGTATCCGATTCCCAGAATTCTTTTTGGGAGTATCTTACATTGATTCCAGCCATTCTGATAGCATCGCATAAGATAGGAACAAATAGATTGTCGGTTTCTCCGTTTTCTCTGAAAACGATCAGTGCTTTTATTGATGGGCTGTCTGTTTCGCTATCACTCATTTTTTAAGTTTTAAAGACCTTTATTACATTGCAAATGTAATAAAACTTATGATAAGTTTCTCCTTTTCTGTGTTTTAATTGCAGTTTAAGTTGCTATTTGAGGAAATCTGAAACAGGTCTAATGTTTTTATAAGCCGTTTTTCTTCTTGGGTATAAGGAATGTGGTGACTTTCAATATATTGCTTGAGGAAGAGACAAGCATGTATGAAAATGTCTGCTTTCATATAGCTGGTGAAATTTATGTAACGGTAGTAGGAGGCTTCACTGATGTCGATATGCACGCAGAGGTCTACTGTGGCTAGCCGTGACGTTTTCAAGAGCTTTTTTATCAGCATTACTCTGTTCTGGTAATGCTCGTTCACTATTTTATTTTCTTCTATTTCTTCCAACGTTTGGTTGCGTTTTGTGTCCATATTGTTTGGGATTATTAATAATTTTTGGCAAAGGTCGGATAAAAAATATATAATCCCTCTCTCATTTTTGCGATAGCTGGAATAAAATACATTTTGCACCTTTGCGCCCCGGAAGTATTAAATGTGGAATAATAAATGATAAATGAAAATGAAGAAAGATCAGTATTTCAATTTGGAGGTAAATTTGTTGAATGACGACAATATTGCCAGTATGATGTCGGAGATGAATGCCGCGGAAGCACTCGGAATTTACGTGATCTTGCTGTTGCATCTACGCACTAAAGATGCTTATGAGGCGTCGTGCAAACCGGTTTTACTGAAGGCCATGGCCCGGCGGTATGATGTGGATGAAGTTGCGGTGGAGCGGGTACTTCGCGAATTCGATCTCTTCGAACTGGATGAGGAACGACAGATGTTTCGTTCTTCTTACTTGGATAGGGTGATGAAAAGCTTGGAAGAGAAGCGGAAAATGGACATCGAAAACGGTAAAAAAGGAGGGCGTCCGAAAAAGGTGGCAAAAAGTGCTGAAACGCCCGTCAGTAAAGGGAGAAAACCCACTGAAAACCAGAAGAGGAGAGAAGAGGAGAGTAAAGAAGAGGAGAGTAAAGGAAGTGTTTCTGTTGTAAACAATAATAGGAGTAATGTAGAAACACCGTCGTCTCTTGTGAGCCGTTTGGCGGATGAAGGCAATCATGGTCCGTTACAACCCGTGTTGCCTTGGGAAAAGTTGGTGGACCAACTTTCTACTTTCCAGTCATATATGGAATTGGCCGGGCAGCATTCCGGTTTGGGAAAGCTTTTTGTAGACCATCAAAAACTTATTCTGGAAATTTTCAAAAAACATATCCGCCTTTATGATAAAGGAGCCGGACTGCTTTTCCCGGAGGACGTGAAACGGTATTTTTCAAATTATATCGCGGCCGGTTCCGTTACTTGCCGCACGTTGAGGGAAACCTTGCTGAAAGAGCTTGAGAATACGGTCGACAAGGATGTGAACCGCTTTGAAAGCGTCGTCGACGGGCGGCGAACGTATCTGGGACATCTTATTCCGGCTGATGCGCCGCCACGTCCCGATGCATCGGCGGTGTGGGATGATGTGAAGAAAAGATGGGCGCATTAATCTGGCAGATGACTGGCTTCGTCCGGCAGGTTGTTGATGTTCGTCTAGTAGGTAACGGAAGTTCGTCCGGCAGGTGGCAGACACTCGTCCGGCAGGTAAGTCCTCTGCGTGTGAATGATTATTTTAAACTATTTTTTAATTAGAAAAAAGGAAAAAAATATGAGAAATTTTGCCAACTATGATGTCGACATCCACGGTAAATCGAGTGGAGTCCTCAAGACGATTTGTAAAAAATGTCTTCCTACCCGCAAGAATAAGCGCGACCGTTCGCTACGTGTCAACGTCGACACGGGCCACTGTCACTGTTATCATTGTGGCGCTGATTTTTATGTTCCCGATGATGTGGAAGAGCGCAAGAATGCCGAACGTGTGGCAGCCCGCAAGCGTCGTGCAGCAGCCATTCCGCAGCATTTTCAGCGTCCAGTGTTTGATGCCTCGAAAACCACGCTTTCCGAAGACACGGAGCGTTGGCTGGTGGAGACGCGTTGCATCCCGCAGTCCGTCATAGCCGCCCTACGCATCACCGAACAGGAAGAATTTATGCCGCAATCCGGCAAAAAGGAACGTTGCATCTGCTTCAACTATTTTGAAGGGGAACAACTGATAAACACCAAATTTCGCGCTCTCCCGAAACTTTTCAAAATGGTGCAGGGTGCCGAACTGATTCCCTACAACATCGACTCCATCCTGGGGCAAACCTCCTGCATCATCCACGAGGGGGAACTGGATGCTGCTTCTTCCATCGCCGCCGGATTCAAAAGTGCCATCTCCGTGCCGGCCGGAGCCAATTCGAACCTCTCCTGGCTCGACCGTTTTATGGAGACGCACTTCGAGGACCTGGAAGAAATCATCATTGCCGTTGATGCTGATTCTGCCGGAATCCGGTTGCGCAATGAACTCATCAACCGGCTGGGAGCTGAACGCTGCCGGGTGGTGACTTACGGTCCGGAGTGTAAAGATGCCAACGAGCATCTCTGCAAATATGGTATCGCCAGTCTCCGTATCGCCATCGAACAGGCAGCAGAAGTTCCGCTCGAAGGTATCTTCACCGCTGCCGACTTGCATGACGATCTGCGGGCTCTTTTCGACAACGGCTTCGGTCCCGGAGCGGAAACGGGATGGGAGGAGATGGATAAGATCTGCACGTATGAACGTGGGCGAAGTGTCTACGTCACCGGAGTTCCCGGTGCAGGAAAATCCGAGTGGGTGGACGAATTGGTGTTGCGTCTCTGCCTGCGGCATCAATGGAAAATCGGGTTCTTTAGCCCGGAAAATACCCCCATCGTCTATCATCTCCGCAAACTGATTGAGAAACTCACCGGACACCGTTTTCAAAACGGCTGTGGCATGACGGAGGGACTCCTTGCGAACTCGGAAGATTTTCTGACTGAAAACGTCTCTCATATCTCTCTGAAAGGTAATGTTTCTCCGGATCGTGTACTGGCTAAGGCTCATGAACTCGTTGTCCGCCGTGGCTGCCGCATCATTGTCTTCGACCCGCTCAACCGTTTCGACCATAACCCGCAGCCTGGACAGACGGAAACGCAATATATTTCGAACCTGTTGAATAAATTTACAGAATTTGCCGTGCAACATAATTGCCTGCTCGTGGTCGTAGTCCATCCTCGTAAAATGAACCGTAATCCTGTCACGGGCATTACCCCTCGTGTGGAAATGTACGACATCAACGGCTCTGCCGATTTCTATAACAAAGCGGATTACGGTATCATTGTGGAACGTGACAAGGAGGTTGGTGCCACACGCGTATACGTGGACAAGGTGAAATTCAAGCATCTTGGTGTCGGTGGAATGGCATCCTTTGTCTACGATCCCGTAAGCGGACGATACCTGCCCTGTGAAGAATCTCACGACCCTTCTCTCTCCGCTGACCAGCGTGTCCGAAATACAATGTTCGACAACTCCTGCTGGCTACCTGAAAAAGAGCTGTTTTAAAGTATTAGGTATTAAGTATCAAGTATTAAGTATTATGATGTTATCCATTGTTGCGATGCGTTTACCATACTTGATACCTAATACTTAATACTTCAATTAGGGTTCTTGGAGTACTTCGACGATGAGCCTTACTTGTGCGGGAGTGTAGTATCTGCTGCGTGGATTCATGCCGGTGGCCAGGAGCCGTTCTTTTAGTCCGGGTGCAGCTTCAATCCATTCGTTGAATCGGTCTACTGCGCTTTGTTGCAGGATATTGGGGAGGTACAACAAGGCGAGCTCGCCTTTCCCATAGGTGCGGTATTGGAATGTTTTTTCTTCTTCTTGTTCGGGGAGAATCTTGTTTTTTGTTTTCATTTATAGTTGTGCCTTTAGATTGTTATATTTGAAGTAAAGTTACTCATTTTTAGTGGAATAGGCAAATTTTGAGAGCGGATGTTCGGGCGTATTCATAAAAGAATTGATACTAATAGAATACCGATTCTTGAAATTTATCGTATCTTTGTTTACGTTTCACGTTAAAAGCATAGAAAAAGGATGGAAGGAATATTCAGGCGTTATCCGATAGGGATACAGAGTTTCGAGAGACTACGCAATGATAATTGTGTGTATATTGATAAGACAGAGTTGATTTATCGTTTGGTAAATACACATACGACTTATTTTCTTAGCCGTCCCCGACGCTTTGGAAAGAGTCTGTTAGTTTCCACTCTTGAAGCCTATTTCTCTGGTAAAAAAGACCTGTTCAAGGGGCTGATGATGGAACAGTTGGAGAAAGACTGGACGGTTTATCCCGTGTTGCATATTGATTTCAGTATCAGTAAGTATATGAATGCGGGGATGCTGCGCTCCGCTATCAACAATCGCTTGGTGGAATGGGAACGAATTTACGGATGTGACACGAGCGAAGACACTTTCAGTCTCCGTCTGAAAGGTATTATCAAACGTGCTTACGAGCAGAGCGGGCGTCAGGTTGTGTTACTTGTAGACGAATATGATTCTCCTATGTTGGATAGCAACAACAATGAGGAGTTGCAAGCTGAAATACGTGGCATCATGCGCGACTTTTTCAGTCCGTTGAAAGCGCAGGGAGAATATCTTCGTTTTCTTTTCCTGACCGGTATCAGTAAATTTAGTCAGATGAGCATCTTTAGTGAATTGAACAATCTTCAGAACATAAGTATGCAAGATGCTTATAGTGCCATTTGCGGTATAACGGAAAATGAATTGCGTACACAGTTGGAAGAAGATATAAGAAGGATGGCCGAGGCGAACGGTGAAACGTATGATGAAGCGTGTATACATTTGAAACAACAGTATGATGGGTATCATTTCAGTGAAAATAGTGAAGACATTTACAATCCGTTTAGTTTGTTTAATGCATTTGCTCAAAAGAAATATGCCAATTTCTGGTTCTCTACCGGCACTCCCACTTTCCTGATAGACATCTTGCAGCAAAGCGATTTCGATATTCGTCAACTGGATGGCGTTTCGGCTACTGCCGAGCAGTTTGATGCACCTACCAATGTCATTACAGACCCGCTTCCGGTACTTTACCAAAGCGGTTATCTCACTATTAAAGAATATGATCGGGATTTTCAGATCTATACGTTGGCTTATCCTAACAAAGAAGTTCGGAAAGGCTTTATCGAATCATTAATGCCGGCTTATGTGCATTTGCCTGCTCGCGAGAATACATTTTATGTAGTATCGTTTATCAAAGACTTACGGGTCGGCAATCTGGATCAATGTATGGAGCGGATCAAATCATTTTTCGCCTCTATCCCCAATGATATGAATAATAAGGAGGAGAAACACTATCAGACCATCTTCTACCTCCTGTTCCGGTTGATGGGGCAATATGTGGATGCAGAAGTAAAGAGCGCTGTTGGCAGGGCTGATGTTGTGATAAAGATGCAGGAGGCTATCTATGTATTTGAATTCAAAGTAGACGGTACTCCTGAAGAAGCGTTGGCACAGATCAATAGTAAGCAGTATGCGATTCCTTATCAGGCAGATCATCGGAAAGTTATCAAAGTGGGAGTTAATTTCGACAGTAGTACGCGAACTATTGGAGAATGGATCATTGAAAACTAGGGAATAATCTTACATATTCCTACATATTTCCACATATTTCGGTATAATTCGGTGTAATCCGTTTTAATCCGGCATAATCCGGTGTAGTCCGGTGCAATCCGGTAAGTCGTCAATGTGTTGTCGTATCTTTGTTTCATCAACAGAAAGGGAGAATGTACTTCTTTTCGTAGAAACAATTTTTAAATATGGCAACAGTTACAGTTGTGCGCTACAAGCGCAGAAAACGGCTCGGTGATGATAAATCACCGATGATGTATCTTCTCAAGCCTAAGGCTGGAGAGTCGAAAATCTATTCAATTGATTCACTGGCACAGGAAATCGAGTCTATCGGGTCGCTTTCGGTGGAAGACGTGTCGCATGTGATGAAATCCTTTGTCCGTGCGATGAAAAAAGTGCTTGTGGCAGGGAATAAGGTGAAAGTGGATGGACTGGGTATTTTTTATACCACGCTGACCTGTCCGGGTGTGGAACAGGAAAAGGATTGTACGGTGAAAAATATCACTCGCATCAATCTCCGTTTCAAAGTCGACAACTCATTGCGTCTTGCCAATGACAGCACGGCAACTACTCGTGGCGGGGATAATAACATGATGTTCGAATTGTATACGGAGAAGAAGTCCGCTGCCGGAGGAAACGGCGGTGACGGCTCCGATGATGATGGTAAAGGCGATGGGGGAGAACCCGGTGGTGGTAGCGGTGGAGGAGAAGCTCCGGATCCGGCAGCATAAACCGCTTTGATTGACTCTGTTCTCAATTTATTAATTTATCATCTCAATCTATTAAAATGTTAGATAAAATTATCGAAATCATCATGACGATTCTGCCTTTTCTGGGCAGTAGCCGCAAGAAGCGCCAGATGATGGCGCAAGAAGTGAAAGAGTTCAGTGAACTAGTGAAAGACCAGTATACTTTTCTGATGCAGCAGTTGGAGAAAGTGTTGAAGGATTATTTCGACCTTAGTTCGAAAGTGAAAGAGATGCACGCGGAGATTTTCTCGTTGAGAGGACAGCTGACGCAAGCTGCGGCTCTGCAGTGTAGTAGCAAGGAATGTGTGCAACGAGTACAGATGGTCACTGAAACGGAGGGATGAATTTATGCGAACCATCAACTTGATTGTGATCCACTGTTCCGCCACAAGGGCGGACAGGGATTTTACGGAAGATGATTTGGAAGTGTGCCACCGTCGGCGTGGTTTCAACGGGACGGGGTATCATTTTTATATCCGTAAAAATGGAGATATAAAGACCACCCGTGAGATTGAACGAATCGGTGCGCACGCAAAAGGACACAACCAGAACAGTATTGGCATTTGTTATGAGGGCGGACTTGACTGCCACGGTCATCCCGCCGATACACGTACCGAATGGCAGATTCATTCGATGCGGGTGCTGATCCTTGCACTCCTGCGCGACTATCCCGGTTGCCGGGTGTGCGGACATCGGGATCTAAGTCCGGACCTGAACGGAAACGGAGAGATCGAACCCGAAGAGTGGATTAAAGCGTGTCCGTGCTTCGAAGTGAAAGAATTCTGCTCAAAAATGTAATGTACTCTATAGAAAGACTTGTGACCGAGTACATAAATACTTGTCACAAGTCTTTTCTCGTTTTATCATTTCTTAGGTTATTTTCCGGTGAGTTTTACTTAGACACGGGGCAGATGTTTGATAAAGAAAGTTCCTTATATATACTCAATAACGATTCTGCTGTGTTTCTCCACGAAAACATCTGGCTGCGCTTAAGCCCGTATTCCACTTGTTGCTGGTAGAATGTCCCGTCATTTTCTAGTTTCAAGATTTTTGCTGTGATATCTTCGGGACTGAATGGATCAACCAATAAAGCCCCATCACCTGCAATTTCGGGCATTGCTGAAGTATTTCCTGCAATGATTGGTGTTCCGCAAGCCATCGCTTCCAGCATCGGGATACCGAAACTTTCGCGAAGTGAGGGATATAGAAATGCGAATGCACCACTGTAGAGCGCTGCAAGGTCGGTATTCTCAATGTAGCCGGGGAAGCTGAGATAACTTTTGATATCCATCATCTTTTCTTCTTCCAATATCCGGTCAATGGCATCTTCTTTAAGGTCGGCAATCAGTAATGGTAACTTCTTTGCCGATTTTTTCAAATATCCGCTGTACGCTTTCAGTACTCTCGGAGTATTCTTTTTCGGATCCGTGTTTCCTAGAAAAAACAGATATTCGTCTGCATCGATATATTTCCGGGTAATTTCCGGAGCTTTGGGCTGCAAATGGAAATGACTGTTGAACCCGTTATATACAGCTACTAATTGCTTTTCCGGCAGATGTAACGCTTCAAGAATCCGTTTCCGTTCGAACTGCGAAACGGTAATAATTTTCTCGCACTTGGGGAGTATGCGCGGAACGACTAACCGGCGATAATGCCATCCCATCTCTTGATACCACGACAGGCTGGACGACTGGCGCTTTTCCAGATAGATTATATCGTGCAATGTTAGAACCAGAGGCACAGGGCAGTGTAGAGGAGCCGTGTTGCTGGTGCAATGCAGCAAATCGGGCTTGATGCTTTTTACTGCACGCGGGAGTGCTACCTGTTCCCACAATGGATAAGTAGGGCATTTCAGCTCGATGATATGTACGTTATCGGAACTTTCCAGACACTTGTCTTCACCGGGACTGACAAAAATGAAATATTCATTTTCATGATCCATTTTTTGTAGTTCCCGAATTGTTTCAAGAGCAACAAAATCCATTCCATGCTTGTTGGGGCGGAAAATGCGCTGTGCTTCAATGGCTATTTTCATATTCTTTCTTTTTTAGTGGTGGTGATGTTTTCTCTTTTATATAAGTTTTTTGTTTCTAGGGAGTCTCATTTTTTTATAAATATTCTCTTGCTTTTCAAGAAAATTTTCTTTAAAAATGGCCTTCTCCATGTTCTGTATGGATAAATTTTTTATAAGCTCCTTTCAACTTGAACAAATTGCCGATGGTAGTGAGTGCCAGTATTGGGATTTTTATAATTGCTTTACCCAATCGTTTGTTTAGCAGATTTCCAGGTATGGGCAATATCATTGCTACTATCTGGGCTATGGATAATATCCACCATTTTATGGCTATCATCCATTCGTTTCCGGAATCGCCTTTCAGACTTAGCCAGATACCGATGGCTGTGAAAATAAATGTCAGTCCGAAAACACCTGCTATTTGGATCAGTCTTGGGGGTAGCATCCATTGAATTATCTTGTCGCAGTAGTCAATGTTACCTTGGCGGATTGCTTTCTGTAATCCGGACAATGAACTGCGGAGAATGCCGAATTGTGCAGCTATCCAGCGTTTTCGCTGATTGCTGATGGCTTCTTCTTTCTGCGTTTTTTCGTCATAAATTGGTATTTCCGGTAGGTAGGTGGTGTGAATGCGCTGTTGCAGAAGAAGTACTTCTAATTCCTTGTCTTCGCCTGCCGTTTCAAGAAGTCGGACGTTTTTCCGGAACCAGTCGGCTTCAAAAGCCATTCCTGAACCGGATAATGCGGCTGAAAGTCCTAGTGCATTGTGTCCGCTGCGGAAGATGCCATTATTAATTTCTTCGCTGATGCCATCCAGAACAGAAATGTCAGTATTCAGATTTTGGCCGGTTCGGTGGGCTTGTATGCACCGCACACCGCTGTCGAATGCACGGTTTACCGCTGTCAGGAAGTGCGGGGAAGTCAGATTATCGGCGTCCATGATAACTACTACATCGTAGGGTATTCCGTCAATGGCATCCATTGCCATTGTCAGTGCTTTGGCTTTGGAGCTGTCTTTATAGTCGGCTATCAACAATCGGATAGGCAAGGAACGCAAGAGCTCGTTGGTGGCAGACTGCATCTGGTCGGAGATAACGATGATATCAAACATTTCTTTCGGATATTCCTGTCTCAGGAAACTGCGTACGGAAGAGACGATTACCCGGTCTTCTTTATAAGCCGGGAAGAGTATGACGAAACGTCGTAGGGTGCGGGCTTCCGGAAATTCAGGGACCCGGTAGAACTTGGAAGCAATGGCGTATAGCAACAGATAACATACGCAAAGCGCGAAAAGTACAAAAAGAATCCAGTCGACGATATTCATAGTATTTGGAATTTATGACACAACGTTTTATTTATCGGGTGAGACAACGCTCTTTTTGTCGGATGACGGGCGAAGAAGTCCGGAGTTTACTCCATAGAATATGGCTGCCGCCAAGTCGAAACGCCCTTTGAGTATGAAAGCCAAACTATTCTTTGTAGCAGCTACGGTGCTCTGATAAATAATGGAGGCGATGCGGTTGAACCCTTTCAGATTGCGCCGGGCATAGAACAGGCGGTTGCGTGTCAGATAATAAGTACGCAATTTACTAAGTTGCCCAGTGCTCTGGCTTTCTTTATGAAAAATGGTACAGCAGGGATCGTACCACAGTTCATATCCGGCACGGGTCATGCTTGTGCTCCAGTCTAGTTCTTCATAGTAGAGAAAAAATATCTCGGGCATCATTCCTATTTTTTCAATGACTTCCCGTTTAAACATCATTGCTGCCCCATGCAGATAGGGGGTGGTGTGGGGAGTGTCGAATGTTCCATCGTCTGGACAATCGAAGCCCAGCATATGGTTACGTAGGGTGATTTGCGACAAGGGAGTGAATCCGGCAAATTGTATATGCTGGGGTGGAAATGCAAAGCGTATCTTGGGGGATACACCTCCAATCTCCGGTCGACTTTCAAGGCGTTCTACGAGATAGGCGATATGGTCTGATTCAATATATGTATCATTATTAATAAGGAATATGTATTTACCTTTTGCTACCTGGATGCCGATATTATTTCCACCGGAAAAACCACTGTTCTCATTGCTGCGGATAGCGACAACGGTGGGATACAGTTGATGTATTTTAGCTGCTTCGTTTTCATGTGAAGCATTGTCTACGACGATGATTTCATAACTTACAGAATGTATTTTATTCTGTAGTGATTCTATTAGTTCGCATGTGTCTTTGAATCCGTTGTAGCAGATTGTGATAAATGATATGTCTGGAATATTGTTTGTCATATTTGTTCGTCAGTTTTTTTGAGTGGCTACTAGTTCTTTTTCTTTCTCTTCTTCACTGATGCGCTTGTCTATATGAGGAGCGGCAAAACAGAGTGCGAATCCTATATATACAGTCAATGGATTGGGATACTGCATTACGTCGTTGACATAGGCCGCTATGAAATAACCGGCATCCATACAAAGCCAGGCTGCCACTAATCCGCGCAAGCTCTTATTGCGTACTTTAAACATCAGTAGCCATGAGCACCAAGCGAATAGAATGCCATGTATACCCAGATAAAGAATGAGTCCGACAATTCCTGTTTCTACCCATACGCCGACTAACCATGAATCCGGAGGATAGGGCATTTGCTCTTTCGGTTCGAAATTTCCGGTTGAAAGCCCAACACCATATCCGATAGGCTTCTTTGCCATCAATTCTTTCATTCGCATCCTGTTTTCGACACGTACGAGGTATGAAGCATCTTCGGTAGGATGGAAAGAGGAACGCATTTTGTGAATGTATTGGTTTCCGCTCCCGATGTTGGTATAATAGAAAAATGCGAAAATGCTGATAGATATGAATATACCTCCCAGTAATGCTTTCCAATTCTTTGCTATGACGGTTATCATCAGCATGCCACCCATAAGAACGCCCATGGCAGAGCGTGTTCCGGAGATTCCCATTCCATAAATGCCGCAAAAAGCAATAAAAAGGAAGTAGATGCGTTTCCATCTGGAGTCAACAAAGAATGAGGCAATGGCAAAGGTCACAGTAGACATGGCAGCATGAACACCATAATTGGCTGCATCAGAGAAACAAGAGAAATAGCGAATGCCTGACCAGATAATGTGAGTACGTGCACCTCCCACTACGTGTAAGAAATAAAGATCTTTAGAACTGAATCCATGATTCTTCTGCCAATAACCTTTTAGGGTGAATATCAAAACAAATATTGACCATATAATTAATAATAGTTCAATATCTTTTTTGGTACGTATTACGATCGGAACGACGAATGCACAGATCAAGGGGGTGAGAGCGTATGGAGTGAGGTTAATATTCCAGGCTGCCATAACATTGTTTGGATTCAGTATTTCCAGTATATAAAACAATAACCAGACAATGAAGAAATAGGTCATTATATTTTGTCCGGGTTTCCAGTTAGTGCGCTCGTCATTGCCGAGTTGTATCAGACAGATCGTAGTAAACAATAAGATAAGCACCATTGAGAATAATCCTATCTTGATGTTTACGAACATACTTGCTGCGATTAGCGCGAACTGTGCGGCAAGCAGGAGGTGGAAAGCGGTTACTTTATTCGTCATCGTCCTCGTCTGCTGCTTCTTTGGCTTTTCTTCTGAGATTGAATATGATTTTTTCTGTTAATGATAACTGACTGAGACGATAGCCGATTCTACGCAGTAATGTATGGGGTGGAAGTTGTCCGGTAAAGTCTTCTACTGCGTCACGGTTCGCATTTGTGAGGCATATACGGAATGGGACATCCGTCTTACTCAGTTGCTGCGTAAGTTGTTCGCAAAGCTGTTTATCAATAGTTTTCCAGCCACGGTCTGCCGAAGCTACTAGAATATTGGCGTTGGCATCATGTAACAGAGCACTCGGAATATTGCTGGTCGATAATGGCGGATAAGCAACTATCAGCACATCTTCTCCTTGCAAAGTGTAAAAGTCTGTAATACTCTTGGCTAGCAGAAATTGGGTCGAGTCTGTATTAAAATCTACTCCATAGGTGATAAACCTGGCATTTAACATCCGGCTTTGCATATATCCACAGATTAAATTTCCCAATTCTTCTTCTCCGGAATTGTCACTGGTGCTGAAAAGGTTGATGATGAATACGCCGGGAGACTTGCGCTTAGTCAGGAAGCGAAGTAGCGAATTGCTCAATTCTTTTACGGAAAGCTGAACATAAGTCTTGGTCAGACCTCCATAGCGAGAGGGGCTTGTATTGGGAATAGCGCCTATTACCTTAAACCCGGTGACTCGCCTGGTACGGCTGGCATCTCGTAAAGTTCTGTCAAGCATTTCGACTAGTAACAACAAAGCGACTATGATGAGAAAACTGACTGCACAGGCAGCTATAACAATCTGTTTCCGATTGGTTGAGTTGGACGAAATCGGATAAGTCGGCTCGTTGAGTACTTTCAAAGTGGCAGAAGTCATTTCTAGATTTTTCTTTCTCAGTAAGGCTTCATTATAACTTTGAAGTACAGTGAGGTAGTTGCGTTCGGTGAAATTTATCATGCGCTCTTTTTGCTTGATGGTAGTACCTACCGGTGCGAAAAAAACATATCGGTCATTCAATTCACTGCGTGCATTCTGTACAATCTGTAATTCAGCTTTGGCTTTCTCGTATAGTAGCGTTTGTTCCAGCCATTGGTCGATGATATTGGTTCTCGAAGCGCCCTCTTTGGTATATTTATGGCCGATATAGGAGGATGTTAAGTCATTTAATTCTTGTTTGATTTCAGAGAGCCGTTTCTTTTCATTTATCAAGGTCTGATCGTCTGTTTTTGAGGAAACAGTCATCGCTTCAGCCTCCGATATTCTGCCGGTAATGCTGGAAGCTTCTCTCAGTTTGTCTACAAATTCCATGTTCTTGAGCACCTGTTTTGCATTACTGTCCATATGCTTTTCTAGTTCTTCAAGCATGGATTTGCTACTATTAAAAGCAAAAAGTGCGTCTTGCTCTCTCAGCTCGTATTCTTTACTGATGGCGGCTATTTCTTTGGTCTCGTCAATGTAGTTGATAATGCGTTTTTCTACATTATACTTTGTTAGGTCTTCTTCTTCTAAGTTTAGTTTCTTTCCGATGCGCTTCAACTCTTCTTCAAAGTATTTGATTACTTTGTCCGTCTCTCCATAACGAATGCGACGATATTCTTCTACAAATTCGTCCATTAAGATACTCACTGTATTGTAGACGATGCCTGGATCACCGGATGAATAGCTGATATCCAACAAATCACTGGTCAATCGACGCTGTACTTTGATGTTTTTCAGGGCATTATAGCTATAAAAAGGGTGATTGTAGTAAAATAATCCATAGATATAGTTATCTCTATGTGGACGCATATATTTTTCCAGATTAGCTACTGTCTTATCTTCACTCGACTTGTCGATTAGTTTTAGAATTTCAGCTCCATTCGGACTATTTTTCAAGTGATTGTAGGTATAGTTATAGCTGGAAGCGGTAATACCGTTATTTTCTTTATCCGGGTTACCCTGAATAAGAATTCGTGCAAATAATCGTAGACATACTCTCTTCAACGTACTTTCGGCCTGCATGATGCTGATCAAATTGTCCATTGAGTTTTGTACTGTTGCCCAGTCTGTGCGTTTGTCACTTTCTAGATTATAACCTGAAGCTACCCCTGTGTATAATGTGGCTTTTACATCATATCCTCCTTGCATATGTCGTGTGTAGTAAATAACCAGCAATGTGAAGAAAGTGGTTCCTAGCAATATCAGCCAGCGATGACGAAATAGGGCTCGTATGATAGAAATGATATAGTTCATATCTTAATCTTTTATTTTCGTATGATGGGAGTGCGTGAAATAACTTCGAGTATCATTAAACTCTTTGTTAATTCGAACTTGCTATTCTCATATGCCTCACGGGCTTGAGATTGCCTTTCCTTATCTGTAGATAAATCGGTAGACTCAATAGTACCATTGGCAAAGTTCTTTTCAGAAATTTCGTATTGCACATTAGCTAGCACCAAACTTTCACTCCTCATTTGAAGAACTTTCATCTGCGAAATTGCCATTGTGTACATTTCAATAATACTTTTTTTGATTTCGTCATACTTCATTTCTCGTTCTAGTTCCGCACTCCGCAGTGTGAGTCTTTGCCGACTGACACGTCCTTTGAGGTCGAATAAATCGTTCAATGGAATACTTAGACCTGCACCTACTGTGTAACCATTTTGCGCTTGAGTGGAGTAGGTAAGATATGGGGCGACTGCCACGTCCGTATAGGTGGACTCATTACCGAACATTCCGTATTGATAGCTCCCCCGTAAACTGAAGAAACCTAGAAATGACCATTTCTCTTTTTGGAGTAATTTGCGCTCAATTCTCGCCTTTACGTCCGCCATCTCATAAATGGGGCTGTTCTTGGCATTTTCGAATAAAACTGATAGTGGGGGGAGAACTATTTTACTATAATCTTCTTCACTTAGTTGAGAATAGTCAGACACTTCTTGTGCAACTACACGGGTGGTAGAGATGAACAGAAGTAATAACCCCGAAAAAAAATATATAAATTGCTTCATAAAAAAATCCTATTATTTGCTCTTGCTGTGTTATAGCTTGCGCAAATATAAGGATTAATTTCATTTATGTGCAGTCTTTTATTATCTATTTTACAATCTTTCTTGTAAATTGTGCACAATTTGTCGCGTAAATGGCGTCAAAAGGCTTCTGTCATGTTGAAGTAGAACAAATTCTGCTTGTTCACCATGTCTCTGCCGAAATCAAGGCGTACATTCATACGGGGTTGCACTTCGATACGTAATCCCAATCCGAGGTTAGGAAGCACACCTTCTATCTTGCCCGGAGTGGGTCCCATGAATCCGCATCCTCCCCAGGCTACATATCCTATATGACTTAACATCTTTTTTACCCAAGTGCTTTTGTCCGTATTTATCATCTGGCGGTATTCGGCCATCATGACATGCGAGGACTTGTCGCGAAACTGTCCCATGTAGTAACCGCGAAGATCGAAGGGGGTCCCACTAAGTACATATTTTGTTAGGGGTACATCTCCGAATGCGTTTTTGCTTTGCACTGTCCAGGCTATCACTTTGCGGCGTCCTACTGTTTTGTATTGGCGGTAATCGATTTCCAAACGGTAAAAGTTATTATCACTGCCGAACGTTTTATTGTACATCATTCCCCGGAAGTCAAGGTAAGTTCCGCTATAAGCATTGGCGGGAATATCGCGTGTGTCATACGTCAACAGGAAGCCGAGTCCCGAACTGAAATTTTTGTATCCGTGCTCCGTACCTCCTGCCGCAATGTACGAGGGCTCATTAACCATCCCGGCAGCCGGTTTAGTTATCTTGTCATAGTTCAAATCGACTTGAGGGCCTGCAAAGAAATTACTTTCTCCCAAACGGAACAAGAACCAGGGGTTTACTTGAATGCCGCTATAACGGTATTCACTGGTATCTTCTCCACGTTCGTAATCTTTATTGGTGGAATATCCGATGCCATAAAAATTCTCGATTGTATTTTTATAAGAGAAGGTTCCGAAGATACGGAAACGGTCGCCTTTAAAGAAGAGCTGTGGTTTCGTCATCAGATTCAAGCCGCCCTTGAACATCAAGGCGATGGCCATTGGCACTACTGAACGCCGTTGAGTGGTATCACTCGGATTCATCCGAAACGTCATCAGTGCGCTACCGCCTACTAACAAACCGAAGTCCGGCGTATAACTGGGACCACCTAATATGTTATAGTGCAAATTCCGATTTGCCACGCGCTGGCGACGCAACTCGCGCTTGGAAAGGGCAGGAATGGTGTCTGATGGGGTGCCTTCAATTTCTGTAGGAGTAGTATCACTGATAGAAGTTGTAGACATTTGCAGTTCATCGCTTTTTACTGCCGTACTATCAGCCGTAGCTGACATCATATTGATGGATGGAAGCATCATCAATATTCCTATTATATATTTCTTCATATTTCTCTCTGAGGAATTCGACTGCAAAGAAAACTATTTTATTCCGATTAGTTTTGATGTTCTTAGATAATAAATCTAAAAAAGAATCGTATTTTTGCGGAATAAGATGTTTCTCGATATGCTGATAAATAAAACTGCATGATTTACCCCCATACACCAAAACAATATTTGTTAGCATATTATGATCCGTCAGCCTATTAATTAATTATTTATATCAAATGAATAAACAGATTTTATCAATTTTTGTTTTATGTGCTTTTTCTTATTCTAATACTTCGTTAAGTTTGTAATTAATCCGTTGAAAATAAATTAGTTAATTGATAAAATTTAGCACAATAAAATAGGCCAAGTAGCTGATTTTCATTACCTTTAATGGTATCCTACCACACATTAAAGCAATGAATAAAACAGTACTTGACCAATATGAGGAAGTCGTAACCGATGCTTTGCAAAGTTGTTCTGCGAAGTTACGCAAAAGTTTTAAAATAGCATTCATCCAACTCATGATTTTGTATATGGCACTACCAAGAAAGATTAATTTCACCCAAATGGGGCGTTACTCAGATAGCTCGGAACAACGCTTCAGGCAGTTGTTTGAACGTGAGTTTGACTGGATGCAGTTCAATCTCTTCCTTATGCGGCAGCGGTTTGGTGAAAGTGTTAGAAAAGCCATTGCCATAGACGCAAGCTACATTTCAAAGTCGGGAAAGAAGACTCCTTATATCGGCAAGTTCTGGTCGGGATGCGCTTCTGCAATGAAATGGGGATTGGAAATTCTCGGTATCGGCATTATTGACATTGATAGTCGGGACTGTATGATGCTACGTGCGGAACAGACACCGGACAAGGCGTATCTGGAAAAGCAAGGCGAAGATTACAACCTTGTGGACTGGTATCTTGACGTGCTCCGCAAATACAAGGATAAGTTGCTTGGCGTAACACGTTATGTCGTTGCAGATGCATGGTTCTCAAAGGCAAAGTTTGTCAATGAAGCCTGTCTGCTGGGATTCCATGTCATCAGCCGCCTGCGTGATGATGCCGCCTTGTGGTATTCACATGACGGTGTCCGCACAGGCAAACGGGGAAGACCGCGTATCAAAGGTGAGAAGATTGATTTTGAGAAACTCGACCTTCAGCGTTGCGAGATTCTCGACATTGAAGGAGGAAAGGCTTACTCAGTCAAGGCCTATTCAAAAGCAATGAAACGCAACATCAAAGTCGTGGTTCATTATCCGAAATCAGGAGGACATAAAATCTATTTCTCCACCGACCTTGACATGTCGGCCAAAGACATCATCGAATACTACCGTACACGATTCCAGATTGAGTTTTGCTTTCGGGATTCCAAGCAGTTTACCGGACTCAATGATTGTCAGGCAAGAGACTTGAGGAAACTCGACTTCGCTTTCAATGCTTCACTGGCCTCGGTAAACATCGCAAAGGTCATCCGGCAACGATACTATCCGTCGCTTTCCATCGGACTGCTAAAGGCCTATCTGAGTAATATTTATATGCTCAAAAGAATTTTTAGAAAGTCCGGTCTGAAACCGAACAGAACTTTTAATACTAAACTTATCAAAGAACTCTTTGGCATAGTGGCAGAAGCCGCTTAGCCGATATGTTGAATTTTTAACGAACTATTATTATTCTACACAAGCGCAAGAACTGAAAGGTGGCATCAGCGACTCCATGATGCAACAAATCAAGCAGAGTTATGCAAACACTCCCACCGACAAGGCTATCCGCAACGCCATCGGCAACAACGACATCCGTAAACTGGCTCTCAACCAGGATAATCTGAAAGGCATGGATACGCATTTTTCTATCAAAGTGTCTTCTAAAGGTATCACCGACCAAAAATCTTCTGGTCGTTGCTGGCTTTTTACAGGTTTGAATGTGATGCGTGCCAAAGCGATCGCCAAGCATAACCTCGGTTCCTTCGAATTCTCGCAAACTTATCCTTTCTTCTTCGACCAACTGGAGAAAGCCAACCTCTTTCTACAAGGTATTATCGACACCAGCAGTAAGCCGATGGATGATAAAATGGTGGAATGGCTCTTCCGTAATCCTTTGAGTGACGGTGGAACATTCACCGGTGTAGCCGATATTGTCAGTAAATACGGGCTTGTTCCCAAAGATGTGATGCCGGAAACCAACAGTAGTGAAAATACTTCCCGTATGGCAGGTCTGATCGTCCTGAAACTTCGTGAACAGGGGCTTCAACTGCGTGATCTCGCTGCGCAAGGTGCTAAACCTGCTGCCCTTGAGAAAACAAAAACAGAGATGTTGAGCACCATCTACCGCATGTTAGTGTTGAATCTCGGTGTTCCTCCTACTGAATTTACCTGGACTGAATATAACGCTAAGGGTGAGCCTGTGTCTACCGAAACTTACACTCCGCTTTCTTTCCTGAAAAAGTATGGTGACGAAAAACTGATTGATAATTATGTCATGTTAATGAACGATCCGAGCCGTGAATATTATAAGTGTTATGAGATAGACTACGACCGCCACCGTTACGACGGCAAAAACTGGACGTATGTCAATCTTCCCATCGAGGATATCAAAGAAATGGCTATTTCTTCTCTCAAGGATAGCACGATGATGTATTTCTCTTGCGATGTAGGTAAGTTCCTAAACTCTGACCGTGGTCTACTGGATGTCAAAAACTACGACTACGAATCTCTTATGGGTACTTCTTTTGGCATGAACAAGAAGCAACGTATCCAAAGTTTTGCTAGTGGCTCCAGTCACGCCATGACTCTTATGGCTGTCGATCTTGACAAAAATGGAAAACCGACGAAATGGATGGTTGAAAATAGTTGGGGACCCGCCGCCGGTTATCAGGGTTATCTCATTATGACAGATGATTGGTTTAACGAATATATGTTCCGCCTAGTAGTAGAAACGAAATATGCATCGAAAAAAGCTCTCGAGGTGTTGAAACAGAAGCCTATCCGACTTCCTGCTTGGGATCCTATGTTTGCTGAATAGTTCTTTTTCTTTCGTCTTGATACGAAAGAAAAAGAACCAAAAAGAAAGAATCAAGGCTGCGTTTTTCCGGCTACTCCGGTGCTTCCTCCGGCTAAAGGGCAGAAACTCGCTACGCTCAAACAGTCTGCCCTTCTTAACGCCGAAGGAAACACCTGCGCTTGACGCCGGAAAAACGAGGCCGGGGAACCCGTGCGGCGTGGCGGCCTTTGGTATACGGAGGATTGCATTGTTTTAAAGGACGGATAGCATGGAAAACTTTGCTAAATAAAAGGTTTTAGTTCTGCAGTGTGGAAGGATTCATAGCATACAAAACTTCGCTAAATAAGAGGTTTTGCAGCATGAAGAACTTTCAGCATAAAAAGCACATTATCTAAAGAACTTTACATATTACAAATGCTACTAATAAAAATGCTTTGTTATATAAAAGCCGTAGACGTTATACGACTAAATATAGCAAAGCTGAATAATATATAATAGAGATATAGAATACGAGATAATAGAGATAGTAGAGATAGAAAAATAGAAAGATACAGAGAGTTCCTTCCTAATACCCCTCACGAACATCATACAGCGAACCAGCCGGCGGCTTTCTCCGGCCTACTTTTTTCTCCGTCAGGCGAGCGCCCGTAACGTAGCGTTAAGAAGGGCAGACTGTTTGAGCGTAGCGAGTTTCTGCCCTTTAGCGAAGTGAAGGAAGCGAGTAGGAGAAAAAAGTCAGCCTTGAATTTTTCTTTGCTTCTTTCTTTTGTTTCAAGACAAAAGAAAGATGATTACGAGAAAGATGATTTACGTGTACGAACACGAAAGGAATTACGGAAATATATCCGTAATTCCTTTCTTTTTTCCTCCCGAATCCCAATCTTATTTATTACTTTTGCGGCAAATTTATGAAACCATTATTTTATATAGCATGGCAAATGTAATAAAGTTACGTAAAGGCCTTGACATAAACCTGAAAGGAAAAGCTGCTGAAACGTACGCAACAGTAAAAGAACCGGGATTCTACGCACTTGTACCCGATGACTTTCCTGGAGTGACGCCTAAGGTAGTTGTGAAAGAGCAGGAATATGTAATGGCTGGTGGACCCTTGTTTATCGACAAGTATCATCCTGAAGTGAAATTTGTTTCGCCGGTGAGCGGCGTGGTGACGAGTGTAGAACGTGGTGCTCGTCGTAAGGTATTGAACATCGTAGTAGAAGCTGCTGCAGAGCAGGACTATGAAGATTTTGGGAAAAAGAATGTTGCTTCGATGGATGCTGAAGCTGTGAAATCCGCTCTGTTAGAAGCCGGACTTTTCGCGTTTATCAAACAGCGTCCTTATGACATCATTGCAGATCCGACGGTAACCCCGAAAGGAATCTTCATCTCCGCATTCGATACCAATCCATTGGCTCCGGATTTCGAGTTCGCCCTCAAAGGCGAAGAAGCAAACTTCCAGACAGGGCTTGATGCTCTTGCCAAACTGGCAAAAACCTACCTGAACATCAGTGTGAAACAGAACGCTGCTGCACTGACACAGGCTAAGAACGTTACAATCACCGCATTCGACGGACCGAACCCTGCAGGTAATGTAGGCGTTCAGATCAACCACCTCGACCCCGTATCCAAGGGCGAAACGGTATGGACTATTGATCCGCAAGCCGTAATCTTCATCGGTCGCCTCTTCAATACAGGCCATGTAGATTTCACCCGTACAGTAGCTGTGACAGGTTCCGAAGTGTTGAAACCTGCATACTGCAAACTACAGGTAGGTGCATTGCTCACCAACGTGTTTGCCGACAATGTAACAAAAGACAAAGATTTACGCTACATCAGCGGTAACGTGCTGACAGGAAAGCAAGTATCTCCGAACGGATTCTTGGGCGCATTCCATAGCCAATTGACTGTTATCCCCGAAGGTGACGACATTCACGAAATGCTTGGATGGATCATGCCGCGTTTCAACCAGTTCAGTGCCAATCGTTCTTATTTCAGCTGGTTGATGGGTAAGAAGGAATATACGTTGGATGCCCGTATCAAAGGTGGCGAACGTCACATGATTATGTCGGGTGAATACGATAAGGTATTCCCAATGGACATTCTGCCCGAATATCTGATTAAAGCAATTATCGCCGGTGACATCGACCGTATGGAAGCACTCGGCATCTACGAAGTAGCTCCCGAAGACTTCGCCCTTTGCGAATTCGTCTGCTCTTCAAAGATGGAACTGCAACGCATCGTTCGTGCCGGACTCGATATGCTCCGTTCAGAAATGGCGTAATCGAATAAGAGATTAAATAATAAAAATTAAAATAAGCGATAGTTGAAATCTTGCGAAACGGCTCTCTGTGGATACAGCATAAACCCAGTACAGCCAATTTTCAACTCTCAACTTTCAATTTTCAATTAAATAAATGAAAGCGTTAAGAAATTATCTCGATAAGATAAAGCCGAACTTTGAGGAGGGCGGCAAATTCCACGCATTCCAGTCGGTGTTTGACGGCTTCGAAACATTCCTGTTCGTGCCTAGCAAGACTGCGAAAACGGGAACGCACATACATGACGCAATCGATAGCAAGCGCATCATGTCGATTGTGGTTATTTCGTTAATACCGGCTTTGCTGTTCGGTATGTACAACGTAGGTTACCAGCATTTCACTCATACAGGTGCTACTGGCAGCTTCATCGAAATGTTTATCTACGGATTCCTGGCAGTACTGCCTAAAATAATCGTATCATACGTAGTAGGTCTTGGCATTGAGTTCGTCGTAGCTCAATGGAAGAAAGAAGAAATCCAGGAAGGATTCCTTGTTTCCGGTATCCTGATCCCGATGATCGTTCCGGTAGACTGTCCGCTGTGGATTCTTGCCGTAGCTACTGCATTCTCTGTTATCTTCGCAAAAGAAGTATTCGGTGGTACAGGTATGAACGTATTCAACGTTGCGTTGATTACTCGTGCATTCCTGTTCTTCGCATACCCGACCAAGATGTCCGGTGATGCTGTTTGGGTGTCAGGAGACAGCATCTTCGGTTTAGGACAAAGCGTAGACGGACTCACCGTTGCCACTCCACTGGGACAGGCTGCTACAACAGGTAGTGTTCCTGCGTTCAACATGGATATGATTACAGGTCTGATTCCGGGTTCTATTGGTGAAACCAGCGTAATCGCTATCCTGATTGGTGCCGTTATCCTGCTTTGGACAGGTGTTGCAAGCTGGAAGACAATGATTTCCGTATTCGTAGGTGGCGCATTCATGGCATGGGTATTCAACTCAATCGGCATGGAAAACAACACAATGGCTCAAATGCCTTGGTACGAACACCTCGTTCTCGGCGGTTTCTGCTTCGGTGCTGTATTTATGGCTACTGACCCTGTGACTTCCGCACGTACAGAAAGAGGTAAATATATCTTTGGATTCCTGATCGGTGTGATGGCTATCGTTATCCGCGTACTGAATCCGGGTTATCCGGAAGGTATGATGCTTGCCATCCTGCTGATGAACATCTTCGCTCCGCTGATTGACTACTGTGTAGTACAAAGCAATATCAGCCGTCGCGAGAAACGCACTATCAAGTCTAACCAATAAATACCGAAAGAAAATGAATACGAATAGTAATAGTTATACTATCATTTATGCTTCGGTAATGGTTATTATCGTAGCATTCCTGCTGGCATTCGTTAGTTCTTCACTGAAATCTACACAAGACAAGAATGTGCAGTTGGACACTAAGAAACAAATCCTCGCTGCATTGAACATTAAGAATGTGGAAGATGCGGATGCTGAATATCAGAAATATGTGAAAGGGGATATGCTGATGAACGTAGACGGTACGCTGACCGAAAATACGGGCGAATTTGCTACCAACTACGAGAAAGAAGCAAAAGAACAACAACGTCTGCACGTGTTTGTATGCGAAGTGGACGGTCAGACTAAATATGTAGTTCCTGTTTACGGTGCCGGTCTTTGGGGCGCTATCTGGGGATATGTTGCACTGAACGAAGATAAAGATACCGTTTACGGTACTTACTTCTCACACGCTAGTGAAACTCCGGGGCTGGGTGCTGAAATTGCAACCGACCATTTCCAAAATGAATTTGTAGGTAAGAAGACTTTGGAAAATGGAGCTATCACTTTGGGAGTCGTAAAAAATGGCAAGGTAGAGAAACCTGATTACCAAGTGGATGGTATCTCCGGTGGTACAATCACTTCAGTAGGTGTAGATGCCATGTTGAAGTCTTGCCTGAATAGTTACTTGAGTTTTTTAACTAAATAATAAGGAGGAGAAAGATAGAATATGGGACAACTGTTTTCAAAGAAAAATAAAGAAGTATTCTCTGCTCCGCTGGGAATTGATAATCCGGTAACCGTACAGGTGCTCGGTATCTGTTCTGCACTTGCTGTTACTGCAAAGCTGGAGCCTGCCATCGTGATGGGACTTTCAGTAACGGTGATTACTGCATTTGCCAACGTTGTTATTTCACTGTTGCGTAAGACGATTCCTAACCGCATCCGCATCATCGTTCAGTTGGTTGTGGTAGCTGCTTTGGTAACTATCGTAAGTGAAATCCTGAAAGCGTTTGCTTACGACGTAAGCGTACAGCTCTCTGTTTATGTAGGTTTGATTATCACCAACTGTATCTTGATGGGACGTCTGGAAGCATTTGCCATGCAGAACGGTCCTTGGGAGTCTTTCTTGGATGGTGTAGGTAATGGTTTAGGCTATGCCAAGATTCTGATTATCGTTGCTTTCTTCCGCGAACTGTTTGGCTCGGGAACATTGCTTGGTTTCAATATCCTGAATTATGAACCGATTCAAAATATCGGATACGTAAACAACGGCTTGATGTTGATGCCGCCGATGGCATTGATTATCGTAGCATGCATTATCTGGTATCAACGTGCACGTCATAAAGAATTGCAAGAACAAAGTAATTAATTATTTCTGATTTCTGAATTATGATTTATGTCTAGCTTTATAGTCATAGTCGCATGATAAGTCTGCTGAATCATAAATTATAAATCATAAATCATAAATCAAAAAGAATTATGGAACATTTATTAAGTTTATTCGTCCGCTCTATCTTTGTGGACAACATGATATTCGCATTCTTCTTGGGTATGTGTTCATACTTGGCTGTTTCGAAGAATGTGAAGACTGCCGTAGGACTGGGTATCGCCGTGACTTTCGTGTTGCTGGTGACGCTTCCGGTCAACTACCTGTTGCAAACTAAGGTGCTGGCTGCCAATGCTATCATTGAAGGTGTCGACCTTAGCTTCTTGAGTTTTATTCTTTTCATTGCCGTAATTGCCGGTATCGTGCAATTGGTGGAGATGGTGGTAGAACGCTTCACTCCGTCACTGTACGCTTCGCTGGGTATCTTCCTGCCGTTGATTGCTGTTAACTGTGCGATCATGGGTGCCTCTCTGTTTATGCAACAACGTATCAATCTGGGTCCGAGTGATCCGAAATACATTGGTGATATTTGGGATGCCCTTTCTTATGCATTAGGCTCTGGTATCGGTTGGTTGCTGGCTATCGTAGGTCTGGCTGCTATCCGCGAGAAAATGGCTTACTCTGACGTACCTGCTCCATTGAAGGGCTTGGGTATTACATTTATCACAGTAGGTCTGATGGCAATCGCATTTATGTGTTTCTCTGGTTTGAACATCTAAAAAGAAAGGAATAAGACAATGGATATGAATTTAATATTAGCGAGCATTGGGGTATTCCTTGTGGTTATTCTGTTGCTTGTTGTAATCTTGTTGGTTGCCAAGAATTTCCTGGTACCATCAGGAAACGTAAAACTGACAATCAACGGCGAAAAGGAATTGGAAGTGGCTTCCGGTTCTACTTTGTTGAATACGCTGTCTGTAAATGGGATATTCCTGTCATCTGCTTGTGGTGGTAAGGGATCTTGCGGACAGTGCAAATGCCAAGTACTCGAAGGAGGCGGCGAAATCCTACCTTCTGAGGTTCCTCACTTCAGTCGCAAACAGCAGCAAGACCACTGGCGTCTGGGCTGTCAGGTGAAAGTGAAAGGCGATATGTCAATCAAGATTGACGAATCTGTACTTGGCGTGAAAGAGTGGGAGTGCGAAGTAATCTCCAACAAGAACGTGGCTACATTTATCAAAGAGTTCATCGTTGCTCTGCCTAAAGGCGAACACATGGACTTTATCCCGGGTTCTTACGCACAGATTAAGATTCCTAAATTCTCAATGGACTATGACAAGGACATTGATAAGAGCTTGATTGGTGATGAATATCTTCCTGCATGGGAGAAATTTGGTTTGCTGGGTCTGAAGTGTAAGAACGACGAGGAAACAATCCGTGCTTACTCTATGGCCAACTATCCTGCCGAAGGTGACCGTATCATGTTGACAGTACGTATCGCTACTCCGCCGTTCAAACCGAAAGAACAAGGTCCTGGATTTATGGACGTAATGCCGGGTATCGCTTCTTCTTATATCTTTACTCTGAAACCGGGTGACAAGGTAATAATGAGCGGTCCTTACGGAGACTTCCACCCAATCTTCGATTCTAAGAAGGAAATGATGTGGATTGGTGGTGGTGCCGGTATGGCTCCGTTGCGTGCGCAAATCATGCACTTGACCAAGACATTGCATACTACTGACCGTAAGATGTCTTACTTCTACGGTGCCCGTGCGCTGAACGAAGTGTTCTATCTGGAAGATTTCTTGCAAATCGAAAAGGACTTCCCGAATTTCACTTTCCATTTGGCTCTCGACCGTCCGGACCCTGCTGCTGATGCTGCAGGCGTGAAGTACACTCCGGGATTCGTTCACAACGTAATTTACGAAACTTACCTGAAGAATCACGAAGCTCCTGAAGATATTGAATACTATATGTGTGGTCCTGGTCCGATGTCGAAAGCTGTTGAGAAGATGCTCGACGATCTTGGCGTTCCGGCACAGAACCTGATGTTCGACAACTTCGGAGGATAATTCGCAGAAGAGAACAAACCGGTCGGAACAATGACCGGAAAGGTTACATAAACACAGAGCGGGAAATCTGAAAAGCAGTAATGCTTCTTCGATTTCCCGCTTTTTTTTACTATTATCTCATAATGTCTTTCCGTTATGGTTTGTATCTATTTTATGTCTATTTTAAAGATAGTTCTCCTTTTTTATCCGTACTTATCTATTATATTCGTATATTTGGCTACACAATAGAATTATTAAAGTACAATAGGTTATGGAATATCATCGTATATCTTTTATTCACAATGATACAGAGTATTCATTTGTCAAAGCTATGAGTTCAAGTTTAACGGGATATGCCTTGGTTACCGCTTGTAGGGCAGAAGTAACCATTTACATGAAAGAGAATAATCTGAAAGGTTATTATATATTGACCGGCATGGCTAAAGTTTGATTGTTTTTTTATCTCCGTACTCTTTCCTTTTTGTATCTTTGCCTCCATGTTAGAGAAAAATGAAATTATACAGTCGGCTCTCCGCAATTTGAAGATTGAGGAACTGAATCCGATGCAGGAAGCATCACTTGAACAAGCTACCGGAAGAAAAGACGTTATACTGTTGTCACCGACAGGATCGGGCAAGACGCTGGCCTATCTGTTACCTTTACTCCTTACTCTAAAACCGAACGATGACAGCGTGCAGGTTTTGATTCTCGTTCCTTCGCGTGAGCTGGCCTTACAGATAGATTCTGTATTCAAAGCAATGGGGACTTCCTGGAAAACCTGCTGTTGTTACGGTGGGCATCCTATCGCCGAAGAAAAGAAAAGTATATTGGGCAATCATCCTGCTATCATCATTGGTACTCCGGGACGTATCACCGACCATCTGTCTAAAGGAAATTTCAATCCCGAAACCATTGAAACTTTAATTATCGACGAGTTCGACAAATCGTTGGAGTTTGGTTTCCACGATGAAATGGCAGAGATTATCACCCAGCTTCCGGGATTAAAAAAACGTATGTTGCTTTCAGCTACTGATGCGGCAGAGATTCCCGAATTTACAGGATTGAACCGCACAGTTAAGTTGAACTTCCTTTCGGACGATTCTGAAGAACAAGAGTCGCGCTTGAAATTGATGAAGGTGCTTTCACCTTCCAAAGATAAGATTGATACTTTATATAACCTGCTTTGTACATTGGGGAGCAGTTCGAGCATCGTGTTTTGTAATCATCGGGATGCGGTGGACCGTGTACATCAGTTATTGGCGGATAAAAAACTACTCGCAGAACGTTTTCATGGTGGTATGGAACAGCCGGACCGTGAACGTGCGCTTTACAAGTTCCGTAATGGCAGTTGTCATGTATTGATTTCTACCGATCTGGCAGCCCGTGGACTGGATATTCCGGAAGTCGGACATATCATCCATTATCATTTGCCGGTCAATGAAGAAGCCTTTACGCACCGCAACGGACGTACAGCGCGTTGGGATGCGACCGGAACGTCTTATCTGATTCTTCATGCCGAAGAGAAACTTCCTTCTTATATCCCGGAAGAAATGGAAACAGTGGCGTTGCCTGAAAACCCTCCCCGGCCTCCGAAATCGCTCTGGGCTACTATATATATAGGTAAAGGAAAGAAGGAGAAACTTAGTCGGATCGATATTGCCGGATTCTTATATAAAAAAGGAAATCTGACTCGCGAAGATGTCGGAGCGATTGATGTCAAAGAACATTATGCTTTCGTTGCCGTTCGCCGGGCTAAGGTGAAGCAACTCCTGAATCTGATTCAAGGAGAGAAAATAAAAGGAATGAAGACTATTATTGAGGAAGCGAAGTAAAACTCTTTTTTTGTAATATAGAACTCTTAAAGTCCTCTTTTATTATTTACAATCGTCCCTATGTTCACTAGTCATTGAGCATAGGGATGATTACATTATTTCCAAAGATGTTTTACTTTTCACTTCATTTCCCTGTTAATCTAAGCTGAATTCACTGTTGTAGTTTATAAATATTCATTTTTATTGCATTAATCTTTTGTTTTATCATCAATATCTCCGGTTCTATTTCAATCTCGACTTTTATCCCATACTTGACATCTATAGATAACAATATGGTGTATATATCCTGTATAAACCAATAAAAAGAAAGGAAAATCTGCTTTAAAACAGTATTTTTATAAGGAAAGATTTGTGCGATGGGAATAAATTCGTAAATTCGCAAGGTCAAAAGACAAAAGTAACGAAATTGTTAAACCAAAAACAAACTTCAAATGAAAAAGCATAATTTCAATGCAGGACCTTCCATTCTTCCGCGTGAGGTGATAGAGGATACAGCGAAGGCTATTTTAGATTTCAACGGCTCTGGTCTCTCTTTGATGGAAATCAGCCACCGTGCCAAAGACTTCCAACCTGTGGTTGACGAAGCAGAGGCATTATTCAAGGAATTACTCAATATCCCCGAAGGCTATTCGGTACTGTTCCTGGGTGGAGGTGCTAGTATGGAGTTCTGCATGGTTCCTTATAACTTCCTGGAAAAAAAAGCTGCTTACCTGAACACTGGTGTGTGGGCTAAGAAAGCAATGAAAGAAGCTAAAGGGTTTGGTGAAGTTGTAGAAGTTGCTTCCTCTGCTGAAGCTACATATACTTATATCCCCAAAGATTATACAATCCCGACAGACGCAGATTATTTCCACATCACGACTAACAACACAATTTACGGTACAGAATTGAAGAAAGACCTCGATTCTCCGGTTCCGATGGTTGCCGATATGTCTTCTGATATTTTCTCACGTCCGATCGACGTTTCTAAATATATCTGTATTTATGGTGGTGCACAAAAGAATCTGGCTCCTGCTGGTGTTACATTCGTTATCGTTAAGAATGACGCATTGGGTAAGGTTTCCCGTTACATTCCAACGATGTTGAATTATCAGACTCATGTTGACAGTGGCTCTATGTTTAACACTCCTCCTGTTGTACCTATTTATGCAGCATTGCAGACGCTTCGCTGGATCAAAGCACAGGGTGGTGTGAAAGAAATGGAACGTCGTGCCATTGAAAAAGCGGATATGTTGTATGCTGAAATCGACCGCAACAAAATGTTCGTGGGTACTGCTGCCAAAGAAGACCGTTCACGCATGAACATCTGTTTCGTGATGGCTCCCGAATACAAAGACCTTGAAGCTGACTTCTTGAAGTTTGCCACTGAAAGAGGTATGGTAGGTATCAAAGGACATCGTTCTGTGGGTGGTTTTCGTGCATCTTGCTACAATGCTTTACCGAAAGAAAGCGTACAAGCTTTGATTGACTGCATGCAGGAATTTGAAAAACTTCATTAATATATTATTTTCACCACAGATTACACGAATTAGCACAGATTCCTAAATTCTATAATCTGTGAAAATCTGCGTAATCTGTGGTGAGTCTTTATAAATAGAATTAAATTATGAAAGTACTTGTAGCTACAGAAAAACCGTTTGCTAAAGTTGCAGTAGACGGTATCCGTAAAGAAATAGAAGCAGCTGGATTCGAGCTTGCTTTACTTGAGAAATATACAGATAAGGCTCAATTGCTGGATGCAGTGAAAGATGCTAATGCTATCATTATCCGTAGTGATATTATTGATGCAGAGGTGCTTGATGCTGCCAAAGAATTGAAAATCGTAGTACGTGCCGGTGCAGGATATGACAACGTTGACCTGGCTGCTGCCACTGCTCACAACGTATGTGTGATGAACACTCCGGGACAAAACTCTAATGCTGTTGCCGAACTTGCTTTGGGTATGATGGTATATGCTGTCCGTAATTTCTATAACGGAACTTCCGGTACAGAATTGATGGGCAAAAAACTGGGTATTCATGCTTATGGAAACGTAGGTCGTAATGTAGCCCGTGTTGCCAAAGGTTTCGGAATGGAAGTGTATGCTTACGACGCATTCTGCCCGAAAGAAGTAATCGAAAAAGATGGTGTGAAAGCACTTGATTCGGCAGAAGAACTGTATAAGACTTGTCAGGTGGTATCTCTTCATATACCGGCAACTGCCGAAACGAAAAATTCTATCAATTATGCTCTGCTGAAAGATATGCCGAAAGGTGCTATGTTGGTAAACACTGCCCGTAAGGAAGTTATCAACGAAGCAGAACTGATTAAATTGATGGAAGAGCGTGCAGACTTCAAATATATCACAGATATTATGCCTGTTGCTAACGCAGAATTTGCAGAGAAATTTGCCGGACGTTATTTCTCAACTCCAAAGAAGATGGGTGCTCAAACTGCTGAAGCAAATATCAATGCCGGTATTGCTGCCGCTCAACAAATTGTAGGCTTCCTGAAAGATGGTTGCGAGAAATTTAGAGTAAACAAATAAGATTCTTTTAGAAATAAGTAGTATATTTGAGCCACAGATTTTCAATAAGTCTGTGGCTTTAATTTTTTACATATAAAATACTAATATCATGGCAATAATTAAACCTTTCAAGGGCATTCGTCCTCCGCAAGACCTCGTAGAACAGGTCGCTTCACGTCCTTATGATGTATTGAATTCAGAAGAAGCCCGCGCAGAAGCGGAAGGTAACGAAAAGTCTCTTTATCATATTATTAAACCGGAAATAGATTTCCCTGTCGGTACGGACGAACACGACGAACAAGTGTATGCTAAAGCTGCCGAGAATTTCCAACTGTTTCAGGACAAAGGTTGGTTGGTGCAGGATAATAAGGAAAATTATTATATCTATGCCCAAACGATGAACGGGAAAACGCAATACGGATTGGTAGTTGGTGCATACGTTCCCGATTATATGAATGGGATTATCAAAAAACATGAGCTTACCCGTCGTGACAAGGAAGAAGACCGTATGAAGCATGTCCGTGTGAACAACGCTAACATTGAGCCTGTTTTCTTTGCTTATCCGGATAATGAGAAGTTGGATGTTATTATCAAGAAGTATACGGCAAACAAGCCTGTTTATGACTTCATCGCTCCGGGGGATGGTTTTGGACATACTTTCTGGATTGTCGATCAAGATGAGGATATTGCTGCTATTACTGCCGAATTTGCTAAGATGCCGGCTCTTTATATTGCCGACGGACATCACCGTTCTGCCGCTGCTGCACTAGTGGGAGCAGAGAAAGCAAAGCAAAATCCGAATCATCGGGGTGATGAAGAATATAATTACTTCATGGCTGTTTGCTTCCCTGCAAACCAGCTAACCATCATCGACTATAATCGTGTAGTGAAAGATCTCAATGGTTTGACTCCCGAGCAATTCCTGGCTGCACTTGATAAAAACTTTATAGTAGAAGAGAAGGGTGCGGATATCTATAAACCATCCGGCTTACATAACTTCTCACTCTATCTGGGTGGTAAATGGTACAGTCTGACAGCCAAGACAGGTACATACAATGATAACGACCCTATTGGTGTGCTTGATGTTACCATTTCTTCCAACCTGATTTTGGATGAAATTTTGGGTATAAAGGATTTGCGTTCGGACAAGCGTATTGATTTTGTGGGCGGCATCCGTGGATTGGGAGAACTCAAGAAGCGTGTGGATAGCGGTGAAATGAAAGTGGCTCTGGCTCTTTATCCTGTATCTATGAAACAATTGATGGATATTGCAGATACAGGTAATATCATGCCACCGAAGACAACTTGGTTTGAACCTAAACTTCGTTCGGGGTTGGTAATTCATAAATTGGATTAGGAAATTCTATCGGATGATGCAAAAAAGACGTTGCTGATGTAAGCTATATCAATAAATGTAACACCCGATTAAGATAAAAAAAATAGTGACGGTATATGCCCGGGATGGTGACGGTATCCTTGTGGTATACCGTCACTATTTTTATTGGATAGCGTCACTATCTTGTAGATGAAAATCTGCCAACAAAGATTTTTATATTCCCAGCTACATCTCATTGGTAAGTGGAACATTAATATTTCCAAACGATAGATTGACTTTTCTTATTAAAGCCGTATCTTTGCAGCATGACTGCTGAAGATACTTATAAAACCATCATTGAACCTTCCGAAGGTATTTATACGGAAAAACGAAGCAAGTTCATTGCTATAGCCCTTCCTGTGCGTACTCTCGATGAGATAAAAATACATCTTGAAACGTATCAGAAAAAGTATTATGACGCACGACACGTATGTTATGCCTATATGTTGGGAGCTGCACGAAAGGATTTCCGTGCCAATGACAATGGAGAACCTTCCGGAACAGCGGGAAAACCCATTCTCGGACAGATAAATTCAAATGAACTGACGGATATCCTGATTGTAGTAGTTCGTTATTTTGGAGGAATCAAGTTAGGGACAAGCGGATTGATCGTGGCTTACAAGGCTGCCGCTGCTGAAGCTATTGCTGCCGCTACAATTATAGAAAAGACAGTAGATGAAGACGTGACGGTAATGTTTGAATATCCTTTCATGAATGACGTGATGCGCATTGTGAAAGAGGAGGAACCAGAAATTCTCAATCAGTCGTATGACATGGATTGTAGTATGACGTTACGTATTCGTCGTTCGATGATGCCTAAATTGCGTGCTCGTTTGGAAAAGGTGGAGACAGCTCGTATTCTTGATGATGAGAATGTATTGTAAGTAAGATATTTAAAATATTGCATGAGAAATAAATATCATATAATTTTCAATTTGTTTTTAAGCTTCTTTGCTTTGATAAGCGTTCAGACGCAAGTACAAGCACAGGAGACTCAAAAGCTCGCTCCTAATAATATCCCTGTTCCGTGGTATTCGCAGAAAATCACGGGATGTCCTTACTCGCATTGTTCTCTGGCTTCTTCGTTAATGGTCTTTGACTACTTTAAAGGCATGACGACCGATACACAACGTACAGCCCAGGATGCAGAAAAAAAACTGATAGAATATCAACGCAACTACTTTCTGAAAAAACGTGCCCCTTTCCGTCGTCGTACATCGATAGGACAGGGAGGATATTATTCTTTTGAAATTGATTCTTTGACACGTTATTATGAAAATATGATAAGTGCCGAACATTTCCAGCAGAAGGATTACCGGGTATTGAAAGATTATATTGATCGTGGTATACCTGTGCTTGTGAATGTGAGATATACAGGAGCAGTTCGTGGTTTGCGTCCCGGTCCGAGAGGGCACTGGATGGTGCTTCGTGGCATTGACGATAAACATGTGTGGGTAAATGACCCCGGACGTTCGCCGGAGATGCGGAGTAAAGGAGAAAATATCTGCTATCCAATAAAGAAACAGCCGGGCAATCCTTCCTATTTTGATGGTTGCTGGACGGGACGATTTATCATAGTCACTCCTAAAGAATGGATTCGAAACTCCCTGTTTGCACAAGTAGGCAAGCTTCCTCCTTTGGAGGAGGTAACTCATATAGTACCTCCTGTTGCGTTGCCTGCAACCTTACCGCAGGTTATTAATCAGTAAGCAATTCATTGTGAAGATAGAAATATTCTTAGTAAAATTAGGATAAAAAGAACATTAGTAAAATAAAGAAGAACAAAGATATATGGCATTCGAAGCAACCAAAAAAGAATGGTGCGAACTCTATTCTTTCTTTCGTCTCCTGACAGACGGAAAAGTAGTGCTAGGCACAGCAGACGCAAAGGCGGGAGAAACATCTTGGCCTATTGCAATGATTCAACGGGAAGAACATGATGGAACACGTCAATATTATATTGAGGAAGATACGATTCGTATAGAAGCAGAGAGCGGAACTAAATCCATGCCTCGCGAAGACTTTGGTATTGTAGCTGATTTGATATTACGGGCTGTGAAATCTTCTTCGGAAGATGACGTAACCTCTCCGGAAGGAGTAGAAGAGTTTTTAGACGAAGCAGCCATTTTCGATTTGGAAGCAAAAACAGAAGATCGTACTGATTTCTCCATTGCATTTTGGCATCCGGAAGCTCCGTTGAGAGGTTTTAATGTTCGTTCACGTTTGGGTGTAATGAATCCGTTACTGGACGGAGGACGTGCTGCAAATCTAAAACTGGAACAGAGTGGAGTCAAATTTGCCACTCCCACAGTGAATAAAATCAATGCTTTGCCTGAATCTCCCAATGAGGTTGCCGAGCGAATGATGATGATCGAACGATTGGGCGGTGTACTTAAATATTCTGATGTAGCCGACCGGGTATTCCGTAGCAATCTTCTGATGATTGACCTGCATTTTCCACGTGTCTTGACAGAAATGGTTCGTATTATGCATTTGGATGGTATCTCTCGCATTAGTGAGCTGACGGAAGTTATCAAACAAATGAATCCGTTAAAGATTAAAGATGAACTGATAAACAAGCATAAGTTTTATGAGTTTAAGATGAAGCAGTTCTTGATGGCATTAGCTTTAGGTATGCGTCCCGCAAAGATTTATAATGGATTGGATTCGGCTGTGGAAGGTATTCTGTTAGTGGGCGGAAGTGGAGAGGTGCTCTGTTATCATAAATCAGAAAAGCAAGTAATGGAAGACTTTTTGTTTCAAAATACCCGTTTGGAAAAAGGATCTTTGGAGAAGGATAAATACGGATTTTTGGAAAGAGAGAATGGAGTCTATTATTTCAAACTGAATGCAAAGATTGGGCTAGTTAAAAGGTAAATGATAAATTAGAATTCTGTGGTGAAATTTTGATTCGATATATATAAAAAACTTGTTATTCATGAAAACGAATGAAGTTTTAGAGAACATTAAAGCACGTCGTAGTGTACGGGCTTATACTAGTCAGCAAGTTTCAGAAGAAGATTTGCAGGCTATTCTGGAAGCTGCAACTTATGCACCCAGTGGAATGCATTTGGAAACATGGCACTTTACTGCTATTCAAAATGTAGATAAATTGACAGAACTGAATGAACGCATTAAAGGAGCTTTTGCAAAAAGCGATGATTCCCGTTTGCAAGAGCGTGGACATAGCAAGACCTATTGTTGTTATTATCATGCTCCGACTTTGGTGATTGTATCCAATGAACCTACACAATGGTGGGCTGGTATGGATTGTGCTTGTGCAATAGAAAATATGTTTCTGGCTGCCCATTCTTTAGGAATCGGCTCTTGCTGGATCAACCAGTTGGGCACAACGTGTGATGATCCTGAAGTTCGTGAATATATTACCTCTTTAGGTGTTCCTGCCAATCATAAAGTCTATGGTTGCGTGGCTTTGGGGTATGCTGATTCGAAGATTCCAATGAAAGAGAAAAAGGTGAAGGCTGATACGGTAACGATTGTCAAGTAGAAAAAATATTCAGAATTGTAGTTGGATTTACATTCCATATCACAAAATATGAGCCTTGGGGATAATTGATGCATCTCTAGGGCTTTTGTTTATTCAGTCCTGGGCTGATAAAAATAATCCCGGGGCTTACATTCATTGAGCCCCGGGATTATTTCTTATTGAGATGCTTCTAAAAATCTTTTCTAATGAATTGATTTCTACAATAAATCACCTTTATTCAAAAGTGCCATAACGAGTTGGTAGTAACTTACGGTCGCCCAATGTATTATCTACACGAGCTACATTGATCCAGAATTTGTTATCACGTACACTTTCTATCGGATAAGCCGCTTTCTCGCGTGTGTACGAATGTTCCCAACGATCACTAACAATCTCGTATTCCGGATGCGGAGCATTAATCAACACATTATCATCCTTATCAGCTTCGCCATTCTTCACTTCCTGAATCTCCTTCCAGATATTCAGCATGACATCTACGAAATTGTCCAGTTCTGCCAAACTCTCGCTTTCTGTCGGTTCAATCATCAATGTACCGTGAACAGGGAAGGAGAGGGTAGGAGCATGATAACCATAATCCATCAGACGTTTGGCAATATCATTTTCCGAGATGCCTGCTTCTTCATGTACTTTCCGACACTCCAGAATCATTTCGTGTCCTACGAAACCATTGGCTCCCCGATAGACAACTCCATACGTATCTTTCAGACAAGCAGCCAGATAATTAGCATTCAGGATGGCGATCTTAGTTGCCTGCGTCAATCCCTCTGCACCCATCATGCGGATATATCCATACGTGATAGGCAAAATACCTGCACTACCGAATGGGGCAGCTGATACTTGATTCTGCGAATTGCCGAAGATTCCATGTCCGGGAAGGAAAGGAACCAGATGTTCGGCCACACAGATAGGACCTACTCCCGGACCTCCGCCACCATGAGGGGAAGCGAATGTTTTATGAAGATTCAAGTGGCAGACATCCGCACCGATGAATCCCGGATTGGTCAATCCCACTTGGGCATTCATATTGGCTCCATCCATATATACTTGTGCGCCACAGGCATGAATGATGTCGCAAATTTCCTTTATTTCTGTTTCGAAGATACCATGTGTAGAAGGATAAGTAATCATCAGCGCTGCCAATTCATCTCTATTTTCTTCAGCCTTGGCACGTAGGTCATCCATTTCTACATTTCCTTGTTCGTCACAGGCACAGGTGACGGTCACAAATCCAGCCTGTATAGCTGACGCAGGATTTGTTCCGTGAGCCGAAGCTGGAATCAGGACTTTGTTCCGATGTCCCTGACCGATACTTTCGAGATAAGCACGGATTACACGAAGCCCTGCATATTCTCCCGCAGCACCCGAATTGGGTTGCAGACTCACCCCTGAAAATCCGGTGATAACTTTCAGATCTTCACTTAAATTCTTAATTAATTCCCGATATCCTTCTGCCTGATCTTCCGGAACCAGCGGGTGCATACCCATAAATTCGGGACGACTTAAAGGCAACATTTCCGCAGCTGCATTCAGCTTCATGGTGCATGAACCGAGAGAAATCATCGATTGTGCAAGCGAAATATCTTTGCGATCCAAACGTTTGATATAACGCATCATCTCTGTTTCCGTGTGATATTTGCTGAATACTTCGTGCGTCAGGAAAGGAGTTGTCCGTTTCAAAGCCTTGTCGATATTGCTTTTTTCTGGGATATCGTCTACCTTCTGATAGTCTTTTCCGGCAGCGATGGCAAAGATAGAGCGCAATACATTGGCAGCTGCCACATCTGTTGTTTCATCAATACTGAAACCGACATCACCATTTTCATAATAACGCAGATTTACTTCTTTACTAAGCGCTATGGTACGGATTTGTTGTGCCGAAACGTGTTCGGGCAACTCAAAACGTAAGGTGTCAAAATATTGAACGTTGACTTGTGTGTATCCACATTTCTTCAGTTGCTTTTCAAGAAATACAGTGATACTGTGGATGCGCGACGCAATTGTAGTGATACCCTCCTGACCGTGATAAACAGCGTAAAAGCCTGCCATAGTAGCTAATAATGCCTGTGCGGTACAGATATTTGAAGTTGCTTTTTCCCGTTTGATATGCTGTTCACGTGTCTGCAAAGCCATCCGGTAGCAAAGTTTGCCATATTTATCTTTAGACCATCCGATGATTCGTCCCGGCATATTCCGTTTGTATTCGTCTCTGGTAGCAAAGAAAGCAGCCGACGGACCACCATAGAACATTGGAGTACCCAAACGTTGTGTAGTTCCGAATACAATATCTGCTCCCCATTCTCCCGGAGGAGTCAGCAGGGCAAGACTCAAAATATCGGCGGCGACAGCTACCTTGCAATCTGCGGCATGAGCTTTTTCTGTAAATTCGGAATAATCCTCTGCGTTTCCATTCGAGTTTGGATATTGTAGAACGCAGGCAAACACTTCCGGTGAAGGTTCAAAATCCTTATATTTACCTACACGCAGTTCGATGCCTTGCGGCACGGCGCGTGTAGTCATAACAGCCAATGTTTGTGGGAAAATATTCTCGTCTACAAAGACTACGTTCGCATTGGCTTTCTGTTGCGCACGGGAGCGGATGGCATACATCATGCTTACGGCTTCGGCAGCGGCAGTTGCTTCGTCCAGAAGTGAACAGTTGGCAAGTGGCATGGCAGTAAGGTCGCACACGGCTGTCTGAAAATTCATCAACGCTTCCAGGCGTCCTTGCGACACTTCTGTCTGATAAGGAGTGTAAGAAGTGTACCATACCGGGTTTTCGAATACATTCCGCTGGATAACAGCCGGGGTAATCGTGTTGTACCATCCCAAACCGATATACGTAGTATATAGTTTATTTTTATTTGCCAGTTCGGCGATATGTTTTCCAAATTCGTATTCCGTCAGTGGACTAGTCAATGCCAGCGGCTCTTTCAGCCGTATATTGGCGGGAATTGTTTTATCAATCAGTTCGTCCAGTGAGTTCACCCCAATTTTGCGGAGCATCAGGGCTGTGTCTTGTTCATTGATGCCGATGTGACGGCTAGCTAACAAATCGGTTTTCATGTCTTAATGATTTATGATTTATGATTTATGAATTATGAGTTCTGATTTATGCTTTCTTATGTTTTCCCGATTTATAAACCTCAATCAGCCGCAACACCTACTTCATCCGCACGGCAAATCATAAATCATAAATCAGAATTCATAACTCATTAAATCTTCTCTTATCTAAAAAATGGGTTTTCAGCTTTCTCCATTCCGATCGTCGTAGGAGCACCGTGTCCGGGGTAAACGACAGTTTCGTTGGGGAGAACAAACAGACGGCTGCAAATGTGCTCTATCAGTTCATCGAAGTTGCCTCCTGTGAGATCGGCACGACCGATGCTACCCTGAAACAGGACATCGCCGGAGAACATGCAGTTATCTTCCTTGCAATAGTACACCAAGCTACCGGGTGAATGTCCGGGCACGTGTATCGCTTCCAGTTTGGTATGTCCGAAAGTGATAATATCTCCGTCATGCAGGTATTTGCCCAGTGGTACAGGCTCTTCCTGCAACTGAAAACCAAACATTCTGCTTTGTTTCGGTGCTTCGTCAATCCAGTACTCATCCGCTTTGTTTGCTTCTGCCGATAATCCGAATTCTTTCAGCATGAACGGATTTCCGAAGATATGATCCAGGTGCAAATGAGTATTCAGCAGATGCTTTACATTCAGCTCATTGGTAAGAATGAACTTTTTCAGAGCCTGCTTTTCCTCTTCATAAAAACAGCCGGGATCGATTACGACTGCTTCTTTAGTGTCATCCCATAATACGTAGCAGTTTACGGGAAACATATTAAATTCAAATCTCTTTATTTTCATGGTTTCTTTATGATTTATCATCTATCAGAACATATAGTCTTATTTAAATCGGAACATATACCACTTTTTTGGTTTGAAAGAACTCTTCCTCGAAACTATCGCTCAAGTTATAAATGACCGTTTTATGCTTGAACGGCATCGTTTCATGCTCCAGTTCGCCACCTTTGAGACAGATCAGTCCGTTGGGTAATGCATTTTGTTGTTTTGAGGAGATATTCTTTTTGATAATCTTAATCAAATCCGCCAAAGGCATTACGGCACGGCTGACAACAAAGTCGAACGTTCGTTTCTCCTCTTCTGCGCGGGCATGGCGGAACGTTACATTTTTCAGTCCGATAGCATTTGCCACTTCGGTTGCTACCCGTACTTTTTTGCCGATACTGTCCACGAGGTGAAATGTTACTTCGGGAAATAAGATGGCTAAAGGAATACCGGGGAAACCTCCTCCTGTACCCAGGTCCATAATGCTGGTTCCGGGGCGAAATTGGATTGTTTTGGCAATGCCTAACGAATGGAGCACGTGATGCTCATATAAATTCTCGATGTCCTTGCGGGAGATTACGTTGATTTTAGAATTCCAGTCAATGTAGAGGTCGTATAGAGCTGCAAACTGTTTGCGCTGCTCTTCCGTCAGATCAGGAAATATTTCAGTATGATTTCCACTGTTTGAGTTTTGAGTTATAAGTTTTGAATGATAGATGTGGATGAATATCCTATTCTGTCACACGGGAGTGATAACAATAGGATATTCATTGGTGTTCAGCTTTTTATGAAATTTAATTTTTCAGTTCTCCCAGAATTGGGTTACTGCCTAGTAAATGCTCCATCATAGAAAATGGGATTGTTACCTTTACAGGTCCCATAGAATAAGGAGTGATATCGTATACATTATAATAGAAGGTGGTTCCTTCTTTGCTTAGATAGAAATTTTCTGTCGGAGCGATGTCCCCAGTGGAAGCATATCCCATGTCTTCCAATGCTTCGTGAGTGTTCACTTTGTTGTCCGCCATGAGCTGGTTCCAGATCAGGTCGGTCAATGCGTCTTTGTAGTCTCCGACAAAAATATCATCAAGACGGAGCGGACGCATCAGGGTGAGGTCCATGTTCAGGAAAGTAGCCATGTAAATGCCATGTGCACCTCCGGTATATTCGTTGTAGTCGATACGATATACAAGCAGGTCTTTATCATACAGTTGTACGTGGCTCTCTATACCTTTATAATAAGAATACCAAGCTCCGATGGAAGATTCGTCTTCTTTGTCTTTCTCGTCCTCGGCATACATCGGTTCGAGGTCGCGGCGGTATTCGCTGATATAGTTCTCGGTATATTGCTTTACAACTTCTTCCGGCTTTTCGCCGATGTATTTATCACCGAAGCAGGCCGAAATGAAATAAGAATTCAAACTGTCTTTCAGCATATCATCCGATGATTTTACCGGATAAGCAAAATTTATAATGATATTGCAGGCCGGTTTGGCTGTATCACTGAAGAGGTGTGCTGTCTCATTCACTTGAATGCTATCAAACTGTAACGCACCTGTGTTTTTGTTCATCTTGTCATGACAAGAAAACAAAAAGCCGCTTACCGAAAGTATAATTGCAAGCAGACTGACATATTGTTTTTTCATACCCATTTTTTCTGTAAATTCAACATTTGTTTTATCATTCACTATTGACAAATATAGATGAAATTCGTGAATCGGGCTAATAAAAACAGAAAAATTTGCAGCTATTTATCCTCTAAAACAGGATTACCGGATAGCATCCACTCGTCAATGCTTGCAAACTTTAGTGATATCTACGGTGAATCCATCTTCAGCAGGCATAAATTTCCCTTTCATTTTCAGAAATTCGATGAGGGTATCTACGTCCATTTAGAAACTGTAACATATGTGACAAAACTGCATATTATTCATTGAAAGTTGAAAACAACCATTTCGCTATGCGTTCCTATTCTGAAAGGCGGCCCCCAAAGAGACAATCCGGAAGACACGTACACGTGGCTGTTTCCCCATTGACGGTAGCCGTGACTTTGCTCGAATATATAATCAGTCACCCAATTAATAGGCCATACTTGTCCGTGATGTGTATGTCCGCTGAATTGCAAGTCGATGCCGGCCGCTTCTGTTTCTTTCAGGTTGAAGGGTTGATGATCCAGCAAGATGATAGGTTTGCTTTTATCAACATTCGCCATCAGTTCTTGCAGGGAACGGCGTTTGAGGTTGTGATGGTCATCGCGGCCTATCAGTTGTATGCCGTTGGGGAGTGTCACTACTGAATCACGCAAAAGTTGTATTTGAGTATTCTTTATATACCGGATACTTTCATCGATTCCACTAATGTATTCGTGATTACCAAGAACCATGTAGATGCCCATAGAAGCTTTCAACTCGGCCAGTTCTTCCGCCATATTCTCTGTATAAAGAGGTACAACACTGTTATCAATCAAGTCGCCACTAATCAGTATCAAGTCGGGATGCTGTGCATTTATCATTTCCACATACTTCTTCAGTGAGGCTTTTCCTGTGCCGTTTCCCAGATGAACATCGCTTATCGCGACGATTTTAACTGCGTGAGAAGTATCTTCATTTTGTTTATTAGTTAAAATACTGACAACATTAGTTTCTGGATGATAATAGTTGTACACCCCATATCCCAGCAATCCCAATGTGAACGCAAAAGATAGATAAAACCGATATTTGCAGACCACCTTGAATAATTTCAATATATCAAACAATAGCAGGAACAATGCCATGTATAGGGTAAATATCAGCCAACTTGTTCCAATGATGTACATCGAATGGGAGATAAAAACAGGCATTTCCAGGTTACGGGCTAGCATCGTACCGAAGAAAGATAGGGCACATGTCCAAAATAAAACGGTTAAGAGTATTTTTACTCCAAGCGGTTTTACTTTCAGAGCCTGCGTCGCTCTGATAAATATATAGGTATTCCCTGCCAGATAAAAAGTAATAATGAGGAGTAGATATGTAAGCATAGCGTTTACTTAAAAAAACAGTGAATTTATTTGTGGCAAAGATAGGTTTTATTGTTGAGTAAAAAGAGTTAATAGTGCTGATATGACCCTAAAATAGCCAAATAATGAACGGGAAATATGTCTGCAATGAATTGGTATTCAATATACTGGTGATGGAATACGAGGTTATGGGGAGAATAACCGGTAAGAAATGCACGTAAATCTACCGTTTTGAATGATGATTGAATCTTAATTACGAAAATAGATAGGAAAATCTGTTTTTATTCTTATCTTTGTCCTCTGAAATGAAAAGACTAGCCTACATAACAGCACTAATCCTTTCTCTTCTGATTATCTATTCAGGAGGCGGAGTCTCTATTGTGCGTTATTGCTGTGCCCGTTGTGAGACAGTGCAGAGCTGCTGTGATACAGGCTGTCCGAAGTGTAAAAAGTCTCATACTTGCGATTCAAAGAAAAACTGCAAAGAAAAAGGTTGTACGGCTACGATTTATAAGCTCGACCTGATGAAACACTCTACCGAACTGACCGTATCAGTTTTGGCAGTCGATCTTTTATGTGAGCATTTCTGCTATCTGTTGACTCCGACCTATGCGGATAAACCGGTAGAATTTGATAGTCTGACCTCTCCGCCACCTCTCTGCTCGAGGCAGATGCTGGCGTTATATTCCACTTACATTATTTAGCCACTATTTCTTTCTTATTTAATCCTTTGCTTTCAATAGAACATGAAAGTAAAGCAACACTGAATGCAACTAAGTTGCATGAGAAATGAATTAATTTTGTATCTCGAAAGTAACTTTAGAAAGAATGAAATATATGATAATAGGACTGTTCCTGTTATTTGCCGGCAATATATATGCGCAAGTAGGGGGAACAGTGAAAGATAGTACCGGGGAGGCTATTCCGGGTGCCAATGTGTTCTGGATGAATACAGGACAAGGAGTGACAACCAAAGAGGATGGTCGTTTTTCTATCACTAAACCTTCCAAAAGCCACATGCTGATTGTCAGCTTTATCGGTTTTCAGAACGATACGATTCATGTGAGCAGTAAAAATCAACAACTGGATATTGTGCTTCGTGACGGAGTGGAGCTGAATGAAGTGAATATTGTCACTCGTAAACTGGGAACAATGAAATTGCGCAGTAGCGTAATGAACGAAGACATGATAAGCAGTGCCGAATTGAGTAGAGCCGCTTGTTGTAATCTGGGTGAAAGTTTTGTGACGAACCCTTCAGTAGATGTGAGTTATTCCGATGCGGCAACAGGAGCAAAACAAATTAAATTGTTGGGGCTGTCCGGCACTTATGTGCAGATGTTGACGGAAAACATTCCGAATTATCGGGGAGCCGCCGCTCCTTATGGATTGGGATATGTCCCCGGTCCGTGGATGCAGAGCATACAGGTCTCCAAAGGAACATCTTCGGTGAAGAATGGTTATGAAGCCATCACAGGACAGATAAACGTAGAATTTAAGAAACCACAGTTGCCGGAAGCCGATTGGGTGTCTGCCAATCTTTTTGCAAGCACTACCAACCGATATGAAGCCAATGCGGACGCTACATTGAAACTTTCCAAACGATGGAGCACTTCTCTGCTGGCGCATTACGAAAATGAGACCAAGGCGCATGATGGCAACGATGACGGATTTGTGGATATTCCGCAGGTAGAACAGTATAATGTGTGGAACCGGTGGGCATACATGGGCGACCATTATGTTTTCCAGGCAGGTATCAAAGCCCTTTCTGAAACACGTACCAGCGGACAGGCCAATCACGGAGGGACAATGCACTCCGGTGACCTGTATAAAGTAGGGATCGATACGGAGCGCTATGAATTCTTCACCAAGAATGCCTATATCTTTAATAAGGAGAAGAATACGAACCTGGCTTTGATTCTTTCCACCACTTTACACAATCAGGATGCTACGTATGGACGCAAACTGTATAATGTGGATCAAACCAACGTCTATGCTTCGCTGATGTTTGAAACGGAATTTAATCCGCAAAATAGTTTCTCCGCAGGGTTGAGCTTCAATTATGACGCTTATGACCAACATTACCGTTTGGAAAATACAACGGGCAATCCTCTCAAAGCCTTTGAAAAGGAAGCTGTTCCCGGTGCTTACGTGCAATATACGTTGAATCTGAATGATAAATGGATGGTAATGGCCGGTCTGCGTGGTGATTACAGTAACGAACATGGTTTCTTCGTGACTCCGCGTGCGCATCTTAAGTACAATCCGAATGATTATGTGAATTTCCGTCTTTCTGCCGGAAAAGGGTACCGTACCAATCATGTGTTGGCAGAAAACAACTACCTGCTTTCCAGCAGTCGTAAGGTGGAAATAGCAAAGAACCTGGATATGGAAGAAGCGTGGAACTACGGTGCCAGCGTCTCTACTTATATCCCTATATTCGGCAAAACGCTGAATGTGAATGCAGAATACTATTATACGGATTTCCTGAAACAAGTGATAGTGGATATGGATAGCAACCCCCATGAAGTAGCTTTCTACAATTTGGATGGACGCTCTTATTCGCATGTGTTCCAAGTGGAAGCAAGTTATCCTTTCTTCAAAGGATTCACTCTGACAGGTGCTTACCGGCTCACGGATGCGAAAACGACCTACAAAGGTGAACGAATGGAGAAACCGCTGACCAGCAAATATAAAGGACTACTCACGGCTTCTTACCAAACTCCGCTGGGAATATGGCAGTTTGACGCCACACTGCAACTGAATGGCGGCGGCAGGATGCCTACTCCTTATGAACTGGGAGACGGACAGTTATCCTGGGAACGTCGTTATGGCAGTTTTGAGCAGTTGAGCTTGCAGGTGACCCGTTACTTCCGCCGCTGGTCTATCTACGTAGGAGGCGAGAACCTGACAAACTTCAAACAAAAGAATCCGATTATCGATGCGGCAAATCCCTGGGGGAACAACTTTGATTCTATCATGATTTGGGGACCGGTGCACGGAGCAAAAGGATATATCGGAATACGTTTTAACTTAGCTAGAAATAGTGAGTAAAAGCAGGAAATAGCGAATGAAAGAAACGATCGCATAATAAAGAATATTAATTTTAAACTGATAAGAAAAATGAGAACAAAAAGATGGATGGCCACTTGCGTGGTGGCTCTTTTGAGTGTAACAGCTGTATTGGCAAAAGATATTCGTGTTGTTGTATTTAAAGTGTCGCAGATGCACTGTGAGAAATGCGAAAAGAAAGTAAAGGACAATATGCGTTTTGAGAAAGGGCTGAAGGATATTTCGACCGAAGTAAAAACGAAAATGGTAACCATTACGTATGACGCTGAAAAAACGAATGTAAAGAAGTTGCAGGCAGGGTTTAATAAGTTCAGTTATGAAGCCGAATTTGTAAAAGAAACAAAGAAAGACGATCAGAAGGCTGATAAGAAGTAATTGAACAAATACCTGTATTAGCTTGTTTCTATAAACAAACAAGGGTTCTTCCCCAACTTCTTTTTCGAGAGGAGGGGAAGGCCGTAAACAATAATTATATGGGTAACACAACAAAAAAGGCATTTCCTGTGCTTAATATGCATTGTGCAGGATGTGCCAATAATGTAGAAAGAACAGTAAAAAAATTGCCGGGAGTCATTGAGGCTTCCGTTAATTTTGCTACCAATACATTGACCGTTTCTTATGAGAAAGAGCAGCTGACTCCCGGAGAGATTCGTGCGGCTGTGCTTGCGGCAGGTTATGATCTGATTGTGGAAGAAGCCCACAAAGAAGAACGCCGGGAAGAGGAACAGCATAAGCGTTACACTCGTTTGAAGTGGAAGGTGATTGGTGCGTGGATTTTGGTAGTACCGTTATTGGTATATTCCATGATACTGATGCATGTGCCATACTCTAATGAGATTCAAATGGTACTTGCTATCCCTGTTATGGTCTTTTTCGGAGGCGGTTTCTTCACCGGAGCCTGGAAACAGGCTAAATTAGGACGGAGCAATATGGATACTTTGGTTGCGCTTAGTACTTCCATTGCTTTTCTGTTCAGTCTGTTCAACACTTTCTTCCCCGAATTCTGGTATGACCGCGGATTGGAACCGCATGTCTATTATGAGGCTTCTGCGGTGATTATCGCTTTCGTTCTTACCGGAAAGTTGATGGAGGAACGTGCCAAAGGAAATACCTCGACAGCCATTCGTAAGTTGATGGGAATGCAGCCTAAAGCGGCTCGTGTTCTGCGCAATGGAGTGGAGGAGGAGATCTTGATTGAAAAACTTCAGGTAGGTGATTTGGTGGTTGTACGCCCGGGAGAGCAAATACCTGTGGACGGTCAGCTTTCCGAAGGCGACTCGTATGTCGATGAAAGTATGATTAGCGGTGAACCGGTTCCGGTAGAAAAGAAGAAAGGTGATAAGGTATTGGCAGGGACGATCAACCAGCGTGGTTCATTTATCATTCGTGCCGCACAGGTAGGCAGCGAAACCGTGCTTGCCCGTATTATCGCTATGGTGCAGGAAGCGCAGGGTAGCAAAGCTCCCGTGCAACGCATTGTCGATCGTATTACGGGGATTTTTGTACCTGTCGTATTGGGCATTGCCATTCTGACATTTGTATTGTGGGTTACCATTGGTGGTAGTGAATATATCTCTTATGGTATTTTGTCGGCTGTTTCTGTTCTTGTCATTGCTTGTCCATGTGCTTTGGGGCTTGCTACACCTACTGCGTTGATGGTGGGTATAGGTAAAGCTGCCAGCCAGCATATTCTGATTAAAGATGCAGTGGCTTTGGAACAAATGCGCAAAGTAGATGTCGTTGTTCTGGATAAAACGGGAACACTGACTGAAGGGCATCCTACAGCTACCGGATGGTTATGGGCGCAGTCGCAGGAACCACATTTCAAAGATGTACTTTTAGCTGCGGAAATGAAATCGGAGCATCCGCTTGCCGGCGCTATTGTTGCTGCGCTTCAGGACGAAGAAAAAATAAAACCTGCCGTGTTAAATAGCTTTGAAAGCATTACGGGAAAAGGAATCAAAGCCTCGTATGAGGGACATACTTACTGGGTAGGCAGTCATAAACTCCTGAAAGATTTCAGTGCGACAGTAAGCGATGTGATGGCTGAAATGCTGGTTCACTATGAATCGGACGGTAACGGCATCATTTACTTTGGACGTGAAAACGAGTTGTTGGCTATTATTGCTGTTTCCGACCCGATAAAGGCTACTTCTGCCGAAGCGGTGAAAGAACTGAAACGCCAAGGGATTGACATCTGTATGCTGACGGGTGACGGGCAACGGACTGCACTAGCCGTTTCTTCCCGTTTAGGAATCGAACGTTTTGTTGCCGACGCTCTACCGGACGATAAGGCCGAATTTGTACGTGAGCTTCAAATGCAGGGAAAGAAGGTTGCGATGGTGGGCGATGGTATCAATGATTCGCAGGCACTGGCATTGGCTGACGTCAGCATTGCTATGGGAAAAGGAACTGATATTGCTATGGACGTGGCTATGGTGACTTTGATGACATCGGACTTATTGCTGCTTCCTAAAGCCTTCCAGTTGTCAAAGCAGACGGTCAAACTGATTCATCAGAATCTTTTCTGGGCGTTTATTTACAACCTGATCGGTATTCCAATTGCTGCCGGTATCTTGTTCCCGCTGAATGGTTTGTTATTAAATCCGATGCTGGCAAGTGCCGCAATGGCGTTCTCCAGCGTGAGTGTAGTGCTCAATTCGTTGAGCTTGGGAAGAAAATAAGAAACGAACCATAAAAAGACAGGAACCTGTAAGCAGTAAACACTGAATGGTAAGCTGTAATTTATGAACAGTGAACAACAAATAATAGACGGTGAATACTTTGCGGATAATGCGCAATTTATTCACCGTTCATTGTTTTACAACTCACCATTTATGTTTTCTATCGTCCTTCGTATAAATTATCTGTTTCTAAATTCCAATGGCGTCATTCCTACATATCGTCTGAAATACTTGCCAAAGAAAGAGGCACTGGGGAAGTTTAGAGAATATGCGATTTCTTGGATAGTCATATTGGTACCTTTCAGTTTGGCTTTAGCATCCATAATGACAATATATGCAATAGTGTCCAATACACTTTTACCTGTCACTTGTCTTACTGTCGTACTTAAATGTTGAAGAGATATACCTAATTTATCTGCGTAGAACTGTGCACGACGTTCGTTTTTATAATTCTCGGTGATAACATGAATCAGTTCCCGGCAGATTTCTTTTTTTCGATTCGAACTACCGTTTTCACCCGGAAATTTATGATATATCAATCGTATGCTTGTCAGGATGGTCTGAAGAGACAATTCAACCAATTCAGAATCCATTTCGAAGTTCTCATTGCAACTGGCCCGTGATAATAGAGCAAAATAGTCTTTCAGATAACTGGCTACCTCTTCATTAAGAGGAACCACCGGCTGTTCTATCAGTTTGGGATATGCGTTACCAATATTCTTCATCAGGTTGATTCGTCCGGCGCAATGTGCGGAAAAGCCGGCAAAGCAAAGGCATACCTTTTCTGTTCTCTCCCGAAACTGAATGATTGTTCCCGGTAACAGAGTTATCAGGTCATTAGGACGAATCTCATAATCAAGCAGATTGATGGAGGCTTTCATCGAACCTTCGGTACAGATGGCAACAATACATGCTTGCAACCGGCAAGATTGCTTGTAAATATTGAGAATGTCTTCTGTTACATTCGTCCATGCTAATACTTCGGTAGGCAAGTCTACCTGTGGAAAGTCCATTTTCATAGTTGTGTTTGTTATATTGGGCCAACAAATGTACGCATTTTCTTTTTATTTCTTACCTTTCCTCTAAAAAGAAAAATCTCCTGCTCTTATATTCGCATGTAACTTACTTGTATCTAATTAATTATACTTATAGTCCGTAAGTTTTCCCACAAAACGCCTAAGACGACAAGTATTTTGTCGTCTGAACTAGTAAAGTTTGTTACTTTCCTCTTCAGCCTAAAAGGACTACGCTGGTGTCCAATCCCTCTATAGATACAATAATTTTGTAAACGCGCTCATGTGGCAGCACAAAGGTAATTATGTTGTCGATAGAGGTATATCGGAAAGGTCTATCCGACCAATAACGATTCTAATGCTTGAATATCATTTTGCCATTCCGCCTGCTTTTCAAGCCGCTTGAGGTAAACATCTATAAAATCCTCGTCTTTTGTCAGCATATGCCATACTGCGACCAATAGTTTTCGGGCGATGGCTACTTGTATCTTCATCTTGTTCTTATGGCGTTGGGTGCATTGCACGTAGCTGAAATTTGAGAAAAAGCAGTTTCGGGTTCTTGATGCGACCCAGGATATTTCAATCAATATCTGACGCAGGAATCGGTTCCCATGCGTCGTCCTGTTGCTTTTGACTTTATTGTTGCTTATATCATTGCGTGGTTTCAATCCACACCATCCCACTAGGTTTGTTGCTTTTTCAAACGGTTTCATGTCAGCCCCGGTCTCCGCAATTATAGCCGAAGCGGCGCGTTCTTTAACACCGGGGATACTCTGTAGACGTTTGAATTGTTTCGGGAAGTGTTCCTGGCACATGGCAATGAGAGCATTCCTGCATTCTTCGATTTGTCGCTCGATTACCTCTATAAGCTCTGCGTATTGCTTTAACAAACAGATGTCTGCCTGGTGAAAGTCACCCGTTACGGCATCCTTTATGATGTTGCGTCCGTATTTCCGTAGAGTTTTTCCATGAATGAGTTTCACCAGCTCCTCAGGGTCTGTTATCCCGGTTATTATTGCACGGACGCACTTCTGATAGCTTTTTCCATTGACTCGGGATACATAGTTACTTAACCGAAAACCACATCGCTGTAAAGCAGCGTCCTGTTTATTGCTGTTATACGTCAGGTCTTCATTCAGGTCGAAGATGCGACGGTTATACTTGCGCATGTCCTGCACTCTCTTATCTGGCACAAAACTTCCACGAATCAGATTCTTCAACAAGCATTCCGCTATCCATTGGGCATCCTTCACATCACTCTTGCGACCGGGAAGCTGCTTTATAAAATAAGGATTTACCAATTTGAGAGACATGCTCTCGCACAAGGCATTCCACACAGGGACCCAATAGGTCGAAGTGCTTTCCATTGCTGCCTCTGTCACCCCATGAGAAACCATCTCGGAACACATAAGTTCTAAATCAGGAGTCAATGTACCATAAACTTTTGCAAAAATAACGGCCTCTGTATTATCCATCACACAGAGATAAATTGTATCTTTGTGGACATCAAGGCCGGCCACGATTCTGTCTTTGTCCATATTTGAGATTTTTTAGTTACACTCCTTAAATATAGGACATTCGTAACAATTAAACGAAGTATGAAGCAGAGTTTGAGGGTTGGCCTCGGTTTTTATTGTGCCGGTGTAGAAAAACTCGATTTTTCTATATAATTTTGTTTTTATGAAAACATTTTTTATTGATTGGAATTTGATACCATACGCCGAAGCATGGCAACGGCAGACAGAATGGTTTGATAACATTGTCCGGGCAAAAGTTCAGGGCGAGAGTTATGAAAACCGTATTGTGATGTGCGAACATCCCCATGTTTATACATTAGGACGTAGCGGGAAAGAAAATAATATGCTGTTGAGTGATGAACAACTGAAAGCAATTGATGCCACCCTTTATCATATTGATCGGGGAGGGGACATTACTTATCATGGTCCGGGACAATTGGTATGTTATCCGATAGTAAACCTGGAAGAATTTCAGTTAGGATTGAAAGAGTACGTTCATCTGTTGGAAGAAGCGGTGATTCGGGTATGTGCTTCTTATGGCATTGAGGCCGGACGTTTGGCGAAAGCGACAGGAGTCTGGTTGGAAGGTGATACGCCTCGTGCGCGTAAGATTTGTGCTATCGGAGTGAGGAGCAGTCATTATGTCACGATGCATGGACTGGCTCTGAACGTGAATACCGATTTACGTTATTTCAGTTATATCCATCCTTGTGGATTTATAGATAAAGGCGTCACTTCTCTTCGTCAGGAATTAAAGCACGATGTGCCGATGGACGAAGTGAAGCAACGCCTCGAAGAGGAGCTTAGAAAACTATTCCAACTCCCAGTTGCCAGGTGCGGCGCATAAAGCAATCTTTATCAGCCAAGGCGTATGAGAAGTCTGCACGTATCGGCCAGAAGTTTATTCCGCAGCCTAGGGTGCCGTAGTTGCCTACTCCTTTGTCTTTGTCTCCGAAATGATATCCCGCACGGACAACACCATATTTCAGGAAATTATATTCGGCTCCTATGCCAGCCTGGAGATGACGGATTTCAGAAGGGAGCAGATAGTTGAAGTCGAGAGCCACCTGCAAACGGTTTTCTATGCTGAATGGCAGGTCGATTGTACCTCCCAATCCTAATCTGGCGGGTAACTTTTGTCCGTCCAGCTTTTTGCCTAAGTTGGCAGCTTGGAAACCAATGCTCCAGGAAGCCATTTCGTCCAATAGAGCCATATTGCGATAGTAGGTCGCGCCGAAGTCCAGACAAACGCTATTCTTGCTGTCTGCGTTTTCCGCGGCTTTGGCTTGCAGGTATCTGAACGTTAATGAAAGAGACAGATTTTTGGCTACATTTCTGAAATAAGCAGCTTCTAAATCCCAGATATGAGGACGGTAATCAAGCACCTTGGGATCTTTGAAATGCCGGAAACCTACAGCAAATCCATGTATGCCTTCCCTTCCGATCCGGTAGAAAAGGGAGGCGCTATGTAGCGCATAATCTTGGTTGATCTTAGCGTATGAATAACTCGCACCCATCACTTCTTGTGAGAAAGCGATGGTAGAAGCATTATGAAAAATAGCTGTACTACCGTTGTCGGTGGTAGCTAATCCTGTACCTGCCATACCTGCCGATTGGGCGTCCGGAGTAAGTTCCAGAAAATAGGCGCTTGCCATTTCTTGTGCTCCCAGCAAAGTGGGGAATAAGCACGAGGCGAGAAGGAAATGTTTTACTCGTTTCATAATCAGTTATTTTTAGAGTGAGACATCCGGACAACACGTATGCCTGTCCACGATTTATTGTTGTTTAGCATGTGATTGAGAGGTTCGTCGCTGACAACTACTTTTCCCAATGTAGAAGAAGCGTGCAGCAGGTGCAGTTTTCCCTCTTTATATTCTGCTATTCCCACATGAGCAATGTCCAGTCCGGGCATCTTCGTTGTAATAGCAATAATGTCTCCATTCATGATCCAGGGCAATCCGGCTTCCGGCAGTTCGCTTTTCGGCAACCAATGTACGACTTTTCCGGAGATTGCTTTTTCATATTCGGCCATTTGTCGTACATTTTCCGGAGAATCAGCCAATTTTTTATATTGCTTGGGATGGGTAGACATATACGAAAGAGAGATTTTCTGGGTATGCGCACTGTTTTTGGCAGTAATATCGGTGAGGAATCCGTGGCGGATTCCGTTCTCTATCCATTCGGAAGTATAATGCAACCGGGAAGGATAACCGTTGATGATGCCGTCCCGATAACGTATTTTTTGCAGATTGTCGGCAAAGGAAGAACCGAGTGCCTGTGCCAACGTGTATTCTACGAAAGTGAGGCAATCTACGGCATCTGTCCGGATCACTAATGATTCTTCTCCGTCTTGATCTAATGTGTTAGCCACGTATTTAGTTCCCAAGTAAGATTTTCCGATTCGTAACATGGGTTCGGGATTTTCCGGGAATACAACGCCGTCGCGCAACCATTTCTCCAATTCCTGTGTCCATTGTTGCTTATATTTAAAATGATCCTGAAATCCCCAGCCATGTCCTCCGGTAGGATAAACATGGAGAGTTGCCGGAACCTTGTTTTTCTGTAAAGCAAGGTAATAGTTTACTCCGTGGTAAGGTGCTACGGAAGGGTCGTCGGAGGTAAGAGCGATAAATGCTTGTGGAGTATCGGGCGTTACTTGCAATTCGGCGGAAAACTTCTGTATTTGTTCCATTGTTGGATTTTTGCCGAGCAATGCAGTTCTTGTATTTCCCCGGGTGACTTGCATCATCGTAACTACCGGATAAAGTAATATCTGAAAGTCCGGACGTGTTTCCGAATTGTAGTGAGTGGCGAGTGTAGCAGTTAAATGCCCTCCCGCAGAGGCTCCCATTAATCCTACCTTGTAAGGATTAACATTCCATTCTTTGGCATGTTGGCGTACCATGCGAATGGCTTGTTCGGCGTCTGATACGGGGACTTCCCAATGTCCGTTCGGCATCCGGTATTTTAATACTATATAGGTAATACCTTGTCCGCAGAACCAGGGAGCCATATCATACCCCTCTCCATCCATACCTAGTCCACGATACCCGCCTCCGGGACACATGATAATAGCCATTCCATTCGGCTTTTCCGGGTGGTAGACCGTCAGGGTGGGATGCGTGACATTCGTGACAAAATGAGGACGCGTTTCCTGCTCCTCTCCGGTTAGTCCACTGGAGTTGGGAGCACCGTCGGGCCACAAAGGTAGCTCGACGGGCTGCTGCGCAAATGATATGGCAGTTACAAGTGATACTATAATGGATAATAGTCTCCTCATAATGATTTATTTAACTTTCATTGAAGCCTTTATAAAGTAAAGAATCAGTAAGGCATACGCTCCTAATGCCAACACTTCTGACCAAGTATTGTTCAACCATGCCTCATTAACCAGATTGATTCCACCAAAGCGCATCGCGGCACTGATTACTCCCATCAATGCACCTCCGGCAATGAAACCGGATGCCAGTAAAGTTCCTTTTTCACCTCTTTCCGTATTCAGAGATGCATCTTTGCTACGTGTTGTAACAAACCAATTCACTGCTCCACCCACTACCAGCGGCACATTCAGTTCCAATGGAATAAACATACCCAATGCGAAAGCTAATGCAGGAATTTTACAAAGAGTCAGAATAATAGCTAAGACAGCCCCAATACCATATAACAACCAGGGTGCACCTACACCGCTCATTAGTGGTTCGATCACGGCCGCCATCGCATTTGCTTGCGGAGCAGCCAGTGCGCCACTTGTAAATCCGTATGTTTTATTCAGGATAATCATTACACCGCCTACTGTTGCAGCCGATACGATTGTTCCCAAGAACTTCCATGTTTCCTGTTTGGCAGGCGTACTTCCGAGCCAGTAACCAATCTTCAAGTCGGTGATAAAACCTCCTGCCATCGACAGCGCGGTGCATACTACACCACCCATAACCAATGCGGCAACCATGCCCGAAGGACCTTTCAGTCCGACAGCTACCATCACTACGGAAGCCAATATCAGTGTCATCAATGTCATTCCCGAAACCGGATTAGTACCAACAATCGCAATGGCATTAGCTGCTACTGTGGTGAACAGGAAAGAGATGCCGGCAACCAAAACAATGGCTACCAATGTATGCAACAGATTCCCTTGCATGACATCGAGATAGAAGAATAATACGATTAATATCAGTGTGATGATAGAACCGATAGCGATAATCTTCATGGAAAGATCCCGTTGTGTACGGATAATGCTTTTCTCTACGTTCCCTTTACCGCCCATCTCTTTGGCTGCCAGCCCGACAGCGCTCTTGATGATGCTCCAGGAACGGATAATACCGATCACACCCGCCATAGCGATACCGCCGATACCGATGCTCTTGGCATAATATTTGAATATTTCTTCCGGACTCATCATACCTACGGTAGAGGTAATTTCCGGATTCCATGCATTCAGTACACTGTCACCCCAGATAGCAGACATTCCCGGAATGATAATCCACCACACAGCCAGTGAACCGGCACAAATGATGGAAGCATATTTCAGTCCGACGATATATCCCAAACCAAGCACAGCGGCACCGGTGTTTACCTTGAATACTAATTTTGCCTTTTCTGCCAGCATTTCTCCGGCACTGCAAACACGGGTAGTAAAATTCTCGTTCCACCATCCGAATGTCGCTACGATGAAGTCATATAATCCGCCGATCATACCTGCCATCAATAACGGTTTGGCCTGGCTGCCGCCTTTTTCGCCGGAGATCAACACCTGTGTAGTGGCTGTTGCTTCCGGGAAAGGATATTTTCCATGCATGTCGCTGACGAAGTATTTACGGAAAGGAATCAGGAATAGAATACCCAATACGCCACCCAATAAAGAGCTGATGAATACCTGCATGAAGGTAACCGTCATCTCGGGATATTTAGCTTGGAGAATATAAAGAGCGGGGAGGGTGAAGATCGCTCCGGCAACGATTACTCCGGAACAAGCTCCGATAGACTGGATAATCACATTTTCGCCCAACGCATTTTTTCTTTTGGCAGCTCCGGAAACTCCTACGGCAATGATCGCAATTGGAATAGCTGCTTCAAATACCTGTCCGACCTTCAACCCCAGATAGGCAGCGGCGGCCGAAAAAAGGATTGCCATGGCAATACCCCATGCTACTGACCAGATATTAACTTCCGGATAATTTTTAGAGGGACCCATCAACGGGTTGTACACTTCCCCGGGTTTCAACTCTCTGAACGCATTCTCGGGTAACCCGGTGAATTTGTCTTCTTCTTGTTTCATAGTTTTTATAATTTGCTAATGTGTTAATTTACATTTCCGTCCTCAAAGTAAACAAAAAAAAAGGAGAACCGAAAGATTCTCCTTTATGTAATAGTCTATTTTTTCCTACTTTGCATCTTTTGCCGTCATATCGCCTTCGATATACAATCTTACCATCTCTGTTTTGGCGTTGGTACGCAAGGTGATTGATTTTTTGAAATGTCCCGGATATTTGCCTGTTCCGTTATAAGTCACCTTGATTGTTCCCTTTTTGCCCGGCATGATGGGCTCCTTTGTATATTCGGGTACTGTACAGCCGCAAGAGGCTACAGCCTGATGGATCACCAGCGGGGCATCGCCGATATTAGTAAAGGTAAATGTGCAACTGACAACCGGGCTGTTTTCAGAAAACTTACCGAAATCGTGAGTTGTTTTGTCAAACTTGATATCTGCATTTGTTTGTGCAAATGCAAAGCTTACGCCCATTACTAACAGGGTCATTAAAAAAAGTATCTTTTTCATTTTTCCTTCTCTTTTTGATTACAAACGACAAAGATAATGCTTTTCCCCTAAAATATACTTTATGGAGTGCGAAATAGTATTAAACGATTCTCTTTTGCTATTTTGAGAGCTGGAATCCGAGCATCATTCCATCGTAATTTTCGGCCAGTGAACTAACTGTTTTCAGTGCGGTACTGCTACTTTTGCTACCGATGAAAGCCATTAGTTTCAACAGTTTGTCCGAGTTGAACAGTAACTCCAGTGAGCTGGAACTGCAATTTACTTTAGCGTGCAGATTCAGAAGTTTCAAATACTTCAAATCAACTTGTTTGGTTGAAGCATTGTAGGAGTAAGTGCCTTTCAATGTTTTCTTGCCCACCGTGCTGGTGAAAGTACTGTCGGCATTGAAAGTGAAACTCATCTGGCCGTCTTTAATACCTATTTTGCTTAATTGTTCGTTCAGCTTATTTTCAGCCATAGTAGCTGCGGCAGCTCCGCCTGCTTTCATTAGTAAGTTATCCGATTCGAACTCTACCGCCGAACCTTTGTAGCTCCATGTTCCGGTCATGTCGATAGATTCGGTGGTTCCGGTGATGGCATTTACTACTTTTGAAATGTTGTCCTTATTTAATAAGTCGGACCATGATTGCGCCTGGCTGTTAGTTGCCGTTAGCATAAATACTGCCAAAAAGGCAATAGATAAAAAACTCTTTTTCATTTTCATTCTTCTTTCATTTAACATTGAGATCCTTGTTTATGTTTTCTATGTAATTGAGTATATCAACACGTCCTGTGCGGTCTTCCGAGGAAGATACGAAGTGAGGAGGGAGCTCTTCCCATTGTTTGCCCAACTCACGTAAATAGGCATTGATATTCATTTTTAAACGTCCACCTTTTAGCTTGTCGGCTTTGGTAAAGATGATAGAGAAGGGGATACCGTTCTCGCCCAGCCATTCCATAAACTCGAGGTCTATTTTTTGAGGTTCCAGCCGGCTGTCTATCAGGACAAAGAGGTTGGTCATTTGTTCCCGTTCCAAGATATAATCTTCGATTATGGTGCGTATCTGGTCTTTCCCTTTTTGTCCGCGTCGGGCATAGCCATATCCCGGAAGGTCGACGAGATACCAATTCTTATTGATAAGGAAGTGGTTGATTAACATCGTTTTTCCCGGAGTAGAAGAGGTCATGGCCAGACCTTTACGGCTGGTCAACATATTGATAAGACTCGATTTTCCCACATTCGAACGGCCTATAAAGGCATATTCCGGGAAAATGCCGGCCGGGCATTTCTTCACGTCCGTATTGCTAATCACAAATTCAGCACTTGTTATTTCCATTTTCTTGTCATTTATTTCTTTGTAACATCGTTTTTCCCTTTTTTAGACATGCAGATTAACCCCGCAAAGGTAAGCGTTCCATTTAACATTAGCAATTCATAACCGAATTTATATCCGGTTTCTTTTCCAATCCACCAGTCGGCAAGATAGCAGAGCAGGGGTGAAAAGATGGCTATGAGAGGAACCCACCGGTCGTTCGTTTGCCTGCGTGTAAAAAGTCCGAAAGCAAACATTCCGAGCAGGGGGCCGTATGTGTAGGAGGCGATGATATATATGGCGTCAATAACACTCTTATTATTGAGTATTTCTACCAGGCAGATGAAGAATGCCAATAAGACTGATAACGATAAATGCACTTTGCCTCTTTTGCGACGTGCCGTTTCTTCTGTGTCTTTTTCCGTATTCAGCAGGTCTACGCATACACTGGTTGTCATGGCTGTCAGGGCGGAATCCGAGTTGCTGAAAGCTGCTGCGATAATGCCGATTGTAAAAAGTACCAATACGGATTGTCCCAGATAACCTTGGGCTGCAAACATGGGCAGTATATCATCATTCATGGCTGGCAGTTCGAGTTGCATCTGTCCCGCTAGCGCTATCAATAGAATTCCCAGGCATAAAAAAAGGAAATTTAGCGGAATGAATGAGAAACCGTAGCAGTACATGTTTTTTTGTGCTTCCCGGAGGTTCCGGCAAGAAAGATTCTTTTGCATCATATCCTGATCCAGTCCGGTCATTACGATGACGATGAAGATACCACTGAAAAACTGTTTGAAGAAGTTCTGTCGGGATACCCAGTCGTCAAATACAAAAATACGGCTGTGTTCGCTGTTTTGGATTGTTTGCACAATGCCGCTGAAATTAAGGTCTAATCTTTGGATCGTAAAATAGATGATAAAAATCAGAGCGGCAATCAGGCAAAATGTTTGTAAGGTATCTGTCCACACGATGGTCTTTATTCCGCTTTTATGAGTATATATCCATACCAATGCAACCGAACCGACAGCAATCAGCCAAAAGGGGACGTGCATTTCCTGAAATACATACGTATGGAGAATGAGGCATACCAGATAAAGTTTGGCTGCGGTTCCCAACATGCGTGACAGCAGAAAGAAAAAGGAACCGGTGCGATAGGCACGCACTCCGATGCGGGTGCCGAGGTATCCGTAGATACTTGTCAGATTCAATTTATAATATAAAGGAAGTAAGATATGGGCTACGGCCATGTATCCGAAGAAAAATCCGAGTACCGTTTGCATATACGTCATATCCATTCCGCGCACCATTCCCGGTACAGAGACGAAAGTGACTCCGGAGATGGAGGCGCCAATCATTCCAAAAGAGACTATGTACCAAGGTGATTGGTTCTCTCCCTTGAAGAATGCTGCATTTGATCCTCCCTTACGTCCGGTGATACGGGCTATTAGTAATAATACCGCGAAGTAGCAAAGAATAGTGACTAGTATCATCATAACAGATGCAAAGGTAGCAATTTTTGTAGGTATTAAAAACAATAATCTGTATCTTTGCAAGGTTTTATCGATAGAACAGCAAATATTATCTATGAACCAACAATATCCTTCTATACTGCTTGAAAAGGCAGTCGGCGAATTTTCCAAACTTCCGGGTATCGGGCGTAAGACGGCTATGAGGCTTGTTCTGCATCTGCTCCGTCAGGATACGGCTACGGTGGAAGCTTTCGGAAATTCTATCATAACATTGAAACGTGAAGTGAAATACTGCAAAGTGTGTCATAATATATCCGATACTGAAACTTGCCAGATTTGTGCTAATCCGCAACGGGATGCTTCCACTGTCTGTGTGGTGGAAAATATCCGTGATGTAATGGCGGTAGAGGCAACCCAGCAGTATCGCGGGCTTTATCACGTTTTGGGAGGAGTCATTTCTCCAATGGACGGAGTCGGACCGAGTGACCTTCAAATTGAAAGCCTGGTGCAGCGGGTGGCTGAAGGTGGAATCAAAGAAGTTATTTTGGCGTTGAGCACTACGATGGAGGGCGATACTACCAACTTCTACATCTATCGCAAGCTGGATAAACTAGGGGTTAAACTAAGTGTGATAGCCCGTGGCATATCGGTTGGTGATGAACTTGAATATGCCGATGAAGTGACTTTAGGACGCAGCATTGTGAACCGGACGCTTTTTACCGGAACTGTATAATCATTATTAATCATTTAAGAACGAACATGGAAGAACAGATAAAACGAGCTGTCAGAAATTTGAATATCAGTTATGTTTTCTTTTGGGTGCTCCCGGCATTTTTGCTTGGGGCAGGAGAGTTTGAACTCTTTCCCGTAGGAGGTTTGGTAGATAACGCACCGGCTATCTACTATTTTGAGACGGTCGGCATTTTGCTTACTGCTTTGTGTGTGCCTCTTTCTCTTAAATTATATAGCTTGGTGCTTAAGAAAAAGATAGATCACATGACTATCACGCTTGCCTTGAAGCGATATGTGCAATGGAACATTGTTCGCTTGGGAGTGCTTGAAGTAGCTATTGTGGTGAACCTTTTGTGTTACTACCTGACGTTGAGCAGCACGGGTAACCTCTGTATGCTGATTGGCCTTACGGCGTCACTTTTCTGCCTGCCCAGTGAGAAGAGATTGCGTAACGAACTTCACATTGCAAAAGAAGAAAAGCTATGAGACAGTCTTTCTTGATGAACGAACGTATCTATCTTCGTGCGGTAGAACCGGAAGATATGGATATAATGTATGAGATGGAAAATGATCCTTCGATGTGGGACATCAGTAACTTTACAGTTCCATACTCCCGTTACGTATTGCGCCAATATATTGAAGGTTCGCAGTGTGATGTGTTTGCGGATAAGCAATTACGTTTGATGATGGTACGCAAATCCGACCAGTGTATCCTTGGTACGATTGATATTACGGATTTCGTTCCCCTTCATTCGCGGGGAGAAGTAGGAATTGCCGTGCATAAGGATTATCGGCAGCAAGGGTATGCCACCGACGCATTGAAGCTGCTTTGTGAATATGCTTTTGATTTTCTGTCTTTAAGTCAGCTTTATGCACATGTCACGACAGATAATGACGTTTGTGTAAAGCTGTTCACGTCTTGTGGCTTCGTTCAATGCGGATTATTGAAAAACTGGCTGCAAGTGGAGGGCTGCTACAAAGATGCATTGCTTCTCCAATGTTTGAATCCTAAGAAATAAAATATTAGTTGAGAGTAGGCACTTGTGGGAAGCGTGACCACGTTTCGTACTTGCTGCCTAGCTTCTCTAAAGCAGTCCGCCACATATCCTTGATATTGTTTTTCATCAGATATGATTTTTCTTCTTCAGACACCAGCCATGTGTTTTCTCTGATTTCGTTATTTAACTGTTCGCTGTCCCATCCGGAATACCCCAGGAAGAAACGGATACATTCGCTGATTTTATTCCCTTGTAATATATATTTCTTTATTTCATCAAAATCTCCATTCAGATAAAGTCCTTTGCTGATAGAGATAGAGCCGGGGATGTCTGATAGTGTATGGAGGTAAAATAAAGTATCAGTGGCAATCGGTCCACCCTTGTATAGAGGAATCTCGTCCAGATATTTAAATTCCATGATGATATCGTTCAGGAATAATGGCAGTTGTTTGTTGATAACCAATCCCATACTTCCTTCGTCCGTATGATCGACCAGTAAAATTACGGACCTGCCAAACGTTGCGTCACGCAGAAAAGGTTCAGATATTAAAATCCTTCCTCTTGATGGTAACACATTATTCGATTGAATCTTAAATATGTCAGAGTCGATATTCATGCCACTAATGTAAGAAAAAAAACGGAATAACAATCGTTATTTCCGTTTTTTTTCATTTAAAGAATGGCTTTTATGAATATCTTATGTCAGATAATCAGGCTATCGGATGATTTTCAGCAAATAGTTTCATTCTTTCGTCCAGTTGCGCATACTGATGGTCTTTAATAAAAGAGGTACACGCGCGTAATCCTTCCTGATGGCTTCCTGTTGTAACCAATGAGATCGCGCTTACTCCGTAGTACATCAGTTCTTTGGCCAGTTCGCCGCTGGTCATTCCCGGGTATCCGATGGTGAAATAGAATCCGTCCGCAATCGGGTCGCCCAAGTCGTTGTCATATACCAGGTGGAAACCGTGACGGAGGAAGATTTCTTTCAATTTTTGTGCTCTCTCACCATAGATTTTCACTTCGTTGAGGAAGTTATATTGTCCTTCGTTGGCAGCTTTCAGCATGGCAGCCATGGCGAATTGTGCGGAATGACTCGTTCCTGATGAAAGTGCATAAAGTACGCGATGAATGAAAACAGTTCCAAAAGTACCGCCGCCATATCGTTTGGTCAGTCCCGGATAGCTTCGGTGGTATAATTTATCAGAGATACAGCTCACTCCAATGCGCTGTCCGGCGTAGCTGAATGCTTTCGAACCGGAAATCAACAATACGTACTTATCTGTATAATGGGCTACTGATGGCTGGAAAGGAGGTTGGTATGGTTTGCTCAAATCCTGCCGGAAATCCATCGCGAAATAAGCCAAGTCTTCCAAAACAATCACATCATACTGTGTTGCCAATTCACCGATAATCCGCAATTCTTCCTCTTTCATGCAAATCCAACTGGGGTTATTGGGATTCGAATAAATGATAGCTGATATATTTCCTTTTTTCAGATAGCTTTCCAGTTTCTCTTTCAGTTTGTCTCCGCGGTAGTCATATACATCAAACGTTTCGAACTTTTGTCCCATTACTACCAACTGCTGTTTCTGTACCGGGAATCCGGGATCGATGAATAAAATCGTATCTTTCTTTTCGTCGCATTGACTGCAAGTAAGGAATGAAGCGAATGTGCCTTGCATAGAACCGGTAACAGGTACGCATCCCTCCGGATTTAAATCTACATTAATAAATGCTTTGATAAAGTTGGACGCTTCTTTTTTCAGTTCCGGCAATCCATTGATATCAGGGTATAGGCTGGCAATACCATTTTGTAACGCTTCAATTTCTGCTTTCACACCTACTGCGGAAGGAGGAAGTCCCGGAACGCCCATTTCCATTTTAATAAATTCAACTCCCGATGCAGCTTCTGCTTTCGAAGCAATAGCTTTCACTTCCCGAATGGTAGCTTTTGAAAAATCGACAATTTGAAACTCATTTATAGTTTCATCAATCAGATGTCGTTCAATTGGTGTATTTTTCATTCTATTTTCTATTTTATTAGTAGCTGCAAATGTACACGATAATTCTTAATAAACCCACTTTTTCAGAAAAAAGATACTGAAGCTATTGCAGGTTTCAAAAAAATATCTACCTTTGCATCCGCAATCGAGAGAGATGCTTTAGTGAATATTTTGGTGCGTTAGTTCAGTTGGTTAGAATACATGCCTGTCACGCATGGGGTCACGGGTTCGAGTCCCGTACGCACCGCACTTTCCAAATAAAAAATCCTCTGGTTTCTAGTAAATCAGAGGATTTTTTATTTGGAAGATAGCGATTAATCGCTATCTGTTTTTTCCATCATATCCCCATTTTATATAAATAGCTCCCCAGGCAAATCCTGCTCCGAATGCAGTGAGAATTAGGTTATCTCCTTTTTTGAGTTTATCTTCAAAATCCCAAAGGCAGAGTGGGAGAGTGCCTGCACTGGTATTGCCGTATCGTTCAATATTAACCATGACCTTTTCGGCGGGAACTTCCAAACGTTGTGTTACAGCAGTGATAATGCGTTGATTAGCTTGATGGGGAATCACCCAGTCGATATTGTCTTTGCTTAGATGGTTTCTTGCAATAATAGATTCACAGGCATCTGCCATGTTAGATACCGCGTATTTGAATACAGTGCGTCCTTCCTGATAGATGTAGTGCATTTGATTATCCAATGAATAATAAGAAGGGGTGCATACGGAACCACCGGCTTTAATATGTAAAAAAGGTAATCCTTTACCATCTGTCCTTAACACAGCATCCATAATACCCAAATCTTCAGTAGTAGGTTCAAGCATGACGGCTGCTCCGCCATCGCCGAAAATAGGACAAGTTGCCCGATCGGTATAGTTTATTATTGACGACATCTTTTCAGCACCTACAACCACCACTTTCTTGTAATTTCCGGAACGGATAAAGTTAGCTCCTGTTTCCAATGCATATAAAAAACCACTGCAAACGGCCTGTATGTCGAAAGCAAAAGCTCTTTTCAGTTCCAGTCTCTCACATAAAATAGAAGCAGTGGAAGGAAGGCGGTAATCAGGAGTTGTTGTAGCTACAATTACCAGATCAATATTATCCGGATTTGTATGGGTGCGTTTTATCAGTTGTTTGACAGCTTTACGAGCTATGTAAGAAGTTCCTAGTCCTTCATCTTTCAGAATACGCCTTTCCTTAATACCAATACGCCCCATAATCCATTCATCAGTGGTATCTACCATTTTTGAAATCTCATCATTGGTCAAGATATAATCGGGTACATATCCTCCGACTCCTGTAATTACTGCGTTTATATTTTCCATTTGTTTTATCTAGTTTGGTAAATTGAATAAGGAGGTTGATCCAATAATAAAAATGCGGGCGCAAATATATGGAAAAGAGACTGAAATCCAATATTAGTTTGTGAAACTGTAGCCTTTTTAATTAATAAAAAGGAATATTTGACCAAATTTTGTCTGACTTTTTAATATAATACTTCGTTAAGTTTGTAATTAATCCGTTGAAAATAAATTAGTTAATTGATAAAATTTAGCACAATAAAATAGGCCAAGTAGCTGATTTTCATTACCTTTAATGGTATCCTACCACACATTAAAGCAATGAATAAAACAGTACTTGACCAATATGAGGAAGTCGTAACCGATGCTTTGCAAAGTTGTTCTGCGAAGTTACGCAAAAGTTTTAAAATAGCATTCATCCAACTCATGATTTTGTATATGGCACTACCAAGAAAGATTAATTTCACCCAAATGGGGCGTTACTCAGATAGCTCGGAACAACGCTTCAGGCAGTTGTTTGAACGTGAGTTTGACTGGATGCAGTTCAATCTCTTCCTTATGCGGCAGCGGTTTGGTGAAAGTGTTAGAAAAGCCATTGCCATAGACGCAAGCTACATTTCAAAGTCGGGAAAGAAGACTCCTTATATCGGCAAGTTCTGGTCGGGATGCGCTTCTGCAATGAAATGGGGATTGGAAATTCTCGGTATCGGCATTTTTAACGAACTATTATTATTCTACACAAGCGCAAGAACTGAAAGGTGGCATCAGCGACTCCATGATGCAACAAATCAAGCAGAGTTATGCAAACACTCCCACCGACAAGGCTATCCGCAACGCCATCGGCAACAACGACATCCGTAAACTGGCTCTCAACCAGGATAATCTGAAAGGCATGGATACGCATTTTTCTATCAAAGTGTCTTCTAAAGGTATCACCGACCAAAAATCTTCTGGTCGTTGCTGGCTTTTTACAGGTTTGAATGTGATGCGTGCCAAAGCGATCGCCAAGCATAACCTCGGTTCCTTCGAATTCTCGCAAACTTATCCTTTCTTCTTCGACCAACTGGAGAAAGCCAACCTCTTTCTACAAGGTATTATCGACACCAGCAGTAAGCCGATGGATGATAAAATGGTGGAATGGCTCTTCCGTAATCCTTTGAGTGACGGTGGAACATTCACCGGTGTAGCCGATATTGTCAGTAAATACGGGCTTGTTCCCAAAGATGTGATGCCGGAAACCAACAGTAGTGAAAATACCTCCCGTATGGCAGGTCTGATCGCCCTGAAACTTCGTGAACAGGGGCTTCAACTCCGTGATCTTGCCGCGCAAGGTGTCAAGCCTGCTGCCCTTGAGAAAACAAAAACAGAGATGTTGAGCACCATCTACCGCATGTTAGTGTTGAATCTCGGTGTTCCTCCTACTGAATTTACCTGGACTGAATATAACGCTAAGGGTGAGCCTGTGTCTACCGAAACTTACACTCCGCTTTAACGAACTATTATTATTCTACACAAGCGCAAGAACTGAAAGGTGGCATCAGCGACTCCATGATGCAACAAATCAAGCAGAGTTATGCAAACACTCCCACCGACAAGGCTATCCGCAACGCCATCGGCAACAACGACATCCGTAAACTGGCTCTCAACCAGGATAATCTGAAAGGCATGGATACGCATTTTTCTATCAAAGTGTCTTCTAAAGGTATCACCGACCAAAAATCTTCTGGTCGTTGCTGGCTTTTTACAGGTTTGAATGTGATGCGTGCCAAAGCGATCGCCAAGCATAACCTCGGTTCCTTCGAATTCTCGCAAACTTATCCTTTCTTCTTCGACCAACTGGAGAAAGCCAACCTCTTTCTACAAGGTATTATCGACACCAGCAGTAAGCCGATGGATGATAAAATGGTGGAATGGCTCTTCCGTAATCCTTTGAGTGACGGTGGAACATTCACCGGTGTAGCCGATATTGTCAGTAAATACGGGCTTGTTCCCAAAGATGTGATGCCGGAAACCAACAGTAGTGAAAATACCTCCCGTATGGCAGGTCTGATCGCCCTGAAACTTCGTGAACAGGGGCTTCAACTCCGTGATCTTGCCGCGCAAGGTGTCAAGCCTGCTGCCCTTGAGAAAACAAAAACAGAGATGTTGAGCACCATCTACCGCATGTTAGTGTTGAATCTCGGTGTTCCTCCTACTGAATTTACCTGGACTGAATATAACGCTAAGGGTGAGCCTGTGTCTACCGAAACTTACACTCCGCAAAAGAAGAGATCGTAAAGCATTGCTTTTCATAACCTAAAGCATCGCTTTACGACCTCTAAAGCTAAGCTTTAGCTCTTGTAAAACACTGTCTTATTTTACCGTTCAGGCAGTTGTATTCTTTTTCATCCAATCTATTCCGGGTACGTAATCCTCCAGTTTCGTCATACTCGGATCATGTCTGAAATAAAGCTCACCAGTCATTCCGTTGCGGTGTTTCACAATACCCATCACACCCAATCCATCTGTAGAGTAGGTGCTTTTGCGGTCTGTCGCACGTCCGGAGAGAGCAGGGCGGGAAAGCATCAGTACTAAATCAGCATCTTGTTCGATAGCCCCACTTTCGCGAAGGTCACTCAAACTGGGACGGTTATCGGGATGCCCCTCTACATTACGATTTAATTGACTGAGTAGTATCACAGGGATATGCAATTCTTTTGCCATCATCTTGGCTTTGCGGCTAGCTTGGGCTACTTCTTGCTCTCGGTTGCGGTTGTGTTGGTCTGTTTTCATGTCACACAGTTGCAGGTAGTCAATAATGACACCGTCACATTTTCCTTTACTTTGTAACAGTTTAGCAGAAGAACGAACGTAATCCATACTCACCGACGGATTATCATCGATATGAATAGGCAGATGAGACAACTCTGTTGATGCCTCGTGTATTTGCCGTAATTCGCTGGGAGTTAATTGTCCGCTGAGGAGATGATCGGGGTTAACTCCCGTAGTGGCAGCCAGTAGCCAGCGGTCTCCCAAACGTTCACCTTGCATTTCAAGACTATATACAGCAATGTGATATCCCGCCGAAGCAGCGGTGCGTGCCAAATGTAGGGCGAATGCCGTTTTCCCTACTGCAGGACGGGCAGCTATAACAATCATGTCACCTGCTTGCCAGCCGCATGTCAGGCGGTCAAGATCAGTAAATCCGGTTGGCAACCCTGTGACACCATTCTTGTTGGAGGCTGCACGGACTTCTATTAGTTTAATGGTATCCTCCATAAGTTGCAGCATAGAACGAAGATGCTCGGTAGTACCACATTCCTTTTCCAAACGATCGAGGAGGGAATGGGCGTCTGCCAAGGTATCGTCTATATCAGTCGTTTCGTCGGCAGCCAGTGCCAGCAGTTTGTGAAATCCTAAAATCGTTTCACGACGGATATATTTCTGTTTGAGAATCCGGGCATGATATTCCAGGTGAGCACTCGACACTACGCGTGAACTGATACGCACCAGTGTATAAAGCCCTCCTATAAATTCGAGCTTGCCATGCCGGGCAAGTTCTTCTTTTATGGTCATGATATCAATTACTTGCCCGGCATGGTACATATCCTGCAAGGCAGCATAAATCTCACGGTTCGTTTCAGTGTAAAATACTTCCGGCCGTAATATGTCGGCAACCAGTGTAATAGCTTTGCTTTCCAGCAGGCAGGCGCCGAGCACGACTTCTTCGAGTTCGGCGTCCTGTGGGTTTGTTATCTCACTCATTTTCTTTTCTAATAGTCATATTCATTCATAAATGCCTTATTTGACAAATAGGAGGCAGCCTGCATACAGTACTTGATATCCGCCAGATTATCATAATATTCATCGATGTGACTTAGACTGAGACAACGTTCGTTGACAGATAACTTGTTCCATTCCCGGCGAGCACGGCCGACATTGGTTTTAGGCTTCCGGGTAATATCATGATATTTTTCCCAAAACGTATCGAAGGTGATACCGTCAGCTTCGGCACGGACACTTTCCCGACGTTTCTGTCCGACCAACAGATCGTAGTCGGGTATGCGGATGTGAGTGATATATGGATTAGACAATCTTTCGATAATACCTTCATCGTACATTTTATTGAAGAAATACCGCGTGCGACTGCGTTTCCAACCGAATAATTCTGCCCAATGAACCATGGACATTACAGATTCACCCCGCCGGCATTGAAATGTGTACTGGTGGATGCGACATTCCACAGTACTATAATTGACATGCGTTAATACCAAAATAAACGCGTCGAAATATCCTGTTGCGCCTTTAGTCACTTTTATTTGCTCCTCGAATAAGACTTTAGGGAAGAGGAGATATCCCTTTTTAAGCATTTCTGCTGTAGATTTAATCATACTTTATATTGTTTTAATTTGGTGCGAAGGTAGTCCGGTTGGTTGAGATGTACAATTTTACGGTTATGAACGGCTAAATATTTTAATATTGGCTCATGTGTCCAATACCCCTGATTATTGCCCATATTTTTGGACCTCTCTGTCTGCCTTCCTCTACTTTTGCTCAAACGCCCTGTTAAAAGGGGAGGCCGGCATGCCTATATTAGCACTTCGACCACCCCTTCATCCATTAATATATAAATGAAAAAAAGAATGTATTAAAATACATTATATCTTTTTCTTCATTTTCGGGACAGCAAGATATGAATTCTTTTTTATCATTTCGTATACTAATGCAGGCGTTCCCCAGAACCTTACAATAATCGCAATTTGCTGAGGAGTGAGCGTTGTGGTATGCGGGGTGAATCCCGCTTCCGTGAGTTGGTTCAGTAATACCGCATGTTCTTTGATGATCCGACGGAACGCTTTCACCGCTGAACAATTATACTGATAGTTCGGAAAATAAGCTACTGCCACTTCGGACAGTGCATGGCAGCCATGAAGCAGCCAGTCAAAAGATTGATTATCCATTGTTTAAAATATTTAAATATTCCGCAAAAGTACGATTCGTTTCATTGGAAGGAAAAACCGATTTTATGATGCCGGTAATTTAAATGTGTTATAAGTATGAATATTTTTAAATAAAAATCTAATTATTTAAACAATCTTCTCTATATTTGCATGCGAAATTAAATTTTATATGGCATTTTTGCCGGTTAATAATCAGTAAGGTCAAACCGTTTATATATAACTAAATTTTATAATGTCAAAAGGAATAGAGGTCATAAAAGATCGTTTACAACGAAAGCGTGAACAGTACATTCGTCAGGAAGAGAAAATAGAACAAATGAAATGTACAATGCAAAACACTAGCGAGGAAATAGAGCAGCTGGAATATGTTCTTAGTGAAATGGAACACATATCGGATACGCATCGTGAGCCACGAGTGAGTCCCGATGACAAAGTGGGAGACGTGTTTGCATATCTCTGTCGGGTGTTTGAGTTTTTACAGCACCGCTTAAAGCTGCATTTTAAATATAAACTGGCATGTGAAGTCATCTTTGCCCGTTATCAATTTCAAAGCCGGTCGCATACTCCCGGGCGGGAATATCTAAGCTTTGCCACCATACTGACTTACTTTAAACGTGAGAGAGGAATGACGGACGGGTGATTTCAAAAATATCGAAATATAGAGATAATAACATGAAAAACAAATGTTTTAGGAACAGAAATGACGAATTTGATATTTTTTCCTTATTTTTGTGTGTCCATTTTTGAATGATATGATACAGATAATACGATTAAAAGGAAAAGACAAACATTTATATCGGCTTGTGGCGCCGATGGTGATGGATCCCGAAGTGATACGCGCAAACAATAATTACCCTTTCAAGACGGGCGAAGAGTATGTGTGGTTTATTGCGATTGAAGATAAAGAAGTGGTGGGCTTCGTGCCGGTGGAACAGAAAAGCCGGAAGAAAGCTGTAATCAATAATTATTATGTAAAGGCAGAAGACGCTGGACGGAAGGAAATCCTGTCGCATTTGTTGCCTGCCGTCATTGCGGAATTCGGGCCTGAGAGTTGGTTGCTTAATTCGGTCACACTAGTACAAGATAAAGAAACATTTGAAAAGTTTGAATTTATATCCATGGACAAGAAATGGACACGGTATGTAAAAATGTATAGATAACTTATGGCAAAAAAGAAAATAGCAGGCACAAAGAATGTATATGAATTAGCACAAGAACGACTGAAAGTTATATTTAATGAATTTGATAATATATATGTGTCATTCTCCGGAGGTAAAGACAGCGGGGTACTGCTGAATATGTGTATCGATTATATCCGGAAGAATAACCTGAAGGTACGTTTGGGAGTTTTTCACATGGATTATGAAATCCAGTATAAAATGACCATCGATTATGTAGACCGGATGCTGGAAGCTAACAAGGATATTCTGGATGTGTACCGGGTATGTATTCCTTTCCGTGTGGCTACCTGCACCTCGATGTATCAATCCTTTTGGCGTCCCTGGGAAGATAATAAAAAGAATATATGGGTTCGTTCCATGCCTAAAAAGGCAATGACCAAAGATGATTTTCCTTTTTATAATACAACCATGTGGGATTATGAATTCCAGATGCGCTTTGCGCAATGGATACATACTAAAAATGACGCTGTGCGCACTTGTTGTCTGATCGGAATCCGTACACAGGAGAGTTTCAACCGGTGGAGGTGTATCTATATGAGCCGCAAATTCCAGATGTATCATAAATACAAATGGACTTCAAAAGTAGGAAATGATATTTATAATGCCTATCCTATATTCGACTGGAAGACAACGGATGTATGGACAGCCAATGGAAAATTCCAGTGGGATTATAATATTTTATATGACCTTTACTATCGTGCCGGAGTCAATCTGGAGCGCCAGCGTGTAGCGAGTCCTTTTATTAACGAAGCGCAAGAGAGCCTGCAACTTTACCGGGTGCTAGATCCCAATACCTGGGGTAAAATGGTCGGAAGGGTGAACGGTGTGAACTTTACCGGTATGTATGGCGGTACTCATGCGATGGGATGGCAGTCGGTGAAACTTCCCGAAGGATATACATGGCGCGAATTTATGTATTTCTTGTTGTCCACTTTGCCGGAACGGGCGAGGAAAAACTATCTCCGTAAACTATCAGTGAGTGTGAATTTCTGGCGGACAAAAGGTGGATGTCTAAGTGATGCTACCATCCAAAAGTTGATTGATGCGAAAGTACCGATTATCGTTATGGACAACAGTAACTATAAAACGTTGAAAAAACCGGTACGTATGGAATATCAGGATGATATCGACATTCCGGAATTCAAAGAAATACCTACGTATAAACGGATGTGTGTGTGTATTCTTAAAAATGACCATGCCTGCAAATATATGGGATTCTCACCTACGAAGGAGGAGATGAGTAAGAGAAGTCAAATTATGGAACAATATAGAATCATAGTATCATGAGTGTAGATAAAAGTCCTGTTTACGAGGTAAAAGCGGTACCCGTAGAAAAAGTATATGCGAACGATTATAATCCGAATGTCGTTGCACCGCCTGAAATGAAGTTGCTGGAACTATCTATTTGGGAAGATGGTTTTACAATGCCATGTGTATGTTACTACAATAAAGATGAAGACCATTATATACTGGTGGACGGCTACCATCGCTATACGGTATTGAAAACTTCCCAACGAATCTATAAGCGTGAAAACGGCTTATTGCCGATTGTGGTGATAGACAAAGACCTGTCTAACCGTATGAGTTCGACCATCCGGCACAACCGTGCGCGTGGAATGCATAACATTGAATTGATGTGCAACATTGTTGCGGAACTTGACAAGGCAGGTATGTCCGATCAATGGATAATGAAAAATATTGGTATGGACCGTGATGAATTGTTGCGTCTGAAACAAATTTCAGGACTTGCCGATCTGTTTGCTAATCGCGAATTCAGTATTCCTGATGAGGTGGCACCTACGGAAACAGAGCGTAAAACCTTATAATTTGATAACTATATATACATATAGAAATTGAACTTGTTGTCATTTAGGCACAAATTATACAAGTTATTGGGCTATTTTGTTGTATAAAATAGCTATGTCTTTTGTCTAATTTGTGCCTAAGTTGTGTCTAAATGACACAGAAAACCATAACTTCCCTCCATTGTCCAAGTTTTTATGAGAGAAACTTGGTTTTTTTTAATGTTCGCATATCGAAAGAAATGAGGATATTAAATATTTTTGTTGTGAATTTCGTAACCCTCTTGTTCGCTACCTGCATAATTAGCCCCTTTATTCTAAGTTGATTCTCTGTAACAGAAATGAATACAATTTTGTATCTCCTTTAATATTCCGAAATTTGCAATATGAGATTTGGACAAAAATATTGTCCTGAGAGAAAAGCAAAAAGAGAAATAAGAGAGATATACAAGAAGTAGAAGAAAGTATATTAGAGAATTAATGAGAGAAATAACAAAACTTACAATCAGTATTTTATATTTGATTTTTTTATTATCTGTGATGTGTGTGCAGGGGTCGAATGTGACCGGCACTCTCTTTCAATTAACATCGAAGGTGACAACTTGTGCGGATATATATGCCAAGTTGTTGACTAAGCCGTTGAGCAATCCTTTGCTTGGCTCTCTGTCTTATAGTGACACTCAAGAAACTATCCCCATGAATTTATAACATTAAAAACAGGAAATTTGGAAAAAGAAGTTCATATTAGACAAAGGGAAGCTGTTCCTGCTACGGGAAGTACACTTCAGCTCATGCCTACTGGAAATTCAAATTCGGAAGTGTATGAAATCGATTATTTCTGCCTTACGGGCGAAGTGGATGAAAGTGCTAAAAATTGGATTCGTCTGTATTCTTCCGTAATGCCGGAGGGACATACAGGAGAAGAACGCATTATCGTTGAAGACGGTAAGATATATATTAAGGTATTGCCCAATGTAGAGGCGGATTCCAGAAACGGAATCGTACATCTCACAACAATGGTGTCTTCCGTTAAAACGGGTATCAGTAATGTGCAACGCATAAAAATAGATGTTACTCAATTGGGGCAATAAACAACAGTAAATGTGATATAAATGAAGAAAGTTACTATACTCATATTATTCATGCTCGGATGTGCCATTTCCGAGGGTCATGCCCAGAAGGTTGCGCTGAAAAGCAATCTGCTGTATGACGCTACTACTACCATGAATCTGGGGCTGGAGATCGGACTGGCGCGTAAATGGACGCTGGATATTCTGGTCAATTATAATCCGTGGAAACTTTCCGACGGCAAACGCCTCCGTCATTGGGGAATACAACCTGAAGTCCGTTACTGGTTTTGTGAGAGTTTTCGCCGTATGTTTGTCGGAATGCATGGACATTATGCCGATTTCAATGTAGGGGGATGGCCCGACTGGTCTTTTATCAGTGACAATATGCAGCATACGCGTTATCAGGGATATCTTTATGGTGGTGGCTTTTCCGTAGGATATTCGTGGATTCTGAAAAAACGCTGGAGTATAGAAACATCTGTCGGAGTGGGATATGCGCACATTGTATATGACAAGTATCCTTGCGCTACTTGTGGTACGAGACTAAAGGAAAGCAGCAAAAACTATTTCGGGCCTACTAAAGCAAGTGTGTCACTTATTTATGTAATTAAATAATGAGGAGTATGATAATAAGAAAAATAGATTTCCTTGTGTGTATGTTGGTGGTTTGCAGCCTGAATATAAACACTGCTATGGCTCAATCCCGCTCTTACGAAGGTGGCATTACTGTGAATCCGGTGCGGTTGGAACAGAAAGGTGATTTTATTCATGTCGATATAGATTTTGTTTTGAATAATGTGAAAGTGAAATCTGCCCGGGGAATGGATTTAATTCCGCGGCTGGTGACTTCCGGACGCACTCTGAATCTTCCGAAAGTTTCTATTAAAGGTCGTGACGAGTATTTGGCGTATGAGCGTGGGCTTGCGTTGATGAGCGCCAAGGAGAAGAGAAGCTATGAGAAGCCGTATATAGTGGAAAAAGCCGGAAAACTAAGAAATGATACGATTCGGTATCAATATCTGGTTCCGTTCGAATCATGGATGAAGGATGCGCGTCTGGACGTGCAGCGTGATGAATGTGGTTGCGGCGAAACGGAATTGATGAACACAGAGGAATTTGGCAAAGTGACGTTGGAACGTGTATGGACGCCTTATGTAGTGGTTCCTCAGTTTGCTTATCTGCAACCGAAAGCGGAAGAAATCAAACAACGGGATATTCAAGTAGAATGTTTTCTGGATTTCGAGGTGAATAAAGTCAATATTCGTCCCGAATACATGAATAACCCTCAGGAACTGGCTAAAATCCGCAAGATGATCGATGAGCTGAAGTCCGATCCGAATGTGAAAGTGAACCGTCTGGATATTATCGGTTATGCGTCTCCGGAAGGAACATTGGCAGCGAACAAACGTCTGTCTGAAGGACGTGCCATGGCGCTCCGGGATTATCTGGCATACAGATACGATTTTCCGAGAAACCAATACTACATTGTCTTTGGAGGTGAAAACTGGGACGGACTGGAGAAGGCGCTTGAAACAATCGAATTGGAATATAAAGACGAAGTGCTGGATATTATCAGGAACATACCTATTGAAAAAGGAAGAGAAACAAAACTGATGCAACTTCACGGAGGGACGCCTTACGGATACTTGTTGAAGTATATTTTCCCAAGTTTGCGTGTGGCTATCTGCAAAGTGAATTACGAAGTGAGGGATTTTAGTGTGGAGGAAGCAAAAGAGATTATCAAGACGCGTCCGCAGAATTTGAGCTTGAATGAAATGTTTCTGGTAGCTAATACCTATCCGACAGGCTCGCAAGAATTTATTGATGTGTTCGAAACGGCTGTCCGGATGTATCCGCAGAGTGAGATTGCAAATATAAATGCTGCTACTGCCGCTTTATCACGCAATGAATTGGTTTCGGCTGAACGTTATCTGGGCATGGTGAATTCGAATAAGAATTTGCCGGAATATAATAATGCTATGGGAATATTAATGTTAATGAAGGGAGATTATGAATCATCGAAGAAGTATTTGAAGTTTGCAGAGCAGTCAGGTCTGGATGCAGCTAGGGGCAATCTGGAAGAATTAGTCAGGAAGAAGGCTAATGCTGCTAAAATGAAAAAGAATGGTAAGTAAAACTTACTGATTAAGTGGGAAATTATATAAGTATTAATTCTAATATTTTTTTGTATTATGCTAAAGATTAAATCAATTTTAGTTTCATTGCTGGCTGTTGCGGCACTGGCAAGTTGTTCAAATGAGAATCTGGAGGAAAATCCGGAGGTTGAAGGGGGAGCAGGTTATGATGTAGCTTACGTATCAATTAGTCTGACTAATCCAAAAGTGCCTGGTTCACGTGCTTCTGGCGAAGAAACGGCTTTGAAGAAGGAAAGCGCGATTAATGAGCTCTATTTGATTACGTTCGATGCGAGTAAGGTGGTGACTATGGATGAAAAGGCAACTAAGTATGCCACGGTATTGGGATCAAGTTCTTTTGATACAGATGATGCAAGTGGAGTTACGACTCCGAATACTCCGGTTAAAGTGAACCCGAATACTAAGTATCTGCTTGTTGTTGCCAATCCGGGTTACCAATTAAAGAGTCGCTTGGATGCTATTGCGGCAGATGCAACCTATGCTACCATCAATGCAATGGTTACAGTTCCTGAAAACAATACTAAGCCCAACAATGCTTATCTGGTAGAGGAGGTTGTGCACTCCAAAGGTTGTGCAATGATTAATGTCGGATTCTACGATGATGTCAATTCAAAATGGGAAGATGAATGTCTGCTCGATGTATCGGACAAGATTGTTTTGGTCAGCGACTATAAATCGGAAGCGCAAGCTCAGAACGCAGCGAAAAGTAATCCGGCTACTCTTGAGATAGAACGCCTTGCTGCAAAGTTGGAAGTTATGATTGGCAGTCCATTAGCAGTTGGACCTATTGAAGATGGAACAAATGCAAGTCTTGGACAGTTTGATTTTGGAAATTGGACTATAGATTACTACAACTCTCTGTTCTATCCTTTTGCAAAGAAGACTACCACAAAGTCGTCTCATACTTCTGGATTCTACAAAAGTAACTTCTATACAGTTGACCCGAACTTTACGACTGCAGGTGGAACTGAATATCTTACAGGCATTGTTAAGAATACACTTGATGCTACTACTCGCGAACCTAAGGTAGAATGGGCTACTGAAAGTACGACTGTGGGTGATAATTACAAATACTGTATCGAGAATACGATGGCCGCAGGATATCAGAAGTTCGGTGCGGCTACGCGTCTGGTACTTAAGGGACAGTATGCACCTTGGAAGGCCGGTGAATTTACTTTAGGAGATGACTGGTATCGTCTTCCTAACGGAACTAACTCTAAAAACTTCAAGAGTTTTGCCGAATTGCTGACTGCTTATACGCCTGCTAAAGCTAAACAAACAAACTCAGAACCAATGAATGCGGAGGAGAAACTCTTGGTTTCGGCATGTGAACTATTCTATGACCAGATAAAACTTATGCTTGCCAATGATCCGGGTGATTTTGCATCTCTTACGCAGACTATTCTTGACGACAGCAACATTCAGAATGGTGGTGAACTGTGTAAAAAAGAAGGTTGCATCTATTGGTATCCAAAGAGTCTCAACTATTACTACTATGAGATTCGTCATGACAATGCAGCCAACGATTACATGGAGTATGGGAAATACGGTGTAGTACGTAATAACTATTATACGCTTACGCTGACAAAGGTGAATGGTAACGGTACACCGTGGTATCCTGGTGGTGGTCCCGAAGATCCGGATGAAGAAGAAGATATCGATAAGAAAGGTGCTTATCTTCATTTTGAGATTAAAGTTGCTCCGTGGATATACTGGACTACAAATTTCGAAATCTAAATAAACTCTTTGCTTTCAAAGAAAACAGGGCAGTGCGGACTGCCTGCCCTGTACTTTTTTTAATAGATATTCCGTGCGGAACAGACCGCCGAAAAAAGTAAAAACAAGCCGGTGACAGGCTTTCCAAAAACAGCACTGAAATATACCGGCGCATCCGAGATGCAATGAAATGCAAAGCGCGCCCCTAAAAGAGGAAATAACCGGAGGTCACAAAATAGAGATCTCTGACAATATAAAATGGCAAACCGATAGGGCTGCCCCCTAAAAGAAAAAGATATGTTCGGAAAAACTAAATCGCTGTTCCTTATCGTTGCTTCGATGCTATGTATGGCTTCGTGCGACAGTATACGCGAAGACCTGCCACGGTGCGAGCTTTGGTTGGAATTTGTATTCGACTACAATATGGAATATGCGGATGCATTTAATCCGCAGGTTAAATCGGTGGATGTACTTGTGTTCGACAGCGATGATAAATTGCTTTTCACCAAAAGTGCCGAGGTTGCTGCGCTGGTTGGTGGAAACCAGATGTCGTTGACCGACGAGCTCGATTTCGGAAGTTATAAAGTACTGACCGTCGGAAGTCTGTCTGACAGATTCCGGCTTTCGGACAATGCTGGTAATAAACTGGCACCGGGAACAACCACCCTCCAACAGGTCATTGTATCCCTGAAGCGGGAGACGGATGTTGTTAATTTCGAGTTTCAGCATCTTTACTTCGGAGAGGTTGTGGAAGTGGACCACCTGCCATCCAGTACCGACCATAAAATTTATCCGGTGAACCTGATACGTGACACCAATCGGTTTAATCTCGCGTTAATGGGATATGAGGAAAATAAAGTGGATGGCACACAATATACATTTGAAATTCAGGCACCGGAAAATGCGGTTTATTCCTGGGAAAACGAACCCGCAGGACAAGGGCCGGTTACTTATGTGCCTTACTATACAGGTCCGGGTGAAATATCCGACGTGGTTATGTCCGCACGCCTGAACACGATGCGTTTGCTCAACAGGAGCGGATGGGATTATAAATTTATTATAAGGGATGCGAATACCGAAGCCGAAGTCTGGAGCTATAATCTGATGACACTCTTGAGTATTGCACGGCCGGTTTCCCGTTACGACGGAACGGAGCTTCCCTTTCAGGAATATCTTGACAGGCAGAGTGAATGGAACCTGATATTTACAGTTGTTGAAAAAACCGGAGGAGGATTCCTTCAGATTGGTATTGTCGTGGGGAACTGGATTCATTGGCTCCACGGGATGGAAGTTTAAGAATGAGAAAAAAGCTATTACATATCATTTGTCTGGCATCCACCATCCTTTTGTTCTCATGTAGTAGAGAAGCTGATGTAGCTTATGAGTTGCCTGCCCATACTACCCGGGCGCAACTTAGCATCGACTTGGTGAACAATGGGGATGTGGAACAACAGGAGAAGATAAACTCCATGCGGTTTATCGTATTCGGCAGCACGCCCGGTGGCGTGAGGCTGGATGTGAATGAACATATCTTGTTGAGTACTCCGGAGACAGCTACTGATATAGATGCGCAACTTCTCAAAGTGACGTCCAGCAATGATATCCTGGTCGTAGTTATAGCCAACGAACCGCAGAGCCTCACAAGCAAACTTGACGGTATAGCCAATCTTTTGACGTTGCAGGAGATGATTTACGATATCTCCAGCATACTGAATAGTGACGGGCAGATTATTTCGGCAACCGGAATGCCTATGACAGGAGTGATCCGGGATATATCCATAGCACCTGATGAAACCAAAACAGTACAAATGGTGATCGAACGTGCCGTAGCCAGAGTAGATGTTTTTATCGAAGCTATAGACGGCGGGGCGGTGACCGGATATACTGCCGGAAGCACCAGTGTCACCTTGCATAATTTCTCTCACGATAGCTATTTCGTGATGGGAAACGTGGGCAACGGCACGCGTGATAACGCCGACCCTTCAAAAAACTACGGTAAAGTGAAGGAAGACGTGTCGGAAAGCAATTTGTTAACGCATAAGTGGACAGCTGCGACTACAGAAACTTGGGCATATTCATCGGCTCCCGGAGCTGAAAACCGGAAGTTGCTTTGCTCGTTCTACACAGCCGAACGCCTATTCAAGTCGGATTATTCCGACCGACTGTCTATCAGTATGGCTAATGTCCCGAAAGGCCCTTCGGACGTCACCGGAATAACCGAGAAAGTAATTGAAAGCGTAACAAAGGTTGATGGCACAGGCAGTCCGACGGCGCAACCTTTTACGGAGATCCGTCGGAACAACGTGTATCAGGTAACGGCACGCGTCGGAAAAATAGGTATTCAGATACTGACGATAAGCGTGGAAGATTGGGGTGAAAGACAAGACATTGACTTGGATCTGGGCTTGTAATATCTTTCGTTGATTGTTTTTAATTTCGGAAAAGAAGTAAGATGATAAAGACTATTAATAATATTAGGATGATTATGGCAATGGCTGTCCTTTCGGCTGTCCTCTTTTCGTGTGTCAGAGAAGAGATGACGTGTGATAAGGAATTAATTGTTGTGCAACGTATCGGAGAAGGCGGCTATGTCTACACTCGTGGTGCGGCAATCTCTTCGAATACCGATCTGAAAGAAGAGACTTTCGGTCTTTACGGCTCACTGACTCCCAATGCTTCCGTTCCCCAACCATACTTCAATGCAAGTGCCACGGTTAACGCCGACCTGACAGCCACCATCTCGCCGTTGCAATATTGGCCCGGATTGCTGAATGCGAGCATGAAATTCTTCTCCTGGTATCCGTACAACGATGCGAATGCGCCTACTGCGAGTTTCACTGATCCCGAAAAAATGGTGCTGAATTATACAGCGAATGCATCCGCCGCCAATCATGTCGATGTACTGGCGGCTATATCGGGCCCTGTATGGGTTGAGGGTGTGAATATACACTTCTACCACACATTGACCAAGGTTACCTTTACATTCAAGAAAGTAGCTCTTGTACCGGATGAGGTGACTATCGAGAAAATAGAATTCCAGAATGTAGGAAAAAGCGGTAACCTTGCGGTGACTGAAATTCCGACCACCACGACGAAAAACGGCAAACCGAAGTTTGTCTGGAGCGATGTTGCCACCGGGAAGGTCGTTTCTACTCTCACCGACAACAAAACGGTGACCGAAGATGCCATCTTGATGGGGGATACATTCCTTATGCTACCGACCGACGCTTTCTCCGCAACCGCCAAAATCGTTGTTACCACCAACTTTGGCGACCGGGAATTCCTGTTCAGTGATATTATCGCCAAGAACCCGCACTCTTGGGAGTCGGGCGAGTACATCAACTACAATCTTACGATATCCAACGAAACCTATCAGCTTTCAGCCACGCCGCTTGAATGGACGGAAAGCCCGGTGAATGTGATTTTCGACAAACAATATTATCTCAAGTTATCGCAGACTAAGGTACAGACGGCTGGTGATGGTGTTACTGTCAATATAGAAGCGAAAACGAATTATGATGCCAATCCGAATACGGGCTATCTGCCGGGTGCGTCATTAAACAAAAGTACTATGGATACGTGGGCAACGGTTAATATGGCCGAGACATCCTTTTCGGGAGGTGTATATACCTATAATATCCGGGTTGTGATGCCCGGATTTAACTCCGGAACCGGAACTAAGCGGGAAACAGGCTTTTATATCAATGCCGGTAATCTGCGACATCATGTACTGTTGAGCCAGTGGAAAGAAGACGGAGAGTGGTTGACCTCGAACGTAGAATTGGACGGCAGCGATGGTGGAACCGGAAATATACAACGTCGCAAGCTTGTCTTTACTTCGGGCAATCCGGGAACGTGGGAGTGGAAGATAACCCAGATACAGGATCCGGATAAAATTCTGCTTAACAGTGAGACAATGCTTGAAACAAGTGGCGTGAGTGGTGATGTGGTTTACTTCTACTTTAGAGCCGATGCTGTGTCCGGTGATACGGCTACACTCACACTAACCAATACGAATGGTGATAATCTGCCAATAGCGGTGACATTGACCGCGCCATAATGGCGAATATGCAATATTAAAGTTTAAGGAAAGGAAATAGAAATATGCAATATGGGATTTCAATCATAAGAAGGTGCTATCTTTTGTCTGTTTTGTTGATGACGGTATGGCTTACCGGATGCGTACAGGAAGAATTAGGATCAACACCTTCTCCGGCAGGAAACGGTATCCGGTTTACATTAACGGTTCCCGATGTAAATCTTCCGTCCGTATCTTCGCGTACGATGACCGGAACGGGAACTGCAAAGAAAGAAGACGAAATAAAAACGGTGGATATTCTTATTTTTGATGCGTCAAAAACACCGGCGGTATACTTGGAATGGGTCACCGCTACAGGAGTCACGCAGGACTTGGCTGATAATTCCACTGTGAGTTTCTCTGCCAAACTTCCTTTCACCACCGCATCTACCTGCATCGTGGTTGTGGCGAATAGGGAACTTGATGATATTGTGTCGGGCTTCAAGAAGGGAGTGACCACCAAGGTTGAGGCAATGGAAAAGATGCTCCACACCCAGACCGGCAAATGGCTGGCAGACGGCTCGACGACTGGTGGGTATACGCGGATTCCAATGTACGGGGAGAAGGTAATAAACAAAATCACTCCTTCGATGGAGCCGATAACCGGCATAAATATGAAACGTATGCTGGCGCGTATCGATATCCATAATAACAGTGCCACTTCGAATTTCACGGTCGAAGAGGTTTATCTGGCCAATTACAATACCACCGGATACATTGCTCCGCCGTGGAACACGAACGGACAGGTTACTGAACCGGCTCCGGATACTCCGGTTCTCCCTGCGAACAGTGGTAAAATGACGGAAGAAGGGGATGCAATTCTTTACTCCGTAAAGGGTAACACACCCTACGATGGGGAGATTTATACCTTTGAATCCCTGGCGGCAGAGGATGCCGGTGGTGTGGGACAAGACGGAGAAGCGAGCCGTAAGGATGCCACTTGCCTGATTGTGAAAGGAAGGATTGGTACTGGTGAATCGACATTTTACCGGGTGGATTTCACCAAAACCGGAAATATAGGAGAGCAGGTGGAATATTTGCCTTTGAAGCGAAACCATAAATACATCATTACTATTACTCAGGCGTTAGGAACCGGTTATGCAAGTCTTAGAGAGGCGTTGGCATCCTATACAGTCATGTCCAACCTGAAGTTCCGGTTGATACACTATGACCGTGATAAGGTCAAAGATGTAGTCTACAATGGGCAATATATGCTCGGAGTGGGTGAATCGGAGGTCGCTGTAACTCAATACCAGAATAATAGTTATGCCATAGACGTTTTTACTGACAGTCCCGGCGGCTGGAAGGCCACTGTTACTGCAGGGAGCGACTGGCTCAAATTTGAAGGTGGAGCCGATGCGGCGTCGGGCGTTGCGAACGACGATACCCAACTCAAATTGAAGATTCCTTATTTTAATAATGAAACTATAGGTGTTGAGCGTAAGGCTACTGTTACGTTGACAGCAGGGCGCTTGACTCACAATATTGAAGTGACGCAGTATACGATAGATCCGGGAATTATTAAATTTGTTGATGCATACGGAAATGTGTTGGAGAGAGGTCTTTTTTTCCCGATTAGAAATCCCGATGGTGACGAACTCCCTCTTGAACCGCAGACGGTGTATGTCATGTTTTCCGTGGATAAGATAGAAGGCAAACTTTTTGACACTAACGATATCAGTATGATCCAATACAATGCCGGCGGTTTAATACCGCAATTAGACAGGACGAATACGGTACCATTCAGTGAAAGGGTGCAGGCGTTTACCATACAGCCTAATCCGCGAAGAGCAGGTGATGGTACTGTGGAAGATGGTGCAGGCTGGTGGTGGCGTTGGGACTTCATCTTATTCGGCCTGTACGATAAGGAGGGATACCTCACTCATGTACAATTCCCCATCAATCAAGGGGAGTTGGAATTCTCATTCCGATATATTCCCACTACAGTCAATAGCCGTACTTATAAAGTCAATCTGGGTGCGGAACAATACTTGCAATTATTTGTCAATAACAATTGGGAAATTATGGATATTGAGGAATTGAATATAACGAACGATGATGGTACCGGACTGATTCGGACCGATTCGGATAATGATGTAATTATAGGCAGAAAGAATGCGGACGACAAGATGTATCTTGAGTCTATCATAGGCTATGATGACGGCAAGGGGAATGATGTGGTTGGCCACGGATACGATTTTAGGCTGAAGCTTCACCCCGGCAAGTGGAAAGAGGGAAAAAGCGGAACGATAAGAATCACGTTCAGAAATGTAATGCATACTGTGTCGGATGAAGAATTCCCATTTTATCGTACGATTGACTTTCAGATGGTGTCCGAAACCAAATCTTACACAACTGCCGGGGAACCTCTTTTCTATCTTTATCCGCTTCGGTTTGATAACAGGATATATTATCAGGGAGTAGGCGATGCCAAACAAAGTGTGGGGCGGTTGGAAAATGTAGCCGATGCGGAGGATATCTGTAGGAATATAGGCGATGGTTGGCGTTTGCCTACTGCCAGTGAACTGTTGCTGTCATTCGCTTATGAAAATGCTTTGGGTGGCAATGCGGAGAATTATAATAATCATGATAGCCAGAATATATATGGGTGGTATCAAAACTGGACCGGTAATTACTGGACTTCATCATACTATGAGGCTAAAGGCTCTGCTACCCGTTTTTGGATGGAGATGTCGGCAGGTTTTTTGGATTCCGAATCTGTTAGCAAGAATAATTATTTCCGTTGCGTGAGGAATAATACAAATAGTGGAAAGAAGTACCCTTATCTAACGGTAGAATCCTCGGGGGTCACTATTGTCTCTCGCGATGCCAGTGGAGGAACGGATCCTTCGGTGTTATTTGCTTCAGGTGAAACTCCGGGTACAAGTGACGCGATGAATAAGGTTGCTCCTAAGCTTCAGATTGAAAATTCCAGTAGTAATGGTAAAACTTGGTCGGAAGCAAAAGCGGCATGCGAAGAAAAAAAGAGTGGCTGGCGTCTGCCTACCCAGCGTGAGATGTATTTGCTACTCAGTATGGGAGGGGCCATTACCAGCATCGAGAACCAAGGTTTCGGTAGTTCAACTACTTGGACAGGGAGCGGATTCGAGAAGATTAGCGCTGTGCACTGGACATTGACTTCACGCGATGGCGGCTATTGGGTGGTCGGACATAATAATGGAGAATTCGGTGCATGGACTACGGAAGAATCCACCAATTGGGCTTGGTATCGTTGTGTGCGCACAATAGAATAAAAGCTAAAAGAGCTGTATCAGAATGTTGTTTGTCTTCATTCTGATACAGCTCGTCTTTTACACCTCTTTCTTTTATATCCTAAAATCTACAATTGTTTACAAGGTATTGATAACTTCCAATTGCTTTTGTAAAAAAGCGATACGCTGTGCTTCTCCACTTTCTGAAACTAGAATAGAGTGGCGCTTCAACGATTGAATCCAATTGCGTTGCATCTGGCAGATATATGAGCTTTGCGAATCCATCGAATTGATAGAATATACCCGCAGTAGGCTGACTTGGTAATCATGTTTCTCGATATAACTGTAAGTGGCTTCGAAACTGATATTGGACAGATAGAAAGATACTTTCTTGTTTTCGCTGAACTCTCCTTTTATGGACAGATGTTCTACCACGTCAAGTAACTGAAGAAGCTCTTCCTTCAAATGCATGACATCGTCCTTGCTTATCAGATTCAGACTTGCAAAGTACTTGATCTCTTTCACTAAAGAATAAAAGATATTTGTGTCCCAGATGAAAAACGTTTTTGGACACTGTCTTATACTTTCACTCAACTTCTTATGCACATTGACAATCCGTTCATCCACAGACATCTCTTCCAAAGAATGTGGCGTCTTTATATCTCCGTTCTGATACATCCATCGGCAAAGACGGAATTTAGACAAATTCTCATAGGAAGAATAAAGTGTAAAGGGAAGGGAATTGGATGCAGTATACACCTCCGTCGTATTATCTGTTTTCACATAGTCGAAAATTTGCAGATAACGGTTGATTATTTCGTAATAACTTTCCAGCGCACTAGTGGCATGAAGTAAGTTCAGGTCGAAAGTAACTTTATTAGATACATGGCTACCGACAATCTGGTCGATAGAAATACCGAGTTTTTGAGAAAGCAGCGCTACTTCGTCTATTGTAAAAGACACCTCACCTCTCAATCTGCGATAGACAGCTTCCTTTCCCATGCATAAAATGTCAGCCAAAGTATTGGCCAGATTCATATCTTGAGGAATTCGCTCCCTCATTGTAGATATTAATTCGTTTAGAATACCGTTTTTCATTGTTTGTTCCTTTAATTTTAATGTTAATAATCTCTGTGATACATTCTATGCAAAATTACGTCTTGTGTTTGAAAGATTTGTGTGGTAAAACAGAGATGAATGTGCAGGTCTTTTTCTGATTGGGAATCAAGTGGGTAGGATGGGAACAGGGAATGAAAAAAAGTAGATAAGATTCTTATCTACTTTCATTTATTGGAACTTAATTTTTTTTGAAGTTCTAATCTGCGAAAATAAAATTAAAGAGCGTCAATAATTTCTCGCTGTTGCTTGAAGAATTGAATACGCTGCATTTCACCGCTTTCGGATATCAAAGTGGAGAACTTTTTCAGAGGTTGAATCCATTCTTTCAAGGTACAGAAAATTTCGTTGTCCATCGTGGTAATGGAGTTGATAGAATAAATACGTATGAGGCTCAGTTGCAGATTATTGGTGTCTACATAACTATATGTTGCCTCGAAGTTGATATTCGACACATAGATGCGTACACGATTGCCGTCGGCTGTTTTACCGTTGATAGCCAGTTCTTCCAGTTCGTCTGCCAATAAGAATAATTCTTTTTTGATTTCTTCTTTCGTTTCGTCGGAAATGAGATGGATGCTGGCGAAGTATTGGATATCGTTGATGAGATGCTGGAAAATCATATTATCCCATATATAGTCTATGGAGTGGATATGACGTGTCATTGCTACATAGTCTTTTTGGATATTGACCAGTTTCGATGGAATATCCAACTCTTCGAAACTCTTGCAATCAATATATTTATTCTGGTACATCCATTTGAATAAACGGAATTTTGCCAGAAGTTCATGTTTCAGATAGAGAGTCTGGGGAATAATGTTGGCAGAAGTTCCCATTACAGAATTCGGGTCATCCGGCATCGTATTGATTAGCGAGACATATTTTTCAAGGATATTGTAGTAACTCTCGAACGGGTCGTCATAATCTACAATGTTTATATTAAACATGGCGTTCGATTTGAAACTTAGTCCTATAATCTTGTCTAGCGATATACCCAGTTTTCTTGAAATAAGAGCCGACTCTTGCAAGGTGAAAGGTACTTCACCGCGCAATCTTCTATATACTGCCTCTTTTCCTATGTATAGCGTGTCCATTAACATATCTGCCAGTTGCCCTTTGAGCGGAAGTTTTTCCTTCATCGCTTCTATGAGGTTTGCATTTGGATTATTTGTCATCATAATAGTTCTAATAAATAATACTTTTCTATTATAAACATTTGTCAGTGGCAAGTTGTTTCGGAAATTGAAACTATTTAAATCTGCTTTTTTTTAAAATATCCTCTCCGAAAATTGTTTATTTTAAGCAAATCGGTTACATTTGTGACCATAAACAAAACGAAGAGACAGCGTCTCTTTAGTAAACAATAGAAATATTTAGAATGAAAAGAATATTGGTAAGTGGCGGAGCCGGTTTTATAGGCTCTCATCTCTGTACACGGCTTATAAACGAAGGTCACGACGTGATATGCCTGGATAATTTTTTTACGGGTTCGAAAGATAATATCATTCACTTGATGGATAATCATCATTTTGAGGTGGTGAGGCATGATGTCACTTATCCTTATTCGGCTGAAGTAGATGAAATTTATAATTTGGCTTGTCCGGCATCTCCCATTCATTATCAACATGACCCGATTCAAACTGCCAAAACATCTGTGATGGGAGCCATTAATATGCTGGGATTGGCAATGAGACTGGATGCCAAGATTCTGCAAGCTTCTACGAGTGAGGTATATGGAGATCCAATCGTTCATCCGAACCGGAAAGCTATTGGGGAAATGTGAATCCGGTAGGTTACCGGTCTTGCTATGATGAGGGAAAGCGTTGCGCAGAAACATTATTTATGGATTATCACCGTCAGAATAATGTGCGTGTGAAGATTATCCGTATTTTTAATACGTATGGTCCGCGAATGTTGCCGAATGACGGACGGGTTGTTTCTAATTTTATTCTTCAAGCGTTGAATAATGAAGATATAACAATATATGGTGATGGGAAGCAGACACGCAGCTTCCAGTATATTGATGATTTGATTGAAGGAATGATAAGAATGATGAATACGGAGGACGAGTTTACAGGTCCTATAAACCTGGGGAATCCGAATGAATTTCCGGTATTGGAATTGGCGGAAAGGATCATTAGTATGACCGGTTCATCTTCGAAGATTGTATTTAAGTCTTTACCGGATGATGATCCGAAGCAACGCCAACCGGATATTACATTGGCTAAAGAGAAATTGGGCTGGCAGCCTACTGTTGAACTTGAAGAGGGGCTGAAGCGTATGATTGAATATTTTAAAAATGTCTGAAGCATAAAAAAAGAAAATTATGAATATGGAAATTAATCCTTCTGAATATAAAGTCCTTATTGTGGACGATGTAATATCAAACGTCCTTTTATTAAAGGTACTTTTGACCAACGAGAAATTCAAAATTGTGACTGCCGGTAATGGAACACAGGCGTTGGAACAAGTGAAGAAGGAAAATCCGGATCTTGTATTACTGGATGTAATGATGCCGGATATCAGTGGCTTTGAGGTAGCTCAACAAATGAAAGCAGACCCCGAAATGGCTGAAATTCCCATTATCTTCCTGACTGCTCTAAATAGTACGGCGGATATCGTAAAAGGATTTCAGGTGGGTGGTAATGACTTTATTTCAAAGCCATTCAATAAAGAAGAATTGATTATTCGTGTGACGCACCAGATTTCGTTGGTTGCAGCGAAAAGAATCATTGTTGCACAAACGGAAGAGTTGCGTAAGACGATCATGGGACGCGACAAACTCTATTCTGTGATTGCACATGACTTGCGTTCACCAATGGGATCTATCAAGATGGTATTGAATATGCTGATTCTGAATTTGCCGAGTGATACAATCGGTGATGAGATGTATGAATTGCTAACGATGGCTAATCAGACAACAGAAGATGTATTCTCATTGCTTGATAATCTGCTGAAATGGACGAAGAGCCAGATTGGTAAACTGAAAGTGGTTTATCAGGATATTAATATGGTGGAAGTCGTAGAGGGCGTAAGTGAAATCTTTACGATGGTGGCCAGCCTGAAAAATATTAAGATAGTACAAGATGTGCCTGTAGAGAATGTGGCTGTTCGTGCTGATATTGACATGATTAAAACAGTGATTCGTAATTTAATCAGCAATGCGATCAAGTTTAGCAATGAAGGTTCGGAAGTAGTGGTGTCACTGACAGAGGAAGATGGTATGGCAATCGTAAGTGTGAAAGATAGTGGTTGCGGTATTGATGACGAAAATCAGAAGAAGTTGTTGCACACTGATACTCATTTCAGTACCTTCGGTACAAACAATGAGGAAGGTTCGGGACTCGGATTATTATTGTGTCAGGACTTTGTTGTCAAGAATGGCGGTAAGCTGTGGTTTACTTCAAAGAAAGGAGACGGATCTACATTTAGTTTCTCAATTCCATTGCTCGAAAAATAATTGATTCAATGCGTTTTTGTCTCTGTTAAAGGATGCGTTGAAACTTCTTTATATTTTATTCAGGCACGGATTACACGGAATTACACGGTTTAAGATAATTGGAAAAACCGTGATTTGCGTAATCCGTGCCTGGATTTTTAATTTAATCTATCGCTTGCAGATAGCTTTAAAATCGCAATACGAACACTTTTTAGTGTCCTCTGTCTGCGTGAAAGGTTCTTTTTCATTAAAGATCTCTTCTAGTAATGCCTGTAAGCGTTCACGGAATTCATCTTCAAAAAAGGCGAAGTTGTTTACTGGTATTTTCGGTTTGCGGGGTTCTCCCATTTCAATAACAGGCGAATAGCTTTCCGATGCTGCCCGGTGAATGTAGAGCAGGGCAGGAGCTACCATTAATGATTGCTTCCGGCTCATGATAGCGGCATACAGGAAAGTCTGGAAGATATAGTTCGGGCGTGTTTCCGATGGCGTAAACAGTTGCTCGATGTTGGCTGGAATCTTAGGGCTTCCTCCTGTTTTGTAGTCAACAATCCGCAGGGTACTTTCTTTAGCATCCATACGGTCGATTGTCCCACCCAGGCGGAGAGTGAACGGCCCTTGTCCTGTCTGTATGGTTATCTCTTCTGAAACCTCCTTTTCCATGGCGACCATTTCAAAAGGAGTATATTGAAGGTCGTTGCGCAGTAATTGTTTCAGATAGGAAACAATTACTTTGGAGTTGATAAGCTGTATGCCGTTATATTCGGGCTTTTCTTCGGGAGCGACCTTGAATAATTCTTCCTTGAAGGCTTGGTCGACATAGCTTTGCAACTTTACTTCATTACGTAATAAGCGTTCAATATCTTCTTTCTGTATCATTTTTCCATTAGCAGTCAGATCGGTGTATGCTAATTGGGCAGAGAGATGGAAAATGGTTCCAAACAAAGCTGAATCAATTTCTGCACTGACTTCATCCGGTGTTTTTAATCTCGCTACGTAGCGGTAATAGAATCTCAATCGGCAATCAAGATAAGCATTGAGGGCGGAAGGAGAGAGAATTACCGATGAAGGATTAGTGCTATCGTAAGTACGATAAATTCGTCTTAGTACTTCAGGTGTTTTTTCTATCTGTATCTTTTGGATGCTTTGCGGAGATTGTCCGGCTTCCAGATACTCACGAGTGATATCATGCGGACCTTCCACGAGTAATTGCAACATGAAGCGGGACTCTTCTCCACGGTTGAGACCGTCCGAGGAAGTATTGTAGAGCAGAGTGATATTTTCTGCCCGTTGTATCAGGCGATAGAAATAGTAGGCATACACTGCATTCTTATGTTCGATAGTGGTCATGCCAAAAGCTTTCCGGAGGTTATAGGGAATAAAAGAAGATTCTCCTCCGGATTTGGGGAGTTGTCCTTCGTTGAGAGATAATATGATGAGATTCCGGAAGTCCAGATTACGTGTTTCCAGTACTCCCATGACTTGCATTCCGATAGCGGGTTCTCCGTGGAAAGGAATATTGGAAGCTGTCAATACTTTGGTTATCAGACGTTTCAGGGTGTCGGTGCGTATACTTAGTTCTCCGCTTTCAATCAAACTGTAGAGACGGTTGATTTTGGTATGGCTTTGGAAGAGGGATTCTCTATAAAGTTGATTGAAAATATCATTGTATTCCCCTTCTTTGCGATAAATGGTTGAAATATCTTTGATTAATTCAATCAGATAATCGCATAGCTCTTTAATGCCATTACGGGGAGTGAATAGGGTAGCCAGGAAATCATCTTGCTTCAGTTCCGATGGAAGTGGATAGAAGCGGTTTGTTTTGGTTAGTTCGCGTTCCAGTGGACCGGCATGGGATGAGATTTGCTGGGTATAGGGATGTTTCAATATGGCTGATACCGCCTCGTAAGTGAATCGGCCGGTATCGGAGCGGTAACCGTTGGTTTGTAGCTCCATAGCGGCATTGATAAAACTGTAAACAGGAGTTTGAGCCAATGGGAATCCCATGGTGATATTGACATTCTTCACTTCCTGCGGAATGGAATGAAGTACGGGAAGCAGCAAGGCTTCATTACAAAGTACTACGGCATTTTCTTTTTCCTTTTCTTCAGCGATTTGTGAATGATTGTCCGTAATCATTTTGATCCATTCGGGGAGGAAACGCGCTTGTGCATTCTCGGTGGAAGCGGAAATATAACGTATTTTTTTCGGTTCTTTGAAGGTATCGAAAAAGCTTTCCGGGAGTTCGTTCGGAAATTCCCCCAGATTACGTTTCAGAAATTCTCCGGCTTCATGTTTTCTGATTTGTTGGGTGTAGAAAATATCGTAGTCCCAATAAAAGAGTGCTTTGCCTGCATCTTTCAGTTTTCTGAAAAATTCGTTTTCTACTTTGTTCAGTACATTGAAACCGACAAATATGTATTTGTCGTATTTGAGTTGATCGGTATCGAGTTGTTCAATCACATTCCGGTAGAGCATGCCTTCGTATGCGATGCCTAGCTCTGTCAGGTTTTCCCGGTAATGATGGTAGATAGTGCCTAGTTTGTCCCAAAGGGAAATAAATTTCTCTTTGAGTTCGGTTCGTCTTTCAATGGAGAAATTCTGAAAAAACTGTTGAATGGCTTCTTCCTGTTCTTTGTCGAGGAATTCATAATCGTCCATCAGGTTTTTCAGATCTTGCAGATTACTGAATAGTTTGTCGGCATCAACCATATTCTTATCCACATCATCAAAATCACTAATCAACAACTCTCCCCAGAAGTAGAAATCATCCAATGTTTCCTGGCTCTGTGTTTCCTCTTTGAATACTTTATAAAGCTCACAAACCAATCTAATAGGGTCACCGCTTTTTTGTACTGATAGTTTCTGAAACAGGTCGCTGATACTCATGGCGGCTGGTGACCAGATCGGTTGATCGGATTCTCCTGCCAAATATTCATTGAAAAACAAGTTAGCACGTTTATTGGGGAAAATGAGTGCTGTACGTGACAGGTCATTTCCTATTTTGGCATATAAATCGTGAGCGACTAGTTGGAGAAATGATTGCATATTGATTAAGTTTTTCTAATTCATATATTTATTGTGCCCGGAACATAACCGGAACGGTGAAATAGACGGCTACTTTAGTACCATCTTCCAGTTCTCCCGGCTTCCATTTGGGCATTTGATTGATGATACGCAATGCTTCTTTATCCAAGTAAGGATCTACGCTGCGTACAACTTTGGGGTTGACTACATTTCCTTCCTTATCAACGACAAACCGGATAATAACACGTCCCTGTGGTCCCATCTCTCCTTGAGCGACTGTCGGATACTTTATTTTTTTTCTAAGGAATTGCATTAATGCTTGTTGACCTCCCGGGAATTCCGGCATAACCGGAGCTACTTCCAGTGTATCACTAGCCGACAGTGAAGTATTTGATATATCGGGGGCAACAAATCCAACTACTATCTCTCCTCCTAGCATATCATCGGGTGTTGGCGCTGGTGGTGGGGGAGGTGGTACATCTTTTATGGAGGCAATGATGGTGTCTTCTGCCGGAGTGGGGACAGGCTCTCCCATAATGAGATTTTCATAGGAAGTTGTATCACTAGACACTTCTTTATTCATTCCTTTATTAGCCGAATTAGTGCATGAAGTCATTGGAGTCATGGCTATCAGCCCTGCAGATATGCCTAATACTGTGATTGCTTTTCCCGCTATCTGTTTTCGCTCAAGCTGTTGCTCCAAATAACGAACTTCCGCTTCGCATTTGGGACAAGTGCCCAAACAGTCTCCCTGATACTGACATTCAGAGGTGATGAATTCAATATCATTCGCTTCGGCTATCTGCCGACGAATCTCTTTTAAAATTTTGCAAGTTTGTTTTCCTCGTACCATGTCATTAATCATTAGGGGTTTTATAAGTGAACCGGTCGAACTGGGTAATTCCCATTTCTTTCAGAAGTTCTATGCTTTGGTCAATATCCTTCTCCGTATTATAGGAGGGGATGAGTGGTGTCCGAATAACGATTTGCTTGGCTTTGTCTTTCCCGATTAAATATCGTAAATTACCTAAGACGTTTTCATTATTCTTTCCGGTATATCGCTGATAGATGTCATTATTCATATCTTTGATGTCGACTATGTAATTATCTATAATAGAAATCAGTTCTTCTACATTCTGTTGCGGAACATTGAGAGAGGTTTCGACAGTGATTCTCCATTCCGGGCCACAGAGTTGGCGGAATTGCCTGATAAATTCGCTTTGTAATAAAGGTTCTCCACCGCCAAATGTGACTCCGCCGCAACTCGCCAAAAAGTAGAGTTCATCTTTGCGTACTTCCTCGTAGAGCTGGTTACAATTATAGCTCTCCCAAACACCGTTAGGTTGCAAAGATGTCGGGTTGAGACAGTATTTGCAACGCAACGGACAACCGTGAAAAGCAACTAATGTTGTAACTCCTTCACCGTCAATTGTTAGTCGATGGCGGGCGATGCCGATGAGGGGAACTGCTTTCATACTTTTTCTATTTTTTCTTCATCCACATACCACAAGTAACCGGTGATATTCTTATATCCCATCTTGGTAAGTAGCTGCATGTAGCCTTTTACCTGTTTATTATATTTGGGGTTTTCCTTACCAAATTTGAAATCAACTACAACAACCTGGTTGTCTTTCATCATTACGCGGTCCGGGCGACGGGTTTGTAGCACTCCTTTTTCTTTATAGATAATGGCACACTCATTAAATAATGTCCACTTTCCGGAATACCAATCTTGAATTTCAGGAGAAGAAAAAGCTTTCGTTGCAACTTCGCGGGCTACTTTTTCTTTCTCATCATTTCTGATCACTCCTTCAAAAATAAGTCGTTCGATGGCCGGATCTATATCTTCTGCTGTTTCGATAACAGAAAACAGGGTGTGTAACATACGCCCGCGGTTGATAAAGCGGTCGTCCGAGTCTTCTTCCTCAATTCCCTGGATGAAGTCCGCTGAACGGTTGGACTGACGAAACTCAATACCATGGCGCATGGATTCCATCCGGATAGGGAGCTTTTCCGGTTTCTGGGTTAGCTTGTTGGTCGATGTCTTTGTTCTTTCTTTTTCTGACGGACATAGTTGTCCTTGTTCGTAACAGTCTTCTTCCCAATCAATACCTTCTTCCTTAGCTACGATTGGGAGAGTGTTTGCCAACAGTTCGGACATGGTACCTTTTTGATTTTTTCTGCTCCAGATAATAAGGTTTTTTCCTGCACGGGTAAAAGCAACGTATAACAGATTGAGGTTATCTACCCAAAGTTGGAGACGCTCTTGCAGGTAGTCGTTTCCATAAATAGATTCTGCCATTTGGGTGGAGTAGTTGATAGGGAGAATATCCAACGCGTCGAATGGTGCTGCTTGCGGGGTACACCATACAAGTTGGTTATTGGTCTCATTCTCCAGTTTCCAGTCGCAGAAAGGGAGGAGCACGGTATGGAATTCCAATCCTTTGGATTTGTGTATGGAGAAAATCCGGATTCCTTCTACTTCTCCGCTTGGAATTGTTTTACTGCATAACGTTTCATTCCAATACCGGATGAATCCGTCGAGTTCGGAAGAGTTACTTTGTAGATAGTCAGTGACAGCATCGAAGAATGCGAATAAGTAGGCATCCTGGTCTTTGATAAGATTCATCTCGAATATACTGAAAAGCTCTTCCAATAGCTCATAGAGAGGCATTAGCCTTAATTCTTTTATCTTTTCAAGAAAAGCGGCGGGAAGATAATTCTCGGCAGGGAGGAGTAGGAGGGTATTCCAATCCAATCCTTTTTGTAAAACTTCGTTTTGATAGGCTATGGCCAGCTGGGCACGTGCTATTTTATTGTTTTCGTCGGAAAGAAATCGCAAGGCGTCCAGCATCATACAAATGGCAAGAGAGGCGTCAAGGCGAAAGGCTTCGTCTGATACCACTTTGTAGTGTAGCTCCTTATCAAAGTAATCGGCAATACGGGGAATACTTTTATTTTTTCGTACTAAGATGGCGATGTCATTAAGCTGTACTCCGGAGGCGAGGAGGTTTTCCACTTCTGCTCCCAGGCTAATAAGTGTCTGCTCGGTATAGTCATGTTCTTCGTCGGGTTCGAGAAAAGAGACTTTAACGTATCCTTTTTCTGTACTTCGGGGAGATTCCTGCACAACGTCGGCATAGGCTTTCTGCAAATCCTCACAATCTTTGCCTAATTGCTGTTTATACACTCCGTTCAGATAGTTGGCAGCAGCTGTGAAGATTCGATTGTTAAACCGGATGACATTCGTTTCACTTCTCCGATTGGTGGCTAACGTCTTGACGCGGATCGGGAAATGCTCGATGTGGTCATTCAGGCTGTTGAGAATTCCCCAATCACCATTCCGCCAACGATAAATGGACTGTTTGACGTCTCCTACAATCAAACTGTCTGCTCCTTGAGACAGCCCTTCGAGCAAAAGCAGTTTGAAGTTGCCCCATTGCATTCGGCTGGTATCCTGAAACTCGTCTATCATGACATTATGGATATTTGTCCCTATCTTTTCGAATACAAAAGAGGAGTCACCGTCTTTCACCAGTTGGTGAAGCAGGGCGTTCGTGTCTGACAACAGAAAACGGTTGTTGTCGTGGTTCAACTGACGTACTTCTTCGTCGATATTGGCGAGAAGTTGCACTTTATTGAGATGTTGCAAGGATAACCGGCAACTATTCAGTAACAAATTATTCTTGGAACGCAACTTTTCAGCATCTTCCAGAATTTGTATAAGGCTGGAATTAGCCAGGTTGATGATATCCGCATAACGGGGAGAAGTCTTGGTTGCCCAATTTTTGGCATCTTCCAGACATTTCTCTACTGTGGCATTACGGATATCATTGCTTAAAACGCCATTATTCAGTTTACGGAAATAACTTCCGATTCCCCGTGAACCGTTTTTCAGATCATCAGCAGTTAATGCGTGACCATCCAGTTCTCCTTCGAATTGGTCGTAGAATCCTTTCATTTGCTCCAGTATTTCCGTTTCCAGAGCTTTCAGTTGTTTGCGGTATTCTTTGATGGTGTTCGGATTACGCAGTCGTTGCCGAAGTCCTTCTCCTTTTTCAATATAGCCTTCATCGAAAATATTGCGTCCGAAACTTTTAACTTCGTCTGATACATTCCATCGTTTATCATCGGCAATTCGTTCGTTGATATAGTCTAATAACCATGCGAGGACAGGGGAAGTGGGACCTAACTTCTCGATCATACTATCTACGGCGTCACTAAGAACTTCGGTATTGTTTAACTCGATATTCAGATTCGGGCTAAGTTCCAGTTCCCGTGCGAGATTACGCATGACAGATTGGAAAAATGAGTCAATAGTCTCTACCCTGAACCGGCTGTAATCATGCAGCATATAGTTAAGGGCGACACCTGCCGCTTCCCGTATCTCCTGTTCGGTTTTTCCAGTCTCTTCTTTGATACGGTTGAGATAGGCTTCCGAATCTTTATCACCTATCTGTATGCCGAAAAGCTGACTAAGAATACGTTCCTTCATTTCTGCTGTTGCCTTATTGGTAAAGGTTACAGCGAGAATTTGCCGGTAGGCACGGGGATTGAAAATTAATAGTTTGATGTATTCCACGGCCAGGGTAAATGTTTTACCCGAACCTGCAGAGGCTTTATAGACTAAAAGTTCACTCATGTTTTTGTTTAAGGGATATATTCGATTTTAGCAACGATTACTCGTATCTCTTCCGGTTCTTTCCCGGCTTTTACTAATGCCTGATGGAAGTTTTTAGGGAAGAACATGAAGAATGTGTCCGGAGTGGAATCTACATATTTTATTTTTTTGGCTTTGTAGAAAGTAACATCCGGTTTATATTCGGTGATAGGCTCCGCATATTCGGCTGAAGTAATTCCGAAACGTTCGGTACCTTTTACTACATATTGCAAATCGATGCCGTGGCGGTGTGCTTCAATTTTACGTTTACTGACATCTTGTGTTGTTGCATCCTGCACATTGATGTAGCAATGTTCACCATCTACTTCGTATCGTCCGGCAGGCATATTTACGAGGTCGTGGGTAGCTAGCCATTGGAAAGTCTTGTCCCACACTTTCTTGTTCTTGTGATATTGTGAGGCAAACTCCTGATAATCGGTTGTCTTATGAGGCATTGCCTTCAGCCCGTTCGCCCATTCTTGTTTCTGTGTCCATTGGCGGGCTTGTTTAAGAGTCCAGTTGTCAGCAGATTCTTGTGAATATACATTTTCTGTGAAGAAGAAAAGAAAAAGTCCGATAAACAGGCTTGAACTACTAAATACGAAGTTTGATTTCATGATTGTTCGAAAAAATTAGGTCCGAAAATAAGTATGAATAAAGGTAGATAGTCTTTTAAAGCTACTCGTAATAGCTTTAAAGCTTGTCCAATTCTGTAATTAATCGTTTGTGGAGATACATTCAGTTTCTCGGCAATTTCTTTATGCGTCAGATGTTGATTACGGTTCATCTCGTAGGCTTCGAGATATTCTTTCGGAAGTCTTTTTAATGCTTCTTCATATAGACGGAAAAGCTCATCACTCAAATAGAAGTCCGGGTTATTGAGCTCACTATCATATTTATCTACGATTTCCTGATGTACTTTTCGTTTAATCTCAAAATGGGAAAGACGGTTGAGGGCTTTGTTCTTGACAATCGTAAAAAGAAGAGTTTTGAGTGTCAGATCTTCCATCAGAGTACAACGGTTTTCCCACAGCCACATCATTGTTTCCTGCACAATCTCCTCTATTTCTTCCTGCTCACTTACGTATTGAGAACAAAAAGCACATAGCCTACGGAAATAATGTCTGTAGACGACGTCAAAAACTTTTTCTTCTCCTGCTTTTAGGGCAGTGATAACGGACTTATTATTATTAATATCCAAATATATCGGAGATTGTGACATTCTCTTTTAATTTATGTAAGACAAAAATAATGAAAGAAGTAGATAAATGAAATAAAAATGCGAGAAAAAATATTTTTTTCTTTTTTCGTTTAGTATATTTGTACTCACAACTGTATTACTACAAAGGTTTTATAGTTTTTTTATTGTAAAAGGTCAAATGAGCATGGATGAAACTATCTTGTTGAATTATCTGCAGGGTGAATGTAATGATGAAGAAGCTGCCCGGGTGGAAACTTGGTGCGAGGAAGAACCGGGGAATCGGAAAACTTTAGAGCAACTTTATTATACTCTTTTTGTAGGTGAACGTATAGCGGTGATGAATGCTGTAGATACAGAGGCGTCATTAGATAAATTTAAGTCGGCTATCAGAGAAAAGGAGAGAAATACTAAACGGAAAAATATCTCAATCCGTTGGGGGCGTTATGCTACTGTGGCTGCTGCTTTTCTTACCGGACTTGTTTTTGCCGGTGGAATTGCCTGGGGATTACTTTCCAATAAACTTTCAGATTATGAGGTGATAACTGCTGCCGGACAGAGAGCACAGACTGTACTGCCGGATGGTAGTAGGGTATGGCTGAATGCATCTTCTAAATTAGTTTATCATAATTCTTTCTGGAGTTCGGATCGCCAAATCGATTTGTCGGGTGAAGCTTATTTCGAGGTTTCCCATGATAAACATGCTCCATTTATCGTAAACAGTAAACAAATCAAGACTTGTGTGCTTGGTACGAAATTTAATGTGCGTGCGCGTGAAGAAGAGAATAGGGTAGTGACTACCTTGCTTCAAGGTTTGGTGCGGGTGGATTCTCCACGAACGGAAGAGAATGGCTATTTACTGAAACCGGGACAGACATTGAATGTGAATACGGATACTTATCAGGCAGAGTTGATTGAATATAACCAGCCTACGGATGTGCTCCTGTGGATGAAAGGTAAGTTGGAATTCAAGCAACATTCTTTATTGGAAATAACCAATATTATGGAGAAGTTGTATGATATTAAATTTATCTATAAGGATGATGCTTTGAAATCAGAACGGTTTACCGGTGAATTCTCTACTGATAGCACTGCTGATGAAATACTGAATGTTTTGATGCATACAAATCATTTTTCTTATAAGAAAGACGGACGGATTGTCCGAGTGATGAAGAAATAAGAGATAGGTTAGTGTTTCTAAAAGGCTGTCTAATTAGATCTTGACAGATTAAGGTTTGTTCGTTATATAAAGATGTGAAGTGCTCCCAAAAGTTAGATACATAACTTTCTGGGGGCATTTCACATATATGTAGTGGCAAACTGATTGGAATGGGATTTGATTAGATAGTCTTTAACACGAGAAATCACCCTCACTACATGACTGAACTGCACTCCTTAAGTTTTGTGTTCAACTTTTGGGGTGCAGTTCATTGTAATGAGGGTGATTTTATGAACTTAAGGCCTGTTTGATAGCCTCTATTCTATATTTTTATAGTTATCTATTCATAAATACTTACTCACTTTTGGGTTCGTAAACATTAAATTCTGTAACATCCGTACGACCGTTTGTAGAGATAGTGATAATCTGATATTTTAGATATCGCGTAGTAATAGGAGAGATGAACGTGATGTTTTGTGTACTACTACCGGGTATTGCTAATGAACTTAATGATTTCCATGTCATACCATTTTCAGACTGTAATATTTCCACTTCTCTAGGAGCATATGCATTTCCCCAGTGATTCGTTTTGATGCCTGTTAAAACCTTAGTTTCTCCTAAATCAACGGTGAACCAGAAGCCTTTATTATTTAGAGCAACGTCAGTTCCAGTCTTGCCATCAATTAAATTATTAGGCGCGCCGTCTACTCCTTCTTCCACATTAACAATCCAACCTACACGATTACTGATAAGTTGGCTATTGCTAGGAGTACCACTTTTTAGATTACAGTAGGCAGCTTTATTAATGATGACAGGTAAGATACTTAAATTACTGCTAATGACAGTGTTCTTATCATTGGTAGTTACATTACTGATTGATACACTGAAAGAGAAACTTGTTTTTTCCATGATACTGGCGAATATCGTTGGATCGACCGTTGCAGTGATTTCTTCAGAAGTCATCTGTCCTTCTTTGAGAGTAACCTGTGAGGAACTTAAAACGATCTGGCTTGCATCAAGCCCTTCTGTTTCACTTTTTGCACTTAATGCGATAACCATATCTGTAGAGACTGCTTTCTGTGTTTTTACAGTAAAAGCCATCTTAATTTCATCTCCTCCGATTCCATTCGCATCATGAGTCAGATTGAACTTTTTTACATTCCCCGATAAATAGTCATTTCTCTGTAGAGACACATACGTAGCATTCCACTCGTTAAAAACTTCTTCATCATCGCTACAGGACGAAATGAACGGGACAAACAAGCCGAGTAGGGCTGCTATTGATAGTGATTGAAATATATTTTTCATATGTACATACGATTAAATTATTACTATTTCCATTCGGTAGATTTATCTGTAGATAAAATACCGTCAATCCAGGTAGGAGTAGCAGAAGTAGTCAATGTATGACCTTTGCCGGTTGCATCTTCGAATACATTGCCTTGTCCTTCATTGAATCGCCAATAAGCTTCCAAACCTACAGATTTAGGGCTAACTTGAGTCATGTTATTCTGAATTTGAGAAGCGGAACGAACTACAGACCAGATACGTGCTTCACTCATCAAAATTTTACAGTTTCCCCATCTACTATAAGAATCATCACCTAAGCAGAACCAATTTACATCAGAGAAAGTTGTTGCTCCTGTTGGTATACTCAACACACCCGAATCAACTCCGTTTATGTAAAGTCGATAGTTGGAACCATCACAGACCAATGCTAAATGTTGCCATTCGTTTGGCTTGAAAGAATTACTTGGATTCAAATAAAGCCGGTTACGTCCTACAATCTGTACTAATGAATGTGCCTTATAATTTTCATTGTCACTTTGAGGATCCTCAAAACGTAAAAGGATGAAGTTTGCATCATCTCCTCCGTTCTTAAATACTGCACGGTCACGGTCAGCTGTGTTGGCTACCTGAAAACGAACCTCTATCGTATATTGTGAATACGTTTCGGGAGATTCTGTGAATTTATTAGCTTTTAAACTAGGAGCGCCAACAAACATTGGAGCTGAAAATTCGATAATACTTTCTGCCAAAATAACAAAGGTTCCGGTATTTTCCATCGGTGAAATACTTCCATCTTGCAATACTAGTTTTACAGGCAGTGCATATGATTCTCCCGATTTCATCATTTCCTGACTGAAAGCTTTCAAAGCGATGGAGAGGGCATCGGCTGCATATTGTCCTGCTTTCACTGTAATAGTTTCCGGTAGTGTATAATATCCTTCGGGCAACATTATATATCCGGTTCCATTAATGTGGTTATAAGCATCCAATACAGATTGGTCCGTGACCAACTTATAATGGTTGTCTGTAGAAGAAAGATTGCTAAGATGCACATTTAGAGTAGTAAAACTTTCGCCAGAGGCTTGTACAGTTACTTTTTGGCTTGTACTTGAAAGTGCTTCTTCAATATAAGCATGTGTGTCTAAAGCATCATATTTCGCATCTCCGCAACTTACCATACTTCCTAAGCCTGCTATAATTGCAGAGAAGTATAAAGTTCTTATATAATTCATACGTTTCATAGTTTACATTAATTTTTAAGTAATGAATGTGATGATGGATTCATAATCTGGATGGCACGACGTATATTCTTATATTCCGGTGAAGTACCAAATTCTGCTTCCATGTGATAAGTTCCTACCCCACCTTTACGGAAACCATTTCTAGGCTGCCAACGTGCCATGCCTTCCAAAGATTTCATACTATTCCCATAACGGTCGGTATAGGGATAACCGCCATCCATCGCAGCATCGGTCGCTTCGAAGTTTTCAGTCATTATAGTTCTTCTCGTAATTACCTCTTCGGTCATTACTCCGCCAAAAGTTTCTACCAACCCTGGTCCCCAAACCTTACCATCAATAAGTCGTTTGTCTAAATTTGAATCACTTCCCGGTTTGTAGGCTTGGATAATGAAATAATCAAAGTAAGTTCCAATTTCAGGCTTGGTAGTAATTCTTTGAGGTTCACCATCAATGACCAATAGTCTTCCTGTTCCGGATTTCGGTCCCAGATACTTGCCTAATTCGTCAATAAAGAAAAACAAATGTTCATCTGAATTGACTATATTTCCGGTGTAGGGTCCGGCCACAGGTTCGTAATCTATATCAAATCCATCATAACCATATAGATTTAAAGTATCTACAATCGCTTTTGCATATTTGCGGATTGAAGTTTCTACTGCTTCTATATTACTTTCGTCTGACGGGTATCCCCAAAAATCATTAATAGCTTCCTGTTTACTATTGTATCCCATTTCTTCCCAATTATCCAGTATATTCTGTGGAGTCAGTTTGTCTCCTACACCACCGATAATTGAACAGTATATAATTTTTGTACCTTTCATGTTCTGGCAAAAAGCCATATCCTTACGTTGAGCTTCAGAAAGATTCGTTCCATTATCCCAAATAGAAACAATATCTACGCTATCCGGAATACCAGCTAGAGAGCTTTTCATAAAAGCACCTTCACCACTCCAGCCACCAAACCAGCCAAAGGCAACTTGGTGATCTGTCTGCTTATAGGCACGCAAGGCCGCATAATATTCATCCGATACGATCGATTCGGGAAAAGTTTTTGCTTCCGACTCCGTCCAGTCACTGCAACCGATCAATGAGGTCGTTGCCAGTGATATGAGTACAATGTATAATAAATAAATTTTCTTCATAAAAGTCCTTTTTATGCATTATATAAATTAGTTCTTTTTAGCCCACTTTAAGTCAGTAGCTTCGTTATCAGCACCGCCTAGTTCTGCTACTCCCAGATCATAATTGGCTTTATTGTTTTGTGCCTCTGTATAAGGGAAGCTTAGACGACGCATACCGCGTTGGCTACTCACTCCACAATCTGATAGATTGTCGATACAAGGATAAAGTTCCGGATAACCTGTACGGCGATATTCAGCCCATGCTTCCAATCCTAATGGATAATTGGCGATCCATTTTTGAGTAATGACACGTTGGAAATTTTTTCCATTTACGTTATCAGCCTCACTGTCATCCCACATCACACTCACTGTATTGGTAATTGTAGCAGTAGCATTTTGCACAGCATCACTTTCATGTGATACGACAGGAGCTTCGTCAATCTTCAAGTATTCAGTGGCTGAAACCTGATATTGTTCCATTGACAAATTAATACCATCTTCGTAATAGGCTTTTGCTGTTTTAGAACCGACATTCCAACCACGCAATTTTCCTTCTGCACGTAAAAACGCTGTCTCTGCAGCACAGAAAACCATTAATTTAGAAGTTGCCGTATATGCAGGAATAGAGAATCCTGCTGCATCTGCCTTTTTAAAATCAGCATCTCCTGTACGCATACCTACATATTTATCTGTTTTCCCGGCAAGGGTAGACTTATTAAAGAACTTCGGCATACGTGGATCGCCATATGCATTCATATAATCTACAATATTTGCATTCACACGCAGATCACCCCAACTTACAGCTGCCAGTTGATATGGATTACTCTGTGTGCCACAAGAAAGCATAGCATTATCCGAATTACTTTCAATCAATCCGGCTTTATGTGTTACTGCTGCTTCAGCTGCCTCTTGAGCAATGCCAGGCCATGTTCCGCTGATTCGCATTGCAACACGTAAGCGCATTGAATTGGCTAGCTTAGCCCAACCTGAATAATTTCCATCAAAAACCGGATCATTGGCTCCCAATGGGGCATTACCATTTGTTTCTACATAATAGTTGTACAAAACATCGGCTGCATTGGCTAAATCACTTAATATACTGGTATAGACCTGTTCCTGGGTATCATAAGATACATAGAAATTACCCTTCTTTACTTGGCTGTAAGGCATCGGTCCATAACAATCCGCAACGCGAAGCATTGTTATTGCACGTATCATACACGCAAAAGCATAATAATGTCCCGTAGAATTTGTCGCTTCTTGTATTTGGAAAAAGTTTCCATATATTTTTTCAAACGGAGTGTTCCAGGGGGTAGCATTCCAGGCATCACTCTGATTGAATGTGCTGAAGTTTGTACCACTCCATGTGTTAGAACAGCATAGATAGCCACCTAACTGTCCCACCATCTGATCTTGCATTTGAGAGTCATTCTGCTGAATATTCACAATTGTTTCAATCATAGATTTCATCAAAGTCGCAGGGTCTGCATCATGAATTTGATATTGATTCGTATTATACTCCTCAAATTTATCGGTACAACTTCCTGCCAGTAACAACAGAGCGGCACCGACTGTGATATTTCTTAAATATTTTCTCATAACATTAGCTTTTTCTTTTAAAATTGAACTTTCACATTAAAACCGAAGTTACGCAAGCTGGGTTGCATAAAGTAGTCTACATTCATATAATAGTTACTGGAGGTAGAGGCAGACAATTCCGGGTCAAATGGGGCTTTACAATAAATCATCCATAAATTACGTCCTACAATACCCAAAGTAACATTCGCCACATTTTTAAACCATCTTTTAGGAAGTGTATAGTTTAGACTCAATTCCTGCAAACGTACATTGGTTGCACTATATAGATAATAACGACCGTAGCCACCTTCACCCGTACCAATAGTCTGGTAATACTTTTGGGCGTTAACTTTGCCGTTATTAATAGGTATACCACCATTATCACGAGCTGTTGCAGATGTTTCGGATACTCCATAATAATCTAAAATACCTTGAGTAGCCGAATAAGCTAATCCGCCTACACGGGCTGATAATACAACTCCTAAATCAATTCCTTTATAAGTGAAATGATTGGTCCATCCGAGGTTGAAATCAGCATCCAGATTACCTACTTTTACCGGAGTGTTTGATGAAGTGATACCCAGATTACCATTCTGATCGACTTTTATATTACCGTTATTGTCTTTTGTCAGTTGGTTGTATACATAGATATCAGTCATGGAACCTCCTTCTGTCAGGATGACGCGAGGAGCTACATTCTCTTTACCTAACCAACCCACATTCATTTCATCCATTTGGATAGCTTCTCCTGTCACGGGATTCACGCTACCGCTTGCCAGTCGTTTCACCTTGTTACGGTTTAGAGTGAAGGTTGCATTAGAAGACCATCCGAATCCTGCCCATTTATCACTGAATCCTAAAGCTAATTCAATACCCTGATTTTGCACGTTACCAGCTTGTACAATCGCTTGTTTATATCCGGAAGAAGAGGGGATATCTACCTTAAATGTTTGGTTCAGTGTATTAGAACGATAGTAAGTAGCGTCTAAATTAAAACGATTTCCCCAGAATTTCAAGTTCAAACCGATTTCCCAGGATTTAGTCTTTTCAGGTTTCATATTGTCCATCGGATATACGGTCGGATTCGCCCAGTTATGTGTCTGGCTGTTGTATTCGTAACCCGGATTAGTAAGGAAACGATCGAAAGAAGAGGCTACCACTGTATACGAACCGCGTATTTTAGCATAAGAAATCACCTCTGGTAGTTTAACCATTTCTGATAATAAAGCCGATAAACCGACTGACGGATAAAAGAACGATTTTTGTTTGGAGAATGCGAGTTTTGAATCCCAGTCATTACGTCCGGTTACAGTTAGATACAGTTGATTTTTCCAACTTAATTCAGCACTGGCAAAAATACTTTGAATTTCATCTTCATATCCGGTAGGGTCCGGTTTATAGTTGGCGGAGAAATTAATATTGTTGATCTGGAAGAAGTTGGGAATAACCAGGTCACCTGCAATATATAACTGATCCATTGAAGTATGATATATGGAAGCACCAACATTGGCTGTTAAATGAAAAACACCAAATGTTTTATTTATATTAGCCAGGAAATCGGCATATAAAGAACGTTCCTGACGCATGGCATCTTCAAAACCACCGCTTACACCACAGAATGTTGTTAATGTAGAAGCAGATTTTTCGTTTTTATTCCGGTAGTCGGAGTTGTCCAGATTGACGCGACCGACAACATTGAGCCAATCTGTAGCCTGCCATTTCAAAGAAGCGTTCATCATATAACGTTTCTTGTTGGAAGTACGGTTGATGCGATTTTGTATCCAATATGGATTTTGTAATGACAAACTTGCATCACCATAAGGCCAATATTGTTCCATATAGCCGTAGTTAGTATTATAACGTTCATACAAACGAATTTCGTCAAAGTTGTCTCCACGAGGGAATAGATACAGTGATGGGAGAGGATTATAATACTGTCCTTGAGAAACCATGTTTTTGTTGTTCTGAACGATATATTGTGCACCGATATCCAGAGTAAGTTTATCATTCAGGAAATGGGTGGTATTACGTGCCGTAAAATTATAACGGTTATAGGAGTTATTCGGAAGAATTCCACCGGAGTTAGTTGTAGAAGCAGAAAGATAGGTCTGGTTTTTGGTATTTCCTGTAGATAATGCTACCGAATTGATAACATTGGAGCCTGTTTCAAAGAAGTCAGATGGGTTATATCGACGGTTTGTCAATTCTCCCCAGCTGAATAATCCGGAACTTGTACCATAACGGTTCTGCATATCCGGCATAATATATGCTTTAGAGAAAGTAGTACTGTTGGATACTGTTATGGTAGTTTTCTCTGTTTGGCCTTTTTTAGTAGTAATTAAAACAACACCGTTTGCCGCAGCAGAACCATATAATGCTGCCGCAGAAGGACCGGTCATCATACTAATACTAGCAATATCATCCGGATTTAAGTCAGCAACAGCATCTGATCCTCCCATCTCTCCAAATAATCCTTCGCCACCGCTTTTTCCTGTATTAAAAATAGGTACACCATCAATTACATACAATGCATTGTTATCTTTAGTCAGAGATTTCATACCACGCATAACAACACGTGTGGCACCACCAGCACCGGTTGCACCACTATTAATTTGAACACCGGCAACCTTTCCTGATAATGAATTCATAAAATTGGCGTCCTTAACAGCTGTCAATTCATCACCTTTTACCTCTTGTACATTATAACTTAACGCCTTGGTTGCACGCTTGATACCTAATGCAGTAACAACAACTTCATCCAATACTTGTGTATCTTCTCCTAAGGTTATTTTAAGAGGTTGGGCATTGGCAAGCGTGATTGTTTGGGAGGCATAACCGATATAGGATACTTCAAGTACATCACCTTTAGCTGCTTGTATTTTGAAATTTCCATCCATATCAGTGATAGTACCATTTGAAGTTCCTTTTACCAAAATACTAACTCCAATCAATGGTTCTCCTTTTGAATCAGTAACAGTACCACTTGCAGTAATTGGTGTTTTTTTCTGCTGCTCTTCTTTATTACTCTTCGCAGAAAGTACAATATGATTATCTACTATTGAAAAACTGACATTAACTCCTCTGAATAACTGATTCATTACATTATTCAAAGATTCTTTTGTTACCTTGATAGATATGACACGATTTATATCGACATCATTTGTGTTATAGACTACTGACATTGAAGTTTGTTTCTCAATTTCTTTCAAAGCAGTGTTCAAGGGTACTTTCGATAGATTAAGAGTGATCGTTCGTTCTTGCCCATAAGCTGAAGCAAAACACGAAACCAACAAAAGGAAGAATAACAAGTGTGAGAACTTGTGTTTTATAATTTCTTTCATCTTATTCTTTTTAATTAGAAATAGTTTTTAGAGAGTTTGTAATTAGAAGCGGTAAATGTGATTACCGTTTTCACACAAAGGTTTCATGTATCTCTGTTTCTCATAATTAATAAATTTAAAGGTTACACTTAAAATAAATTCCATAAGCGCTTATTCAATAGTAATACATTTTATGTTGTAACCTTACTAAACGAAGATAAGATTTTTTTTATCAAAAAAATAGAATAGGTAGATTCTTATTTGAAAAATAAATACTCAAATATTTGATAAATAGAATCTTATGTACTTATTAAAATCAGACTGATTTATTACATTTGCATACATTTTGCATACAATATATGTATGCTTTACCTATTGTATAGATATAAATATTCATTTTATGTTCAAATATTCAAAAGATGGAATTTCGGTTTTAACCATATTAGATACCAGAAGAGCAAAAAAGAGTGGACAATTTCCTGTTAAAGTTCAAGTGGTATATAGAAGAAAGCAAAAATATTACTCAACTGGGAAAGAATTGTCAAAAGAAGATTGGGCAAGGTTATTAAAAGTAAAAAGCCGGTTATTGGCAGAAATTCGATCAGATATAGAGAGTAGTTTTTCAACTATTAAGCAACAAGTTAACGAACTGATACAAAAAGGAGAATTTAGTATTGAAACATTAAGCGCCAGGTTAGGAAGGCAGATGAATGATATGACTTTGCGCAGTGCTTTTCGCTTAAAAATGAAAGAACTGGAAGCCAATGAACAAGCAAACACTTACTTAAATTATCAAAGTGCTTTAAAAAGTTTAGAAGATTTCGGAGGTTCCACTATACCTTTGGAAAACATTACAATTGATTGGCTTAAACGTTGTGAAAAATTTTGGATATCAGAAGGTAAAAGCTATTCAAGCATAAGTATTTATTTCCGAGCTTTAAAGTGTGTCTTAAATCGTGCTGTACATGATGGTATCATAAAAGAATCATCTTTTCCTTTTGGAAAGAATAAATATGAAATTTCTGAAGGGTGTGGACGTAAATTAGCACTTACTCTTTCTGAAATAAAAAAAGTAATGTCTTATCAATGTGAAACAAAAGATATAGAAGAATTTAGGGATCTCTGGGTGTTTTCTTATTTATGTAATGGCATTAATTTTATGGATTTATTATTTCTTCAGTATTCAAATATTATGGATGGAGAAATATGCTTTGTACGCTCTAAGACATCTCGAACTACCAAACATAACAAAGAGATACATGCAATCATTACTCCTGAAATGTGGAATATTATTCAAAAATGGGGTAATCCAAGATTAAGCCCGCAAACGTATATTTTTAAATATGCTAGAGGATCTGAAGATGCCTTTGAAAAGATTAGATTGGTACGGCGTATTATAACCAAATGTAACAGAAGACTTAAAAAAATAGCCCAAGACATTGGAATTTTTCAGTTGACGACTTACACGGCAAGGCATTCTTTTGCTACAGTATTAAAACGTGGAGGTGCGAAAACCTCATATATTTCTGAAAGCTTGGGACACTCTAACTTATCTGTAACCGAGCACTATTTAGCATACTTTGAAAAAGAGGAAAGAATAAGGAATGCTCAATTATTGACTAACTTTAATCTCTAGATTAATACATTTGCATGCAAATTGTATGTACAATGAAAAATGGACCAATAATTGATATAGGATAAAAGTGAGTATAATATTAAAAAACGCATATTCAGATTACCTATAATTTAGAATATGCATCTTGTTATCAGGAGTGTTTTGAAAACCGCAGGGATTTCCACTTTAGCCAAACGTAATTCAAATAAAAAAGGATAATATTATTGCAAATTATTCTTTTTATCGCCCGCGTAGTGATAGAATAGTATCTAATATTGACAATATTAATCAAATGAAAAGATTCCGTTCTTTGTATTATCGGCACTAACTAGAAGAAAACAACTACTATAAAACAAGTTATTATTATTCTTTAAATGATTTGTTAGGTTCCATTTAAAGAATCAAAATGTTCCACACCGAGAAACGAAGTGATTCTCGGTGTGGAACATTCCTGAAAAAACGTCTTTTATCGAATATTCATACCGCATATATGAATAAAAACAATTTAATTACTGCATATTCATGTGCAATCTTACTAACTTTTTCTTTCATTCATTGATTTTGCTCAATTGTATTTAGCCTAACATCTTAAAAATAGAACATCTAATCTATTTATCTAACAAGAATTGGATCTAGAGAAAGTATATGAAACTGATTTTCTCCCAAGCAATCACACTTACCAACGCACAACCCTTGAAAGTTACCCTAGGAGAAGATACGCAAGTATTGGATGAAGTAGTTGTTACTGCATTGGGTATCAAGCGGTCAGAGAAAGCATTGACGTATAATGTACAACAGGTGAAAGGGGATGAACTTACAACTGTAAAGAGTACTAACTTTATGGGAGCACTGGCTGGTAAAGCAGCAGGGGTACAGATTAATTCTAGTGCTTCAGGTCCAGGCGGTGGTGTAAAGGTTGTAATGCGAGGTGCTAAATCTATTACGCAGAATAATAACGCTCTCTATGTGATTGATGGTATTCCAATGTATAATCGTGCTTCTTCCGGGGGTGATGGAGCTATGGCTACACAACCGAGCAGTGAATCAATAGCTGACATTAATCCGGATGATATTGAGAGCATGTCGTTGTTGACAGGACCTTCTGCAGCTGCATTGTATGGATATGAAGGAGCTAATGGAGTAGTATTAATTACTACCAAGAAGGGACGTGCTGATAAGACAACCGTGACTTATAGTAATAATACCACATTCAGTGATCCTATGATGATGCCTAAGTTTCAAAACACTTATGGTAATATGACAGGTGAAATGATGAGCTGGGGATTAGAAACTGATAAGAGATACGATCCTGCAAATTTTTTTAATACAGGAAGCAATGTATCCAATGCACTTTCTCTCTCTACAGGTAATGATAAGAGTCAAAGCTATATCTCTGTAGCCACAACTAATGCAACAGGCATTATGCCCAATAATGACTATGATAGATATAATTTCTCATTCCGTAATACTACCAACTTCTTGAATAATAAGTTTATTTTGGATACAAGTGCTAACTATATTATTCAAAACGATAAGAATATGGTATCGCAAGGGCAGTATTTTAACCCGCTTACTTCTTTGTACTTGTTCCCACGTGGCGAAGATTTTTCTGATGTAGCTGTATACGAACGTTATGATGATTTGTCGGGTGTAAATACTCAGTATTGGCCATATGGTGATTTAGGCGGTGTTTCGTCTCAAAATCCTTATTGGATTATGAATCGTATGAATCGTGAGAACGATAGAAGACGTTATAAATTGGCTGCTAGTCTACAATATAATATCATTGAAGGGCTAAATGTACAAGGACGTGTGAGCATCGATAACACCGAAAGTAAATACACCGAAAAATTCCACGCAGGTACGGTCGGTAATTTTGCTGGTCCAAAAGGGCGATATAAAGAAGAAAACCGTCTAGACAGACAAGTGTATGCTGATGTATTGGTGAACTTCAATAAAACGTTCAATGAATTTAATGTAACGGCCAATTTGGGTGCTTCTATTAAGGATCTTCGTATGGAGTTGACTTCTTTACATGGAGACTTGAACAATGTAACTAATCATTTTACCATCGAAAACCTTACACGCAGTGGTTATTATAAAGTAAATGCTGATGGTTTAAAGCGTCAGACACAATCAGTTTTTGCCAATGCGGAAATAGGCTGGAGAAGTTTTCTCTACTTAAGTCTCACCGGACGTGCTGACTGGGATTCTTCTCTGGCTCTTTCAGAAAGAGGAAATAAACCGTTTTTCTATCCTTCTATTGGTCTTTCAAGCATTTTGAGTGAAGTTATTGATTTGCCTGAATGGTTCTCATTCTTAAAAGCACGTTTTTCTTTCACTTCGGTGGGTAATGCCTATGATCCATATTTGACAAAGGTACGTTATGTTTATGATGATCAGCTTGACCAATATAAAGCAGAATCCTTGTATCCAAACTCTGATTTGAAACCAGAAATTACTAAATCTTATGAGGCGGGATTGAATATGCGTTTCTTCAAGAATACATTGAATTTTGATATTACTTATTACAACTCTGATACACGTAACCAAACATTCGCTGCGCCTCTTCCGGCAAGTTCTGGGTATACGGCTGTTAACATCCAAGCAGGTAGTGTACAGAACCAAGGTATAGAGATGGCCTTAGGATATAAAAATGAGTGGCGTGATTTCGGTTGGTCCAGTAATTTTACTTTTACTTATAATAAGACATTGCTGTCCCATTAAAATCTAAAATAGCTCTTTGAAATATTTGAAATTTAGTTAGTTACAGCGTTTTTTCGATTAAACGGATTTCAATTTGCATTTTTGCATCTCTGAAAGGAGATTTGCAAATGCATAAAGAAAAATACGTTTTCTCTCAACTAGTGTCATTCTTAGATAGGAATAAGTTCAACTACATTGTGCGCAAGTATGATGGCGACAAATATGTGAAGCACTTCACCTGCTGGAATCAGCTACTTGCTTTGATGTTTGGTCAACTTTCTAATCGTGAAAGTTTGCGAGATTTGATAGTTGCTCTTGAAGCTCATCATTCCAAATGTTATCATTTAGGGATGGGTAAAAACGTATCAAAGTCATCGTTGGCAAGAGCAAGTCAAGATAGAGACTATCATATCTTTGAAGAATACGCTTACTACCTAGTTAGCGAAGCACGGCAAAAGCGTGTTAATCATATTTTCAAACTTGGCGGTAACGTTTATGCTTTTGATTCGACAACTATCGACCTGTGTCTTTCAGTCTTTTGGTGGGCTAAATTCCGCAAGAAGAAAGGAGGTATCAAAGTGCATACATTATATGATGTAGAAACACAGATCCCTGCATTTTTTCATATCACGGAAGCATCCGTACATGATTCTAAAGCTATGATTGAAATACCTTATGAACCAGGTTCTTATTACATCTTTGACCGCGGATACAACAACTTCAAGATGCTGAATAGGATTCATCTGATTGAAGCCTACTTCGTTGTCAGAGCAAAAAAGAACCTTCAATGCAAATTCATCAAATGGAAACGCAGACTGCCTAAGAATGTGCTTTCAGATGCGAGTGTTCTTCTGACTGGATTCTATCCTAAACAATACTATCCAGAGCCTATTAGACTTGTTAAATATTGGGATGAGGAACAAGAAAGAGAGTTCATATTCATAACCAATGCCATGCATATATCTGCGCTTCAAGTGGCTGAACTTTATAAAAACCGCTGGCAGGTAGAGCTGTTTTTCAAATGGCTCAAGCAGCATCTTAGAATCAAAAGATTTTGGGGTACTACAGAGAATGCCGTTCGAATACAGATATATGCTGCAATATGCACTTACTGTTTGGTGGCAATCATTCAACACGATATGCAACTGGATAGAAGTACATATGAAGTGCTACAAATATTGAGCATCTCATTGACTGATAAAACTCATCTGAAAGACCTTTTTGACAAAACTAAATTTCAAAATGACAAAGAACGATTCGGACCAAATGGGCCAAGTTTATTTAATTTTTAATTTGTCCCAATTTTAATGGGACACTAGTGATAATAAGAATAAAATTAAAAGATTGGCTGATGGTGTTACAAACAGAATTACGGGGGAACCGATTGAAATGCCTTATGTAGACAAAGCAAGATTAGGAGGCTCTACTTCACCGGTAGTACGCCTGACAGAAGGTGGTTCTATGGGAGACCTGTATATCAACCGTGACTTTAAACGCGATAATAATGGTTATATCTATTTGGATGCCAAGACAGGTTTGCCAAGTATGGTGGAAACCGAATATAAGAAAATCGGTTCATTGCTTCCAAAGGTTAATTTAGGATGGAGAAACTCATTTACTTATAAAGGTTTACGTCTGAATATATTGTTAAGCGGACGTTTTGGTGGTTTGGTTGTATCTAATACACAAGCTTTCCTTGATCGTTGTGGTGTTTCCGAATATAGCGCACAACTTCGTCAGGCTGGAGGAGTAACCATCAATAACAGAAATGTATCCGCTAAGGATTATCTCGGCATAGTAGCGGCTGGTACTGGTGAAGGTGACCACTATGTATATGAAGCAACCAATATTCGTTTGCAGGAGGTTAGTCTTGAATATACACTCCCTAAAAAGTGGTTGTATAACATTGCTGATGTAACATTAGGTTTAATCGGAAATAATCTGGGCATGATATATTGCAAGGCACCGTTCGATCCTGAATTGGTTGCGTCATCTACCAGTACATTCTATACTGGTGTGGATTATTTCATGCAACCTAGCTTGAGAAACATGGGATTTAGTATAAAAGTACAATTCTAATAAAGCAACGAATGATGAAAAGATTCAATATAATTAAGACTGTAAGCGTGGCAGCTTTCACTACTACTCTGCTATTCGCTTCATGTACGGGAAACTTTGACGAATTAAACACACATCCAACAGACGTGTATCCCGAAGATATGACTCCGACGGAACGGGTCGGTACGTTGTTTGTGGCTATGACTCGCTTATTGAATGCCTGTCAGGAAAATAACAGTCAACACACTGAACAAATGGTAGGGCAGTATGGCGGGTATTTTGCAACAACTGCTCCTTGGAATGGTACTAATTTTGGAACATTCAATCCTAGTGCTGACTGGGTAGATGTTCCTTATAAAGATATGTTTACAGAGTTTTATCCGAATTTCCAGACAATAAAAGAATCTACAGGAGGTACCGGATATATTTATGCGTGGGCATCTATTCTGCGGGTCGGTGTTATGCTTCGTGTAGCTGATATTTATGGTCCTATCCCTTACTCTGAAATGGGAAAAGGAGAATTCCAAGTGGCATATGACGATGTGAAAACACTCTATCATAATATGTTTGATGATTTGACACGTAGTATCAATGTACTTTCGGCATTTGTTCAGGAAAATGAAGGAAAAGAAGTACCTGTTGCCGAATATGATATCATATATAATGGTGATTTTAGCAAATGGATCAAATACGCTAACTCATTAAAACTTCGTATGGCCGTACGTATCGCTTCTAATACTGAAGATACAGAATATGCCAAACAAATGATGGCGGAAGCGATTGATGGCGGAGTAATAGAATCTAATGATGATAATGCCTTTTTTCCATCTATGCCATATAACCCATTTTGGATTGCTTCAGATTGGGGTGATTTAGCTATCAATGCAACACTTTCTGCATACATGAATGGATATAATGATCCACGTATCAGCAAATATATGAATACCTCGACTTCGTATAGAGAGTATCGTGGTGTACGTATGGGTATTAAAGATACAAGTAAAAGCGTTGAAGGTAGTGCTGCAAGGTACTCTAAACCAGCTGTAACAGATGCTTCTCCTATGCCAGTTTTTTATGCGGCAGAGACTTATTTCTTAAAAGCTGAAGCGGCTTTACAAGGATGGATTGCAGGTGGAACAGCGGCAGCTAAGAGTTACTATGAACAAGGTATTCAAATTTCAATGAATCAATATGGCGTAGAGATTGGTGATTATCTTTCAAGTACAGTTGTTCCTCAAGGGTATACAGATCGATGGAACTCTCAAAATAATATTTCATTTACTGATGTTCCTACTGTTGCATGGGAAAACGGAAGTAATAAACTTCAGAAGATTATTACTCAAAAATGGATTGCCAACTATCCATTGGGAATCGAAGCGTGGTGTGATTATCGCCGAACTGGTTATCCTGAATTGTTTACGGCGCGAGATAATCTAAGCTCTGTTGGTTATATCGGTGATATTGATAGTAAACGTATGGTACGTCGTTTACCATATCCTACAACGGAAAAATCTAGTAACTCAGCCAATGTAGAAGCAGCTATTGCAACTATGTTAGGTGGTCCGGACACCGGAGCTACAGATTTGTGGTGGGCGAAAAAGAATTAAATTTTAACCTGATAAAATATAGAATATGAATATAAAGCATATAAAAAATGCATTCGGATTTGCATTTGCCGCTATATTCTTCGTTGGATGTACGGATGTGGAATCTATTAATGATGTTGATTTGAATCAAACAATTAAAACTGATGAATATTATGCTGCTTTGCGCAAGTGGAAAGAAACACCGGGACTTCCACAAGTGTTCGTTTGGTTCGACAATTGGACAGGAACTTCTCCTACCGGTGAAAATAGCTTGAGAGGTCTGCCTGATTCTGTAACCATTGCTTCCAACTGGGGTGGGCATCCGAAATTTGAATTAACTTCGGAGCGAAAGGCTGATATGGAATATGTACAAAAAGTGAAAGGCACAAAGGTTGTTGTTACCTTATTTTCTCAAAATGTAGGCGACGACCTTCCGGATAAAGAAATTTATCACGAAGCTGGAACCAGTAGTGATCCGGAAAAGGTGAGGCCTGCAATTAAAGCCTATGCAGAGGATATTTATAAAGCTTGTCTTGAATGTGGATATGATGGTTATGACTGGGATTATGAGCCTGGTGGTGGAATGGGAGTTGGTCCGCTTTGGTCAAATAAAGTACAGAGAACTATTTTTGTCGAGGAACTTTCCTACTGGTTTGGACATGGTGCTATGGATCCTAACCGCGATCGTGGAGATCGCCCTATGCCAGAGAAACGCCTTCTTTTCTTGATTGACGGTGAGGTTGGAATCCGAACAGGTATGGATAAAGAATGGCTTTCATACTATGTAGACTATTTTGTATTGCAAGCTTATGGTGGAATGGCAGATTATAGAATGACAGGCGTGTTGCGTGATATGGATGATTGGATACAACAGGGGATTATTACTCCGGATGAAATTGTCCGTAGAACCATAGCTACCGAGAATTTTGAATCGTATGCTAATACTGGAGGAGGATTCCTGGGTATGTCAAACTACGTATATAAAAATACTTATACTGTTAATGGAAAACCTTATGAAATAGACCAGTTAATTGGTGGATGTGGTCTTTATCGTGTAGGCTTTGACTATGCACAAGGTAAGGGCGATTATGATGGTTCACCGGAATATTATTTCTTGCGTCAGGGAATTACAAACATATATAGGAATTTCTATGAACGCATGAATGCTGCCAACGAAGAATAATGATTAAACGAATTTTATAAGAATGAAAATTATGAAATATATCTATTTATCAAGTCTTATGATTGCATTGTCAGCATTCTTTCTTATAGGATGTGAGAATGCAGAATACAAGGCACAGTCAAACAGCCTTTACATAACAGATGCGGCTGGTACAAACAATGCTACTACTGTTACCATGGATGATGGTGCAGACATTAACGTTGTTGTGCGTTTAGCTCAAAAAGTTATGGAAGATGTGGAAGTGGAAATCCAGTTCTCTCCTGAATTACTGGCTGAATACAATGCAACTAGCGGTACGGAATATGAAGTCTTGCCAGCCGATATGCTTCCAAAGAATGCGACAGTGATAATTCCGGCAGGTGAAATTAGTGCTAATTATCGACTTCATGTGGATGATTTTGTGACTAATGGTATTACTTATGCCATTCCTCTTACATTAGGAAATGTTATAAAAGGTAATATTGTAAAATCAAAAGCTCAAAGTAAATTTATTTATGTATTAGCTAAGCCTTTGAATGTTTCTGTTCCTGTATTACGTGGTAATGCCGGAAATGTAACAACACTTCCTGAAACGGATTGGGGAATTACAGTAGATGCATGGACATTGGAAGCATGGGTACGTATGGATGGTTATAGTATAAATAATCAGGCTATTTTCACTTCCGGAAGTAATGATCATGAAATCTATATCCGTTTTGGAGATGCCAATAGGCCTTACAATTATCTACAGATAAAGTCTTTGGGAGGTCAAAAACAAACAGCCAGTGATTTGGAAGCAAACACTTGGTATCATTGGGCTTTCGTTTATAATGGAACAACACTTACCATTTATAGGAATGGAAAACAAGATACCTTCTTTGATCCTCCTGCACCGAAAGGTGGAAGCGTACGCTTTGATTTTATGAAAATAGTGGATAGTGGTAGCTATTTCCGTAATAATTGTGCTATGAGTCAGGTTCGCCTATGGAAAGTAGCTCGTACAGAATCGGAGATCGCAAACAATATGTATTTTGAAGTTAATCCTAAGAATCCTAATTTGATTGCCCTTTGGCCAATGGATGAAGGAGATGGCACTTCCTTTAGAGATGCTACAGGAAACGGACACAATGCAACATCTAATGGTGCACTTCAAAGGTGGGAACATAATATCCGATTTGATAAATAAAATGTTTTAGGCTAATAAATCATTGAAAGAGGAGGATATGTCGCAGAGGCATATCCTCTTTTTTATGTGTTAAAGTATCCATAATTTATTAGAACTTTATTCTCCTGAATTGTACTTCTAGTAAATGCTCATATAAACTTAAATTCTAACAAACATGAAACATTGGTTATTATCTGTTTTGCTGGTGGTATGTGGTACTGTTTCAGCACAAATAACACTCGTAAAAGATAGCAAAAGTAGTGCTCGCATCATTGTGCAGGACAAGATGCCAAATAGTAAGACGTCAGCGCAATTCTTACAACGTTTTCTTACTGAAATTTCGGGAGTTGCACTTCCTATTGAAAATGATAAAACTCCTCGAAAAGGAGATATTCTCATTGGTGGTCAATCTTCGGCGGAAGTAACAGAGGACGGATTCTCTATTTCTACTCAAGATGGTATTCTAAAAATATCTGGTAAAGAAAACGGTGTTGTATATGGGGTTGTTACTTTATTGGAGCAATATTTGGGTATCGATTATTGGGGAGAGAATGAATATTCTCTTACCCCTTCAAAAACGGTGAACTTACCCTTCATTAATAAAGTCGAGAATCCGGGCTTTCGTTACCGTCAGACACAATGTTATGCTATCCATACAGACTCTATTTATAAGTGGTGGAATCGTTTAGAGGAACCGAATGAAGTGTTTGCTGCCGGTTATTGGGTGCATACTTTTGATAAGCTTCTGCCTTCATCCATTTATGGGAAAGAACATCCGGAATATTATTCTTACTTCAAAGGAAAACGCCACCCGGGAAAGGCCAGTCAGTGGTGTTTGAGTAATCCGGAGGTTTTTGAGATTGTAGCTCAACGTGTTGATTCTATTTTCAAAGCAAATCCAGATAAGCATATCATGTCTGTAAGTCAGAATGATGGTAATTATACAAATTGTACGTGTGATGCTTGTAAGGCAATTGATGATTATGAAGGAGCATTATCAGGAAGCATAATCACTTTTCTGAATAAGTTGGCTGCCCGTTTCCCGGATAAAGAATTTTCCACATTGGCTTATCTATATACTATGAATCCTCCGAAACATGTGAAACCTTTGCCGAATGTGAATATTATGCTATGTGATATTGACTGTGACCGTGAAGTAACTTTGACGGAGAATGCTTCGGGAAAAGAGTTTGTGAAAGCCATGGAAGGATGGTCTAAGATTACCAATAATATTTTCGTGTGGGATTACGGTATTAACTTTGATAATTATCTGGCTCCATTTCCTAATTTCCATATTTTACAGGACAATATCCGTCTTTTCGAAAAGAATCATGCCACCATGCATTTCTCTCAAATAGCAGGGAGCAGGGGAGGAGATTTTGCAGAACTTCGCGCTTATTTAGTGTCAAAGTTAATGTGGAATCCAGAAGTTAATGTAGACTCATTGATGCAACATTTTCTGCATGGATATTATGGGGAAGCAGCGCCATATCTTTATCAGTACATAAAGATAATGGAAGGCGCATTAATCGGTAGTGGACAGAGGTTGTGGATATATGATTCACCCGTATCACATAAATATGGCATGCTAAAGCCTGCTTTGATGCGTCGTTATAATCATTTATTTGATTTGGCTGAAAAGGCTGTTGCAGCAGAACCAGATTTCTTAAAACGAGTTCAACGGGCACGCCTGCCAATTCAGTATTCAGAACTGGAAATAGCACGAACGGAGACAGAAAAAGATTTGGTAGATATCAATAAAAAGTTAGACCTTTTTGAGGAACGCGTGAAAGAGTTTCAAGTTCCTACATTGAATGAACGTTCCAATTCACCGGTAGACTATTGCAAATTGTATAGGGAACGTTACATGCCGCAAAAAGAAAAAAGTTTGGCTTTGGGCGCAAAAGTTACTTATCTAATTCCTCCTACGGGAAAATATGCGGCATTAGGAAAAAACGCATTGGTTGACGGTTTGTTTGGTGGAGCAACCTTTGTTGATAGCTGGATTGGTTGGGAAGGAACCGATGGTGCATTCGTTATAGATTTGGGCGAAGCGAAAGAGATACATAGTGTGGAAACAGATTTTCTTCATCAAATAGGGGCCTGGATTCTTTTTCCTCTAAAGGTGGTTTATTCATACGCTGAAGACGGTGAACATTATACGCATTGGAGAACGATTGATTTACCGGAAGAACGTACGGGTGAGGTAAAATTCCGTGGAGTCAAGGCTGAATCAGCCGAACCGATAAAAACTCGTTATGTGAAAGTAGAAGTCACCGGAACGAAAGAATGTCCGACCTGGCATTATGGTGTAGGCCATCCTTCGTGGTTTTTTATAGACGAAGTGATAATAAAATAAAAAAAGTAGGGGGGAGACGTTAGTAGTTTCCCCCTTTTAGTTGTATTATATATAGATGGGTCAGAAAAATGAATTTTTTCATCTATATACTATGATTTATGCAACAGAATAAAACTGCTTCTCAACGAAAAACTATTAACCCGGCTTGCTGGGTACCTACTGCTTATTTTGCAATGGGACTTCCCTTTATTGCTATTAATCTGGTTTCTGTTTTCATGTTTAAGGATCTTGGAATTTCGGATACGCAAATTGCATTCTGGACTTCTCTGATTATGATGCCTTGGACACTGAAATTTTTGTGGAGTCCTTTTCTTGAAATGTATCGGACGAAAAAATTTTTCGTATTGATTACAGAATTATTGAGTGGTGTATTGTTTGGAGTAGTAGCCTTTTCTTTGTTTTTCGATTACTTTTTCGCCATAAGTATCTCTACGATGGCAGTGATTGCCTTTAGTGGAGCAACGCACGATATTGCTTGTGATGGTGTATATATGGCTGAATTGAACAAGGAAGATCAGGCAAAATATATCGGAGTTCAAGGTGCTTTTTATAATGTAGCCAAATTGGTTGCTAATGGAGGATTAGTTGCTATGGCAGGAGCATTGGCAGAGCATTTCGGAGCAATAGAAGGTGCTTCGATAGATGCTAACAAAGGAGCGTATTCATCTGCATGGATGATTATTTTCGGCGTAATTGCGGCAATAATGGTACTGATCGGTATTTATCATATAAAAATGTTACCTTCTACACAGGTTCCGTCAACAACGAAGAAAACAGCATCAGAAGTTGGGCACGAACTGGTAGCAGTCATTGCTAACTTCTTTACTAAAAAGCATATTCTCTACTATATCTGTTTTATTATTTTATATCGTTTGGCAGAAGGCTTTATCATGAAAATAGCTCCGCTGTTTTTACGTGCTTCAAGGGATGTAGGCGGCTTAGGACTGTCGTTGACAGAGATCGGCACGCTAAATGGTATCTTTGGTTCCGCTGCTTTCGTTTTAGGCTCATTGTTAGCAGGTATTTATGTCTCTAAGTTCGGATTGAAAAAGACACTATTTACTCTCTGCTGTATTTTTAATCTTCCGTTTGTAGCCTATACCTTTTTGGCAGTTGCACAGCCTACTAATGTATATCTGATCGGAACTTGTATAACAATGGAATATTTTGGTTATGGCTTTGGTTTTGTCGGACTGACGTTGTTTATGATGCAACAGATTGCTCCAGGCAAACATCAAATGTCACATTACGCATTTGCTTCAGGAATCATGAATCTGGGAGTGATGCTTCCGGGAATGGTTAGTGGTTATCTTAGTGACTTATTAGGATATCGTAATTTCTTTATCTATGTGTTAATCGCAACTATTCCAGCTTTTCTGATTACTTATTTCATACCTTTCACGTATGATGACTCAAAAAATAAATAATATAAAATCAACGATTATGAATAAAATTCAAATTCCTTGGGAAGATCGTCCTGTCGGATGTACGGACGTTATGTGGCGTTACTCACAAAATCCAGTTATCGGACGTTATCATATTCCTTCATCTAATAGTATTTTCAATAGTGCTGTTGTTCCTTTTGAGGATGGTTTTGCAGGCGTATTCCGTTGTGATAACAAAGCTGTACAGATGAATATCTTTGCAGGTTTTAGTAAGGACGGAATTCATTGGGATATCAATCATGAACCTATTCAGTTTAAAGCAGGTAACACGGAAATGATTGAGTCGGAATATAAATACGACCCTCGTGTTACATGGATTGAAGACCGTTATTGGGTGACTTGGTGTAATGGTTATCATGGCCCTACGATTGGTATTGCCTATACTTTTGACTTTAAGGAGTTTTTCCAGTGCGAAAATGCTTTCTTGCCTTTCAATCGTAATGGTGTACTTTTCCCGCAGAAGATCGATGGCAAGTATGCGATGTTGAGTCGTCCCAGTGATAATGGACATACTCCGTTTGGCGACATATACATCAGCTATAGCCCGGATATGAAATATTGGGGTGAACACCGCTGTGTAATGAAAGTGACTCCTTTCCCGGAAAGCGCTTGGCAGTGTACGAAGATTGGTGCAGGTTCAGTTCCTTTCCTTACAGATGAAGGCTGGTTGCTGTTCTATCACGGTGTAATCACTACTTGTAATGGTTTCCGTTACGCTATGGGAGCTGCCATATTGGATAAAGATCATCCGGAAAAAGTTCTTTACCGTACACGTGAATATCTGCTTGGTCCGGCTGCTCCTTACGAACTTCAAGGTGACGTTCCTAATGTCGTATTCCCCTGTGCTGCTTTGCAAGATGGTGAACGTGTTGCTGTTTATTATGGTGCGGCAGATACTGTGGTAGGTATGGCCTTCGGATATATAAAAGAGATTATCGATTTTACGAAACGAACGAGTATCATTTAATAAAGATATGAAACGTATTATATTAACTTACACACTTGCTTTTTCCCTTCTTTCCGCCTATGCGGGGGAAGGGGGGAGCCCTCCCCTTAAAAATACGGATAAAAGTCTTTTGATAGATTATGTGGATCCTTTTATCGGAACTACAAATTTCGGAACGACCAATCCGGGAGCGATTTGCCCCAATGGTATGATGTCTGTGGTTCCTTTCAATGTGATGGGATCTTCCGAAAACACATACGATAAAGATGCCCGATGGTGGTCTACGCCTTATGAATATACAAATTGTTTCTTTACCGGATATGCTCATGTGAATTTGAGTGGAGTCGGTTGTCCGGAATTAGGTTCTTTATTATTGATGCCTACTACCGGAGAACTGAATGTGGATTATAAAGAATATGGTAGTAAGTATAAGGATGAACAGGCCTCACCGGGCTATTATTCTAATTATCTGACTAAATATAATGTAAAAACAGAAGTTTCGGCTACTCCGCGTAGCGGTATTGCCCGGTTTACTTTCCCAAAAGGGAAAAGCCACATCCTGCTGAATTTGGGTGAGGGGTTAACGAATGAGAGTGGCGCTATGCTTCGTCGTGTAAGCGATAGCGAAGTGGAAGGAGTCAAACTACTTGGTACATTCTGTTATAACCCTCAAGCTGTGTTTCCTATTTACTTTGTATTACGGGTTAAAAAGAACCCTTCTGCAACAGGGTATTGGAAGAAACAACGTGCGATGACGGGTGTTGAGGCTGAATGGGATCCGGACCAGGGAAAGTATAAACTTTATACTCGCTACGGAAAAGAAATAGCAGGAGATGACATCGGTACTTATTTCTCCTTCGACACAGAAGAAGGTGAGCAGGTAGAAGTACAAATGGGAGTTTCTTTTGTAAGTATAGAAAATGCCCGGTTGAATCTGGATCGTGAACAGGCTAGAAAGAATTTCGAGCAGATTCATGCTGAAGCACGCTCCAAATGGAATGATGACTTATCACGTATAACTGTAGAAGGTGGTACGGATGCTCAAAAAACTGTATTTTACACAGCACTTTACCATTTGCTGATTCATCCTAATATTTTGCAGGATGTAAACGGAGAATATCCGGCAATGGAAAGTGATAAGATTTTGACAACAAAAGGAGATCGCTATACTGTCTTTTCTCTTTGGGATACTTACCGCAATGTTCATCAATTGTTGACTTTGGTTTATCCGGAACGTCAGATGGAAATGGTACGTACAATGCTCGATATGTATCGCGAACATGGATGGTTGCCTAAATGGGAATTATATGGCAGGGAAACATTGACAATGGAAGGTGATCCGAGTATTCCGGTAATTGTAGATACCTGGATGAAAGGTTTGCGTGATTTTGATGTTGATTTGGCTTATGAAGCAATGTATAAATCTGCTACATTACCCGGAGCGGAAAACTTGATGCGTCCTGATAATGATGATTATATGTCCAAGGGATATGTGCCTCTTCGCGAACAGTATGACAATTCCGTATCTCATGCATTGGAATATTATATTGCTGATTTTGCGTTATCTCGCTTTGCAGAGGCTTTGGGTAAAAAGAAAGATGCAGAGATATTCTACAAGCGTTCTCTGGGATACAAACATTATTATAGCAAAGAATTTGGTACTTTCCGTCCGATTCTTCCGGATGGAACTTTTTACAGTCCGTTTAATCCGAGACAAGGAGAAAACTTTGAACCGAATCCCGGTTTCCATGAAGGTAATTCCTGGAATTATACATTCTATGTGCCACATGATGTATATGGCTTGGCAAAACTAATGGGTGGGAAGAAACCTTTTATTGATAAGCTACAAATGGTTTTTGACGAAGGGCTTTATGACCCGGCAAATGAACCGGATATTGCTTATGCCCATTTATTCTCATATTTTAAAGGTGAAGAATGGCGCACACAGAAAGAGACGCAACGTTTAATAGACAAGTACTTTACTTCCAAACCTGATGGTATTCCAGGAAACGATGATACGGGAACGATGTCTTCCTGGGCTATTTTCAATATGATCGGTTTTTATCCGGATTGTCCCGGACTGCCCGAATATACATTGACGACTCCGGTCTTTAATAAGGTAACGATCCGGTTAGATCCGAAATGGTATAAAGAGAACGAACTGGTGATTGAAACCAATCGGACTCAACCAGGAGCTTTATATATTGATAAGGTACTATTGAATGGCAAGAAGTTCAATAAATATCATATCACACATGATGAACTTGTTCACGGCAAATATTTAAAGTTTGATTTGAAATAACACACAGTGTTTCATAGGTATCGTTTTTGGGTTGACAGGGCTGTCGGACTTCTTATAGTTCGGCAGCCTATTTTTTTACATTTATTTCTGTTATTACTTCATCGGAAATAGTGACGGTATATGCTTGGGATAGTGACGGTATCGGACCAAGATAGCGTCACTATTTGTCTTGGATACCGTCACTATCTTACTTTTATTAAATTATACTCCGTAGTATTTTTAGTTATTCTCTGTTTTATAGGTGATTACAAAAATCTATTCCGTACGTCTACTATGTAAATCGTATGCAATAAAATAAAAAATGAGAAGAAATTTATTTAAACATATCCTTTGGATATTGATACTTGCAGAGTGTTTTCCTCTATTGGCAATTGCCGGATCGCAGCAAAAGGAACAACGTTATAAAATAGCCGTATGTGACTGGATGATTCTGAAACGTCAGAAAATCGGTTCATTCCAATTGGTACATGAATTGAATGGTGACGGTGTAGAATTGGATATGGGTGGTCTTGGCAAGAGGGAAATGTTTGATAATAAATTGCGCGAGCCCCATTTCCAGCAGTTATTTCGTGAAACTGCTCAAAAATATCAATTAGAAGTTTCTTCTATTGCTATGTCCGGTTTCTATGGACAGTCTTTTCTGGAGCGGGTTAATTATAAAGATTTAGTTCAGGATTGCCTTCATGCCATGAAAGTGATGAATGCCAAAGTAGCCTTTCTTCCTTTGGGAGGAATCAAAGCCGGATGGGAAAAGATTCCGGCACTACGGACAGAAGTTGTAAAACGCTTGAAGGAGGTAGGAGATATGGCAGCTTCTGAAGGAGTGGTGATTGGTATTGAAACTCAACTGGATGCAAAAGGAGATGTGAAACTACTGAAAGAAATTAATTCTCCCGGAATCAAGATCTATTTTAAATTTCAAAATGCATTGGAGAATGGAAGGGATTTGTGCAAGGAGTTGAAGATTCTGGGGAAAAAGAGGATTTGCCAGATTCACTGTACGGACACAGATGGAGTGACTTTACCTTATAATGAACGATTGGATATGAATAAGGTGAAAAAGACACTGGATAAGATGGGATGGAGTGGATGGCTGGTGGTAGAACGTTCGCGTGACAAGAATGACGTGCGGAACGTGAAAAAGAATTATGGTACGAATATTAAGTATTTGAAAGAAGTGTTTCAACAGTAATTTTCGAGAGTCATAATCAAGTGGTGGTTTGTATCAAAATCCATGATTAATTACTCCTCAACCTATGATTGACTATGGTGGAATATATGATCGAATATTTTTTCTAAGATAAACCAAACGAAAAAATTAAGAACGTTTTTTTATTTAAGTGATTACATATTTTGTAGTCATACGTCTTTCCTAATGAAGTACATTTTAGGATTTAGATATATAATATATTATTTTTGTTTATTAAAAATTTAATCTATGAAGGGTAAATTAAAGTTTGAGAAACCAATTGTCGTAAGTGCGGTTTGCTTATCGATGATTCTTTCAGTTGGCTCTTGTGCAGGAGATGGTTTTGATGAAGAAACCTTTTCTGGAGGTGTGACGAATACCCAGTTGGAGTCACCGGACGCTTCCAAAGTGTCTTTTGAAAAACTTGCAGGAAAGCCTAGTGTGAAAGTTGAATGGCCGGTGATAATGGGTGCTGGTGGTTATTTGTTTTCTATGTATATTGTAGATGACCCTACAAATCCTGTAGCGGTAGTGAAAGACTCTATTATAGATGGTTGTTCGGTTGCTTGTACATATTTGGATGATACTAACTATAAGGTAGAAATTAAGACATTAGGCAATGATAAATATAATAATAAGGATGCCGCTTCTGTGTCTGAGGTAACTTGGTCAACATTAGTTCCAGCTACGACTATTCCGGCTGGAACAGATTTAAATACTTATTTTGAGAATAATCCCATTACTTCCGGAAAAGATGTAGAAGTTGCGTACGAGTTAGAAGCTGGTGGCTCATATACTATTTCCGGTGATCTAAACTTGGGAGTTAACAACGTTCAATTGCGTGGAAATAAAGTGAATCATGCGAAAGTGACATTCACAGGCTCTGGTGCTATCGTTTCGAGTGGAGGTGGTATGGCATTGAAATTTATAGATTTCGATTGTGATGTGGTGTCAAAAGGTTCTTTTGTGAAGTTTGGAGATGTGCCGGAAGAAATAAAAGGTATGAATAGTTATGGGATAGTTACGAATCCGATGATTATTCAATCGTGTGAGATTCGAAATGTACGTCATTATCTTGTTAATATAAATGGTAAGAAATATGCTATTCAGAATTTTATAGTTAGAGATTGTCTCATTAAATTTTATCAAGATGCTGAAATTTTTAATTTTAATAGCAATAATTCTTTTGTAAAAGACTTTGAACTTAGTAGTTCGACTCTATATAATCTTTCAGAAGCTAGTAATGGACGTTTTATGCGTGTTGCTGGAGGAAAAGGTGCTGATGTCGGTTGGGCTGATTGCTCAATGAATTTTACGAGTAATACTTTTTATAATATATCTTGCGACCAGGAGGCGTTTAACTCTAATGTCTGGAATAGACAGAAGAATACTGTGAATTTGAGTAAGAATATATTCTACGATTCTTGTAAAGGTGAATTTAACCGTAGAATTGTCGGAGGACGTACTGATAATGCCAAAACATGTGACAATAATTGCTATTGGTATAAAGGTGGAAGTGGTCTTGAAAAAGAAGCTAATGGTAATTATGGTGATAAAAGTACTTCAGCTTATGGCGTAGATCCCGGTTTTAAAGATCCTGCTAACGGAGATTTTACAGTGAGACACTCAGAAGTTATCAGTCATGGCAGCGGTGACCCGCGTTGGTTAAAATAAATTAAGTAAAGAAACATTAATACAATAGAGATGATACATAAGAATACATTTAAACTATGTTTAGGTATACTTCTTTCGTTTATGATGCTATTGCCGACATTGGCACAGAATACCAAATCCTTTAAAGGAGTTGTGGTAGACGAAACCGGAGAACCTATAATCGGTGCTGCTGTAAAAGTGGTAGATACTACTATTGGAACTATTACAGATTTGAATGGAAAATTTGTAATAAATGTTCCTGCTGGCAAATTGGTGGAAATATCATATATCGGATATATTTCGCAAAGAATCTCAGATTTTAAGTTGACTAAAGTAGTATTGAAAGAGGATACACAGCAGTTGGACGAAGTGGTAGTTGTTGGTTACGGAACACAAAAGAAGGCGCATCTGACCGGTGCCATTGCTACTGTTCCGATGGATGATATACAAGATATCTCGAGTGGTAGCTTGGCTAATACGTTAAGTGGTCTTGTAAATGGGGTTTCCGTTAGTGGAGGTAACTCTCGTCCAGGGGAAAATGCTCGAATTACGATTCGTCAGAATGATGTATTAGCAAGTATGGGTAATAATAATTTAGAGCCTTTGTATGTGATTGATGGATATATATATATCCAACGGAAGTTAAGGTTGGCTCTTCTATTGAAAATCTGGGAGCTACAGCTTTTAATAACTTAGATCCTTCTATGATTGAAGGCATCTCTGTGTTGAAAGATGCCGCTGCTGCTGTATATGGAGCACGTGCTGCAAATGGTGTTATTTTGGTTACAACCAAAAAAGGTAAGCTTGGTACACCACAAATTTCCTATAGCGGAACTTTCGGTATTGCAGACGAAGTGTCTCGTCCTAAGATGCTGAATGCTTATGAATATGGTAGATTGTGGAATGCAGTACGGGCAGCAGACCCGACGGATACTTCTATTAATTTGCTGGAAGATTTGTTTCAAGCAGACGAATTGAATGCAATGAAGGGGCTGAATTATGACTTGTTGGATAAATATTGGAAATCTGCATTGACACAACAGCATAGTGTGAATTTAAGTGGTGCAACGGAAAAAGCAAATTATTTTGCCGGTATCTCTTATTTCAATCAGGATGGAAATTTAGGCAACTTGGATTATGACAGATGGACTTACCGTGCAGGTGTAAATGTAAAAGTGAGTAAGTGGCTGAATGCAGGTGTGCAAGTATCCGGTGATTATGGAAAGAAAAATACTCCTTTGAATAAAGTGGGAGGTTCTAAAACCGAAGATTACAATACATTGTTGACGCATCCATATTATATTCCGGAAGAAATCAATGGTTTGCCGATTGCAGCTTTTGGTATTAGCAATTCACAAGTGAGCAATGTGCAGAAGTATAACTTTTCAGCGATTCAAAATAATGGAGATTATAGTAGGAATATGACTTCCAATATGAATATCAATGCTAATTTGGAATATGATTTTGGATGGAGCAAGTGGTTGAAGGGACTGAAAGTGAGATTTACTTATTCAAAAAGTATCAATTCCGCTAAAATAAACCAATACGGTTCTTCTTATGATCTTTATTATATGGCTGACCGTGCCGGTAGCGGAAAGCATTTGTACACACCGATACCAGGACAAGAGGATGCTTATGACTTTTTGCTTACTGCTGATAATTTCCTGTATGCCAATAATGGTAAACCTGTTGTGAACGGTGATACTTCTTTCTTGAGCAGAAACATGAATCGTACGGATAACTATCAGATGAACTTTACGGTAACTTACAATAGAACTTTTGGCGATCATACTTTGGGGGGATTGTTCTCTATCGAACGTTCGGAAGCTGAAAGTGAGTATGTTGAGGGTAGTATCACTTATCCTTATGAATTCACTAATGGTCAATCCAATACGATGAGTGCGGAAGGTAAAGGTAATACTTCATTCTCTCGTTCCGAATCTGGTACATTATCTTATATTGGTCGCATTAATTATGCATATGCAGATAAGTATTTGTTAGAGTTTTTGCTTCGTTCGGATGCTTCTACCAAATTTGCGCCGGAAAACTATTGGGGCTTCTTCCCGTCAGTTTCTGCTGGTTGGGTGATTTCTCAAGAAGACTGGTTTAAGAACAATGTAAAAGGGATAGATTATTTGAAACTAAGAGCTTCTTTCGGTTTGACTGGTCGCGACAATACGCTTCCATGGCAGTGGGCACAAAATTATGCGATGGATAAAGATAAAGGTTTTATCTTTGGCACAGGTACAGATCTGAATGCAGGTAGCCATATTACGATTAACAAAAATATATCTGCCGTTAATCGCAATGCACACTGGGATAAATCTTACAAAGCTAATTTTGGATTGGATTTTAATGTCTTGAATAATCGTCTTGTTTTTGCTATCGACGGTTACTATGACTGGAATCGTGAAATGTTACTTCCATATAAATCTTCTATACCCGGTACGGTTGGAACACAATCTGCCTATGTGAATTATGGAGAGATGGATGCTTATGGAGTAGAACTTTCAGTGACATGGAGAGATAAGATTGGAAAAGATTTTAAATATAAAGTACAAGTAAACACAGGTTATACTGATAATAAAGTGCTGGTAACTGATTGGGATAGTCCGATGACATTTAAGAGTTTACATAAGGGAGAACGTTCGGATATCGGCACATGGGGATTGCAATGCATCGGCATGTTCCGCAGTTATCAGGATATTGATGAATATTTTGCTAAATATAACATTACTAAATATATGGATATGACCAAAGATCAGGTTAGACCGGGTATGTTGATTTATAAAGACGTGCGCGGGGAATTGCAACCTGACGGGACGTATGCAGGACCTGACGGAGTGGTAGACAAAGAAAACGATCAAGTAAGAATGGCAAACCGCAGTAATCCGTATGGATTCACTACCAATTTGAGTGCTGAATATAAAGGGTTCTCTATTAGTGCGCAATTGAATGCAAGTTGGGGAGGATATAGCTTTGTGCCGACAAATGCGATTAAGTTAGGAAATAAAGGAGATGCTGCCGGCGGTTATCGCGATTTGGAATATGCTAATATGCCTTCATTCTGGAATGTAGACAATATGTATGTTTATCAAGATGTGTTGGACGCTGCAGGAAATGTGGTAGTAAAAGCCAATCATGATGCTAAGTATCCTAATCTACAATATGCTTCCGTAAATAGTGCGGAATCTACTTTTTGGAGAGTTAGCGGTACGCGTATCCGACTGAACCGTTTGACGTTGGCCTATAAAATTCCATCTAAGTACACCAAAATGATAGGTATTGAGAGTTGCCGTTTTAATGTGACAGGACAAAATCTGTTGAGTTTCAACAATCCTTATCCGGACAATTTCATGGATCCGATGATTTCTTACGGTACATATCCTACATTACGTAAGTTTACGATTGGTGTGAATGTAACATTCTAAAAGAAAAAACAATGAAAAGAAAACATATATTGATAGCAAGTGTTGCTCTCATGGCAACATCCTTTCTTGAATCGTGTAGTGATGAGTTTCTGCAAGATAAGAAAAATTATGATTATGCCAGTCCGCAGGATGCCTATAACAACTATAGCGGGGCTTTGGCTCGTGTGAATGATATTTATAAGTTTATAATGCCGGATGTGAAAGGAGCACCCAGCTTCCAATACAACAGTACGGGTGACTCGGATGCGCAGTCTCAGTCGACGGAAGAATACAGTGGTTTTGGGGCTTTCGTTGATCCTCGTACGCCATTGACTTATCAAACGGGTAATAATCCTGTACCGGATTATTTTCATGGTTCAAGCGGTAATATTCAGACAATGACTTATGGTATTATTCGAAACTGTAATGATGCGATAGAAGGAATTGAAGGAAGTACATTATCACAAGAACAGAAAAATGAATTATTAGGGCAATTGTATTTCCTGCGTGCATGGCGTTATTATAATCTGCTCAAATGGTATGGTGGTGTTCCTATTGTGGATAAAGTACAGGAAGTGACAGCGGAATCAGTAACTCCTCGTTCTACTACAAAAGCGTGTATTGATTTTATATGTAATGATTTGAAAAAGTCATCCGAACTGTTGGCTCCTTTCACGCAGAACGGAGGATGGACCGGTAAGGACCTGGGACGTGTGACTTCCGGTACGGCTGAAGCCTTGCTCGGGCGTGTCCGTCTGCTTTATGCCAGTCCGCTTTTCAATCGTTCTAATGATGTGAACCGCTGGCAGCAGGCTTATGATGATATTAAAGCGTCTATAGCAGTGTTGGAAAAATGTGGAAACGGGTTGCAGAATTTTGAAGCTCCGGGAAATAATGCAGCCGGATGGGCAAAACTTTTCTCAGAAGTAGAAGGTAACAAGGAAGCAGTTATGATAACTCTTTATAATACGACAGCTTCAACGAGTGCCGCGGATTATAGCAAGAACAATCCTTGGGAACGTGGTATTCGTCCGAAAAATACTTTAGGAAACGGTGGGAAGAATCCATCAGGAATGATGGTGGATTTGTTTCCGATGGCTGATGGCAAACGTCCTGCAACTTACGGAAGTTATACAAAACTGGAAACCTCTGAATATACATACGATACTAATCCGGAGTCTCCGACATGTACCCCTGTTTTTATGAATCGTGATCCCCGTTTTTACCGCACTTTCGCCTTCCCCGGTGTACATTGGCATTTTAAGGGCGATCCGAGAAATGATAAGAACAACAATCCGTATGATGGTTCGTCTTATGAGTTGTGGAATTATGTATGGTATACCTCAGAAAAAGACAGGGATGACATTGAAAGTGGAAATACTTATGGAGCAGATAATCTGCTGGATAATGTAAAAGGACTTTATATACGCAAACGTTCGGATGATCTTCAAGTAAGTTCAAATCCGAGATATCAGTATTCACAAGAGAATGGATTTACATATAATGCAAACCCGTATATTGAAATCCGCTATGCGGAAGTATTGCTCAACTATGCGGAAGCGGCATGCGGATTGGCATATGCGAAAGGTGGAGACAATGCTTTGCTGAAAGAAGCGGTAGACCGGTTAAAGTTGATTCGCCAGCGTGTTGGATATACAGGTGATTGTGGTTTGCAGGCCAATCTTGAGAGTGATCCTGCTGCATGTATGTCTGCCATATTATACGAACGTCAGATTGAACTGGCTTATGAAGGAAAGCGTTTTGACGATTGCCGTCGTTGGTTGTTGTATGATGGTGACGGAATGGGCGGAGGACTTTACACAGATGATTTGCCTGCTTCATGGAAACTGACTGGTTGGAATGGGAATACATGCAATTGGTTGGGGGTTGTTCCACTTAACGGACAACGACGTGACAATATCGAATATCGTGTAAGAAACGATTATAATAATGGCTTGGGAGGTAATTCATGGCCGGTGGGAGATGCAAGTAAGAATCCAGATCCATTGAAGGACATAAAACGTCCGAAAGCTTTAGATCTGAACGAGGATATTTCTACATCGCAGGAAACATTGAAAGAGTTTTATGATACATATTTGATTCGTAAGAAAAAGAAAGGTGATTCTTATGATTCCAATAAAGGTGAATATAAAATAACTTTCTACCCTAGATATTATTTTCTTGGTTTGAACCAAGGTGCTCAAGGCGCAAATTCGGCAGTACAGCAAACAATTGGTTGGGGAGATTACAACAATGGTGGTGCAAATGGAACATTTGATCCATTGGCAGAATAACGAAAATATTTGAAACAGTAAATTAAGTGGGTGTGTCGGAAGTTTATTATACTTTCCGGTACACTCACTATTTTTTGTATAGTATATATTTCTATTCCTCTATAGGTGTAGAAGCTAGCATATGATGCGGATATTAAAAAGTATATGTTTACTGATTACAAATCTTTTCTTCTTTCGTCTTATTATTGTATTTTTGAATTAACAACTTCACAAAACCAAATAAAAATGAAGAAGAAACAGGTACTTTTAGCAGTTTTTGCTGCAACAATGTTGACTCCGACCGTTGCATGGGCGCAATACCCACAAATATCTGGCGAAGCCAAAGAAAACTATACAAAAATGATGACTGAAGAGCGGAAACGCTCTGATGAAGCATGGGCAAAAGCGTTGCCGATAGTACAAAAAGAAGCTAGAGAAGGACGTCCATATATTCCTTGGGCTGGTCGTCCGTACGATTTGCCACAGGCTGATATCCCTTCATTCCCAGGTGCTGAAGGTGGTGGTATGTACAGTTTCGGTGGTCGTGGAGGTAAAGTGATAACTGTCACAAATCTGAATGATCGTGGACCGGGTTCTTTCCGTGAAGCATGTGAAACTGGTGGTGCACGTATTATCGTTTTTAATGTTGCTGGTATCATCCGTCTGGAATCTCCGATTATCGTCCGTGCTCCTTACGTAACTATTGCCGGACAAACAGCTCCGGGAGACGGTGTTTGTATTGCTGGAGAATCATTTTGGGTAGATACACATGATGTGGTGGTACGTCACATGCGTTTCCGTCGTGGAGAAACGAAAGTATGGCATCGTGATGACTCTTTCGGAGGTAACCCTGTTGGTAATATAATGATCGACCACTGCTCCTGTACGTGGGGATTGGATGAAAACATTTCTTTCTATCGCCACATGTACGACCCGAGTGAAGGACAATATGAAAGCAAAGACTTGAAACTTCCTACTGTAAACGTAACTATTCAAAATACTATCTCGGCAAAAGCGTTGGATACATACAATCATGCGTTTGGTAGCACGTTAGGTGGTGAGAACTGTGCATTTGCCCGTAACCTTTGGGCTAGTAACTCCGGACGTAATCCTTCTATCGGCTGGAATGGTATATTCAATTTCGTTAATAATGTAGTATTCAATTGGGTGCACCGTTCTTCCGATGGTGGTGATTATACCGCGATGTTCAATATGATTAACAACTACTACAAACCGGGACCTGCTACTCCTAAGGATTCCAATGTAGGACATCGTATCTTGAAACCGGAAGCAGGACGTAGTAAGCTGGATCATAAAGAATATGGGCGAGTATATGCCGACGGAAATATAATGGAAGGCTATCCTGAAATAACTAAAGATAACTGGAATGGCGGTATTCAGATTGAAACTCAACCAAACACTGACGGATATACTGAATACATGCGTAGCTACCAGCCGTTCGAAATGCCGTATATCAATATCATGGGAGCTAAAGATGCTTATGACTATGTATTGAAACATGTAGGTGCGAATATTCCTTGTCGTGATATTGTTGACGAACGCGTGATTGAAGAAGTAAGAACAGGTATTCCTTATTATGAAAAGAAACTTCCTAAAGACGCTTATGGTGACTTGACAGGTTTGTCTCCTAAGTCAATGGGGGAAGACGGACAGTTCAAGTATCGTCGTTTGCCGAAAGATTCTTATAAGCAGGGTATTATTACTGATGTTCGCCAGATGGGTGGTTATCCTGAATACAAAGGTACTCCTTATGTTGATACAGACAAAGATGGTATGCCGGACGAATGGGAAATTGCTAACGGATTAAATCCGAACGATCCGAGTGATGCCAATAAAGACTGTACTGGTGACGGATATACGAATATTGAAAAATATATCAACGGTATCAGCACAAAGCATAAAGTAGATTGGAGAGATATGAAGAACAACTACGATACATTGGCTGAAAAAGGAAAATTAATGTAATTATGAAAAAGATACTGATACTATCATTGCTTTTTATTTCCGGTTGGATGTCTGCGCAAGCAGTCGACTTAAATAAAGAGAACCGTGATCCTGAATATGTAAAGTCTATTGTCGGCCGATCACAAAAGATCGTTGATAAACTCGGACTTACAGATGCGAAAATAGCCGAAGATGTTCGCAATGTCATAGCCAATCGTTACTTCGAATTAAATGATATTTATGAGGTACGGGATGCGAAAGTCAAGAAAGTAAAAGAATCCGGGTTGACTGGTGAGGCTAAAAATGAAGCTTTGAAAGCTGCGGAAAATGAAAAAGATGCGGCGCTATATCGTTCACATTTCGCTTTTCCTGCCAATTTATCTCTCTTTCTTGATGAAAAGCAAATGGAAACTGTTAAAGATGGCATGACTTATGGAGTAGTAAAAGTGACTTATGACTCACATCTGGACATGATTCCTACTTTGAAAGAAGAAGAAAAAGCTCAAATCTATGCTTGGTTGATAGAGGCACGTGAATTTGCGTTGGATGCAGAAAATTCGAATAAGAAACACGCTGCTTTCGGAAAATACAAAGGACGTATCAACAACTATCTGGCTAAACGTGGATATGATCTGAAGAAAGAACGAGAGGAATGGTATAAACGTATAAAAGCCCGTGGAGGTTCTATATAATTAAAAAATAAGATACTATAAAAAGAAGTGAAATTCTTTCCCATTGTAAATGGTTAGTTTGTTTGATGGTGGAAAGGGTGGCTCGGAGGGTCGCCCTTTTATCGTATATAAATTTTGAATCTACTGATTCTTCTAGTATATTTGAGTACAAATGACGCTTTCTATCGTCTCCTCTGTATAAAAGATACAAATATAGAATATAGAAATGAAAAAGTTAAGAAATACATTAGCCGCAATAAGTCTTCTGTTTCTGGCTTCTTGTGGGGGGAACAAAGACTACTACATGTTCACTTCGTTTCATGAACCGGCTGATGAGGGGTTGAGATACTTATATAGTGAGGACGGAATGCATTGGGACAGTATTCCGGGAGTTTGGCTAAAGCCGGAACTGGGACAGCACCAGCTCATGCGGGATCCCTCGATGGTACGTACTCCGGATGGAACCTACCATTTGGTCTGGACTACAAGTTGGAAAGGTGATTTAGGATTTGGCTACGCACATTCCAAAGATCTGATCCATTGGTCGGAACAACAGATGATTCCTGTAATGGCAGACGAACCGACTACTATTAATGTATGGGCTCCGGAAATTTTCTATGACGACGAGAACGATCAGTTTATGGTCGTATGGGCTTCCTGTGTTCCCGGGCGTTTCGAAAAGGGGATAGAAGAAGAGAATAATAATCATCGTTTATACTATATCACTACAAAAGATTTTAAAACCGTCTCGAAAGCAAAACTTTTGTATGATCCGGGATTCAGTACCATTGATGCCGTTATCGTGAAACGGGCAAAGAATGACTATGTAATGGTACTCAAGGATAACACCCGACCGGAACGTAATCTGAAAATCGCTTTTTCCGATTCTATGACCGGTCCTTATTCGCCCGCATCCCAACCTTTCACTGAATCCTTTGTAGAAGGACCGTCTGTAGAGAAAGTGGGAGACGATTATCTAATCTATTTTGATGTATATAAGAAAAAAATATATGGCGCTATGCGTACGAAGGATTTCCGGAACTTTACAGATGTAACAGAAGAGGTAAGCATCCCTGTAGGGCATAAGCATGGAACCATATTTACGGCTCCGGAATCAGTCGTAAAAACATTGCTGGAAGAAAAGAAATAAACCCGGAAACAATTTTAAATCAGAATAAATCATGAACAACTCTGCTAAAATTCTTTTTGTACTGGCTGCCGGTTGGTTGACTACTACAGCCTTTGCACAAGATAGAATTCATTATACAGGAAAAGAATTATCGAACCCTGCTTGTCACGACGGACAACTGTCTCCGGTAGTCGGAGTACATAACATTCAGTTGGTACGTGCCAATCGTGAACATCCCGATGCTTCGAACGGCAATGGATGGACGTATAATCATCAGCCGATGCTGGCTTATTGGAATGGACAGTTTTTCTATCAATACCTGGCAGATCCTTCTGACGAACACGTACCGCCTTCACAGACTTTTCTGATGACATCGAAGGATGGATATCGCTGGACAAATCCGGAAATTGTGTTTCCTCCTTATCAAGTTCCCGATGGATACACCAAAGAGTCTCGTCCGGGTGTGCAGGCCAAAGATCTGATTGCCATTATGCACCAGCGTGTCGGATTCTATGTTTCTAAATCCGGCAAGCTGATTACAATGGGAAATTATGGAGTTGCTTTGGATAAAAAAGATGATCCCAATGATGGAAACGGTATTGGCCGGGTGGTTCGTGAAATAAAGAAAGACGGTTCTTACGGACCGATCTATTTCATTTATTATAATCATGGATTTAATGAAAAGAATACTGATTATCCGTATTTTAAGAAAAGCAAGGATCGGGAGTTTGTGAAGGCTTGCCAGGAAATTCTTGACAATCCGCTGTATATGATGCAGTGGGTGGAAGAAGCCGACCGTGAAGATCCTATTCTCCCGCTGAAGAAAGGATACAAAGCATTCAATTGTTATACATTGCCGGATGGACGTATTGCCAGTCTTTGGAAACATGCGCTTACCTCTATCAGTGAGGATGGCGGACATACTTGGGCAGAGCCTGTGCTTCGTGCAAAAGGTTTCGTCAATAGCAACGCGAAAATTTGGGGACAGCGTTTAAGTGATGGTACATACGCTACTGTATATAATCCGTCGGAATTTCGTTGGCCGCTGGCTATATCTTTGAGTAAAGATGGATTGGAATATACAACATTGAATTTGGTGCATGGTGAAATCACTCCTATGCGTTATGGAGGAAATTATAAATCATACGGTCCTCAATATCCGCGTGGTATTCAAGAAGGTAATGGAGTACCTGCCGATGGTGATTTGTGGGTTTCTTACAGTGTGAACAAGGAAGATATGTGGATTTCCCGTATTCCTGTCCCGGTGGAAATAAATGCTTCAGCACATGCGGATGATGATTTCTCTAAAAATAAATCAATTGCGGAACTGACTGACTGGAATATTTATTCTCCGGTTTGGGCCCCTGTTTCTTTGGAGGATCAATGGTTGAAGTTGCAGGATAAAGATCCGTTTGATTATGCCAAAGTGGAACGTAAAATTCCGGCTTCTAAAGAATTGAAAGTATCATTTGATTTGAAAGCCGCCCAGAATAATAAAGGCACACTCCAGATTGAATTTCTGGATGAGAATGGAATAGCCTGTTCTCGTATGGAACTTACTGATGATGGCATTTTCCGATTGAAAGGCGGCTCCCGGTTTGCAAATATGATGAAATATGAAGCAGGAAAGGTTTATCATGTAGAAGCAGTCCTTTCTACTGTTGATCGTAATATTCAAGTATATGTAGATGGCAAGAGAGTAGGGCTGCGTATGTTCTATGCGCCCGTGGCTGCTGTGGAGCGAATCGTATTCCGAACTGGCATACCTCGTACATTCCCGACTGTAGATACTCCTGCCGACCAGACTTATGATCTGCCGGATGCAGGTGCGCAAGATCCATTGGCTGAATATGGCATTGCCAATGTGAAAACATCTTCCGCAGATAAAGATGCGTCTTCTGCTCTTTTAAAGTATGCTGACTTCAGTCATTATGCAGATTGTTTCAATGGCATGGAAGACGAAAATGTTGTTCAGGCAATTCCCAATGCAAAGGCTTCGGAATGGATGGAGGAAAATATTCCTTTGTTCGAGTGTCCGCAACATAACTTTGAAGAAATGTATTATTATCGTTGGTGGTCATTGCGTAAGCATATCAAAGAGACTCCTGTTGGCTATGGTATGACCGAGTTTCTCGTTCAGCGTTCTTATTCAGATAAATATAATTTGATTGCCTGTGCAATTGGACATCACATTTATGAAAGCCGTTGGTTGCGTGATCCGAAATATTTGGATCAGATTATTCATACATGGTATCGTGGCAATGATGGCGGTCCGATGAAGAAAATGGATAAGTTCAGCTCATGGAATGCAGATGCTGTTTTGGCTCGTTACATGGTAGATGGTGATAAGGACTATCTGCTGGATATGAAGAAAGATCTGGAAACCGAATATCAGCGTTGGGAACGTACAAACCGTTTGAAGAACGGATTGTATTGGCAGGGTGACGTACAGGATGGTATGGAAGAATCAATCAGTGGCGGACGGAGGAAGAAATATGCCCGGCCGACAATCAATAGCTATATGTATGGCAATGCTAAAGCACTTTCATGTATAGGAATTCTTTCCGGTGATGAGGGGATGGCTATGAAATATGGCATGAGAGCGGATACTTTGAAAAATCTGGTAGAAAATGAATTGTGGAATACACGTCATCAGTTTTTTGAAACGATGCGTACGGACTCTTCTGCGAATGTGCGTGAAGCAATCGGATATATTCCCTGGTATTTCAACCTGCCGGATACCACCCAAAAGTATGAAATTGCCTGGAAGGAAATTATGGATGAAAAAGGCTTCTCTGCTCCTTATGGACTGACAACTGCAGAACGTCGTCATCCGGAGTTCCGTACACGTGGAGTAGGCAAGTGTGAGTGGGACGGTGCTATCTGGCCGTTTGCTTCCGCACAGACATTGACAGCAATGGCTAACTTTATGAATAATTATCCGCAGACTGTATTGTCTGACAGTGTATATTTCCGTCAGATGGAATTGTATGTGGAATCACAGTATCATCGTGGTCGTCCCTATATTGGTGAATATTTGGATGAGGTGACCGGTTATTGGCTGAAAGGAGATCAGGAACGTAGCCGTTATTATAATCATTCCACTTTCAACGACCTGATAATTACAGGATTGATCGGACTTCGTCCACGTTTGGATAATACGATTGAAGTGAACCCCTTAATTCCTGCCGACAAGTGGGATTGGTTCTGCCTGGATAATGTATTATATCATGGTCATAATCTGACGATTCTTTGGGATAAGAATGGTGATCGCTATCATTGCGGAAAAGGATTGCGCATTTTTGTAGATGGTAAGGAAGTAGGGCAGGCGAATACATTGACAAAAATCGTTTGTGAAAATGCACTTAAATGATAATTTTGCGGAGTGCCCTGAAAGGGTTTAATTATATAGCGTAGGGCAACGCCCTACGTAAAAGCGACAATCTGAATTTGCGCCCTGAAAGGGCATAATTGTATATGGTTCCGCCCTTTCAGGGCTTGTGGCTGGTGTGTTTTTTTCGTAGGGCGTTGCCCTACGCTATATAATTAAGCCCTTTCAGGGCACCCCAATAAATATATAATTGTAAGGCTTTCAGCCTAACTGCAAAATTCCCATTTAACCGATAAATTCTCATTTATCGAACAAATAAAAGATACTTGAAAAATGAAATTCAAAAAGATTCTTCTTTCATTGCTAATTTGTTTGTCTTGTTTTGTACAGGCGAAGAATATAACCATCAGTCGTCTTACCTGTGAGATGCAGGAGGGACTGGTAGTGGTCGAAGGTTCACCCCGTTTGGGCTGGGTGATGGAATCGCCGGAAAATGGGACACGACAATCTGCCTATGAGATTGATATTCGGGAAGCTTTTACAGGGCGTTCCGTTTGGAATAGTGGGAAGGTTTATTCTTCGCAGAGCCAGTTAGTTTCTACAAAGGGGGCAGATATACGTCCTGATAACTCATTTAATTATAGTTGGCGCGTTCGTGTTTGGGATGAAACAGATACACCTTCCGAGTGGAGCAGTGAAGCGAAATTCCGGGCAGTACCCGAAAGATTATCTTCGGGGCAGTGGATTGGAGCTATTACCCGACAAAATGCTCATTTACCGGAAGGGCGTAAGTTCCACGGTGGAGAGCTGAAGAAACCGGAAGTGAAAGCTGCTTGGGAAGCAGTGGACACTTTGGCAAAGAAAAGTATTTGTTTGAGAAGAACATTCCAGGTAGGAGATGCGAAAGAAGGGGGTGCAAACCGTAAACCGGGCAAGAAAATAGTGGAGGCAACGGCATACGTTTGTGGTCTGGGATTCTATGAATTTTCTTTGAATGGCAAAAAGGTAGGTAACAGTGAGTTTGCTCCATTGTGGAGTGATTATGATAAAACTGTTTACTATAACACATACGATGTGACGGAACAATTGCGGCGTGGTGAAAATGTCGTAGGAATCTTATTGGGGAATGGATTCTATAATGTGCAGGGGGGGCGTTATCGCAATTTACAGATCAGCTTTGGTCCTCCCACACTTTTATTTGAGCTGGTTATTAACTACGAAGATGGAACATGTACGACGGTTCATTCCGATAATAATTGGAAATATGATTTTAGTCCGGTAACCTTCAATTGCATATATGGAGGAGAAGATTATGATGCGCGTCGTGAACAGAAAGGATGGAATCAGATTGGCTTTGATGACAGTCATTGGCGTCCGGTAGTCATACAGGAAGCTCCTAAAGGAATACTTCGTCCACAGATGGCGGCTCCGGTGAAAATCATGGAACGGTATGATATTCAAAAGGTAACCAAACTAAATGCGGACCAAGTTGCATCAGCTTCTGTATCAACTAAGAGAACAGTCGATCTTTCTGCTTTTGTGTTGGATATGGGACAGAATCTGGCTGGCTTTCCGGAAATAACAGTACGTGGCAAACGTGGTCAGAAAGTGACTTTGATTGTAGCCGAAGCATTGACAGAGGAAGGTGCTTGCAATCAGCGTCAGACAGGGCGTCAACACTATTACGAATACACTCTGAAAGGGGAAGGCGATGAAACCTGGCACCCTCGTTTCTCTTATTATGGTTTTAGATATGTTCAGGTAGAGGGGGCTGTCTTAAAAGGACAGAAGAATCCGCAGAAATTGCCTGTATTAAAGAATATTCAATCTTGTTTCGTATATAATTCAGCCAAGAAAGTTTCCACTTTCGAATCATCCAACCGGATATTTAATGCTGCCCATCGATTGATCGAGAAAGCGGTTCGCAGCAATATGCAGTCTGTGTTTACGGATTGTCCGCATCGTGAGAAACTTGGGTGGCTGGAACAGGTACATCTGAATGGTACGGGTTTGTTGTATAACTATGATTTGACAGCATACGCTCCGCAGATTATGCAGAATATGGCAGATGCACAACATTCCAACGGGGCCATGCCGACAACTGCTCCGGAATACGTGATTTTTGAAGGTCCGGGTATGGATGCTTTTGCCGAATCTCCGGAGTGGGGTGGTTCTTTGGTTATTTTCCCTTTTATGTACTATGAGACTTATGGAGACGATTCATTGATTAAGAAATATTATCCGAATATGCGTCGTTACGTGGATTATCTCAAGACTCGTGCAGATAAAGGTGTTCTTTCTTTCGGATTGGGAGACTGGTATGATTACGGAGATTTTCGTGCGGGATTCTCACGGAATACGCCCGTTCCTTTGGTAGCTACTGCGCATTATTACATGACAGTCATGTATTTGGTACAAGCTGCGAAAATGGTAGGTAATGACTTTGACATTCGTTATTATACTTCGTTGGCACAGGATATAATGGTTGCATTTAATAAATGTTTTCTTCATAAAGATATGGCACAATATGGTACAGGAAGCCAATGCAGTAATGCGCTTCCGCTGTTCCTCCAAATGACGCAGGATGCAGATGAACAAGGTAACTACCGACCGGATGCAGATTTGAATGAGAAAGTATTCGCGAATCTGATAAAAGATGTGGAAGCACATGGCAACCGTTTGACTACCGGTGATGTGGGAAACCGTTATCTGATTCAGACATTGGCGCGTAATGGAGAACATGAACTTATTTATAAAATGTTCAATCATGAAGAAGCTCCCGGATATGGTTTCCAGTTAAAATTCGGCGCTACAACTTTGACCGAGCAATGGGACCCCCGTCAAGGTTCTTCCTGGAATCACTTTATGATGGGACAGATTGATGAATGGTTCTTTAATTCACTGGTCGGTATTCGTCCTTCTACCACTCCAAAACAAGGTTATCAGAAGTTCATCATCGCTCCCCAACCTGTGGGAGATTTGAAATATGTCAAAGCGTCGTATGAAACTTTATACGGTACCATTAATGTGGACTGGACTTGTGAGAATGGGACTTTCACTTTAAACGTGTCTGTTCCGGTGAATACTACCGCTGTTGTTTATCTCCCGGGCGGAAAAGAACCGAAAGAAATACAGAGCGGAACATATCAATTGGTTTGTGCAAAATAAAAGAACCTTTTTGTATATATTTGTAGAATTAAAAAACAATGTATTCGTATAAAAAATCATGCAGCATCTTTATTTTAATCATGTAGCATGTTTGAAAAAAACATCTCAATGATTGTCTTCAAACATTGGGAAGAAAAAAAGATTCTATTAGCATGATTTTTTAGAAGGAAACGATGAAATATACTTTAATAATATCGATTATGAATTTACGAACAACTCTTTTTGTCTTTCTTTGCTTCTGTGCAACCACAGTTCTTCGTGCCGAGCGTGTAGATATGCTGAAGGCCGGTGCAAAAGCAAATGGCAAGACTCTTAATACAAAGCTAATCAATTCAACGATTGACCGTCTGAACCGTGGTGGCGGAGGTACTCTTTTCTTTCCTGCCGGAACTTACCTGACGGGGAGTATCCATCTGAAAAGTAATATTACACTGGAGTTGGAAGCCGGAGCTACCTTGCTCTTTTCCGATAACTTTGATGACTATCTTCCTTTTGTCGAGGTTCGTCATGAAGGAGTGATGATGAAAAGTTTCCAGCCTTTGATTTATGCGGTAGATGCCGAGAATATTACGATCAAAGGAGAAGGAACTTTGGACGGACAAGGAAAGAAATGGTGGATGGAGTTCTTTCGTGTCATGATTGATTTGAAAGACAATGGCATGCGTGATGTGAATAAATATCAGCCAATGTGGGATGCAGCAAATGATACGACAGCAATTTATGCTGAAACGAACAAGGATTATGTAAATACATTGCAACGTCGCTTTTTCCGTCCTCCGTTCATTCAGCCCGTTCGTTGTAAGAAAGTAAAGATTGAAGGAGTGAAAATCATAAATTCTCCCTTCTGGACGGTCAATCCGGAGTTTTGCGACAATGTAACCATAAAGGGGATCACCATAGATAATGCGCCCTCACCAAATACGGACGGAGTGAATCCGGAATCCTGCCGCAACGTACATATCAGCGACTGCCATATATCAGTAGGAGACGATTGCATCACAATCAAGTCGGGAAGAGATGCGCAGGCCCGTCGTTTGGGAGTACCTTGCGAGAATATCACTATCACCAACTGTACCATGCTTTCCGGTCATGGAGGTGTTGTTATCGGCAGCGAGATGAGTGGGAGTGTGCGTAAAGTTACTATTTCCAATTGCGTGTTTGACGGAACAGATCGTGGAATTCGTATTAAGTCAACCCGTGGAAGGGGAGGAGTCGTTGAAGATATTCGTGTCAGCAACGTCGTAATGAGCAACATTAAACAGGAAGCTGTCGTATTGAATTTGAAATACAGTAAAATGCCTGCCGAACCTAAGAGTGAACGCACTCCGATATTCCGTAACGTACATATCAGCGGAATGACTGTGACAAACGTAAAGACTCCGATCAAAATAGTGGGCTTGGAAGAAGCGCCGATATCTGACATCGTTTTGCGTGATATTCATATTCAGGGAGGGAAACAGAAATGTATCTTCGAAAATTGTGAACGTATCACGATGGATGACGTAATCGTCAATGGTGAAGTAATTAAAAGCACACAACAGATACTACAGATTAACACAGATTTTTAATTCGACTAAATTATAAGAATAATAAATCTGTGAAAATCTGTGTAATCTGTGGTGAAAAAACAACTTACATAAATTAAAAATAAATGAAACGAATCCTTTTTACTATGCTTCTTGCCGCATCTCTTTCGGCCGAAGCCCAGACGCAAACATACGAGACAGAATTTGCCCGTCCCTTGAATGAAGTACTGACGGATATACAGAACCGTTTCGGAGTCCGTTTGAAATATGACATTGATACGGTGGGAAAAGTGCTGCCTTATGCCGATTTCCGTATTCGTCCTTATTCCGTGGAAGAATCCTTGACGAATGTATTGGCACCTTTCGATTATAAATTTGTTAAGCAGAAAGGAAATATGTATAAGCTGAAAGCATACGAGTATCCACGTCGTACAGATGCAGACGGAGAGAAGATGCTGGCTTATCTGAATACACTCTATACAGGCCAACAGTCCTTTCAACTTCGTGCCGATTCTCTGAAAAAAGAGGTACGTCAGCGTTTAGGTATCGATCCTTTGTTGGCTCAATGTGTCAAATCCAAACCTATTCTTTCAAAGATACGTAAGTTTGATGGCTATACCGTGCAGAATTTCGCGCTTGAAACACTTCCCGGGTTATACGTTTGCGGTTCTATCTATACGCCCCAATCGAAAGGAAAACATGCGTTGATAATCTGCCCTAACGGACATTTTGGTGGCGGACGTTATCGGGAAGACCAACAACAACGTATGGGAACTTTAGCACGTATGGGAGCTGTTTGTGTAGACTATGATTTGTTCGGATGGGGAGAGTCGGCTTTGCAAGTGGGCAGTGCGGCACACCGTAGCAGTGCGGCGCACACTATACAGGCAATGAACGGCTTACTGATTCTTGACTACATGCTTGCTTCCCGTAAGGACATTGATACCAGCCGTATTGGTACGAATGGCGGTTCGGGTGGAGGTACCCATACTGTATTATTGAGCGTATTGGATGATCGTTTCACCGCTTCAGCTCCGGTAGTGAGCCTGGCTTCTCACTTCGACGGTGGCTGTCCCTGCGAAAGCGGAATGTCCATTCAACTATCTGCAGGAGGAACCTGCAATGCGGAATTAGCCGCTACTTTTGCTCCTCGTCCACAACTGATCGTATCGGATGGCGGCGACTGGACGGCCAGTGTTCCTACTCTTGAATTTCCTTATCTGCAACGAATCTACGGATTCTACCAGGCAAAAGATAAAGTAACGAATGTACATCTTCCCAAAGAGAAACATGACTTTGGTCCGAATAAGCGGAATGCTGTTTATGACTTCTTCGCAGAAGTATTCAAATTGGATAAAAAGATGTTGGATGAAAGCAAGGTCACCACTGAACCGGAATCCGCTATGTATAGTTTTGGTGAAAAAGGAGCTTTGCTTCCTGAAGGTGCCATCCGTTCTTTTGACAAGGTAGCTGCTTATTTTGACAAGAAGGCTTATGCTAATTTAAAATCAGATGCTTCTCTCGAAAAGAAAGCCATCGACTGGGTAGCTTCTTTAGAGTTGAACGATGATAAAAAGGCAGGTTTTGCAGTAACTGCCATTTATAATCATCTTCGTAAAGTGCGTGACTGGCACAATGAGCACCCTTATACAACAATTCCCGAGGGTATCAATCCTCTGACAGGCAAACCGCTTTCCAAGCTCGACCGTGAAATGATTGCAGATTCTGCTATGCCGAAAGAAGTGCATGAAAGGCTAATGAAAGATTTACACAGAGTATTGACGGAAGAACAGATTGAACAAATCCTGGATAAATACACGGTAGGTAAAGTTGCTTTTACCTTGAAAGGTTATCAGGCCATCGTGCCCAATATGACGGAGGAGGAAACGGCTTTTGTTCTGGAACAGTTGAAACTGGCTCGCGAACAGGCTATTGACTACAAGAATATGAAGCAGATTTCTGCTATCTTCGAAATTTATAAAACCAAATGCGAACAGTATTTCAATGAGCATGGTCGCAACTGGCGGCAGATGTTCAAAGATTACGTGAATAAGCGAAACGCAGAAAAGAAGGCTCAAGGAAAGAAATAAATGAGGGTAAACCCTTAACCTCCTACATAACCGGAAAATCTCCGGGATAATAGAAGAATATAATAGAGCTATGCTTTGCAACTGACAAAGCATAGCTTTATCATATCTAAAGCTATGCTTTAGTTCCCCTAAAACACTGCTATAATTTATTTCTTCACGATTACTAAACATCTTTTTCGCAGAAAATGTGTTATTTTGTAGATGGCTAACAGAAATGTATATGATATGGATAAGCAAAAAGTAGCATTAGTCCTTTCCATGGGTGGAGCACGTGGAATAGCACATATAGGAGTAATTGAAGAATTACTTCGTCACAACTTTGAGATTACTTCCATTGCAGGAAGTTCCATGGGAGCAATGGTGGGAGCAATGTATGCTTCAGGAAAAATGGAAGAATGTAAAGAATGGCTGTATAGTTGGGACAAACGCAAGATGTGGGAATTGGCGGATCTTACCTTAAGCCGGGATGGATTAGTGAAAGGTGACCGTTTTATTAAAGAACTGAAACAAATTATTCCGGACATGAATATTGAAGACCTGCCTGTCCCTTATGTAGCGATGGCTACGGATATTGTCCGCGATCAGGAAGTCAGGTTTGACAGAGGGAGCTTACATGAAGCTATTCGTGCGTCTATTTCTATCCCTATGCTTTTCCGCCCATTAAGAAAAGACGGTATGGTATTGATTGATGGAGGTATTCTGAATCCTCTTCCATTGAGTCATGCGCAACGTACTGAAGGAGACATTCTGATAGCTGTCGATGTGAATGCACCCATTGAAATCGGAAAGAAAAAGAAAATGTCTCCTTATAATCTGTTGACAGAATCTTCGAGAATGATGATGCAACAAATCACTCGTTACCAGATAGAACGTTGTCAGCCGGATATCTTAATTCAAATTTCCGGCGATACGTATGATATGTTGGAGTTCCATCACGCAGCTTCGATTGTGAAGACAGGAGCGGAAGTTACTCGAAACGTGTTGAAAGAATCTCTTGGCAATGATTAATCATGTGGTTGATGATCTCCATTCCTTTTCTTCGGGGTATACGGATACTTTCACCGACCGCCAACATATCTTCAATATCCGGATTTCCTTTGTTATTTGCTGAAGTAGCATGTTCACCGTGATACCCCTCTTTGCAGAGAGTTAAATCATAAGCAGGTGCTAATGACCATTTTCCTTCACGACAAATAAAACTGAAATTTTTGACATGGTCGTCTTTGTTATCTGTAAGTACATTAAACACCATGCGTTGGAACATTTCATCAACTTGTTGTGAATCTTGTGTCAAATATCCTGTTAAGTGTAACAATACCTTGTAATCTAGTTTTGGATTTGATATTGATTCATTGAGTAACGCACCAGCAGTAGCAATGTGTAGTCGTTTTCCATTCTCTATATCAAAACGTTTGCTGGCAAAATATTTGCCATCTAATAACTTGTAATCAGGAACATTTATTCCACATTTACGAGCTACTTCATTATATTTATATTCCATTCTCCCTATATCTTTCGGATCATATGTATGGCGGAATTTCACTAACCATGCACCTTCACGATCATGCCACAAGCATTTAGGACGGCAGCCACCGGAATTACCACTATTGAAATATAAAATATCTTCGCCTTCTTCAGATTTTTCTGAAAGTACTTCCAGAGCCATTTGTTGTAAGTTGTCCAAGTCAGGTAGAGATTTTTCTTCTCCAATATAAGATTCCGGCACGTAACTAAGTGCTCCCATTCCCGAAATTCCCACTATACTTAATCGCTGAATAGGTGTAAGCAAAGCATCATTTATACCTTGTTTTTTGAGTAAACGATTCAACAAATAACGACCATATCCATCAGGGAGACTATCCTCAAATATTCCAAAATTTCCCCAGAAAGGTTCTGGTTTGGCGATGAATAAACTAGATTCTAATGGTAAGTCTAATGGAGAGATAGAAAAGCCTGATATCAGCCATTTCTTATCGTATTGGAAAGCGCAACATCGGTTATCGTGTGTCATGGTAAGTTCTCCTATCTTTTGATCACGATAAAGTACCGATAACTTATTTACTAATTTCATTTCTTCCTCGCTTCCTGTTTTTATTTTTATTGATAACGTCCAATTCTTCCATTGTACTGTAAAGTGGTTCTGCAAGAAGTGCCTTTACGTCTTTGGAATATCCTAATGCTTTTGTTAATGCCACATAAGAGCTCAATGAAATAGAAAACTTCTGTTCAAACTTAGCTATAGTGGGAGAAGGAACGCCACTTAACTTGGATAAAGCATCTCTTGAAAGTCCTTTCTCCAATCGCCTCTTTTGTAAATTGCAGGCAAGTAACTGCAGAATATCTTCGGGCGTATCTATATCAAAGTTGTATAATAAAGACATATCATTGTATCTGATAAGTAACAAATATGATTATAATAGATATTATTATATCTGTTACAAAGATAGTGTTTCACTTTGACTTATTCAATAAAAATAGCAGAAAAAGTAGCCCACATAGCTTTTTAGTTCTGTTCTTACAACACGGATATCAGATAACTCGTAAGGATAGAGAAACTATAAGAGACAAGTGTGAATATGTAGTATATAAAAAATTAGCCACTCTCTCAAGGCTATCTTTTACTTTATATGAACAAGGACGTCCTGATTTGATAGCGGAATTATTTAATTCTGTTGATTCTTTTATAAAGTCAATTTATACTATTGAGTCTTTGTTATCTAATACTTCGGTATATTTTGAATATAAAACCAATGTATGGCTTTGTATTGCTAATAACGCAATTACTAATTATAGAGATTATTGGATATTTTGTGAGGCTGCATTGAAAAAATGCGGAAAATGGGAGGAAATATATAAAATTAGTTCATTCAAGGCAATATACAATGCAATAGATAAAGATGCACTATTAGAGTGGGAAAATCAAAAACAATATGAGATTCTGAGGTTACTATATCCACAGTTGGAAGTGCCTGATATTCGTATAAAAGGAAAAACAGTTAGTCTTTTAGAACAGGCTGATTCTATTTTTAAGAAATCGGAACTATCAGACACTTTTAGTTCTTTAGGTTATGCTATAAGAAAACAGCGTCCGGCATGGGGATGCAACGATATAGAAGGTAGAACAGCTGAAGAAAAGGTTTTGTCATTATGGAATACTCTTCCACATGATACTTTTTTGATGGCACTACTTTGTCTCAATTCTGGAGATTCACATATTATCCTTGAGCAATTAAAAGAATATGCAAGGACTGATGTTCTGGATATTTTATACAGCTCGGAGATACATCCCAAATTGCAAATAGGATTAGAAGCCGGAACAGTGGGTAATTTGGATTTTCTTTTTTCATTATGGGAATTAGGATATAGATATCATACCCACCAAGAATGGCAGGTGCACGGAAATATAACAAGTACTAAACAAATGAAACTTTATTGTTTAGACAAGTTCTATGATATGAGTTTAGATATTGATTTGAAAGAGATAATGAATAGTATTGCTCTTAGAGCAATTTGTATGGTAGAAGCCATTAAAACCAATGATTTGTTCTGCACTAGTAATCCTAATTGGAAATCATATATAAATGGAGTACGTGGTGCAACTTTACAACATCCATTAAATCAATATTGGGGATATATTGATATGGCTTTCGATGCTTATCATTTTACAGATGGGCAGAGTATGAGAAGTTATCTTTCTCAAAAAGAACCCGGGATAAAATTAGAAAAGGGCTCTGAAAAAATAGAAATAAATTCAGCTATTTACAAAGCCTTATCTGTTTTGTATCCAGAAGTATATAACATGAATTCGTAATGATGTTTATGTTGCGTCCGAAGATATATAAATCATCTTTTTCGTCATTCCCCCGTCAATAGTGATGTTTTCTCCATTGATGAAATCATTGTTTTCCTCGCAGAGAAACAGACACATGCGGGCAATATCTTCCAGTTTGCCTACCCGGCGTGAAGGATGTTGTGAATGGTCTTCCGGTTGGAGCTGATCATAATCATGAGTCTGTATCCATCCCGGAGCAATCGAGTTTACTGTGATATTCCATCCAGATAAAGACAAAGCCAATGCATGAGTCAAAGAATAGATACCACCTTTCGAAGCTGCATAACCTTCACTTCCCGGTTCACTCATTAGATAACGTGTAGAGCAGATATTTATAATTCGGCCGTATGGGTTGGGAGAGGGCTGCTTTTTACGATGGATGGCAAGCAGCCGGGAAGTGATGAATACAGGACGCAGGTTAATAGAAAGAATTTTGTCGAAATCCTCTACACTTGTCTCTGTGATAGAAGAAAATTTGCTGATACCGACGTTGTTGACAATAATATCAATATCGTTCCATTCGGCAAGAATGGTTTGCATACAACTTTCAAGTGCGTTTTTATCACTTACGTCGACCTTATGGAACATAGCCCCGGTTGCCTTCGCAGTCTCCTGTCCCGATGTTTCGTTTATATCACAAAAGGCAACTTGATTTCCAGCCAGGCAAAAAGCTTCTACTATTGCTTTGCCTATTCCTTCCGCTCCGCCTGTTATAAATACTCTTCTTTTTGAGTCCTCCGGTTTTGAAACCGTTGAAGTGTGAGACTTCGATTCAGCCGGACGTACTGCTGTTAGTTTCTTCTTACCATATTTTTGTGCTTGTTTCCAAGCAGCTTTTCGGGCTTCGTATTGTTCCTGTTGTCTCTCTATGTAATTATCTGCCATCGTTATTTTTTATTTATTGGCAAATGTAAAGTATAAAATGGATAAATACAAGAATCGACCGCTCTTTTACGGGCAAAGGAGCGGTCGATTTCATTCAGATAATCGTTCAATATTTAAAACTTCGTCGGATCTATCTCTGCATATTTAATTCGTTGACGGCGCCATGTATAAATGGCATGCAGCTTCCCGTCTTTCCCCTGAATAATGCTAGGGTAAGAGTATTGGCTGATCGGACTATCTTCTAATGTAAGAACAGGCTGCCAATTGATACCATCTTCTGAAACGGCCACACAGAGCGGAGTACGCGGACCTTTCGGAGTTCCGGGCAATGTAGAGAAATTATTGTAGATAAGGATATGTCTACCGTCTTTCATTGTCACGGCATCCGTACCGGAATTATTATTCGGGACATCCAGCAACGTAACTTTACTCCATGTGTCACCATTATCACTGCTCCACGCAGTTGCTACCTGTGCGTTACGTGTACGGCAGAGTATCTGTAATCTTCCATCCTTATGCTTCAGAATACTGGGTTGTATTGCATAAATAGGTTTGGTTCCTTCCCCTTTGATCGCTTCTCCGCCTTCCTGATCATCCACATTCACACCTCCCTTTTTACGATTTTGGGTGGGGACAGATAACTCGGCATCCAGTGGTCCGACCATCTTCCAGGTCTTGCCTTTATCATCGGAAATCTCGAAATGGACACGCCATCCGTTACTTCCTTCCGTACTGGAAGGGCAGATGATACGCCCATTGATATATTCCGGTTTATTCTTAATAGGTCCAAGAAAACCTTTTGGAAGCGCTTCGCGTTTGCTCCAGGTTTTTCCTCCGTCGCGTGAACGGACAAGCCATCCTGTCCAGTCGCTCACTTTCAAACCTATTTTATAAAACAGAATCAGGTCACCTCCGGGAATCTGGAAAAGAACCGGGTTCCAGCAAGCTTTTCTGCGGGCAATAAGTGTTCCTTTTGCATCTTTCACCGGGGTACAGGTTGAATCGATTCCGGCTAATACTGCTTGTGGGTCTTTGAGTGAAAACACACCATCGGCAGCAAGTTTGGGGGTGGTCCATTCTTTAGAGCCTTTAGGTTTACGACATACCCAGATGCAACAATCCGGATTGCGCTCTTTGGTTCCTCCGAAGAAAGAGGCTACGAGATCACCATTTTTCAGCTCTACTATCGTAGCTCCGTGACATTCGGGGAAAGAAGCGTTTCCATACAGAAATTCATCAGTCAGAATAGCCGTATTCCGGGTGGGAATGTCTACACTGAAATGATATTTTCCCGAACCGATTTTTTCTTTCCGTCCATCCGGAAGATGTACTTCCCCCGTCGTATTGGCGGGAAGTTCGATATCCCATTCCAAATGTGTGGGAGTCTTTGTCCATCGGCTGGTTATTTTTCCGTAGATACTCATGTACGATGCATCCACGTTACTCAACTCCTGAATTTCAAAAGCCGGCTGGAAGACGATATGCTTGTAACCGGACTTCCAGCGGTCCGCACGGATACCTGCCAAGTTATTGAAGCACCAAGGCAATAAGTCACCTAAAAGCATCACGTGATTACCGCTATTCATTTCAGGATTTGCCGTATCACCGTTCCATAACTCCCAAATAGTGGTAGCACCTTTTTCAACCATATATCCCCAGGAAGGATATGTTTTATTGGTAGCCAGTAGATAAGCTACATTGGCATGGCCGCGACGGCTCAATTCACGCAATAACCATTGTACGCCGATCACTCCGGTACTTATATGTCCCTTGTTGGTTGTAATAATGGAAGTTACGGCATTTTTAGCTACTTCATTGATGTAGTTCTTTGGCACTAGGCCAAAAGCAAGTGGCAAGATATTGGCAGTAACTGTGTTGTTACCATAGAAAATACTATCCGGATATAAGGTATGTCCCGGTACGGGAGAGGTACCTTCCTTTACGTGAAGAAAACGGGCATTGAATGCGTCTTTCATGCGATGTTCCAAATCTTCCCATTCTTCTGCGTCAGCTTTCAGCCCTTGCAAGCTTGCAAAGCGGTGCATCAGTTGTAATACCTTCAGATAATAAGCCGTTGCGATCAAAGCTCCGTCAGTCTTGCGGGAAGGGTCCTTACTATGAATTAACTCCAGTGATTCGGGCGGAACGCACCAGTCACCATATTTATCTTTGGTGATGATAAAATCTTCTGTCATGTAGTATTCCCGGATATGAGATACCCACTTCTTGATAGCCGGATAATTCTCTTCGATCGGACGTTTATCTCCAAAGTTTGTGAAAAGCATGTCGCAGGCCATTGGTAAAGCGGCAGGCCAGGTCACATTGTCCGAGTAGTAGTTCCAGTATGCCGGGGCTACATCAGGAATACAGCCGTCTTCCCGTTGTGCTTCACGGATGTCACGCGTCCATTTGGTATACATGGCGTAATTATCGAAAAGCATGCTTTCTCCCCAACAGCCCATGGTACGGTCACCCAACCATGGTTGGCGTTCATTCCGTTGCGGACAGTCAACCGGCATCCCTTTATAGTTGCTCCGGATTCCCCAAAATGCATTGCGGATAATCTTATTCAGAGTTTCGTCAGAACAGTTGAAAGTACCGATATGCTCCATTTCATCTTCTACTACTTCGGCAATGAAATCTTCTGCCTTCGCATTCGGATAACCGCTGACTTCTACATAACGGAACCCATGATAAATAAAACGAGGTGCCCAGGTAGCATCTTTTGTTTCGCGTCCGCTGACAACATATACATCTGTAGAACGGGCATCCCTGAAGTTTTTTGTATAAAGTTCGCCATTGTCTTGCAGACTTTCTGCAAAACGGAGACGGATGCTATCGCCAGCCTGTCCTTTTATCCGGAAACGTACCCAGCCCGCCATATTCTGACCGATATCCAGGATATATTTGTTACCGAGCTTTTTAATAGAAACAGGCTTTAAGGTTTCTGTGACTTTCATGCCCGGCATCATTTGTGCGCGCAATGTTCCTGAAGGAATACTGACACGTTGGGCCGGCATCCAGTTTTTGTCATCATATCCGATTTGAGTCCAGGCTCCTAGCTCTTTACGGGCATCATATTCTTCGCCATCATATTCATTATTGCTACGGATAGGACCTTCAGTAGTCAATTTCCATGAAGTGTTTGTAGTAATCGTTTCTTTGCTGCCGTCTGCATATTCCACAATCAGGTTCAACCGGAGTTTAGGATAACCGAAAGTCGGTATCTTATACGGTTTATAGTTCTGACGCATCGTATAGAAGCGACCATTTCCAAGAGTTACTCCAATAGCATTTTCTGTTTGAAGCAGTGAAGTAACATCGTATGTGTTGTACAGAATTGTTTTCCGGTAGTCGGTAGGAGCAGGTGCCAGTACTTGATTGCCGATGCGTTGTCCGTTGATAAACAACTCGTACAATCCCATTCCGGCGATATGTACTGTGGCACGTTTCACACTTTTCTTTACTGCAAACTCTTTACGGAGATAACGGGCTGCCAAACGGCTCCATTGTGTTTCGCTGTCTCCGGGAGCGGCCCTGTCCAAGCCGATCCATTGTCCTTGCCAATTTGCTTCATTAAATAGTCCGGTGGTCCAGAAAGCCGGAGCACTCCAATTTGTTGCACCTTTGTTGGTGTCTATTTTCACTTTCCAATAGTAGGGAGCATTACATTTTAATATTTTTCCCTGATAAGTGATCCATTGGGAAGCGTCAGATTCAATCTTTCCTGAATCCCAAATATCTCCTTTCCCTTGTTCCAATAGCTCCGGGGAAGATGCGACAAGAATGTGATACGCAGTTTGTATCACATTCTGTTCATCCGATTCGATGCGCCAACTCAATCGGGGTTGGCGCACATCGATACCTGCCGGATTTTTCAACTGCTCCGTTCGCAGGTCAGTTATACCTATGGCTGCGTATAGTGAACCTGCAAAGAGCAGAAGAAAGAAAAATGATACTATTCTTTTATTCATAAGTATGTTCTCATAATTCGTTTATATAATAAATTTAGGCACGGATTGCATGGATTAACGCTGTCGTTTTACTTATCTGTCATTCTGAAAGCCATGAAATCCGTGTAATCCGCGCCTAATAATACAAAATTATTTAGCCCATTTTTGTTGTGCATTGGGTAATTCTGTCCAGTCCTTCTCTACATAGTTCTTACTACTGTCCACTACAATCAGAATATGATCGTTTCCACTGCAATAACCACTGTCGTGTTGGAATTTGTGCACTCCGTTATCAAATTCTCCGATGTATTCCAGTTTACCATCTTTCGTGGTGTACCACCAAGCATTCTTTTTCGCGCCGCTAATCTTGCTGAAATCAACTTCCATCGGACGTCCGGTATAGTTGTATACCATCAGATAATCATTTCCACGTGTAGCGATAGCGCGGTCATAACGTTCTCTATTCTGTCCTGCGATGATAGACTGATCAGGTATGCGTTCGAAGAACGGGAAAGTCAACATCAGGTTTTTCAGATACTTCATCTGATTGTAGCCCGGATCATTCAAAGCATCATACCAAGGCTTCTTTGCACCATAAGCACCACCTACACCCGGTTTGATAAATTGCATGATGGAATTATGACCGTAAGTATGTCCGAAAGAACCTGCAAATACAGACCAATAAGCATAACGACGTACGTCATAATCCTTCCACAACAGTTCGTTTTCATCGTGCAGACCATGAGGTATTTCTTCATAGATCGGTTCACCGTCAATCACAGGCTTCATGGGTTTCATGGCCAGGCTGCGTTCTACAAAACGCCAGTTATCTTCTTCCGTATTTTCTTCGATAGGGTAGTCACCATCTCCGAAACGTTGTCCATAGCGACGATGTCCGCTTTGAAACATGTTGAAATCCAACCAGGGAGCATTATTGAACCAAGTTGCGGAAGTTGTTCTTCCACGTGGATGGAATGTCATCAGGTGATTTTTGTCGATAGCTTTGATAGAGGTTGCCAAAGCTTCCCATTCAGCAGTTTTCACGTCGCCACGGATATCTCCACCAATAAACCAGATAATATTCGGTTCGTCCTTATAACGCTCTGCCAAAAACTTGCCGTATGCTTTTGCCTGTTCTACAGTCATCTCGCCCCGGTTCACCGGGCTTCCCCAAATGCAGACCATGCCGATATATTGTCCCTTCTTTGCTGCTGTACGGATGATGTAATCCATGTGATCCCAATAACCGTATACGCCTTTTTGATTGATGTTTTTGAAGTTGTATCCGTCAATCATCGAATATTGTCCGTAGATATTCATAGACGGAACATTGTTCAACGTTTGAACCTGAATCACGTTGTATCCGCGACGTTTGCATTGTTCCAGGTAATATTCGGCTTCATCCCGGTTCAAGCGTTCGGGCAATAGCCAACCGGTTTCTCCTAACCAAAAGAAAGGAGCACCGTTTTCGTGTTTCAGGTAACGTCCCTCTTCGGAAACTACGAGTTTGCCGTTGTCCCAGGGGATATACGTCTTTTGTGTTTTCTTCTGTGCTGCAGCCGAAGTTGCCATTGTCAATAGCAGCAACAAAAGGGGAATAATCTTGAATTTTCTCATTGTATTTTATCGTTTTTAGTTTATTTTTTAGTCATTTTCTCATACTCAATAGCAGCCAAGATGAATGAACCTACCGATTTCGGATCATTTTCTATGATCGGTTCACTGATATAATACTCAAATGAGCCGTCACGATATCTTTTTGAATCTCCGCCCAATCCTGCAACAGCACAGCAATTGGTAATTGTATAGCTGCCATCTTCTTCCAAACGGGTAAATGTCTTTACCATTCCGTCAAAGGCTTTTTGTGTCGGTTCGATATACTCGTTGCCAATATATCCTTTATTGATAGCTTTGGCAAGCGTATAGATAAACAGGGCAGTGGCAGATGATTCCAAATAATTACCTTCACGTGCTCCCTGATCGGTTACCTGATACCAGGTTCCGGATGAAGGATCTTGGTATTTCACAATCGCTTTTGCCAATCCCTGCAGAATTTGTATAATGCTGTCGCGTCCGGCTGTTTCCTGTGGCAGGAAGTCCAGTACATCTACAATAGCAGCTCCATACCATCCGATACTGCGACTCCAAAAATTAGGAGAACAACCTGTTTCAGGATTTGACCATTTCTGTTCGCGACTTTCATCCCATCCGTGATAAAAAAGCCCTGTTGCAGGATCATAAGTCTTGCTATTTATCAAAAGAATCTGTTTTGTTGCTTCGTCAAATAAAGCGGGCTCATTAAAAGTAGCACCATATTGAACCAGATAAGGAGAAGCCATAAAAATTCCGTCCAGCCACATTTGATGAGGATATCTCAATTTATGCCAGAATCCTCCCTCACTGGTACGGGGTTGCTCTGCCATTTGCTTGCGCAAAGTATCCATGGCTATTTTGTAACGTTCGTCTCCGGTCTGTGCGTAAAGATCGAAAAGAATCTTTCCACCGTTGACATTATCAATATTGAATGAAAGATATTTCATGGTTTTGATATGTCCGTCAGCATCGATCAGACTATCTGCATATATCTTGGCATACTCATAATATACGCTGTCCCCGGTATGTTTCCATTCTTCCAACATGGATTTCACTACTAGTCCGTGGGTATATCCCCAGCGTGGTTTTTTAGCTTTTTCAATCATCCAGGGTTCGGGGAAACGTTTTATTTCGGAGCGTGCCATGCGTTCACTCCATTTTTCCGTTTCTGTTTTTTGAGGTGCTGCGCAAGCCAGGAAACAAGCAGTTCCACAGGCGACAATCAGTTTCAATAAGTTTTTGTTCATATCGGTCGAGTTATTATTTTCCAATCAATACATATTCTTTTCCTGCTTTGGTAGGTAGGTCGTAGAGGTAAGTCTCTGCAATTTCCACTTTGTTCAAGTTGGCCTTTTCGTTAATCAATGGCTCCGGAATGGTGGGGACTGCATAAAGAGGGTTCGGATTTTCACCTTTGGCACGCTTCAAGCCATTCCCGGTTAATGGGTTGAGCGAACGTAAACGACAATTTCCTCCCTTATAAGATTTGACAACCAGTCGGCTAACTTTCCCGTTTTTCCAACTCAAATCAAGTTCGAAACCTCCACGGGCAATGATTCCTTTGATAGAACCTTCTTTCCAAACGGTAGGCAGTGCGGGAAGCAAATATATAAAACCGTCGTAGCTTTGCATCAACATCTCTGCAATGCCTGCGGCACAACCAAAGTTTCCATCAATTTGAAATGGCGGATGCGCATCGAACAGGTTAGGGTAGGTGCCTCCTTTTTTCTTTTCATTGCGTACGAGAGTCAGCTGGTCAGTTATCAACTTGTAGGCGTGGTCGCCATCAAGCAGGCGTGCCCAAAGGCAAACTTTCCATCCCATGCTCCACCCGGTCGACGGGTCGCCACGGTGAATCAGAGAAGTACGTGCTGCATCAAATAATTCAGGAGTACGGTAAGGGGAAATCTGATTGCTGGGGAAGAGTCCGTACAAATGAGAAATGTGACGGTGTACGTCCTTCGGATCATCCCAGTCGAACATCCACTCTTGTAATTGCCCCCAATGTCCCACCTGCATGGGAGCCATTTCTTTGAGACGTTGTGTCAGATGAGAGGCAAACTCCTGATCTGTATCCAGTATTTGAGAAGCAGATATAATTGCTGTCCAAAGATCGAAAATCAATTGGTTGTCCATGGTGCATCCGGCAGCTGTAGTAGCTTTCCCATTACTTCCCGAATGTACATTCTCCGGTGAATTACTGGGGCAGACTACCAGCCAGTTGTGTACGGGTTCTTTCACCATAATTTCATCAAAGAAACGTCCGGACTCTTTCAGTATCGGATAGACAGAACGCAGGAATTCCACATCTCCGGTGTATAGATAACGCTCCCAAAGATGTCGGCAAAGCCATGCGCCACCACTGGGCCACATACCCGAAGGAGCTTTGTCAACTGCTCCTGTAATACGCCATATATCCGTGTTATGATGCAACACCCATCCGTTGGCTCCATACATAATCTTAGCCGTCTCTTTTCCTGTGTTACTCACTTCTTTTATCAGACGGAATAACGGTTCATTCAGTTCACTTAGATTCGTTACTTCCGAAGGCCAGTAATTCATTTCCAAATTGATGTTACAAGTATATTTGCTATCCCAGGAAGGGAATAATTTGTCATTCCAAATTCCTTGTAAATTGGCGGGTTGTCCTCCCGGTTGGGAAGAACAGATCAACAAATAACGTCCGAATTGAAAATAGGTGGCAACCAGATGTGTGTCATTGGTGTTTTTGAAATTCTCCACACGCTTATCGGTGGTTACATTCGCATATTGGTCTCGTCCCAAATCAAGAGAAACGCGTGTCAGATATTGTCGGTAAAAATCAACATGATTCTTCTTCGATTCAATGAACGGATGAACCATTGCTTTCGCCAAATAGTTCTTTGCCCGCTCTGTCTGATTACCGGTGATATCTTGATAGTTGTTGAAATTAGTTGCAATGGATACATAGATAACCGCTTCGTCGGCTTTCTCAACAGAAAGTATTCCATCGGCACAAGCTATTTTCCCACCTTTATTTTTAGCAGTCAATCTGCCTTGAAATTCTACTTTCCCTTTCAATCCTTCATGCAAGGAAGAGACTCCCGAGAGTGTCACACAGTTTCCCTCTTCAGAAGCGATCATAACATCCTGGTGAGGGGAAGTGAGTTGTGCATTGAAAGTAATTTGTCCAGGACGATTGGCGGTCAGTCGTACCATTACTACCTGATCGGTGAATGAGGTGATCGTTTCGCGTTGATACTGCACTCCGTCTACTTCATAACGTACGATTGCACGTGCGGAATCCAGACTTAATTCCCTGTAATAATTGGAATAACGTGTATGACCTGGAAAAGCGATTCGCAGGTCACCAAAACTTTGGTATGGCATTCCTGAATTAGTCTTTGCCATTACCTTTTCTGTGGCCAGTGTCTGAGCTTCAAGGTATTTTCCGGCAAAGACCAGTTCACGCACTTTCGGAATATATTCCAGTGCATCTGGATTGGCGTTATTATTGGGACGTCCCGCCCAAATGCTTTCTTCGTTTAGTTGTATTTGTTCTGTGCCTGGTGTTCCATATACCATGGCCCCCAAACGACCATTCCCAAGGGGTAATGCCTCGGTCCATACCTGTGCGGGACAGTCATACCATAGCTTGTATTCGGGTACAGAAGACTTCTGTTCCTGCGCCTGAATACAACCAACAGACATCGTGACGAACAGATATCCGATTAATCTCTTTTTATTCATTTCCTTCCAATTGCTTTTATACTTTTATAAAAGGACGATTGAAAGGGATTTTTGTACCCACTATGCAGGCAGTAAGAAAGGGAGAAGACTAAAAATAAGTTAGCAAACTTAAACACAGTTCTAAAGCCATTAAAATAGATGAATTTCGACAAACAAACAGATATACTGATTGTTGTCACATTGAATCATTCGTTTTTTTATTCACCTAAAAAATACAGATTATGGCAAAGAATTCTCCCGATGAAGGAAAAAACATCAAAATGGTAGAAAAGCAGGCGGTTGAAGCCTCTATGATCAACCTCAAAGAGTACCGGGCAAAAAGGCAATTCGGTAAAACACCGGAACCGATGGCGGATACGGTGGAAACTCCCAATCGAATGCCTGTTTTTGTTGTTCAGAAGCATGATGCCAGTCATTTTCATTTCGATTTTCGTTTGGAAGTGGATGGAGTATTAAAAAGTTGGGTGGTGCCTAAAGGACCTTCCATGAATCCAAAAGATAAGAGGTTGGCCATAGAAGTAGAAGACCACCCCTTGAGTTATGCGCACTTTGAAGGAGTTATACCGGAAGGTAACTATGGAGCAGGTACGGTGGAAATATGGGATAGTGGAACCTATGCTTACGTTGGTAATAATCGTAACATTTCCGCTGCTATTAAAAATGGAATACTTGAATTCAAGTTACACGGGCATAAACTCAAAGGGCTATTTGTCCTTATACATACCAATATGGATGATCAGGATAAAGACTGGCTGTTGATAAAGAAAGATGATGTATTTGCGGCCACTCACGTTTACGATGCAAAGATTATTCCGTCTTATGATGAGGTATTCCTGTAAACTATGATCTGACAGTACTTATCAGAAGTCTATTATTTTCAAATTATATACGCGGCTTGATAATTCTACTTATTTCATTATTCTAATGATTAAGTGGAACTATATGCTCGTGTGGTTGTATTGTTTTGTGATAAAATATTTTACAATTACTATGTTTTACCAAATAAAATGATGATTTTAGAATCTATCCCTTGATATTTCGGTAACAAACGATATTGTTACCACTTTTGATAGAAAACACCCATTGCTTTTGTTAGAATCTACCTCATATGTGGACGTTGAAAAGTTTATACTTGTGCCGGATTTAGACACGTTAAAAGGTCATCAAACGTGTTTTGCTGAAAATGTAAGTATTAATCAAATCCTATATAAGTATGAATGATTGTTACCTGAGTTTATTATTAAACTTTCGCGCTTTACTTTCTATAGATAGTGGAGCCAATTTAGTAAACAGTAAACAAGCTATTGGCGTAATTTTGCCTGATTTATCATTGCTTGGTTATGCAGTTCCCGTAGAGAGTTTCGGCATTGGGCTATTTATTGTTTTGTTTGCGTATCTTACGGTAGAGTATAATGTCCAGTTGTTGTCACATGAAAAACTTAAGATAGCTATGAACATGCTCCATACTACGCATACCCCGTTGATACTGTTACGAAATCAATTGGAAGAACTTAAAACCGGTAATCTTCCCGAATCGCTTTCCCAACAAGTAGAAGAGGCATTGGGGTATACCGAATGCATCATATATTGCAATCAGAATATTGTAACCCTTAATAAGGTAAACAAAAAAATACTTCCTAAGACATCAACGGCAAATTTGGAACTCTCTTCTTATATTACTTCTATTGTCAATCAATGTCGACCTTATGCTGATTCGCGCCGTATACAACTGACTGTCAGCGAATGTTCGGATTGCGTCAGTTGCAGGATCAATGAGAACATAATGACGGCAGCGCTTCAACATCTTATAAGCAAACTAATTTTGGCTTCCGATTTAGGCTGTTGCATATCAATCAATATAACACATACAATAGATTCCTGGCAGTTGCAGATTACTAATTGTGAGATAGCAGACAAAAGAGTAGGGAAAATGTTTCCTTTTATTCCGGTCATATTTCCCATATATGGGTATAGTGATTTGTGGACTGTAAGAAAAATCATTCGCCTGCATGGTGGAAAAATAAACGGATATAGACATGGCAAATCATTTGCTTTCCAAATTGTCATTCCAACAGATTGTCATTGCCGGAATCAGGAATGTTCGGCTATCAAACATTCTTCAACAAACACGAAGAAAAAAACTAAAGAATCTTCAGAAAGTGATAAAGATGATACCCCGAATACTAAAACAAAAGATACATCCCATATCTTATTGGTAATGGCGGACGGGGCATTCAGGAATTATTTAAAAAAAGCCTTATCGCGGTATTTTCAGATTTCAGCTTTGGAGGATCCTGATTTGCTGAAGGATACAGTAGTCCGCCAAAATCCTGATGCTATAATTATTGACGATAATGTAAACGGAACAAATGGAGATACACTTAGTTTCCGGATCAAAACAGATAAAATGATAGGGTATATACCGGTTGTTCTTTTGATAAGGGCCTTTGATAACGAAAGTTATTTGTCTCATTTAGGAAGTGGGGCGGATCGTCTGGAATTACGAACAGAAAGCATTTGCAGGCTAAGGGCAAACATACGTATGCTTGTAGAAAACCGCATGGTCTTGCGTGAACGGGTCAAATTGTTTTTGTCGGATGCTGTTTTCCCAATGGTACCCACCAAAGAAGAAATGGAAACAGAAAATACGGATCAGATATTTATGGATAAAGTCAATAAAATCCTGGAAACGAACCTTTCTACTGATAAATATACAATAGATAAATTAAGCATCGATATAGGAATGAGCCGTACTGCTTTTTATAGCAGGATACGAGAGATAACCGGGAATCCTCCGGAAAATTATATCTATTCGTTCAAAATGGGCAGGGCACTTAAACTGCTGGCCTCCCAACAATACACTGTTTCGGAAATTGCAGGAATGCTGGGATATTGTGATGCTAAATATTTTGGAAAGAAGTTCAAAGACTTTTATCATGTATGTCCTACGGATTACATTAAAAGTATTATAGGGTAAAAGAATATATAGTACATATTTTCAGTTTAAATGATATAAACTAAAATATGTACTATATTCATTGTAAATATTAGATAGAGAAGAACATATAGCTCTGTTAATTTCTAATACAATTGTGTGCGATTAAGTAAACTTTACCCATACCTATGGGCAATCCTTCAAAGTGGTGACATGTTCTTTTAAACGAGAAAAAAATGAAAATCCTATTTCTTATGCAAAACTTGCGATATGATTTCTTTTTGTATATTCTCATCAATGATTTCCATTTTTATTTTGTTCAGGAATTCCATTTCTCCTTTCTTGTATTTTTGATTGATGATAAGGGCAGCTAGTATCAGTACATGTTTGTAATACCGTTCTATAAAATATTTATTATCGCAGACATGTATTTGGCGAAATAGACTATCTGTGACTTTCTTCCAAAATACCTCTCGTTCTATTTCATCATTGAAAGCTTCAGAAGCACTAATAAGCAGTAGTTGGCAGCAGAATATGAAACATTCTGATTGTAGCTTATCATAAAGATCATTCTCTGGCGTCGCATTCCATCCCTCATACACAATATGGCATAATTTCGATTCCTTTTCTAATAGTAACTTGCCGGAATCTCCCATATGCGTTATTGCATTGATCATTGTATTGAGATTAGCAATACTGTTAGAATCCAATGTTGGATACCATTTATATGTATTATTCTTTATATTATTAATGATAGTCTTTATAGCCGATTCTAACTTAGATACATTGGGCTCTTCATCATTGAGGAGTATATCTATCACAAGTATCAAGTAGTCAAAGTCTCCCGTATCTATATCCAAATAGGCTGCATTATACTTATTAATAATATAATCCTTTATCAATTTAGTCAACTTATTATATGCTTCAGAATGTACATCTTTCCTGCCATCTCTTTGTTTCAGTGTTGCTGCCCATCTGGTTAGTTCCTGCTTTGTGAAACATATTCGTAATTTTTCAAATATCACTTTTACATGAACTTTTAAATGAGTCTTCCAATTATTGTATTTGAGTTCACCTTGTCTTTGAATTTGAAGAAAGCTCTTATAATAATCATTGTCTTCATTCAGTGTATAAGAATGGAGGTTTACAGATACTTGTTGACTCCATTCGAACCAATATTCTCTTATCAAGGCAGCCATTGTTTTAGGATATTCGAAATGGTATTTTTCAAGATTATGGAGTATTGCAAGAAAATGTTGCTCTGCTTTAAGTTCCAGAATAAGTGCCGATTGCAGAAATAAATGTTTTAAGTTTTGTAGTAGAGTGAGCCATTGCAAATAATTGCCTTCTCGTAGTAACCTGTTAGAAAGTATATAATATTCACCAGGTAAAAATATATAGCAGGAGTGACAATGATAAATTTGTGAAACATCGTTTTGCAATTCTTCGTCACTTTTTCCTAATAATAGATAATTGAACGTTTCTTCTTTACCATGAGCACAAGAATGGGAACGTTTGAGTACATCGTCAGGATCGAGTGTCATGTTATTGTAAAGTGCATCTGCTATTGATTTTGCTTGCAACTCTTCTTTATTATATGTATGTGGGGCTTCCTTCCATTTTATGACATTACATAATTCATGGAAGTTTCTATTCGGAATTTCAATATCCAGATTCATAATGTCTTTATTTTGCTAATTGAGATTTCAGTGAGTTCAAAACTCTGGTCAAATGAGTAATATGTTTTAATAGCTTTCCTTCCGGGCTTGCATTGAGCTTAACTTTGCGTTGGATATAGCCGTCAAGTGACTCCGAGTTTTCTGTGTCATTCCACCATCTTTCGAAGTTCTTACGCATATATTCTAAACTACCTTGTGGTATCTTGCAAATAGAAGATGCTCTGTTGCCAAACTCATTTAATGAAGAACCAATAAGCCAGCCACAATCATCAATGATAATAAAACGATCGTGAATAGACAGATTTTTGGTAAGCGAACGACATTCTGCTACCTCTCTTCCTACTTTTCTGTTGTAGTAGTTGATGCAATCGTTCAATTTTAATAGATAGTCTTCGGAATCTGGTGCGCTTATATTACCTAACTGTTTCTCACTGTTGATAATTCTCACTTTAACATCAAGTTTTTCCATAAAGAATATGTACTTTTCGAAATCTTCTTTCTTGAAATAAGGATCACAAATGAGACATTCGTTTTCTGCAGAGTTGAGTAGTTGCATGACATATTCTCTTGCCTTTTCTTTGTTTTCTTTATTCTGATTAGTATCTGCACTAAAAAATACAAACTCCATGTGTTTTTCATTCAATTCAGCTAAACAACGCGACTCATCATCAGCAAGGTTATCCTTTAATTTTTTATTTGATTTCCTTCTTTTCTTACCATTCAAGGCAATTTTTGTTACAGTTACAGTTCTTTTGCTGCCATCTGATTCACTTTTCTCCAATTCAATTTCTTTAGATGAAAAAGTTTCATAACTGAATTCTTTTCCTAAAAAAAAGACACGTTTATTCATCCAAATTAGCTCACCATCGTTATTGAATATCTTTATGCCAACTTGCAGTGAGAAGAATGGTAGCGGAATAAATATATTCGCTGATCTGCAATCAATAACTGTATCCGTTTCAGTTATAATGTTACTTTCATTATCATACTGCGTTATTCTCACTTTTAAAGAATCTACATATGGCTTCCTGAATTTCATTTGCATATGAAGTCCATTTGGTTTTTCGGATACCCGAAAGTCAATATTCCGAAATATCTCATTATTATGTAGGATATATACATTACCGATATGGCTGGTATATTCCATAATGTCATATCCTAAATGTTTCTTTGTGAGATATGAGAGTTTTGGGAGCAAACCTTTCAATTGAAGAAGTTCCTTCAGCATTTGAGAATTAGGATCAAAGAAACCTTTCAGTCTGAAAGAACATTTGCGTTTAGGTAATATATCTGGTAAAGTAATCAATTCTTTTTTTTCCAATTCTAGAAATAGCTTTCCTAGGGGATTACCAGAGGGGTATTGCATAAAAGAATCATTCAAAAAATAAAGAGGCATTCCATATATAGTAATTTCATCCATAGGAGCTTGAGGTAGAATGTCGGTATCAATATCCTCTATTAGTAGTCCGGTACGGAATGGAGCATCGTCTCTACCACGATCGAGAAAACATTTTCTTGACATTGATGGATTGTAATCCTGCATATCATCCAAAATATTCTCAATAACAGTAAGTATATTATAATACTTATTCTGTTTTATGTCTTTAAGGTATAATATGGTTCGTCGTATCATATTGATAGAAGTGAGTGTATACTTTCATAATCGTCTGTTTTACAGTAATTTTCATACAATCTTCCATTTTTTGAATTACTACATGGGCAAGTCTCTGGATTCTATCTCTTCTATTATTTGCGTAACTTTGTTGATAATCCAATTGGCGACCTCACCAGTTTGCATGGGTAAGTAACTACTAGTGGAGTGCCAATCTTTACAAGGAAGCCATTCAGAACCATAAGGCCACCATTCATTGTTTGCTGAATCCGGTCCGGAAAAACATGATAGTTGAACACGAGGCAAAGTTCGATCTTCGCCAGCAGATTTATAAGATTTTGAGACACCAATATAAAGATTCTTCCAATCCGAATCTCTTCCATTATCTCTCGTTACAGTTATATAATGAGACCAATTTTGTTTTTTGAATAATATAGCCGGACCTTCATTCCCTTTTTTGACTTCAAAAAACAGGCCCATTTGGGATGCGAATTCACCTAATGGTTTAAATACGAATTCATTCCTTAATCTATTGCTAATTTCAGCTCTGTTATCCATCAAGGCCACAACAGCCTCTATATTATTGATGGCTAAATCTACTATTTTATCACTACTATCTTTATTCATATCTTGTCCGGTTATTTGTTTAATAAGTGTTATGTACTGGGAAATAGTCTCTCTTGCCAACGGTTTGTCGTATGCCAACATAACACACTGCGACAACCAATAGAGAATATGCTCATCGTATGAGATACAATGATAGTCAATCTCTTCGTCTCCCAATGAATCTTTGCTTGCCTCATGACCATCAAGTGTAAGATAAATCAGTTTGAACCCTTTTGGAAAGTGTTGCTTTCCATAGTTGTTGTATCGCAGTAACTGATGGTGTTGATCAATAGCATATATCTTATTCTCAATGATTACTGCATGTTCTCCATCCTCTAAGATTATATCAATGCGCCCACCAGTGGACTCTGTTCGCTCACCAATGTATCGTTCGACTATATTGGTTTTACAGTTGGAAATATAATCTTTGTTTAAGCCAATAGCTGCAAGGAATTCTTTAAGTAGAGCATCTTTCAGTCCATGACTTCCGTTTGGATTTAACAACTCTGCAAGAAATGCGGAATGTAATCTTATCTCATCAGACCATAGTCCAAGCATGTTGAAAACATTGAAGTAATCTCCGTTTCGTTGCTTCTGCTTCATCCGTTCTTGCTCAACAAGACATACCTTGTCTATTTCGATTAAAAATTCATTCAATTCCATACTTTAGACATTTTGTTGCACACAAAAATAATAAAAAACGATCCATTTTATATGGGCCTATAAAAGAATCACCTAT